>Ga0187886_1000396_pt1 | contig 53489 bp, 94 predicted proteins | sample June2016WEW_20_1_FD_133001 | JGI IMG/M metagenome (GOLD analysis project Ga0187886, IMG submission 133001) | Peatland microbial communities from SPRUCE experiment site at the Marcell Experimental Forest, Minnesota, USA - June2016WEW_20_150 | ecosystem: Environmental > Terrestrial > Soil >... | reverse complement strand
GAGATACGTGACTGCAATAACTATCAGCACCATAATGAGTGTAAACGGATTAAACCTCTGATACCTTTTCTGACTACGCCAGATTCGTAACATAATTTACCTCCTGCCTGCTCGTGTAAACCACAAGAAGCACCAACCTAAAAACAGCAAAGCAAAAAAGAAAAGAGCATTCACTCCACCTGTTTCTTTATTCTTAAAAACCAAACCTGCCATAACTAAAATTACAATCGCAGCAAGCCATATCCAGTACTTCAGTTTCATCCTACTCAACTCCTTTACCAAATATATCCCCAGACAATGAGAGCTACAACTAAACCAAAAATTCCAATAAAGATTCCCATACCCATACTATTCATCTCCTACCACGTCTTGAGTTGGATTGTTTGATTAATCTCTATGCACTCAAGTCTATCGTGCATTTCGCATCCTACATTGAAATAGCGTCCTACTATTTCCTGAGTATGTGTGTGTCCAACAATCATCCCTCTCATGGACAAATCAGCATTATTAGCCCAATCGACCAAAGCATCTCTAACTTTTTTATGTCTCTTTGGATTCTTGCTTACACTCCAGGGATCTTTTATCCCTAATTTTTCTAACGGTTTTGCAATATACCTTACAAACACCATGCAAAACGGCCAGAGCATATCGTTAAAAAGATCTCCTTGATACCCATGAACAAAGAAAAACTTTCCAACTGGATGGTCTAGAATCAACGCCTCGGGGTATCCAAGTTGTATATCATGGTTCCCAGTTATTCTAAAGAACCTTCCTTGTGATAAAAGCCAATTGTGTAAATCATAAAGTTCTTTGTACCTATCTCGGATGATTTTTACGTTGGGATATTTCCACATATCTTCCATGTCCCCAGTCACAATAATCGTCCATCCCCCATCTGCATAAGCCCGAGCAACCTTCAAATATTTTGGGTAGTTAGGAAAGAAATAATCAGTCTTCCCCTGATTATTCATGTGAAGATCGCTAAAAACCACTACTGGGTCTTTAGTCTTTAAGTAAATAGGCGGACTCTTCCATAAAAGATCAAGCCTGGTTTTAAGATCCATTACTACCTCCTAAAATGAGCTCATTCGCAAAACGCCAAGTTACATTGTCAGTTGTTACAGTTACTCCCGACCCCGGCCATCCTCCTGTATTTGGCAAACTTGGAGAAAGAGGTTCGACAAACGGATTAACAAACGGATTTAAGCCAGGGAATGTATTCGGTTGATCTAATGTTCCCGGTAGTATCAAACAACCACACACTCTAACTTCCGGAGAATTAGACTTCCCACATCTTGGGCAAATCCATCCTTTGGGTTCCGTTTCAACAGGCTCACAAACCTTACCCGGCTTGTCTTCACTTGTTCTTATGACTCTTCTCGGAGTCATAGCACAACAAAGCGTCGTATAATATTCGTTTTCCATTAGGCATCCACTCCTTCCTTGAAAATTTTTAAAACTTTCTTTACAAAGACCGTTGCTTCTTCTTCGCTAATGTTCTTAGTGAACCTCTGACCTCCAACTGTGAGATCAGAATCATAAATCCCTGTACTTTCATCAAAGCAAACAACAACTGTTGTATCCCCCTTATTCACCAGTACTCCAACATTCTTGAAATCGGAAAGATAGCCAAGAATAAAGACGATCTTCTCACCATCCCTATCAACGACTATCTTGTTTAGAAAATAATCACCTCTTGAATCTACTTTAGCAGTTAGGGCTAGTCGTTTAACTTCTGCAAAAGTTGGATTGATGCCAAACACTATTGATGGAATCAAACATACCAATAGAGACACAATAAAAAGTTTCTTTAGATTACTTCTCATTTGCAAACCTCCCTGCTTTAAAAGAATGTTCGTAGGCCTTTTTGATCCAAACTATCAACTTACCAAATCTTTTACCTATCATTTTTATTCCCCCAAATTCCAAGCTTACCCAATCGCTTGAGACTTTTGGCCCCTTCTTTAAGTTTCTTTTGTCGTTCTATCTCTTCTTGATTCTTTTGTTTAGTTCTAACCTTCTCTTGAACACCTGCAATCTTTGCAACTTGATGTTGCATTTGTGACCAGGCCTTCTTTGCTCCTTCTGACGTTCCCTTCTTAACTATGTGGTCATGATGATTTATATCTAAATCAACTTTTGGCTTTAAATCTATGAGTGGCTCAATGGTTATCAACCCACCTTCCCATTGAACTTTTGCCTGGGCATCTCCAACTATCCTGACTACCTTTCCTGTAAGCTGACGCTTACCCCGAGTTTCAACTGTTCTCCCTGGAGCAAATATTCGTTCCCGGGTTTTCCTTGCAGCTTCTTGAAGTCCTGAGAGTTCATCTAACTTAGTTCCTTCACGCTCTCTTGTTCTTAGAGCTCTTCTTTCGGCTTCTCTTTTAAGCCATGCTTTATGAGCAGCATCGCTTGAGCCAGCTTTCTTAAGTTCCTCCATTGCTCCTCCACATTCAGGACAAGTCACCATTCTTTTAAGCATTTCTTCATGTGGGGCATCTAATTCATGCCCACACTTATTACACTTCCAATGTTCTTCCTTCTCGGGAGATTTTGATTTTTTGAGTTCTCTCATGGCCTGGCTAACAGCAAGAGCTCTAACCGATTCAACAGGCATTCCTTCAACGGACTTGCCCATTTCCATCTTAAATTCTCTAACATCCCCATGAACCCTATTAAAGAGTTCTTTTAAAAGCCCCTGGAAGGCTTTTTTATCTTTCTGGACTAACTGCCTAAGGATTGTAGGCTGTTCACCTCTTGAAATGATTTTAGACCCTATTTTAGCGATTAAGGACGGCTTCTCCTTTTTATCAACAACATGACCCATAACAGACATAAAAGCGTTTGTCGCAGCAACGTCAACATCAACTTCCTTCTTTGCTTCGTCTGCAACGATATGCCCATAGTTGCTAAGTCCGACATGATCCTTTATGAAGTCATTAACTCCCTTCTCTGTTCCTGGATAGCTTTCCTTGCCAGGTCTAAAGAACTGTTGAACTCTTTGAAACTTTCCCTTGACTGTCCTTGTGAATGGTTGAACCTGGATATCAGCTTTCTTGAATCTAATGGAGTCATCTTTAAATGGAGTTGAAGATGACGGCAAATGTCCATACGCTGCTTTGTGAGAAAATTCATATAATTCTTTTTCTTTCTGTCCTCTACGCTTTCTCTTCTTACTATCTTTAGAACCAATCTTTCTGGCTTTCTCTATGATAACAAACATCTGTCCCTTCTTGATCTGCATTTTTCTCCTTGGCGGTAATGGTGGATTCAAATAGCTATTGATCTTTTGAATAGCTTCAACCACACTCTTAACTTTTGTCTTTCTAAATGCTCCGAGTTTATCCAAATCAGGGCTTCTTTGAAATTGCTCTAACACCCCACCTGTTAGCAAATGAAACATTGTATAGGGAGAGTTCTGTAGTATGTTATTATGCCACTCTTCTTTCTTTTGCATCGAGGCTTTTATGATTATAGAAACGTTCTTTGCTCCACCTAAATCTGAAGACTGGACATGAACCCAAGGAGCATTGATCTTCTCTTGCATTTTCTTAACATCTTCTTTGACTGTATCCATGCTAACAACACCTGACGGCTCAGCTGGCTTTTCAGCCTTGAATTCTCTATCTTTCAAAGACAATGTCCTAAACGCTGCATAGTCGCCCCAGTTAAAATCATCTATCGTATCCAAAGTCCCATAGAAATGACCTCTATGAATAACTCCGTAGCCTTTGATACCATAGATGTTCCCGGTGTCCTTCTCAACCATGTATTTGCCAGAAGTTCCAACGTCAACTCGAATGTATTTCCCTCCCTCTTTGACTGTAACTTTAGGAGGTTCAACATGAGGATAGTCTTTCGCATACCGTTCGGCTTGCTGTTGTTCGATCTTATCTTTTAACTTCTGAACTTTGGTACCCATGCTTACTTCTTCTTTGGGCTTAGCTACGTCTTCAACCTTTTCAAGCTCTTCGTCTCCATGAGCGAAGGCCAAATCACGCCCTGGATACTTAACATAATAAACTGGTGTCCCGGTTTTCATCTTGCGAACTTCACTAACAACTCCTTCTCCATAAGTAGGATGTTTGACTTTGTCTCCAACTTTAAATTCTTCAACAACTTCAGGTTCTCTTTCAGGTAATCCAGGGGTTTCAATAGGCCCCTTCCTTCTTAGTCTCTGTTCATCGCTTTCCTTTTTAGCAGCCTGCCTGGCAAGACTTCCCATTGGGTCTTGAGAAATGGGTCTTAATCTCTTTCTTTCTATCAGTTCATAAGCTACAAGATGAGATAGTCTCCTTTCATCAGGCTTCATCTGGGAATATGGTATCTTGTCAAGCCTTTCATGAGTAGCTTGAAGTTGTTCATCTGAAAGTTCTCTAACTCTTTCTGATAACTCTTTCTTTGCTGACTTTGGCTTCTCGGGGCCAAGATGCTTTCCACCATGTCTTCTTGTTTCCCATGCTCTCTTAGCACCTTCACTTGATTTTTCTATGATTACATGAAGTGAATTCATTAAAACCTTCCTTGGTTGAGATTTTCTTTCCTTGACATCTTCAAGACGCACCTCTGGTATCTCTATAGCAAATATAGCCCCAAGAGCTTTACGTCTTCTCCTGCTTTGCTCATCAAGAACAAGAGGATAAAATCTTTTCTCATAATCATTTAATTCGTTCCAGGATTTCGTTTGTAACTTTTTCCGCAGGACTTGGACATAAGCAGAAAGGTCGCCGTCAGAAAAAACTTCGACTTCTTTTCTTAGAGCTTGTTCTTTTAGCTTATCTTCCTTAGTTAAAAGAGCGTCTATCTCCGGGCCTTTAGGTTTAGGCTTCTCTGCTTCTTTATGAGAACCGCCATGTTTACGTGTTTGCCATGCTCGTTTAGAACCTTCAGCTGATTTCTCTATAATGACGTATTCCATAATTATCCCTCACACCTTATAACTCTTCTCGCTTTAGGGAACGAGTACTTAGCATCTTCTTTTGCTTGTTCGGCTTTCTCTAACTTCTGCCATTCCTCTCTTGTGTATCTTACTCTATTATCAAAGACTTGATATGCTGGACGATGAAACTGGGCATCTCTTCTCATCTTGTAGATGTCTTTAAGGTCTTCTGAAATCTTTTCAATAGTCCTTGCCGGTAAAGGAGGACGGCTTGGTCTGAAGGTTGGTTTGAAGTCTTCTGTATAAGACAAGAGAATACCAGCTTGCTTTTCATCAAGCTTAACCCTTTCCCCACCTTCAACTTGATAAAGTAAACTGTCAGGCAACTTACCATCCATGACAGCCTTTTCTAAAAGATCGATAGCTGATCGTTTTGTAAGTGCCATATTATTTCCGTTCTTTGTATCCTTCAACAAAGGCTATGTATAATAAATTTTTAAGCATCCATGTACCACCTGGATCATCGGGGCCAAGTTTGTGCCTAACTGTTAGCTCTTCAGGCACGGGGCCCATTCCTTCTCTCAAATGCCAAACAGACCACCACTTTTCAAATAAGTCTTTGACTGTCATTTAATCCTCTCTTGACTTCTTCAAGTCCAAGACAACATAAAGAGTTTTGTCAAGTTGCATCTGTCGTCTTGGTTTCAGTTGTGGAGCTGCAGTCATAAGTGCCTGCTTAGTAAGATATGTCACATAGTATGAAGGCATCCATCGACTTGTTCCTGCTCGGGCACTTCCTATTGACTTGCCTCTTATAAGAACATTGGGCAATGCTCGAGGCTCAACTTTCCACCCTTTCTCTTTTGCCTGATCTCTAATATGCTGAAACTTAGCCATCATATCTTTATGCTGATCGTTAGTCCAAGGGGCACTAAATGGTTGTCCTGCTCTTTCGACCGGTGTGGGATAAAACTTTAATGAAACATTTCCTTCATATATGTCTGCTTTCTTCTCCGGGTCTTTGATTCCTAAAGTGTTATAAGAACTATCTACAACTTCAATCCCATGAGCTCTGGCTATTCCAATCAATTCATCCTTTTCTTTCTGGACACTATCCCATGTAGGCTGCTTAGCTTTCTCTTCTTCCTCTTTCGTGAACCTGGGCTCGCCTGATCGGAAAGGTTCTGTCCTACGACTTCCACCCGATCTACGTGTCTCCCATGCTTTACGAGCTCCTTCAGATGTCTTTGCAAGATCGGCTCCGCCTTCATTGATGTAATAAAACTGATCTGGTATACTTTTTTCCCAAGGCCAGGGAGATTGTGTCTTATAGCTTGATACTGATTTATTCATGTGTTTGAACTTCTCAACCTCTGCAAGACGTTTCTTAGCCTGAGCTCGAGACTTGTATGGGCCCCCAAGGTTTTTACCCTTCTCTGACTTAACACTCCACCCGCCTTTTTCTTTAACAATCATGTGAGCTCCTATTGTACTACAAGTCCTTCAAACTTTCTCATTCTCATCGGAGAGGAATCATTTTCTGTTCTTATAACTCTCCGAGCTTCTTTTGAATGATTGTGTTTAAACTTTTTAGAATAGTCAAGCTTTGCCTGGTCGATGTCCTTGCTTAGATCGACAAGATCTCTTGTATCCCAAATCCAAAACGTCTGCATCTTTTGTTCCGATGGACTTTGTCCTCCATCATTCTCTTCATCTTTCCAGAATAAAATCTTACCGTCATCTTCAATTTTATGTTTCCACATAACAGGCTCCTTTACTTTTATGTTTTAAAAGTTTGCCGGATCGTCCCTTGGAGTTTGGTCATACTCGTCTCTTCCAATCGTTACATCATTAAGGTCAAGACCTTCTCGTCCTGTTATACCAGAAACTCTTCCAAAGTTTCTTAGACTCTTCCCAAACTCTTCAAGATCAGGAGGTTCTTCCATCTTACGATCTTTGGTTCTAACTTTTCTAACAAACTTTCTCTTGCCTGGGGGTTGATCTGAATCTGTTCTTATAACTCTTCTAACCCCTGACTCATAGGCTTCGAAGCCAGGCAGATAACTTCTTAAGATTGCTTCCTCCTCTTTGGTAAAAGGCCAAGCTCCACGACTTCCTTCATACCGGAACAATTTGATATCATCTATCTTCTTATCCAGAACGGCCTGCTCGAGAAGTTCAACAACTTGTCCTCTTGTTAAATCACCAAGACCCATCTTCAGTTCACATCCGCATCTTTCACAAATCATTTCATGTCTCCTCTCATAACGTTCAACGTCGGCTTTCCATCGACCCTCATACTGGTATTTCGGATTATATTCAGCACGTCTCCCTTCTGTTAGGTCGGTTGCCTCGTTGGGATTATCTACAAAGTTTATGTTGCAATGATGTCTATAATTAGGTTTAGTCTTTGCTCTCTTTCTTATGCCAGGTTTACAATGTCCACAACTTAAAGTATTAGTGAGGGCATTTGTCTCTACTACAATTTCGCTGCCACAATCACATATACATCTCCATAACAAACTCTTCGTAGTGGAGCCTGCCATGTTTTCGACTGTTACTTTGCCAAATCTCAATCCACTAAGGTCGCACCAACTCATTAGTTGCCTGCTTCTATCTCACGTTTCTTTAGATACTCTTTCCATTTGCTCGGAGTCTTCTTCATGCCAGGCTTTATCAAACCTTGCCGAGTAGCCTCCTTGACGTGTTGAAGGATCTTGCTTGCTTTCTTTTTACCATAGACATCGGCATAAAGCTTTTGGATTCCCTTGTTCTCTTTCTTCAAGAACTCTTGTTCCGCTTTTGTTCTCCCGACTCTTGGGATAACTTTTCGTATACCCTTAAATCCTCTACGTCTTGTTTGCCAGGCTTTCTTAGCAGATTCGCTAGACTTCTCTAAGCCATCTACTACTGGGCCAGGATGTCTACTTCTGAACTCTTCGTCTATTGTAGTTATTTCAGCTTGTCTCATCTCTTCTCCTTTTCAATCTTACGGCTTACCTAACGGAAGCACCCGCAGCAATTCAATAACACAGAGAATAAATACGGGAGCCCACAATGGACAATGCCCCGATGCTGCAACAACAGTTGCTACGATAGCTATAATCGCCAAAACAATCATAACTGTTAACATATAATCACCACCCCTCTATACTGGATCAGTGTATTGCTGATCATTTGCATCGCTGACTACTTCAAAGAAGGCATCAAACTCTGGACCTGTTAGGTTAAGAACTAAATCCCCTCTTCGTATAACAACAGTATAGGCAATCGATGAAGTAAATTTCTTAGTCACAGTTGTTCCACTATTTGTAAATACAAATTCTTTTATCTCTGCTGGTATGATTGCCATTTTTTCTCCTTTAGGGTTGGTAGATCTTAAAATATCTAAACTACCGAAAACATTATGGTAAATATGTCCTTGGCGCTGAAGATGATGAACCATCTAATTGCTGAGTATCTCTAAAATTAAAAATAACAAAATAGTTCCTACCACAATGCTAAGTTCAGTTATGTTTATCATCACGGTCCCTAAAAACATTTTGCTTGGTCAAGACTACACTTAAACTTTCGACAATATTCGAACTCTGCCATTTGAACCGCTTTGGCTAATTCCATGAGTTCCCTGGCATCAAGAACTACGAACTCATAAAAATTAAAAGGATCATCCGGAGGTACACAAGGTTTACGAAACGCTATCTTTCCATCTTCACGTATCTTATGTGTTATCATAGCACTCTCCCATCGTTCGTTCCTTTGTTCATCCATTCTATTCCTTTAGTTATGTATTCATACTCATAAGCCTGATCATTCACGGTGTTACTTTCTCTTGTGCTTTCACAATGCCAGCATAACCCGGTCTCGGGATCGAGCTGATAAGGTTCAAGTTCTCTCCCGCATCCTACACAATACCATTTAGCTCCTGTTCCCATAATCAAATCCAAGAAGTATCATCATAGATAAAGCATTTCTATCTAAACTATTGTAAACATTATGGTCAAATTGTTTTGCACTTTTGTTTCGTCAATTTCTTCCAGAGTTCTTCTGATACAACTACATAACCTGTTGGTAGTTCTTTGGCATAGGCTTCAACTACATTGACAGTATAGATTTCTCCATCTATCACGTATGTCTTAGTCCCTATAATCTTCTGGTTGTTAAATATCATAATGTAGTTATAACCATATAAGTGCCAGAGTCCTTTGCCCAGAGTAAAGCATTTCTATCTAAAGTATCGTAAACATTATGGTAAATTTTGACCGGTCCAGATTGCTCCTAACTTACATAAAGAATTGAAATTTACTTCCGGCCGCCGCCATTACAGCGATTGCAGTCGCAATCACGGTGTCATCATTACCTACTGCAGCAGGAACTCCCATACCTCCGCCCTTCAGGTTAACAAACTTACGTGCTTCACTTATAAAGACTTTCGAGTTAATAACTATCTCGCTTGCGTTCATTGCCCGATCAAGTTCTGCAATCATCTGAGGTTTTGATAGAGGAGTGGTGTTCCATCCAAGCTTACGGTCAGGCCCGACATAGATATTCGGGTAAGGTGGTAGGACGACCGCTCCATTTCTAACAATACCATTTCCAATGTTAAGTATAACTGCATGTCCATGATTGTTTCTTTCAATAGCAAGCGGAGCATAGTTATAAGCACGAGCTAACTTGTAAACCTTTTCGCTAAAGATATCCGGGCTCCATCTTCCATGAAGTAAGGCAACTTGTTCAAACGGAAGAGGGAATGTCCTAATAACCATAGCAGCCGAGTAATCTGAATTAATATCTCCTTCTGACGTGTCTGCTCCTACGAAGTATCGAGCATTGACTTCTCCAACTCTATATATATATAGATCGCCACCTAACCATATCTGAGCAGGTATTTGTTCAAGTAACTCTTCATCTCTTAGCTTTAACTTGTCAACATCAAAGATAGGTGATCCTGATTTAAGGAAAGCATCTACGTCTTCCCATTCAGGATACTCTTGAATAAATGCACGTCCTTTCTCAGCTTTCTTTAAACGTCTCCATTTGATTTGATTAGCATCGAGGCCGAACTTTTTGACAAGTGCCTTCTCTTCCGGGTCCAAGTTCTCCATGATCTGTTTCTTTTCACCCGGTAGTAAAGGTTCTCTGTACTCTGGATGTTCAAACCACCTAAAGTAATGGGATTTATACTTCGTCAGGCCTTTCTTAGCAGCAAAATACATTTCATAGAATGGCCCGCCTTCACCTCTTGCTGTACTCTCTATCGTTATACGTCCTGATCTTGGGACAGACTCTAACAACCCATCAAGTAGTTCTTTCTTCCAATAAGGATGACTTGCTTCTGAGATCAATAAGTTGTTGATAGTCTTTGATCTTCCAAAGTCCTTTGCCTCAGCACTTCCTATTGCATACTTACTATTGATCTTATCAAAATAGATTTCTTTCTTTGTTCCTCCACGTCTTGCTCTTGGTTTAAATCCATCCGGTATTGAGCTGTACATGAATAAGACACGTTCAAATAGATCACTCGCATCCTTCTCTGTTTGTGCAACAAGATACGATACTGTATTCGGGACGGTCATTGTATCATGTAGATCGAGTGCTAAGTTTTCTGTTGTGAATCCAACCTGGCGGGGTTTAAGAATTATGTCTGCAGTTGTTCTTTCTCTATAGAACCTAACTTGGGAGGGATTAAATATGAAAGGAATTTCATTTCGATCTTTATCTATAATCGTACAAAGTGTTTCGATGTAATACTTTGAATTGGAGAAGAGTTTGTTTTCGTACTTTCGAGCTGAACCCATGATACGTCTTGGGACATATCCGTCAAATGGGTTTAGATTAGGTGGGTATCCGAGATTTTGTAAATTTGGTATCATAAATTCCGCCTCTTTTTCCATGGACTTACTCTTACGTCTGGAAAGGCCTTTCATCTCTACAATTTAATTTATATAACAATACTTACGTGACGGCCTTATTTGAGTGAGAAAAGTCCATTAAGATTCTTCATCTTTCTGGACTTCATCTGGTAGGATATTTTGGCTATCTGAGGTAGGCGGCTATCGCCTTCCCAACTATGTTGGATCACTCACAGATCATAATTAACGTCAGGACAACCGATAGCCTTTAATTCATCTTGGTGGGTTATTCATCTTATTCGTTCTTTTCTCCTCTAACTACCTTCTCGATGTTCCTTACCATCTTTTTGGTTATCTTGTCGATATTCTCAGCTATCTCAGCCAATCCTTCATACTTAACTACTCTCGCACTGGCAAGTCTTTTGGCATCGGGATCAATATCCTCGGATTCAACCCAGGCTTCCATACGTTCCTGGGCCGTGGCTGTTACGGCTTTGACCTTCTTGTCCGATTGCTCAATATCATTATTGACCCCGGCAACGTCTTCAACCTTTTCAACCCCAGCGTTATAGACGTTTTTGATTCGCCAGCTAACCTTCTCTTTCTCGCATCGTTTTCTAAGATTTGCTACGATTTGATTTCTGTCCTCCCGAAACTTTCGGTGATCGGTAGAAACTGTTACGTCTATAGCCTCAAAGAACTCTCTCCATCTCCATCCCATTATTGGGAGCCTGCAACACACCTGCCAAATCCTATCGCTCTCAGCTGAATAACTACTTGACATCTTTTCCTCCTTCGATTCTTTTTATTTCTCCAATATCTCCATCAAAAACTTTCCATAGCCCTTTCAAGGAATTAAGCAAGTTGACTATACGAAGTTTGATAGAAGATATATTGAGATTAACATCTTGCTTCTTATAACCTTTGACCTTTAGGACAAAACCTCCAATCTTTCGCTCAAGAACTTCAAGAGAAACGTTGACTTCATTCAACTCTAAGGCTAATTCATGAATTGTCTTTTCCTTCTTCGCTCCAAACTCTTGAACGATTTGACGTTTAACATAATCCATTCCAGCAGAGTTTCCTGTCCTAAACCTGGTAGGATCATTCATTGGCTTTGAATGATCAACAAGTAACCTTTTTGCTATCTTCTCTTGAATATCAGAGGAGGCCTTCAGTTGGGATGATGTTTTTCTGAATATTTCGGCAAAGCTTGTATTTGGCATTGACTCGAGCAATTTTTTTTCGACCTGGAAGACTTTATTTCCTTTTGTTTCTTCGATCTGTCCGGTTGCTCTAAGTTGTGCAAGAATTATAGTTATTGCATGTTCTGTCCAAGTTAGGAACTCTGATAGCATCTTTATCTCTGACCCTTTCAGTCTCCCTCTTTCTTTCAGGAAATCATAGGTTATTTTAACCATATCCATCCTGAATTTAACAGAAGAACCCCAATCTCCATTCTCCTGAGCCATCATCTTGAGCATTGTTTCATCGTCCAGCTTTAGAACAATGAAATCTTCTCGGGTCTTGCCAAGACGTTTTAAAACTTCTAACCTATGATGACCGTAAGCTAACTGGAATTTTCCCGGTTTTGTTGGATGGACTCTAACAGCTACGTTCTTCCAAAACTTGGAAGACTTAATTGTAGATTCTAATCGGATGATTCGTTCCTCATCGAGAGGAGCATCTTTTGGACGGAAAGGATTACTTTCAATTTTTTCTATTTTTATTTTCATTCTAAAATCATATCACAAAGATGAATAAGTTGTCAAGAAAAATCATCTGTTCCATAAAAAATTTCTAACGTCTAAGTAAAGTGAAACCTCAGCCAACTACTATCTTTTGTCAACCATCAAAATTCTTATCTTATCTTTCTTCTGACTTTAACCTTCTCTTCTGCTTCGTCAGGGGTATATCTATTACATTCTATGATTTCTAAATTGATATGGACATCCCTTCCCAAAAATCCACAATGTATGGTTCTGTAAATGTACTCAGTTTCTGAATCAAGGTCTTTCTCTCGTTTACACAAACTTCTTCCGCACGTTTTACAAAGCGATTTGCTATTTTCGTAAGTCTCTAGACGTGAGCTCATTTGTTTTTCTGTACTTTCTTAATAATGGCAATCATCTTGTTCTATCTCCTTTCATCTTTGGTGTGCACAAGCAAATCTGTCTCTTTCAACTCTTCCGCACTTATCACATTCCCATACGACCTTTCCATCCGGGAGGTTCTTCATCTTTGCATTAACCCATGTTTCCTCTAAGTTTTCAGCAAACCATTTAACTAACCCTTCCCAACCGGTATGACGATTATGCCCTTTAAGCTGGCCTGCTATCAAGGTTATCCCATTAACCCTGACAGCCCATCTATAGTTCCCTGTTTCTTCATCCCCTGTTCCATCATTTAGAAATTCTATTGACAACATCTTACTCTCCTATTTTTTAAGTTTGTCCATCATCTCTTTCAGCTGTTTCTCTGTGGCAATATCAATTACTGTTAACCTGATAACCGGATGCCTAAAAGATAAAGGAACCGTTGAACAGATATACTTCATGTTATGTTCAATGTAGATGTCTTCAGGAGTAAACCCAAACACACCATTACCGTTCTCCCCATAGCTCCCGTCTTCTGCAGGAGAAGGCAACACAGCCGCATGACCGCTAGACCAGACAATTTGTTGAGTATTGGTTAGTTGGGAATTGACCGAAGAAACTTTGTTAACCTGATAATAGCCAATGGGATCGGCAACACCTTCAATGAAGATATACATAAAGAACATTACGGTTCTATCGTTCTGGAGTTTGAATCTTTTTATCAAGTTATCTCTTTCCAAACTCCACGATAACCTGGGAGGCGGCTGAACAGCCAAAAGATTTCTTTGGTTAATTTCAGTCAGAGCTTGCTCATCCTTTGCAGAAGTGTTGCGGACTCGATCTTCGCATCCGAAAACAAACGCAAACAACAATAAAACTAACAACAATGGAATGACCTTTTTCATAATCTTCTCCTTTTTAGTAGTTTGGGAATTGGTTAACTGTTAACTGATAAGGAAGTGTCTGAGATTTCCATAGAGACCTATTCCACATTTTAGATTTAGCATTATAATCCTCAACCCATCTATTGAGTTGTTGTTGAAGGGTTGCTACCCGTTGAACCTTGGAAAATTGCTCAAACATCTTATCATTATCCGGTAGTTTCTTAATGATACCAAGATCGGTATTAAGTTTCTGGCAGGTATTAAATATTTCTTGAAACTCTTCATACCTGACAAAAGCTGTGTCAGTCACATTAGACTTGAATAGCCCTACGGCATACAAAACTACCAATAGAGCAAAAAATCCTATCACCCCTAAAGTAATTTTAGCTGTCATTTTATCCTCCTATTTATTAATTTTTTGCCAGACGTAATCACTATGCCCTATAGTTTGAACCTGCTCGAATCCAGCATTTGCCATCTCAATCTGACGCTTGCATGAAATCGCATAAAGGCTAATTGACACAATAGCAATCAGGATAGAGATAACAATCGTTCCAATGAGTGTCGCCTTGTGAATTGAGTCCATTTTAACCTCCTATCTTTTTCAAATCTTCTATTATCATGTCCTTCAACTTACCACCTAAAAACTCATTGACATCTTCTTCTGGAACTCCCTTTTGCATTGACTCGACAGCAAACTTTGCCAATTCCATACCACTCGACAAAGAAATATCTGTTAGACCACAAAGCCAATCGCAAAATGCTTTAACACTATTTTCTGTCAGTAGAGAGCTTAGATCATCTTTAAGGCCTGCTTCCGAAATCTTTGCAACTTCCTCGTTTATCTCACTCATCGACCTTGAGATACGATTATATTGTCTCTTGTGTCCTGAATCCATTAACTCGCCTCTTATTCTTTCTCTGCTTCGTCCTTCTGTTCTTTCACTTCTTCTTCAATATTAATTTTTGATTGTCCCATTCATATCACCTCCTCTTTTATTATTTTAATCATCCTCTTTTTGAGAGAGGTATATTCAATATACCCTACTGCCTCATCCCTGTGGTTAACCCAATAAGAAACATGTTCACGATAAGACGTTGCCAGCTTATCGGAATTCCACATCGTAACTTTTCCATTCTTTCCTAAACAATAATATCCCGATCTTGATGAATAAAACGGACATGGAGGGTCTAAAGTATTACTTCGTATATTTTTTATCATCTGCTTAGATGAAATCTTTTTACTAAACATTACAACATGCTTCCTGAACCCTTTTAAAAATTGTTCTTCTGTCATAGTATCCCCCTTATGATCAAAGCGATCACTGTTCCCAACATTAAAGCACTAATAATAAGCATTATTATACGTTTTATCATAACTACACTGGCCTTAAAGTGTAAGCTTCGCCATCTTCTTCAAACAAAGGTTGTTCCAATACCGGAGGAAGAGTCCCTTCTTCGATAAAAATTTGTTCACCTGTAATTGTCTGAGCCACTTCAGAATCTAAAGCAGGATAGCTTAGCATGACGCATCTATCTCGAAGATTATCCTGTTCTTCTTTAGTCTTTCCCCATCCCCAAGTTCCAGGCCCAATCGGTTCTTTTTTATAATCCCAATTAGGATCGGTAGGAGATGTTACAGCTTCCGGACCACAAAGGTCTAATCCAAGGCATAGCGAAAGACATCCGACTATACCATATGTATCATAAACTACCTGCAATTTTCTTGCCATCTCTTTAAGAGCGGTTTCTTTCTGTGTCAATTTATAGAATGTTATTCCGAGATATTTAACTTCATAAGTTCCAAAATACTCATCATCTAAATCGATTTCTTCCTCAGCAAAAGGGTCAACACCTTTACACTCAAGAAGTAAGTTGTTGATCTTGTAATAACCGATGGTATTTAAAACTTTGATACTTATTGCCTCTCTAACCTCTTCAGATAAGAGAGGGTCAAGCTCTTTAGAAAAATCGTGGACATTTTCTTCCGGCATTACTCTTACCCAATTACTCCAATGTTATCTTTTCGAACTTATGCTTCATGGCGTTCTTTCCATCTTCGAGCATCTGGCCTAAACGTAAATCCTGATGATCATTATTCTTGGCCCCCATGTCGATAAGTTCTATTCTTGTCTCTTGCAATAAAGAAAAAACTTCTGCTGCCTTCTTAATTCCTTCCATTGACATTTTACACCTCTATCTTATAATCCTTCTCTGTGATCTGTTTTTCCTGTTCAACTTTTCGAGTGTATCAACTATCTGTTTGTGGATGCTTGACATTTCTTCAAAGTCCATTTTACCATCTTTCTCAATGTACCATCTAAGCATTTCCTTGTCGGCCTTTTCCATTGCTGGGCGAAGCAAATCAATCGTTTCAGCTTCTTGATCCTTTTGATAATAGATGCCGCAATCATAGGAAATCATTAAGACATACATTTAGTGATCTCCTTTATTTTCTGTAACAATAACTCTTCTGAGAAGTTTATCTTTATGCTCAGCAATTTGTTCTCCTACCGATTTTTGATTACCCTCTGCAAAATTCACAACCTGATCTATGAAGCTTCTAAGTTCTTTTAACGAATCAACGCTTATACCACGAAGATCGAAACCAGTCTCTTGACCTTTAAATCTAAATGTAACTCTTTGAAGATATCCATTGTAAAACTCTGCTTTCCCATAGTCGAGTATTTGACCTTTATCAAAAGTTAAGACTTGGCTAACATCAGTTTTTACTTCCATAGACACCTCCGATTTCATCTAATCTATTATAATTAAACAAAATTGCCATCATATTTTAACAATTTTACATGTCAAAACGTTCCGGGGGATAAGTCCCAGGCAAGCGGAACAATTATACCTCTTCGCTTAAATTCTTTGTCTAGTTGACTTTCCATTTTTCGAGACACTTTAGATGATCTGATATAATTGAACGTCTGAATTGCATCCCTCATAAGATAAATTTCAAAATCAGTTGCCGATTTTAGATTTTTCATAGCTTTCCTTAAACTGGTTCAGGGGGGAAGGTTCGAACTTCCAATCGCAAGGTTCAAAGCCTTGTGGCTTACCAGATTAGCCTACCCCTGAATTTTTCTTCATCTTATAACTCTCCTTGATGCATCTGGATTACCAGAGCCAGGGGATGAGGGATTGCCTGGTTCCACAGTTTCTATTAAGATATGGACATGATCTTCAAAAGAAATACTTGATAGTACAGCTAAGACAGCCTCTCTCATTTTAGTGTCTTCAAAGGGAGAGTATCTTTTTGTGGTGATTTCATACTTAACAGCCACTTTCCTCCTCCTCAACACAAGTCTCTATGTATTGCGTATCTGGATTCATCTTGGCATACTTCCGATAACATTCAATCTTGTTATGAAATACGCCATTAACCTCTCGTTCTATACAAACCATATCTTCAAGCTCAAATTTTACTCCGCAGCCATCGCATTTCTCAGGATAGCCACCTCCCTTTAATTTATCCCACCTTATCGCCATCTTTCTTCTCCTTGTCTATTTTCATAACTCTTCTTGCATGTATCGGTTTTTGAAAATTTCTTAGGTCGGTAGTCGTGAGTTCTAATTTAAACGAAAGCCTGTAGCTTGGAGGATGACCCTCTTTGACATTTATCTTTGAATCTTGGATAGCTAAGTCAAGATCGGGAAACTCACCATTAATAGCCTTCCCCAGCCGTTCTAAAATTTCGCTTGGCATCTTGTACTCCTTAACTTCATAAAATCCCTGCTCAGGAACACTCGACATTTCATCAAACATTTTCAAGTATTTTGCGTTGAATACTTTCTCTTTATTATCTAAGATGTTTACCATAATTTTCTGGTAGCTGGTAATGGATTTGAACCACTATTAAGCGATTATAAGTCGCTCGTTCTAACCGTTGAACTAACCAGCCTTATATCTAAATAGCTCCATCCATGCACTAATCAATAGCAAAATCAGCATCAAATAAAAATCAGCCATAAAATTTTGGTGGCCTTACTTCCTCCACGGAACAGATTTTAAAATAGAGAGCATGATAACTCTTGTAACAGCCGAGACATCAAGAAACATCTCTGCGTTGTTATTATAGGAAGCTAATTTTTTTAATTTGTGACACGCACAAATATTAACTCCAGCATTGTAGTTATCACTATAATATCCACAAAGATCACACCGAAATGGACAAACATCATTTTCGATAGCCCAGGCCATCTTACTTTTGTGAGTTAGTTTTAAATCCCTTGCTATCTCACAATGCTTTCTAAAGTTTTTGAGGAATTTCTTTTCAGTCATAATACCTCCTATCCAGCGTGAATAATGTTTTCTTTTCTTGGCCCAAAGCTTGCGTAACTTAAACCTGAACCTCTTTTGAAATGCTCGTTGTTCAATCTAATAAAACTTAAAACTTCTATTATAAAATCTCCGCAAGAGGAATAAAAAAACCGATTATCTCTGTAGTAACCTATTAGGCCTTCCATATGATTGCCTGGGCTCATTTGGTCTAAACAAGTTATGGCTAAAGTTCTTGGGACTTTCATCCATTTACAATCATTATAGATTGTTTCTGAAAGTAAATTAAGGTCAAGCCAGGCATACCGAAATTCTCCTTGATACTTATTTGCAACATTGGTCTCATCAACTTCTCTCTTTAAAATTTCCGACATTCCAACTTCATGAGGAAGCGGCCCTTTACCATGCCTTGTTAAATAACATCTTGTTACATATACAACTTCAAGCTTGTCTAGGCCAATAGTTGGGAAAAAATCATTAATAATCATAGAAACATTATGCAACCCAGTCTTCGAACAAGTTACATGAGGAAAGAATTTATGGTTTGCATCTAAAAGTAATCCCTGAGCTCCTTCAAAAATAAAATCCTCAAACTGATTAAGAGGAAAAATGTGCGGATGATTATAAGTATCAAGCAGAAACTCCACACTTTCCATAAATCTTTCTGAAGCAGTTCTTAAGTAGTCCGAAATCTTAACAGAATAATTTGCACCCATTTCTTTTAATCTATGATCCTGATATTCATGTCTAATTAGATAAAGTGCTGTCTCCACACGAGACCTTACATAAAGATCACTAACTGTTAAAGGAATAACAGAATGACGGAGGATTGTTTCATGTAATCCTACTCCGCAACTTCCATGTTTGTTATCTCCTCTGGAATCTTCAATAGATTGATTCAAAGCCATTTCAAAAGGTGTGGTAACTCTACAGTTATCATCTATGAAGAGAGTAGGTTTAATGCCTATCATTTCTAACTCTCTTGCCTCTCTTTGCAAAAGGATTGGATTGACAACAAAAAATTTGCTTAAGAAAGTTGGAGCCCCGGCAAGAGTGCCCGATCCGAAATGCCCGAAGACATGGCGTTTATCCCCTCTTATGACCGTATGCCCTGCCTGAGCCCCACCATTAAATCTGACGACAAGAGTCCCTGGCGACGCAAAGTAATCGGTCATTAGACCTTTGCCTTCATCTCCGAAGTTAGCTCCTATGATGACCGTCGCTTTTCTCATTCTACAATCTTTCCTGTTTCGTCGGTATGACCGTCTCTTCCAGGCTTATTATGTTCAGGTGGATTATCTGAATACCTTTCTATTAGGGATTCCGTCAGGTTGTCCATCATTTCTTTATCTGTGAAAAGTTCTTTACAGATAGAACACCACCATCCCACCATAGCCCAGCCACCTCTTTCCGAACCACACTTAGGACATCTCTTCTCTTTCATATCACATCTCCGCAAGAATTTGTTTCATCCTATCGATGTCGTGCATCCAAATAGTTCTGGTTTCCCCACCTTTGAAGATTTTGAATCCAAAAAGTTTTCCAGTTGATTTACCAACATAGGCATAAATGGATTCTTGTCCTATATCAGTCAAGTATCTCGTTTCTAACTCTTCCCCGACTTGCAAAAAGTTTACTGACATGTTTTCTCCTTTCGTTCCAGCACAGAAGCAGGGACTAACGGCCGGACGGGGGCGGTATGTAATAGCCCCGCTCTATCACCTCTGGCTTTCGCCCCGGTCGATGTCCCATAGCTCTCTTAAAGTCTAACAACACCACCAACAGGCAAATCCTTGATTGCATCTTTCACAACCTTTGACGTGGTGCCTTTCCAACTTTCGATAATAGACTTCTTGTTTGCTCCTTCGTTAACGGAAATGGCAGACACAATAACCTCTGCTACTTTCGTTGCATCAGAAAGTCTTATGGCTCTTTGTCCGAGAAGCTTAACCCATGCTTTAGAGACTTGCTCTCCATGATACTTGAAGTGATTTCCCTGTTCTACCATTATATGATAGACTTCATAGTTCTTTGAAACTTCTTTCAGAAGAGCATCAGGGTTAAGATCGTGGGTTATTGTATCACCAACAAACTGTTTTACTCTGGCAATACTTATCGACGGGGTTGGTTCTTCGTCCCCTATCGTAAAGAGATAACCTTTCTTCCCACGCTTTTCAAAACAGTCGATGCTTGTGTGCTTCCAGGCAAAATACCAGGGAAGTATATAAGACTCGTAGTTGTTGCCACCTCCACCACGCTCCACATAAACATCTTTCAACTGCTCGGCAATTTTAATGTCTGCCTCAAACTGGGAAACTTGAAGTGGAGAGTGATCCCACTCGACATCTCCAATCCCCATAATCATGACATGAGGATCAGGAACAGGCTTCCTACTGTAAATCTCTGTTATCAATGTATTGAGTCCTGTTCTTACCATAGCATCCAATACGGGTTCCATCGAACCCGTGACATCCAGGCCGACTATGATTGCCGTAGAGTTAGGATTCTCTTTAGAATCCCTGGATTCCCGAATTTTAACTCCCTTCGGGTCTAAGTGTTGTTTTAAATGGGAACTTGTGTAGATCATATCCACAGTTTTCCCTTTGACATGAGTGTCCCTATAACCTCTCCATTCTTCATCTGACCATCTTCCTCCGCCCATACTCTTTCTCCTTTCGTTTTTATTTTGGGTCTATTTTTCAGTTCTAAAGTCCCATGCTTTTCCTTTTTTGCTTCGCCACTTGGAAGCTTGCCGAGTTGTTGGCTCTATGTTTGCTCGGGAACAGGAATCTTTAAACTCTTGGTTTGTTCTCGAGAATTTAGAGTTAGTCATTTTCTCTTCTTTTACTTCATCAACCATTTTGTCGCCTCATTTAATTATTGCGGGCCGACAAGGAATCGAACCCTGGTTGCCAGATTTGGAGGCTGGCGTGTTACCATTACACTATCGACCCATAAATGTCATCTGGCCTTAGATTCATCGGAGTAAATTTTCGTTCTCCGAAGCTTGCTATTAGGACTTCATCTTTCCATAAGCCATAATCATAGATGCCATCACCACTTGTTTTCGACTCGAGCCAATCGACCATAGGAGCCGGGGCTTTGCTACCTTTTCCTAAAAGTTCTCTACCTAATGCCCTTATAAGATCGAGATCAGTTCGTTTGTCTCCTGCCTTTCCAGTCTTTGTATCTTCGGGAATAAGAGCCAAGGTTCTGGTAGGAAGAGCGCTCATCTTCTCTCCAAATGGAACAGTGTACCACCATCCTCCTAAAAGAGCTATGTTATGATACTCAGGAGAAATGAAACAAGTGTTAAGACTTATGTCGTTGTGGCTCAACTTTGCATAGGCCAGGTAGCAAGCCACATTATATAAAGAACTCAAGACCCAAGCTACACCCTTCGGATCAACCTTCCCCTTATAGAAATCTAAGGCATCCTTCGCAAGAATTAAATCCTTGGTCTTCCTAACAACCATTATTCTCTTTCCAGCTTCACCAAATATTTTAGCAATAGAAGGAAGATACTTGGAAATCTCATTCTTCATTCGATCCGAAGAGTATTTAAAACCTTCAATCGTTTCCTTCGCCTTATCAAACAGGTCGCTGTAATCATGGTTAATCGAGAAAACAACATCTTCATCATTGATATACATTTCTCCGAGCTCGAAGATGTGCTTCTTCTTAGCATTTAGAGTATAATCTTTAAGGGATTCAGAAGTCCGAATGACTCTTCTCATTTTAGGCCTTTCAATGAATCAAATATTTTCTCAAGGGCCCAACATTCTGGATTTACAAACTCCTTGATTGTATTTGGGAAACATAAAAAGGCCACGACCAAGATAATTGCCAGGAACACCCCACAAACACCCCACACTATCCTTGAGATAGATTCATCGTTGGCTACGGCCCAAAACTTTTCCCGGTATTTCCACCAGACATAAATCCCAGCTATTAGTAAAGCATACTGGATAAGATCGCTAACGCCATTCCAAAAAGCTTGCCTGGTGTAAACTTGGAAGATATACTGAACTGTGACTCCTAACTTTTCAGCCAACTTCTCGAGTAATGTAATTATCTCTTTCATGTCTTTTCTCCTTTCAGTTTAAGTTTCAAAAAGTTAATTGCATTTTTCCAAAAAAGAGCATCAACTATCAAACCTCTATCAAAATAAGCTTTAATAGCTTTTTGAATTGTTTCCTCTACATTATGAACACCCAATGTATCCTCTTTCATTTTGTCCACTGTAGTTTTCTTGCAATCATCACAAACGTCGTACTCTTTTCTTTTATCCGGGTCTGGACACCTGCATTGACAAATTACTTTGCCGCAGACTTTGCATAATCTTATGAAATGCCCCCCGAAGCCCAATAAATGTTTACTCATTATTTTCTCCTTTCTTTTGAATCCGAAGTCTTCTTGTTCTTGACTTGAATACTTCTTTTCCGGTAAATCTGTCCCAAACTCTCAGACAGTCAGGACACTCCCAATAACTTACCCCATCAAAACCACCTTGTATTTCAATTCCGAGTAAACGTGAGTAATGAGTAGCACCTGGGGGGTAAAATCTTCTATTTTTCTTCAAGATCGGCTCACCCCTAAGATCACATTTGCAAAAGGGGCATTCTGTAATATCCTTGTCATCTATCATTTCATTCGCCATCACCATCTCCCTTTGTAGGGCCGAGTTTGCCTTCTTCAAAGAAAACTATCTTATCCACTTTTATCCAAAGTTTAAAAACTGTGTGATCTTTATTGACGAGATAAACCAATGTGTCCGGAGAAGAATCCAAGGATTGCGGCGGATACAAATGAATTCTATGACCATCCCACTTGCTTAAAATATCTTCCGGTATCATCGCTCGGATAGTTTTTTCAATCATCTTATAACTCTTCTTGGCAAAACTGGCTCTGCCTGACTTTTACCTCCACTTGTCACTGCTTTTTCGATAATGCCAGATTTAGCAGCAACTTGGTTGACATAATCTACGAATGGCTTATCTCTATGCCGAATGATATCGGCATATTGATCAATATTTTCGTGGCAAAAATCTTTAAAGCCAATCCAAATCTGAGCCCCTCTCATGTTCATCTCATCCAGGCCATAAATGAGCAAGGCCCCATACGGTTTCTTAAGAAGTTCAAGAAGAACCCAGGTTGCTCCGGGGTTTCCTTCGGCCATCTTTAAAATGACTGGCATTGACATATCTGATTCGTGTAATTCTTCTCTCATAAGTTTAACTTTTAAATAAGATAGCATACCAAAAAACAAAGAAGAAAATCAAACCAACAAACTGGAAAAGACCTAAACACCACAAACCGGCTCCATAGATAGCAAACTTCTGCCAAAAACCATTGGGATTTAAAAAATGAAGAGCCAAAAAGAATATTATGGCCGGGATAAAACACACCACACTGATTGCAAACATAACAAAACCTGCCAAAATATTTTCGACCCTTCTTTTCATCTGCTTACGAAGAGATACACCTTTCATCTTATGATCCTCCTTGGCAAAACTGTTTCTTGCTTAACTACTTTAGTCTTCCTCCTCTTTGGAGTTGGCACTTCTTCGTCCGAATCTTCATCTGAGAAAACAACTCTAACACGTTGCATATTGCCCGGAGGAAACATTATAGTACCATGAGCCATCATTTTCAAAGTTATCTGCGTAAATCTATGCAGCCCTAAGTCTGTTTGAGTTGTAAAATCAATCGATTGAAAATGCCCATCGGCCATCACAACTTCACTCATCTTATAATCCTTCTTAGTGGCGGTTTAATTTCAACTTTTACAGGATTCTCTATTTCAAATTTAGAACAACCCCTTAGTGGGATTCTAAATACACGCCAACTCTCCAACTGTCGGCGGACACCTTTATGACAATTGCAACTTCTGTCGTAATCCCATTGGCAATCTGTGCAGTCATTTAGAGATTTCAACGACATCTTATAACTCTTCTAACTCTTTTAACTTCTGGAACTAATTCCTCTTTGCCAATATTGACCACAACTACCAGATCATCTCCGATCTTTCCATTAGATATTACGATTTGATCATCTGGGAGACCCCCAAATTTATGAACCTCAAGACCAAACAAAATCATGACATCCTTTAATCGAGAATGAATAGCAACCGATCTTCCGCACTCTCCTACAACTTTGTCCAAATTGTTACGGTTAAGCCAAAGCTCATTAGGAGGGGTTACATACTTCTCCATGAAATCATCAATGCCATTTAAAATAATCTCTAATATATTGTTATTCATAAAAAGGAAGAGGAAGATAAAGAAGCCAGACCCTCGGAATAGGGGACTTGCTTCACCAAGAACCGATCGCTTGCCCCAAGCGAATCCCGATATTCAGCTCTTCCTCTTCCATCTCCTTTATGAACATCGGATAACTCTCCTAACCCTTTTAACTTCTGGCTCTTCTGAGAGTTCTTGAAAAACTTTTGCCATTATTTTACTTTCGTATTCGGCAAAGTCCGGATAAGCCACAAAAGCATCCCGCTGATGCCATAATTCTTTAAGTCTTTCAATAGCTTCTTTTGAAAGCTGGCCTTCTACTGAAATAAACCTTGCTATCTCTCTTTTCATATCATGATCATTCATGTTTGCCTCCGCATTTGAGCTCTTTCGGATCGTGTCTTATATAAACTCCGGATTTGTGAAGCCGACCACAGAAGCAACAACGCTCCTCAGGCGGAAGAAGAAAACGAACAGGTTCTCTATCTGGGTCTCTCTTTTTCCAACAGTTATCACAGATCGAATGTGTCCATTCCATACCTTACTCCTTTTCTGGCTTATAAAGATGATCTTCGTTTTTGGCATAGGGATCATCTGCGTCTATTAAAATTGTATGTTTCCCTGTGGCCCAGTCCGGTCCTGTGCAATCGATACGATGGGTCATAGACATTCCGCTTCCGACTTCACAACCTTCACAATGACCGCTCCAAATACCACAATAAACTTCAACCTTCCGTTTTAATTGCATTTGTCTCATCTAACTTTACCCCACCTACAGCTTTTTTAATAGCTTCATAAAATTCAAACATCCGAGCCGTCTCGGGCTTTGTTAGACAACGAACCGATGTGAACACAGGCATACCATTTATAGATCGGGGCCCGGCCTTATCAATATACTCATAAAAGAAATCTACCTTTAAATGTTGCAACTGTTTAAGTTTTCTTCTATCCAAAAACATAAGAGGCATAAAAACAGAATCAATAAGTTTAATGTCGTTCATATTGCGGTTAGAATATATTCTCCCAGCCCATAAGTCTTCGGCTATTTGTTTAAGTTCTTCGTCTTCTTTTGAAATATGTTTTTTATCTTTCATATTATACTCTTCTCTTTTGAATTTCCTTGAAAAACGCTTTGTCTTTATAAAAAGAATCTAAAGGCTTCCAAAACATCAAGACTCGCCTTTTATAAGAAACTGTGCGCAATTCCTGTAACCTCCACCCCGTATAATGGACACCTTGATTAATCTCTTCTTCATCTATCTCCGATATAAGATCGATAAGATAAAGACTATATTTTAAAACACGATTGTTTCGGAATTGAAGAATAATACAAAATAAAAGAGCAAGACCTAAAAAACCAAATATAAAAGGGAGTAACTCTGTCATCTTCTTCTCCTCTTAGGAACAGGCCATTCAAACATCTTAGGATTTAATTTTATACCCTGTTCCCGGCAATAGTCATACCAAACTGGAATCTCATCTTCTTTCCCCTGTGCTACTTTTTCTTCCCTTAACTTCGTAAAATCCTCTTGAACTTTATAGCAAGCCTGATGATAGAAATTAGCCTCTTTCTTTCCATCGTCATATTCAATCATCTCCATTAGGAAATCTTCGCCACTCTTTTGGGGAAACTCACAAACGGAACACTTAATCTTCATCTTTATCTTCTTTTAAATAACCCAAAATATGTTCTGATGTCGAACCGCCTATTTTTTGTGGCAAACCTTTGATCTCATAAATTTCTTTTAGCCATTCAATTTGCATTGTCATTGAGCCCATGTTTGGAATAAAATTCCACCCGTACCACTCCATTTCAAATCTTCCAATAAGCCAAGCACCAGAGTAAGATGTTAAGTAAAGCTTCTTCGGATCAATATCTTTGCGTTTTTCTTCAGCTTCTGTTTGCCTCCAAACCTTGTATTTTTCGTCGAACTTTCCTAACTGTCGTAGTTTAGTTACAGTAATTTTCATTTTTATTCAATCCAAATTTTATGTTCATCAGCGAAAGTATACATCTCATCAAGAAGGTCATTTGCATACTCAACAGGATCACCATTACCGTTCTCATCTTCTTCTGGAATGTTTCTAAACTTCTCGATAGAAGATGTGAAGCCTTTGAAACATTTCTCTTTAGAAAGAATATCTGCAACTTCGGACATACTCTTTTTGATAGACTCGTAGTCCTCATCTTCTGTTAAAAGATGTTTAATCTTGACTGTGTGCAACCACCTCATTTTGTTTTTCCTTCTTTCTTCTCATGAAATTTTTTATGAGCTTCGGTGTATCTCTTTGGAACCGGCTTGCCACATTTTTTGCACTTCGCATGTCTCATCGTCGCCTCTTAATCTTTAATCTCGTCTATTCTCATGACCCTAAAATGATATGGCCTATCCCTGGCTTGCCTTTCAACCTCATCCCGATCTCCATACGCTGCTATAGCCTCCTCATCTCGCCGACCGTTAACTTTAATCTTAGAAAAATCTACCGAGTTATCTACAAAAATAATTTCATGATTGGGGCCTATAGCTCTTCGCAAGCTATTGTAAAGTGACTGATAGTACTCATGAGGATGTTCCCTTACGTTTGCTTGGACAACTAAAGTGTCCCCGGGATTAAGGACTATGTCTTTCACTTAAGCAAACCCTTTGCTTTTAGATAGTGTTTAACACCGATTGATGCAAAACTGATTACAACCTCAGATAAATGAAGGTCTTTATCTATGGCGTACTTGCATAGCCATTTTAGAAGCAATGGCTTGTTCAAAAAATTAACTGTTGCTGGGCGCACCTCACGAAGCTCGCCTTCGTTAAATATATTATCCCACATATTGTCAAACTTCCTTTTGGCCTCTTCTGCCTTTTGTCTTTCTTCAAGACCTCTGGTGAGGTAGTGAGCTTCTAAACGGTAACGTTCTTTGGCCTCTTCGGCTTTTTCTTTTGTGATCTTTTTAAATAGAAGAGGTATTCGACATACTATGCACTCTCCTTTGGCATCTCCGGCATCCACAGATTTGAGGCTATCGGGACACTTCACACGTCTTCCGCATTCAGGGCACTTCCAGCCATTTAAAATTCCGATCGCTTCTTTCATCTTATTATCCTCCTTGGAAGAGTTTGATTTTCTGTTTTTGGTTCTGGCTTTGGCACATCAACCCCTTCATATATTCCTCTTGCCCGACGAGACCCCCGAACCCTTGCATTCTTTACATCGTTTATGCGAGTCAAGCAATGATCACAAAGTCTAAATACCTTTTCGTTTCTTTTGGATCTGACATCTATAATACCTCTTTTGTTGTATATATCCATGTAATAGAGAGGTGCAAACCAATTGCCACAAAGATAGCAAAACTTTTCATGCTTCATTTGTATATCTATATCTTCTTCTTTAGCAATTATGCTATGCTGACTCACAGGTTCCTCCATTCATCTTTAAGAATTTTCAAAAGTTTCAGTCTTAAGTCTTTGCTTTGATTATATTGAAAATAATGTGAAGCCTTGTAATACGTTTTTGACATCCACAAGAATTTTACTATATTTTCATAGGACGCTTTAGAAGAACAAGTGTAGAAAGGACAAGCCCGACCTTTCCCAAGATTCTGTTCGATGGCTTCCTTGGTAAAAAGTCCTCTGCTTTTTGCGATTTTAAGATGAGCTCGAAAAGATTCAAGGAATTGCTTTTCCGGAGGTTTCTTGGGCTTCTTCATATTCCATCTCCATTTTTTTATCGAGCATTGTTGCATATGCTCTAAGTAACGTTCCGTTTTCAGTGCTCATGTATTCTTCAAAACTCATTTTTTTACCGTCGGATTTAGCCCTTGGATGCTCTTTTAGGAATAGAACACAAAACTCGCAGATAGTATCTTTGGCAGGATCGGGCTTATAACTTACGGTTCTTATTCTTCGACAAAGCAGACAGTCATACTCATGCAGCATAGCCTTCTTTGTCTTTTTCACTATACCTCCTTACTTAGTTAGAGATTTCAATTCCGATTCTGTAAATTGTAATTCGCTCTCTTCTTCGTGTCCAGCAAGTTGGACAAAATAAAATTTGTCCTTCCCAACTTCATCTTCAACTTCAGAGATCGTTGTAATTTTCCCAACAACGTCAATCTTAACTTTTGAACCAACTTTCAGAGTCAGTACTTTGCATTTTTTCATATTACCTCCTATTTGCCTTCATGACATAAGACACGTAGCATCTCTGCATAGTGGCATATCTTATCTAAATCCTTCTCTACAATCTTTCTATCTCGATTTCTGAAGGCATACTTAATAATATTCGCTATTGCTGCATGTTTAAGTATGCCGCCGGACTTAAACAAATCTATGGGCTCAACCCCTCCACCAGTTTTATGATGGGCTTCCCCTTGTTTCTTTACCTTATCCCACTCTGTTCTTATTACTCTTCTCATCCTATCTTTTAAATGAGGTTGGTTTCACGGATACTCTAAACCGAGGCAATAACGTTACCAACTCACTGAGCTGGAATCCTTCTTGCTCAACCCTGTCTGCAGCCAACTTACCTCACTTATACCTTCCATTCTACATTATATATAACAAATTGTCAACTCTTATTTTCATAAAAATATGTCAGCTTAAGTCCTGTAAAGCTACAGCGAACATTCTGCATCGGAACACTTCCCAGCCCATGGCTGATGAGAACTTGATGTGGATATAAGAACCTGGCTTCTTGATCTATCTCTAAATATAGAAACCCCTTTGCATCCCATCTTCCAGGCCATAATAAAGGCATTTTTAACATCATCGGCAGAACAATTATACGGAAGATTGATGGTTTTTGAAATACCTCCATCGGCCCATTTTTGCCATCTTGCCAGAACCTTGACATGCCACTCGGGAGAGACCTGGTATGCTGTTCTAACAAACTTGGATTTGTACAACTCTCGAGTTTCTTCAATAACTCCAACTGTTAAACGTCTCTCAAAAGTTGTGTCGTAAACCGGTTCGATACCACTCGAGCAATCCCCCAAAATGCTAAGGCTTCCAGTTGGAGCTATTACTCTTTTATAAAAATAGAAAGTATCCCCGGCAAACTCTTCTGTTGCCTTTTTCCAAGAACTCCCTACTTTATCTATAAAGTCTAAACAATCTTTGCTATCATAATTAATTCCTAAACGAATAAGACAATCTGCAAACCCCATAATCCCAAGACCAACAGGATTATATTTGTCCATGCACTCTTTTATTTGATACAGAGGATAGAAGCTTATTTTGTTTATATTTGTCAATGCCCGCATACCTAATTTGCAAAACTCTTCAAACCTTTCAAAATTAAAGTCATTTTTCCATATAAACTTTTGTATGTTAAGGCTTCCAAGAGTGCAAGCCCCATAATGAGGAAGAAAAACCTCAGAACAAGGATTGCATGTATCAAGAACAAATTCCTTGATAAAGGGATTATCTTTATTAACTCTATCTTGGAAAAGAAAGGCGGGGTCACCGCAACTCCAAGCGACCCAGCAACTTAAGTCAAATAAATCCTTGGCTTTTATTTTATCCACCTCATAGCCTAAAGGCGATTTTAAAGAAATCTTTTCGTTTGTATCTACGAGTTTCATAAAAGAATCATCGACCAAAATAGACAAGTTAAAATTCTCAAGTTTCCCTTGAAGTTTTGCTCGCACAAAGTTTAAAATTTCTGGATGATTATAATTTAATATACCCATCAGGGCCCCTCGTCTTCTTCCACCTTGTTTAACAGTATCCACAGCTTGGTTAAAATTGCTCATGAAGGATATAGCACCAGAACTAACCCCACCTTTGGACAATACAGCTCCCTCTTCTCTCAAAGGTGAAAAGTTTATACCAACACCACCACCGGTTTGAAAGATGTAAGCCATATGAGCTACGGTATTGAAAATGCTTTTAAGATCGTCTTCTATTGGCAAAGCGAAGCAAGCTGAGAGATTACCATCTTTCAAACCAGAATTAAACAAGCATGGGGAATTGGGAAGAAAAGTTCCTCCAATCATAGCGTCATATAATTTTTCCTCAAACCTTCCATCTCCTAAAGCTAAGGCTTCGGCGCTTCTTTTAAATACATCCTCTGCAGACTCTCCTTGTCTACAGTATCGTTTTTCCAGTAAGTATCTGGCATTTTTGCTTAAACTCATAATATCTCCTTATCTATAGTTCTTAAAATCAGAATGATGGCTATGGAGCCAATCAAGTACCTCTTTAAAATTTATCCAATCAACATAATTGCTTTTGCATTCAGGGCAAATAACCTGTCCCGGGGTTTCCCGTTGGAACTCGAACTTACATTTTTGACATCTATATTTGCTTGGCATCATTCTTCTATTTCGTGGTATTTATTAGCAACTCTACGCTCTTTCAAAACTTTCTTGTGAGCAAGCTTCACATCTTCCTTACTAAAGTATTCGCCTCCATGCTCCCCAATTTGAGACCGATGACATTTGCAACAGACAGGAACATTGCAATAATAATGCGATGCAAGCTCACCACATTTACATTTCTTTCCGGCAATATCTTCCCAAGGTGTAATTGGCATTTTATTCGTCTCCACCAGGCAAGAAGTAAAAAGCTGCATCTTCTATTTTAGACCAAATCCAAAAGAAAATGCCTACAATCATGGCACCAACCCACCAACATACTTCAAGAACTGAATTCAAATAAGTTATCTCAAGGAATTTTTTCAAAGTCATCTTACTTAACCAAATAGATACCTGAGATAATCATGGCAGTTCCAAGAACCTGTTTAATTGTTACGGGTTCCTTCAAAATAAAGATGATCAAAACCCATCCTAATACGTGGGTCATGGAAGACATCAAATATCTTGCTGCTAAAAAACTGGGAGCTGTTCGATATGCGTGCCAGTAAAAAAGGTTAGCCAGAATTACGGTTGGCATAATTACAAGAGCATTTCGAAGAGAAAAATCAAATGTTCTCAAGAAAAACCATAGCAATGCAAGAATGACGCTTCCAATAAAAAGTGAAAGTAACCACATTTAAGTTGTTCTTATGACTCTTCTGACTTTCCGGTGAGCTTTTTCAAGGTCTATGTAGCTCTTAAATGCTTTGTCGATCTTTTTGGAGATTTCGATGTGTCCTGCGTATCTATTGCTAACTATACGATAGATTTTTTCTATATCTTCAGTTTCCAATAATTCCCACAGTTCAATCAGCTCAAGAGGTGGTCTAATTATATTCTTATAACAAAGCCCAAGAATTTTTATAAGTTCTTCAATGTTCTCCGGGGAAGCTGTAAATTCCCAATATCCAACACCGGTTCCCTCTTTGACAAATCTCCGTCCATGTAATGGCCTATTAAGGATGTTAAAGTCTCCATGAAATGCTGCTCGGACTTTAACAAGACCACTCTCGCTATCAACCCAAACTATAGCACCACTTGACTTTGTGATATTCCTTGAAGTTCTGTGATCTCTATAAGAATCTGAAACAACCCTATGGATATCATCTTCATCTACAACCTCTTCGGCAATAGGGGTATTCACATCCCTACGAGCATAAGCTCGCTCCTCCTCAGCCGCCACAGATTCCCAAGTTGGACTGGGCGGTCGTCCAGAAGAAAGAGCTCCCGCACCAGCAAGAAGAGTGCCCAAAATCGCCAAAGGGTCTCGAGTTAATCCAGTCACTGTTTCCCTATGATCATCTCTGACAGATTCTTCGAGATCACGAATAGCATTTACTAAGTTCTCCTCAGTTATATCGTCTCCGTTACTCATCTTCTTCTTTTAAACCCCTTTCTTTACGCTTCCTTTTCACCATATCATCAAAGTCTTCTACCATGGGCCCAGTTGACCCAGCTCCAAAAAATTGAGCAATGATTGGAGGCCTTTTATCGGGGTCTTCCTTGTCCCTATTGTAACCATAACATTTTAAAACCTTGTCGATTGCTTTATCTCTTCTCTCAGCATCCGGACTTTCCATCTCTGAATCCAGTTTAACAAGAGCTTTCTTATAAAGATTGGCAAGAAGCCTATCGCCTTCTGAAAAAATCTCTCCTACTATCCTATTAATTTCGCCCCAAACTTCTTGACTACTTTCAAGTATTCGATAAACTGTTCCTTCTTTGATATTGAGCATGCTTGCTATTAGCTTAACTGGATAGCCCCTGGCAGCATACTCAGCAATCATCTTGTATTTTAAAGGAAGTTTACCCTTCTTCTGAGGTTCTTGAACTACGTCAACTACAGCATCTGTAATAATTTCAGGAACTATACTTGGTTGTACGACAGGAAAACTCTCATCTTTTATTTCTTGCTCTTGTTGTTCTTCATCGGCCATTCTTTCCCCGCTTTCACTACTTTAAGATATTACTCTTCATATCCCCTCTAACGAACTCCCCTGTGGATGTCATCTTGGCAAAGTGCACAAAGGCCGGATATATTAAATTCCTTTTCTTCTTCCGGAGTTTTAAATTCATCAAAAGAAACAGGGAAGAGACAGTAAGGACATAATTTGTTCCAGTTGCGATTAAATACTTCTAAGCAATCTTTGTCAAGGGATTTTGGTATCTTCCTTCTTCTTGGAACTACCCGACTCTTTCCCATTGACCCGATGTTCGCCAGAATTCTTTGATCCTCCACTTGGTTCCTCCTTTGGCGGCTTCATTCCTCTTTCCTTGCAACTTGTACAGACAGAAATCGGGAATATGTAAGGGGCAACTAAAACTTCATGGCATTCAGAGAACGGTCTTGTATCATGACAAATACTACAAACAAAAAATTCTGGCTCCATTGGATTTGACATGCTACACTTCCTTCTGCCAAACAATTCTCTTGCCGACTACTTTCATTCTTCTTACACTACGATCTTTTAAATACAATCTGTCAAAACTAATTCCAAGAATCTTCGACAACTCAAGTGGTATAGGTCCTCCGAATACTCCTTCTGTTCCCCTTGTATCAACTTTGCAATCAAAGCACCAAATGAGTTTCTCAAATTCACTCCATGTGATGTTGTGGCCACCGCATTTGTCGCAAGCTATCTCATAGTTTTCCGGTTTCAAGACGTATATCCATTTACGTCTTCTCATCTTTACGCCATCAACAAATAGTTCCGACCGCTTCGCATTTTAATCCATGGCTTATGAGCCGCCAATCGAAAAGCCGCTGCAATCCTGGCACGTCCTAAACTGATTGAATTAGCAAGCATGTAATCTTCCTGATCTGGTTTGCACCCAATCCCGGATCGTCTTGCTATACCCTCACCTATTATTGTTGTACCCTGTTTAATAGGGCCGTTATCTGCGAGTTCCACAGTAACTCTGGCAAGAGTAAAATAAACACCTTCTACAACAATCTCCTCTTTTACGGCCTCGGGATTCTTATTCTTAAAAGAATCATAAACAGCCAGGACTTCTTTTCTATACTTCTTCTTTCTTTTGATTTGATGTGTCTTCGTGAAACGTGGGGGATCTGCCTTAATGCATTCGCCCTTCTTAGGCTCGGGCTCTGCCTCTACTCCTTTTCCCATTGTCTGTTCCTCCTTTTAGTTTATAGGTTTTGTGTGGTGGTAGTTTGAAACCAACTAAATCCTCACGACCAAACATAGAATATTCATAAACCTCCATTGGAAGCAACCTTCGATTGCATGTAGGACATCTAACCCGTTTTCGCTCTGTGATTGCTAAAAAATCCCTTTTGTCCGGGCACCAGTTATAAACACGCTTTGTCTTTAAGAGCATCTTTTATACCGCTTCTCATAAATATAACAAAAAACCTTTCTATTTTTACTTATTTTTCATGTCTTGTTCAAAACTTGGAATAACGTTTTTAAGGCTTCCTTTTTGTTCCCAGAAGCCTTGTTCATAACTTTAGATGAATAAAAGACGAAGATGTCTTAAAGGATGTGTTTTACGACTTAAGGCCCCTTCTTCTCGGGCTTCTCGGGCTTATGGGGATCGATAACCAAAGCTTTTGATTCCATCCTCTGATATTCATCAATTTCATTTGTTGCCTGGCCGATCATAAAATCATCAACGATTCTTTGTCGCTTTAAGCATAAGAGAACAGCATTGAATGTTTTCTTAAGCACAAGCACGTCCTGGGCAATCATGACATCTTGCTTCATAAGCCTATTTATGGCTTGACCATTCATAGTCTCCGCAAATAGCAACTCTTCTCTCTTATTTCTTTTCGACTTTCTTGCCAAGTTTCCTGCATTCATTTTACTCTCCTTCAAGTTCCTCTATCTTATTTAACAGATAGTCTTGCGTGATTTCTATCTCATCTTTGTAATGTTCCAGTAAATACGCAAGATCAATCTCTCTGTTCTTTGTTAAATACTCATAAGCAGTACAAAAGGAGTTGTGGAACCCTGAACGTGTGAAGCGATGATGTTTTCTGGCACATAGCGAAACTCCATTAGCCGGTTCAAATCTTAATCCCTTATTCGTCTTAGAGCTTTCAATATGGTGAACGGCAACAAGTTCTTTATCGCCACAAAGGACACAACAACCACCATCCCTTTTAAGACATATGGCTCGCCATAGCTTTAAACATTTATTAGCAAGCTTTTTAAGCTCTTTCTTCTTATAAGTTTTGGTATCTTTGTTTACTGGCTTCTTTTTCTTTTTTTTCATCTGATTATTCTTCTCGGCCTTTCAGGCTCTTTAAACTTTTCAGACTTTCTGTAGACTCGTACTTTGGCCTCCTCTATCGATGTATGATCTCCTATTGTAAGGTCTCTAATGGGATGCATGTATTCATCACAAGGCCACATCTTTATCTCGCCTCCGCACCATATGTAAGGACAAAAGTCGTCTTTCGGCTTTAAAGCACATTCTCCACATTGATGCATCTGTCGGGTCTGTTCTTCCCAAACTTCTTTTTTCGATAACATCAGTTTCCCTTTAAAATGTATCTAATGCTTCCTGAGGTGAGCCTTTATATCCACTCACGCCTGCATAGCCAGAAAAACCTCCGAATCCGGCATATGTTCTTGTTATCCGCACAAACTCCTGCTTCCAATCCCAGTTATTGAGAATGAATTTGGAAAAGGAGACATCATCCAAAACTATGTCTTTGTCCACAGAGAGTTCCATCATTCTGATTACTCTTTCATAATCAGAACCATGATCTGTTGGAACTGAAAGATCGAGATAGGCACTTATAATTTTCTTATTACGAATATCTTTGAGGCATTTGTTAAGAACCTTTTCTGCCTTTTCCCAATAGGCTTCCGTGGCTGCTTTGTAAATCATATCATGCTTCCCTTTGTTTTTCCTGACAATCTTCAAAACTTCCTCAACTCTTACTTTTACCTCTTTCATGGTTTTCTCCTCCCTTTCCCTTTATTCCGGGGTTTAATTGGATGATCACTTCTCGAACCAACCTTCTTCTCTCTGAATAGCTGGCTTCTCTAATGGATAATATTCTGTTTTGCAAGGTACTACATCCCACATAGTCCAAAGCACATCCATTACAGGTGATCCTCCAAATAGAAAGTCGGGTCGCCACGTTAAAGGAAGGACATACTTAGGAGTTCTTAATTGAAATAGATCAAGTCTTTTTTTACTATGCCAATACTGACACTTAAGTAGAAAAGCGAAAGGAACACGCATCTTAAGAGCTGTTCCAATAAAACGATCTGCAACATTAAATGGAGGGTTTGTAATGATAAAATCCCCCTTTGGGGACTTCTCCTTTAAAAAATTTGTTCCATCGGCAAGGTCTGTCCCAATAACTGAATATCCTTCTTTCCCGATAGTTTTTACCATACTTCCATCCCCGCAGGCACATTCCCAAAACAAAGTATTTTTTGGTAGAGATAGAAATCTTAACAAAGCTATAGTAACTTCGGAAGGGGTAATATAAAAATCATTTCTAACACGAAACGTTCCTTCCGGAACTCCCTCAAGCCAACCAATTGGTTTTTCTTTATAACTTGCAAGCGCTATTTGATTCCCTTTAAGTGGCATTCTACTTTTCCTCTAAAATCTCTTTGAGAACATCTTGCAGACGAGGTTCACAATTTGCGAGAATATAGGCTCTCATTGCTTTCAAAGTTTTATCCCGGAGTTTGTAAAATGAACCTATGCCCATATCCGATGTGGCTTGAAGTTTCGACCAATCGCCCAACTTTCCATAGATAGCAGTAAAAACAATATTCCTTTCCAACTGGGAACCGAAAGAATAACTCTCACAAAGAATTTTAACTCGTTCCAGCAACTCCTGTTTTTCGATGTCCTCTTCATGCTCCTCAACGTCTTCGACCTCTTGAGATAGCCTTGCCTTTATCTTATATTCTCTAGTTTTATAATAGTTGTGGAGCCTGATAATATTCAGGATTTCCTGATCAAGTATGTCTCCTAAGAATGTCAAAAACTTGGTATTTCTATCAGGATTCCAAATATCGCAAGCTTTCTGGAAGATAAAAAATCCTTCCTGATAAAGCTTTTGGCACAAATCCGGATCAGAGCGCAGTTGGGAACGCCTTTTCTCAACTATATACTCTCGGACTTTTGAATTTATTAACGACTTGACCTGATCCCACAATACATTCCTAAGAGAGTTTGCTGCCTCAAGGGCTTGCGGGTTATCTTTAAAGGATTTGACTTTTTGATACAGCATACATAAGTCGTCATACCAGGCCGTGTCCCATTTCTTCTTAGGTTCTCCGACCTTTGCTGCTTCTCTTTTTGCCATGACATTGTTCCATCCCTCTTGTTTTAGGGCTATTCATTATCTGAGCCTTGAATGACTCTTGAGATTTCTTAAACTTTCGCTGAACTGAAGAGGGTCGACCCTGGCTTCATGATTATAGTAGTTCTCAATGGCTTTATCCAATTCACCACTCGGTTCAAAAACAAACAGCGATTTAGTATCCTTTTCTTTATCTTTCCTTATTTTATACTTGTAACCACAACAGTCAAGGAATGCGGCCAAGCTTATATCAGGAATTTCTACATTCATTTGTTCCTCCTAAATCTTCAAGTTGGGTTTGATTTCTTTCATCTTTAAAAACATGAATCCGGTTAGCAAATCTACTCTTAAATGCGTCAACGTGGGTTAGCACGAAAATTGATTCTCTTTTAGGGAAGGCTTCGGATTCTTTTTCCGTGAGCTCGGGCAAAAGATCTAAAACATCTCCGTCATAAACCATAGCCTGCAAAACTCTAATCACAGAATCACAAATAGATTCGTCAAGCCTCTCAAAAACTTCATCCAAGATAAGCAAGGAAAATCTTTTACTTGTCCGACTTGCTGCCAAATCCCCCAAAACAAACATAACGATAGTATCAATAAGCCTTCTTTCTCCGCCTGAGTTTCCGGAATAATTAAATGATCCTTGTTTATTTGTAACTACAACATCAAACTTTTCTCTGGCGTCTCCCTTCTTGGTAAGTTTCTGAACTGAGAAAGAAATGTTAAACTTTCCTCCGAATACTTTGGAGTACATAGAAGCCCATTCGTTCATCTGTGGAATCATCGATTCAATGATGTAAGATTTGAGTCCTCTATTTGAATACCCTTCAAGCCAAAAGTCATGATACTGAAGTTCATCTCGGGAGCTCTCTAATTCTTGTTGAGCTTTAGCTTTGTTTTCTTTAACCTGAGATTGTTCTACAAGAAGTTTTGTGTTTATGCCTTCGTATGGGTTGATCTCTTTTTCTTTCTCTGCAATCCATTCTTTATGTTTAATAATCCTTTCTTCAATCTTGGCATTCTCAATCTTCTTTTGATTAAGATCGCTATCGAGTACTTTCTTATCGTTCTCGAGAAGAGTCTTTCGACTCTCAAATCCATCCAGAGTTTCCCATTCTGTCTCCCATTTAGCCAAAAGTTTCTTGTTTGTTTCAACCTGTTTTTCTATCTCAAGGATTTCATCTTCTAACTTGGACTGAATTTCTGTAAGATGGGTATTATAGTGAAATACAGCGTCTTGCGTTATAAATTGTCCGCAAACATCACACTTCTCGCCTGCAGTTAGTTTATGAAGATTCTTAATTATACTTTCTTGCTTTTCTCTTTCCTTGTTTTTATTCTCAATAGAGGTTTCCAATTTGCCTATCAAAATCTCCAAAGCACGAATCTCTTTGTCGACCTCTATCTTCCGGTCGAGTTTCTTTTCCAACCCTGCTATTTCGATTTGCTTCACTTTAATCTTATTCTCAAGAACACTCGTATCCGAAGGTCTAAGTCCGGACATGGTCTCACGAATCAACTGGATTTTGAGAGCTCTCTGGTTTTCAAATTCCAGACGTTGATCCTCATTGGAAGTTATATCTTTACTTATCTCTATAAGTCTTGAGCTTAAAAGATCAAGACTCACCGATAACTTGTATATTGCAGCCTGGCAGTTATCCCAATCTTGTTTAGAGATTTCAGACGATGCCGAAATCCAAGTTACACCAGAAAGTCTCTCGAGAATTTCCTTTTGTTCGGAGTCAGTAAGTCCGGGAAAGTATTTTGTAGACAACTGACCCAAGATGGCACTATTGGTAATGGAGACAAAATCCATGTCCAAGAACTTAGCAATTTTTTCCCTGGTATCTAAGATTGAGTTTCCACGTCTATCAAATCCGGCTACGCTAAAAAAGACTTCATCTTTATGAATATCATGCTTTCTGTAAGTATCTATCTGTGCTTCGACGCCATCAACTCTGTAGACCTGGCTTATTCTACAATTCCTACCTACAAAACGATTAATCACATCATCTTTGTAGGCGATTTCTCTAATTGTATTCCCGGTTGTTCCGTAACATAGAGCGTCGGTAAAGAAACTCGATTTACCAGAGCCATTCAAGCCATCTATCAAAACAAGTCCTCTGTTTTCAAAACTCAGAGAAACATTGCCAATAGACAGAAAATTTTCAACATCCATTCTGATTAGTCTTACTTCACTCATTTAGGATTCCTAAATTGCAGTTCTGCAATTTTACGTTCCGAAAGAATACCATAATGTTTTAAGCTATTTGCATCCTTCTTCTGGGTGGATTTTCACAAAAGTAACAAAGATATTGAGTCCAGCCTGGGGTGCAGCTAAACTCACAATAGGGCTTATTGCTAATCCGGTCGCAAAAACATTCAGGCGGCTCGAGACAATTTTGCAAATACCAAATAGGATGATTTACATCGCCCTTCCCGCACTTTGCACATCCAATAAATTGATCAGCTAAAGAACTTGATTTAATCATTCTATTAATTCAATACACGTTATTAACAAAGGTGCATCACCCATATTATAAAAATGTCCGGCCATAAATGCCTTAGCTATTTTCAAAGCCCGAGCTCTCGTGACATCTTTATTCTTTGGGTTTGAATATATCTTTGCCATTCTGCCTATTATTCCTCTACGTACGCCTTCGCTATCAGAATCCGGTTTCTCAAAGTAATCCAAGATAGGTTGTAATTCTTTACTAAACAAAAGGCTATGCGTTAAATCATTGAATAACTTGGTTTCGTCTTCCGGCTCTAAGGCTTTTTTCATAGCCTCTTCATCTTTAAGATTCATGATCTTCTCGAAGAGGACAAGAGCTTGCCTTGGACTTCCTTTAGCCTGTGTTACTATCTCAGTAATTATCTCGATTGATAAACCTACGTCTTCCTTCCCATCTATTTCTTGCAGGAATGGTGTCATCTCGTCTCGACCTACAACAGCAACTTTGTATGCACCAGAAGGTCCACCACATCTATTCTTCATAGTCTCTGGAATCTTTTCAGGATTTGTTGTCGAAAGAATGAAGTAGGTTCCAGGGGCGGGTTCTTCAGTTACTTTGAGTAAGGCATTCCAGGAATCGTTTGTTAATCTGTGACATTCATCTATAAGAATAACTTTGACTTCGCCGTCAAGAGGATAAAATTCTTGCTCATGGATAAGTTGTCGAATAGAATCGATGCCTCTATCGTTCCCGGCATTAAGCTCTGTGAAGTCCACTTCAGAACACCCAAGAGCATCTTTAATAAGACGAGCAATGGTTGTCTTTCCGCATCCACTCGGCCCAATAAGAAGAAAGAGATGAACTTTTCCTTCTCGGATGGCCGATCTAAGTAGCTTGCATGTTTCTTGATTCTTTTTGCCAATTACTTCCGCCCAAGTTTTGGGTCTATACTTCTTGTGAAGTTGATTCTTTTCCGCCTTCATCGATTTCTTCTCCTTCATCTTCTGTAGTTAAAACAAATTCAGCCCCACAATCCGGGCACTCCATATTTCCTGTATCTATGAAGTCATCCGAGTCTTCAACGAATTCCTCAAATTCCCCGGCATATCCACATTCCGGACATCTTGCAATTCCTTCTTCATCAATTTCAAAATTCATAACTCAACCTCAACTTACAGACTTCTCTTCCATTTATCTACCCCCATCTCGAGTAACTTTTTGTGATCAAGTTTTGGATTTTTGATAGCAATGTATTTAGCTAATTGCTCTTCAACTGGCATCGAAATACTAAGATCACTTCGAACTCTCGTCTCTGTCCTCTCCTCTATATCCACTCGCACATTACCTATATCCCTGGTAATGCTCGATACATCAACAGATTCATCCGCAGCCACAATCCATAGGAAATCCTGTTCTCTTAAACCTTCAGGTCTTACAAAGGTCTTTGGAGATGATACAGAAACTTTAAAAAACCTTGGCCCATTAGTCGGTATAAAAGAAAGACTTTTAGATTCAGAATTTAAAGAAATAAAGCCTTTAACATCATTACGCTCCCCAAAATCTCTCTGGATATAACTTCCTACAATAAAGAATTTTTGGCTTAATTTTTGATGTTTATGATAATGACCATTAAATATCATGTCAAATGAATCAGGTCTAAAATCTTCCATTGTATATTCTTCCCTGAGAATTAAATCCCGGGGCCCAACAGCTGCACCATGAACTCCTTGATGGGTAAACAAATATTTTAACGCTCTATCATCCGTCCGAATAGCTCTTCTTCCCTTAGGAATCACAGATTCTACTTTTCCCCTAAAATCCACTCTTGTAAAAGGAATAAAAGAAAGAGAAACACTATCAATATTCTCGATCCGTGGCTTGTCCACCACAATAGTATTTTCTATCTCTTTGAAAGGCTCAAGGATGTGTTTTGTTTCTGTTCTATCAAGCCAGTCATGGTTTCCAACAAGAAGAACAATAACTATCTCAGATTTAGAAAACTCAGAAAATTTATTGTAGACATCCAAAAATATAGCTTTATCTATTTTATCTGTCAAACTTTCAAACAAATCCCCGCAATGAACATAAAGCATAGAACCACTTTTCTTAGAGAATTCAAAAGTTTCATCTAAACAATTAAGTTGATCTTGAAATCGGGAGTTGCGACCGTTCGGTAAAATCCGGCTGAACTCCTTCCAGGGGTTGAACTGTGCGTCTGAGACAATAGTTACTATCATGATAACAACTCTCGTGGCTTAGGGGGAATAACTTTAGCAGCTACTGTCCAAGTGGTGTGCACTAAATTCTCTCCGAAATCATTCTTTTTTTCGTCTCTGAGTACACCAGTCAATACAAGTTTGATCTTAATTATTGTTCCGTCTTCGCATTCGTAAACATTCCAATTTTCAACCTTCTCTTCAAAATCTAAATTCTGCATATCTACTCCTTTCGGCTTAACAATCTAAACGGGTGAATAAATGCGTTAAACCTGGCTAATATTGAACTGAATTGCTTATCAAATAAATAACCTTTTATCTTCTGCTCATCAAAGATAGGTTTCTGAGACTCATATTCTTTCCAAACTTCGTCTTTAAAGTTAACATCCAGCAAGCCTAATTTTATAAGGGCAAAATTTCTAAGAAGGATTTCGTAACTCTCGCTTCTCATTATTATTTCTCTTTGTTTCTTCTTAAGATCATTAAGAACTGAGATACTCACATTACCATCTGAAAACCAATTAATCCAGGGGCCGAATTTCCGGGAGAGTCTTGTTGAAGTTTTTTCACCGAACTGTTCTAAACCCTTAATGTTATCACTACTATCCCCGACAAGGCTTTTGTAATAAACATAACACTCAGGCTTTAAGCCAAAATACTCTTCAAAGTTTTCCTTTGTAAGATAGATGTCATCCTTCGGATAATAGACAGTGGCTCCTTCATTTACTAACTGAAAAAGATCACGATCAGAACTAACCACCAGCATCTGTGTTGACGCTGGTAAGATGTCAACAAGCAAACCTATTGCATCGTCTGCCTCCAATCCCTCAATCTTGATTTGCTTAAGACCAAAATCCGGAAGGATAGAATACATCTCGTCGATTTGCTTAATAATTTCTTGATAGATGCTAAAAGGAGCTCCGACTTCTTGCTTTCGTTGCTCCTTGTATACCGGATAAAGAGCTTTCTTAGATGCAGAACCACCCTTTGCATCCCAACAAACGCAAACCTCTTTAGGCTTATGCTTTTCGATTAGCGACCGGGTCATTCTTAGGAATCCAAAAGCTACAGATACATTCTCGCCTTTGTCATTCTGCAAGAACATGGCATGACCAGCTCTATGGCAGTAGCTGTTGCCGTCCAGAATTATTGTTAACCCTTCGTCTCTTTTACAATCCATTACAATTCCCGGTATGCTTCTTCTACGGCCTTTACCAATGTTTTGAACTCTTCACCGATTTTGATATGCCTTTTTCCACTGACAGTAGCTTTTGTTTCAACAATCACCCTTAGAGAAGTCTGAAAAATGTCTCGGGCTACCCCCATTATTAATTGCTTTTCATCCTGTGTTAAACTTGTCATAATGCACCTCCTATATTTCATTTATTAGATAATTATATGCAACTAAAACCATTTCCGGATCATCATTTAAGCATCCAATCCCCACACTTTTTAGTTTCCAACTTATATCTCATTTATCAAAGAAGGTATCTCCGGATGTTTTTCAATTACTTCGGATAATCCGAGAAAACGGGGTTTATCCTGGGTCTTTCTCTTAAATCTTGTTCCTTTGTACCGAAACACTTGGTCGCCCAACTCGTCAACAACGTCTTTTGCAATTAGAATATCAAGAAGCCCAGAGTACCTGTCCATACCGGTAGCAAAGTTCATTTCAACTGTAGTGAACTTGTGAGCTGGGTAAACTTTATTCTTGTGAGAAAAGACATGTATCTCATGACCCTCGACCAAAGTCTTATTTGCCTTATCTCTTATGTCATTCCCCCTTGTCAAATCCAGACGGACTGAAGAACCGAACGGCAAACCACTTCCGCCAGGGGCTGACTTATCTTCTTTTGGGCCGAGACCTCTTGCAGGTTTAGCGCTTCTCTCCCACGGGTTTTCAATCTTAATGTTTGCAATAACATGATTCGTTGCTATGAAGATACAATTCTTATCTGCCATCTTCGCTTCCAACATTTTCACAAAGGTTCGTATTCCAGAGGCTTTAGTAAAATCACGCTTGTCTCGATCCTTTTCTTCCTTAGCCTGGGCTATTTGCAATTCATGTTTTGTAGACAGGGCAGCCACAGAGTCCAAGCCAATAACCAAGAGCACCCCAGGAAACTCATGGTAGGTTATGTCGATCAGTTCTTCAATCTCGTCTCTAAGTTGTTCTACAGTAGCTGGGAGTTGGACAGTTATCATTTCTTTGACCAGTTTGCCTTCTTTATCTAAAACCATCTTTTGTCTTTTTACTTCCTTATAGCACTTTGAATACATTATCTCATTGGTATTTAATCCTACCCTGGTTGCAAAATAACTATCAAAGGTTGTCTCTGGATCATACAGCACAGGAATACCGCCTCTTCGCTGAACCTCAGCAAGAATCTGAGTTAAAAGCAAAGATTTTCCAGATGCAGGGTCTCCAAATAGTTCTATAATTCTCCCTACTGGTAGACCACCGGTTCCATCGGCCTTGCCAGACAAAATCCAATCAACAGCACAATTTTGAGTAGATACCCAATTATGAACCTTTGCATAATCTGGGTGATCTCTCAGATACATCATGGCTTTTTCACCATACTGCTTAGCCATAGTCAAAGCTATGCGAGACATTTTTTCGCTCGCCAGCTTCGTGTCAAAAACACCAGTAATAACTACAGGCTCGGGAGGTTCTTTAAAACTGATAGGAGTAAGAGCGTTCGTAGTTGTCTGAACCTCTTCCGCTCCGAGTTCTTTCTTAGCTTCGCCGGGAGATTCAAACACTTTCACATCTGGACTACATTTCGGAATTTTCTTTGACTTTTTCTCTTTCATTTAAAATTTTCCCATTAACCTTTCAATATCTTTTTTGGCTACAATGTCGTTTGGATGTTCTTTTAAATGCCTCTTCCAAGCTCTATTCTTATTTTTGGAAGTGCGATCTGCTTGCTTAAGATATTTTTTAAGATGGGCCTGATGTTGTCTTCCCTTCTTGCTTGCCCCACCAATTTTAGATTTGGATTTACTTACAACAACCCTTGTTATTTGACTTCCCATTATACTTTACCTTCCGCTGCTTTCGCCTTAGCTTCTTCCGCTGCTTTCGCCTTAGCTTCTGCTGTTTCCCTTTGAATTTTCTCGATCATACCCTGAATAGCAGTATTAGCTTTTCGATCTGGTTCAGACGGCACCTTCGTTTCAGCTGGTTTTACATCAGCTGGTTTCGCCAAATTTCCTGCTACCTTTACTTTCTTTTTCTCTTCGCAGGCTTTAGCATCTGAACAAATTATGCAATCTTCGTCATCCGAACTGAATTTTGCTCTCTCAAAACAACCCTTATGAGTCGTCTCTGAGACTTTCTCTGAGACTTTCTCTTCTTTTGTAGTGCTCTGGTCTTGCTCGTCCTTTTTCTCTTCAGGCTCTTCGCCGTACAGAAGCCCTAACATTTTGTCGATAGAAATCACTTTTACCATGCTTTTAAGATCAATAAGACTTTCAAGCCATTTCTCATCATCGATGGCGGTCCTATCAGGATCAGGCTGGACAACGTATTCGTTGAATCCGCTTTTTGTCTCAGAACCTTTGGTAAATACAACTACCACATTCCTTCCCTTAAAAGGATCGGTTAAATCCCCATACTTCGGATTGGAACAATAGCCAAGAAGTTGCTCGAGAACATCCACACCAGTTTGCCATTGCTGGACGCCTTTCTTCTTGTCATTCAAATCGATGACATTGTAGTAAACTCGAGTATAGGCCTTGATAGACTTGGCAAGTTCGATATCTTCCTTGCTCTTTGTTTTCCAAAGTCCTTTAACTTCTTCGCAAATCGGGCACTCTTGCTGTCCTTCTGCCAATAGACAAACAGCTGAGGTGTCTTTCTTCGTCCCAAGATTTCTGTGATACGCCGTCTCGTAAAAAAAGTCCGCTTCCAAATTAAGTTCCCAATTTGGAAGAATCCGAATATAATTCTCTTTGCCAGCTTTGGCATTCCAAAAGTTTCTAAAACCCTCTCTTCTCTTCTTCAATTCGTCTAACTTACGTTGAGCTCTTTGTTCGTCCATTTGAATTCTCCTTTTATTTTTTATTTGTTATCCGGTTATAAAGCATCTCACAACGAGAACAATCTTTGCACAAGGAACTGGTTGAAGTTCCGCACATCCCAACCATCTTCTTTATTTCTCCTTTGTCCTTGTAAAACCCTAAATCAGAAGACCAAATATCTCCTAATTGGACTCTCTCCCATGTAAGTATCTGCTCTTGCACTTCCTTCTTAAGTATGTAGTAAGTGTTCAAAATACTTTCTTTGAACTCATAACTTTCTTGATGTTCTTCAGGGATAAGCTCAAGTTTGGTATATCGCATGAAAGTAATCGTTAAAGGAATTGTATTTTGAGCAGTATAGTAATTCATAACAGCTTCCAACAAACCAAGATTCCAAGGATTGGTTCTAAACCGAACAGCCATAAGATTATCAAGATAATCAACAACCATCATAGCTGACTTATCTGTATCTCTTCCATTGCAAGTAAATACTACCGGAGCCGGGAAGTCAAAGTTCGGCATAGACGTATTGAAAAACTTCTTTGGATATCTCGCAGTAGTCTCAAGAACCAACTCTTTTTGAATATTGGAATCATGACCACTATTAACCCTGATTATCTTTCCTGCGGCATCTTCAAGAGTAGGGATTAAAGGCTCATCCTTTGTCCTAAAGAACCCATCGGCATTATAATAACATTCCAGACAGTTATTCGGGCATTGCCCTGTTTGGGGTATACAATCTAAAAGATTTGAACCTTCTAATTTAGGGTTGTTCAACGACTTCTCCTTTTTCGTTCGTATACTTGACTTCTCTCAACGGACATTTTCCAGGGAAAACTTCTGTACCCTTGTAATTCGGGCATTGAATATTATGACCTCCTGGATACCTACATATTATTGCATCATAATTGAAACAACACTCGAAGGGGTCTTCGGATGTATAAATTTTGCCGTCAACCTTTACATATTTCATCGACTATTCTGCCTCATCTGAAGGTGCCGTTTCAATTCTTCTTCTAATAGGGGCTTCTTGGACTATAATGTCGCTCTTTGGAGGATTGGCTATTAAATCGCTAAACTCTTGTCTCCTGAAGGAATAGCGATGGAATATGGAATAGAACTCAGCAACATCGTGCTGACGGATGATCCAACGAAGCCTTCCATCATTGCTTACTACAACACCACAATGAGAAAGTTCATGATCAATAACATGATCTTGATGCTCTATGTCCATTTGATCCCACTTATCTTTAGCAACGATGACTAGAAAATCTTCATGTTCCCTACCTAAGAGTTTGTCGATTTCTGCCCTCTTCCTCGCCTTTCCCAATATTGTCTTACCACACGTTGTCTTTGTTGCTCGATCGGTGAAGAGATAAGTTATAGTTGCTTGAAGTAAGTGTTGATGATACTTGTTAATTAAAACTGTTGCCCTCTCTTTTAGTTCTTGTGAAATTTGATATGCCATAATCTGCTCCTTTCATAGTGCAAAAATTTTTGCAAGATTTCGTTCACTCATTCTAATTAAACAAAGTGATGCTTATAAATTTTCTGTTAGTCTTCTTCTTTACACTCCATCATGTTTTTCCCAAACTTTCTATCAACCTTTAGTCGAACAGAGGTTAAAAAAGGTAAGTCAAGATTTTCCATAACATAAGTAATCAATTCTATCAAACTTGATTCATCTCTATGCATCTCAAATAAAAGAGCATCATGGATTGTTGAAATAGGAAAAGATTTGTAACCTTCCTTTATGAAGATTTTTACAATCTCGCACAATGCCAAAGTATTTATGTCCGTAGCCGTTCCCTGAATAGGGCCGTTAATTGCTTTCCTCTGAGCCTCTTCATCTTCATCACTTCTTGATCTAATCCACCGTTTTCTGCCCCATAAGGTTGTTATGTATCCGAATTGTTTTAATTGTGCTTTTTGCTTTTCTTGGTATTCTTTAACCCCAGGAAAGACACTAAAATAATAGTCTAAAAATTGATCCCCGGCCTTTTTATCAACATTTCCATCTTTATCCAAAAGACCCAATCTTTCGGCTAATCCAAACCCAGTCATCCCGTAAACAATACCGAAGTTCAAACTCTTCCCGTATTTTCTCTCTATCTTTCTTCCAGAGAGTTTAGTTAATTCATGTGATACAACTTGATGAAGGTCTTCCCCATTTCTAAAGGCTTCCAACATCCTTGAGTCCTGGCATATCTGAGCAAGAATGCGAAGCTCAATCTGACTGTAGTCGAATAGTTCAAAATGCCATACTTCCTCTTCCGAAGGGTATCCGTAACAACTCAAGATATCTTTTGAATGCTCAGATCTTACCGGTATGTTTTGAACGTTGGGTCTAACTGCAGTTAGTCTCCCAGATACAGCAACATGCTGATTAAAAGTAGGATGGACTCTTCCATCATGTTTAATATGACATTTCTTTATTATAAGAGGGTAAAGATAAGTGCCAAGCAATGTAAGAACTTCTTTGTGCTCTTTGATCAACTGTAGAATAGGATGCCCAATCTTTTTAGTAAGAATTTCTATAGTTCCTTTATTAGTAGAATAACCAGTTTTGGTGTCCTTCTGAGGAGGAAATTTAAACTTGTCAAATAAAAGTTCTTGGAGATCATCGGATGACCTGACTGAAAAATCAGGAATCTGCTGAACTTCTGGATAAGCTTTAAGTTTGTTTAATAACTCCTCTGCCATCTTTTCATACTTGATAATGACTTCGTCAACCTTCGCTCTAATAACTGGAATACCTCTTATCTCTACCCTGCCTAAAGCAGATATAGACGGATCAAGGATTTGCATATAATAGTCATACATACCTGCATCTTCGAGTTTCTTCTTAAGAATAGGGTAAAGCCTAAGAACAAAATCCGAATCCGAGCAGTTCCTGACACGTAACTCTTCCGGACTTGAAATCACAGAACCTATCTTACCCATCTCATGTTTGTAACTTCTCTCTCCTAAGTAATCCATACTTAGGCGATCTAAATTATGTATTCCCTTTCGGTCATCTAAGAGAACAGAAGCCAGCATAGTATCAAATACAATATTCTCAATGTAAATTCCAAAATGGGCCCCGCTAACTTTGAAGTCAAATTTAATACTTTGTCCAATCTTTGGAATATTGGACTCGAGCAAAGGTTTAATCTTGCTTAGAACAGTATCAAAATTAAGAGGATTCTCCGGATGTTCAAGAAGTATACAAAATCCTGTGTTGGGTACAGATGAGAAAGAAACCGATACCATCTTAAAGCCTTCGGCATATGGGTCAAGAGCTTTCTTATCTTCCCACTTTCCAGGGGCATAGGTTTCAAAATCTATTGAAAGAATTTCTTCTTGTTCCAAAAAATTAACAACCATATCAAGCTCTTCATATGTAGTCACTAACTTGTAGTCCTGGCTCACAGGTCTTTCTATACCATGTGATACTTCAAAGGCCGTTAGAATATCTTTCTCGAAATTATCTCGATCTGCCATATTAGCTTCATTACGGATAATATGAGCAGGATTATATGTGATGAGAAATTTGTAGTCCCCCTTGATAAGAATCCTACCTCTCATAACTGTGACAGATGGTTTGTTAAAGAAAAACTTTAATGGAGTGTCTCCCATTAAGACGATAAGACGTGGTTCTACTTCCCGAATCTCTCTTAATAGGAGCTTTCCGCAAGCTTTTACTTGGGCGGGTGTTGGATAGATGTATTTCCTAACAGCGTTATCCCAGGCTGGACGACATTTGAATACATTTGCCTCATAAACTTCTTTGCCAATATTAAATCCTTTGTCCTCCAATACAGCATGAAAATAATCTCCTGAGTCCCCTTGAAATGGCAACAAGTTTTCTACTTCCTTTTTCCCTGGGTACATACCTACAAACATGACAGGATTTTTTTCAGAACATCTTTTACTACCTACCTTTGTTCGCTTCAGCTCGCACTTTTCACACGGATCGCTCATGTCCAGAGTTTTTGTTTTCCGCTCTGTTTTAGGCTTTAAACTTTTTGGCTTTTCCTCTATGCCTTCAAATAAATCAAAGAATCCTGGTGTTTTATTCATTTATTTAATTTTCTTGCTGGATAATCTGTTCTCATGTTATCTGTAAAAAAACCACCAGAAGTGCGGTCTTTTTCCCGAGCAAACCAATCAATAAACTTTGATCTTCTGTGAAACTCCACTTTGGCTGCCGTACTAAATTGAAAATTTCCAACTTCAATAATATAACGAGAAGAATTTGGATGAGCGTAGAAATGGATAACTCGTATAATTTTATTTCTTTCTTTTGCAAACTTGTGCATCCTGGGGATAACAAACTCCTCCGGCCATCTGACTGCGGATTTCCCAGTATATCTACCATCAAGTTCCGGAAAATGTCTTCGAACAATAAAACTATTTCGGTATATGCCTTCAATCCTCCCATCGGTTACTAAAAGTGCCCCATTGGTCATCCAATCCAATACCAGACAAAGTTGTTCGTCACAGCCACCAAAGGGATCAAGGTCTACAAGCGAAGGAGGAGGAACTTTATTTGCTATCGCTTCATGCAAAAATTCTATGTTATCCCGATGAAGTGCTGTTGCATTTTCCACGGCGGTATCATTGTAATCCGATACGCTAAGATTCATTTTGAGGTTTTCAAAAGCTTCCTTATTCTTTTCGATAGCTATAACTCTTTCGGCATTCAATGAGAAAGCCCAGGTAGCAAAACCAACTCCACCAAAAAGATCGCCTACCGTTCCCCATTTGAATCCATCCCCGCCGTTCCTGGCTACTATCTCATTGATCTTGCGCTTTTCCTGGCCTCCCGCAGACTTTTTACGCTTTATATTTTTCCCACGAGAGAGTCTGACCGCAGTATCAAGTGTTCGAAATTTCCTGCCTAAATAAATTTCAATCTTTGTTCCGGATTCTTTTATCATAATCAATCCACAAGACTTATTAAAAGCAATTCAAGTGGGCCTCCTTCTGTGAAATAGAGTCTGCACCTCTCCCCCGACACATTGACAGAAAACTTTTTCATTTTCGCAATACATTCCTTTAATGAATCAAATCCGAAAACATACGAGATTGGTTCTCCAACATAATTACATCTCACTTCTCCACGTGCATCACCAATCTCATTTTTTGATGTAAATATCATTTTATTCTTTTGCAACTCAAGAGTCATTCTTTTAGAAGTACCCTCAGTCCAGGGATACACTGCTTGCAACTTTTGAAGAGCAGCATCTTGAAGATATTCACAAACAGGACTGTCTTTTGGATATGTTTCAAATGCATCTCTGAGCCTTTTAACATCAATAGGTTTTTCAAGTGAATTAGAAAAAGCCATGAAAGTATCTTTAGACGGCTCTTCATCTGTTCCTTTTCTGGCAAATTTAAGCCAGAATCTCTCTTCTTCGGAGAAATAACCAAGTAGGACTGAGCTTTCATCGTTCTTTATATCAGTTACCAATTCATCAGGCATTGTAAAAGTCTCATCAAGATTAGTACCTGATGAATACTTAGCTATGACAAAATTATTTGTTGCATAAAAAACGTTTTTGTCCATGAATATCCCACTATATCGAGACCAGGATACCGGATCTTTCATGGTAGCAAAATAAATCTTATCAACAAACCAAAAGAATTGTTCTGGAAGTTCTTTTACTGTTTCCGGAACTTTCGGAAAATTAAAATCTTCCTCAGGGATTGATGCTGAAATGTTGGCAAGAAACATTCCTGATTCAGATTCAAAATGCATCTTGCCTTTCTTAAATTCCACATTAATTATTTCAAACTTGGAAAGTTCCTTAATAGCTGAGACAAGAAACTCTGCATCAATGAAATAGCTTCCTCCAAAATCAAAATCTGCCATTGTATATTCTATCCCTTTATCTTTGGCAAAGGCTCTGATAACATTGGCATCAAACTTAAAGCACTTAAAGCCTGTAGAGGCAAACTCCCTTTCTGAGACAAAGTTATAACATCGTGTCAAAACTTCATGCAACTCTTTAGTTTTTATGTTCATGGTTTTTTCTCCCTGAGGACTTTCTCATTCTCTTGATTTTTTATGCTCTCTTCGATGGCCGTGTTTCATTTTTCAACAAAAATTTTAGGTTCTGTAAAGATAAAAAGGCCTCCCCAAATAGGAAGGCCATTCTACACATAATTTTAAAATAGTGGGGCGCTTAGGCTTTACTTGCTTTCTTTAATGAAGCTTTGTATCCAGCAAGACCCATCTTAACCTTCTTTGCTTCAATGTTATATTGGGCGGAGACCTGATTTATAAGTTCTTCGTCCGTCATCTTACCAAAAAGTTCTCTAATCTTTACCTTATACTCGTCCATCGTCCCACCTCCTTTAGATTTCTCCGATTTTCGGGGCTTTTTAAGTTCTTTTTCTTCTTCACTCTCAATCAGTTCCTCTTCCTCTTCCTCTTCGATAGGGACTTCGGAAGCAATCGCTGAATATTCCTTGCAAAAAACCCAAACTTCTTCTTGACGACCATCAAGCTCGGCAAGAATCCGGCACTTGGAACAAGGGGAAGGGTGATCAAGATCGCCTTCAACGTAACCCCCACTCCCAAAGGCTCCAAAACAATCGGTGTCTTGCTTTATGTATTCTTCGTACTTTTTATTACTGTATTCATCAGAACTAATGAGCTTTATCAATTGCCTTGCTTCAGAAAGTGGCCTAAAAACTTTGACCTCTTCGTTTTCCATTATGACCTCCAAGTCCCTCATCTTTATTAAACAAAGTTATCACGTTAAATTTTTAACTTATATGTCTCTCTTTCGAGTTCTCTCAATCTTATCCTCATATCCTCCACACCACCGCAGATCATCCCCTTATATTCTTTTATCGCTACAAGCCCTCTCTTCCTTACCTCTTCTTGCAGGCCGTGGCAGAACTCACAATAACACTTCTTATTCTGGATATAGTCAAGAAGTTCAAGCTCATTCATCATGATCACTCTGCCTTGGGCTTAGTTTTGGAATCTTTACTCTTGGAAGACTTTTCTTCTGTTCACACTCCAATTTGCACAACCGGCAAACTGCCACATGAATTCTGGGTTTCCCTTTTCTCTTTTCGCACTCTACGTACATTGATTCCGACTTCATTCTTTACCTCTTTCTTTATCTTATGCATAGCGGAGTAGTACTCCGATTCAGTTACACTATAGCCTTTATCATTGAGATAGGACATCAATATCTTTCCGGTAATCCTTACCCTATCCATACCTTTGATCTTTTTATGGCATAGTAAAGTTACTTTCATTTTTTTTCGGTTTTGTCGTATTGCTTGTAATTGAAGTGCCTGGGGAGGATTAACAAGAAGAACAAAGATTTTCTTAGACAAACCATTTAGGCGGGATCGAACCGAACTAACAAGTTCTTTATATAATACATCATTAAACCCCCCATCACATAGAGGTTCACGTTCACTATCTTCTATGGAATCTAAGGTTACTTCCTTGACCCAACCTAATTCCTTGACATCTTTAATCCGATCACAAAGCTGTTCTTCGGAAGGGTCAAGTATCCCATCCTCTCTCAACGAAGCAATAGCCGAAAGCTTAAGTCTTTCAGGCCGTTTACTATTTCCACCTCTTTTGGAAGCGTAACCGTGGGTTAGAATATTCTTAAACCCATTATGAAGAGCACTTCTAAAATACCTGGAAAACCCATCCTCACCCTTCTTGTCTTCAATCCATTTATTAAAACAAACAGCAAAAATCACAACCCCTTCACCGAAAAAATCGTATTTATCAAAATACGAAGACCTAAATTTATTCTTATAAAACTTGCTTGCCCATCTAATATAAAACTCTTCCTTGGCAAAATCCTTTTCCCAATCCATTTTTGCCTCCGATTTTTCTGGTTAACAAAAAAGACACAATGGGCAGATGGAGGTTGTG
>Ga0187886_1000395_pt1 | contig 53521 bp, 52 predicted proteins | sample June2016WEW_20_1_FD_133001 | JGI IMG/M metagenome (GOLD analysis project Ga0187886, IMG submission 133001) | Peatland microbial communities from SPRUCE experiment site at the Marcell Experimental Forest, Minnesota, USA - June2016WEW_20_150 | ecosystem: Environmental > Terrestrial > Soil >... | reverse complement strand
CGTTTCGGGCTCTTTTAAACGCTGACGATTCCCCCCTTCTTGGAAGGGGGGGTAGGGGGGATAAGATCACTAAAAAGATTCGGGAGCGTTTCGGGCTCTTTTAAACGCTGACGATTCCCCCCTAAACATGTTCGTCAATTTTCTCTTGTCTAGAACAGCCGTTTAATAATGGCGATGGCTTGTTCGAAGTTCTTATCTTCCAGAACGATCGTGAATTCGTTCAGGGTCGAGACGACCTCGACGACATTGATCCCCGCCCAAGCCAGGGGCTTAAGGATATAACTGTAAACTCCCGGCACCAGGGCCGTCCCCGTCGGAAGCAGGACGGTGACGGACGAGAGGTTTTCGATCCGGCCAATCACGCGTTCCCCTTTGAAAATCGCCAGGATTTTTTCCTTGAGATCGCGGCTGGCGATGATCGTTGTCTCGTTCGTCCCCTGGGTGACGGTCAGGAAATGGCCCGGCCCGCCGCCGATCCGGTCGAGGAGCTTCTTCCGGCGCAGGGCGAGACTCGCCGCGTTGGCATAGGTCACTTCCATCAGGTCCGATTTGACGGTCATGTCGGGAGCGTTGCGGAACATGCGTTTGATCCGCAGGCTCGTTCGCTTGACGTTTTTTCGGGAAAGGCGGTTCAGGGCGACGATGACCGCTCCGTCCTGGACCTTTTTCATGGTCTCTCGTTCCACGTCCGGCTTGATGTGCCGGGCCAGCGCCGAGAGGTTGACGATCCCCATCGCCAGCGCCTCTTCCATGTAGAGGGATTTCTTGATGATTTTTTCAACGGCCTTGGCGATGGTGATCATGTTCAAAATTATACAAAAAGCATCGGTCCCTTGTATAGGATTTCTTAAAAATTGACGTCCGCTAAAAATTGCTTTTAAAATTAGCCCCGATCACGGAGACGTGACGCTTTCAACCAACGAAGGAGGCGACGATGTCGCTCGAAAAAATCGAAATGACGGCGCGGGGCGAATGCCCGGTATGCGCAGCGTTCGTGTTTTCCGCGTCCAGCGTCGAAGAAACGGAAATCCTGGCGTGTCCCGAATGCCGGACCATGTTGGTCGTGGACGGCGTCGAAGGGAGCCGCCTGCGATTGAGCGAGGCGCCCCAGATCGAGGAAGACTGGGGAGAATAAACAGCCGAGGATCCGCCCTGGAAAGCGTGCCGACATGACGTCCCTGGCCATCTTCCATTCCACCATCCGCAAAGAAGAAAAGCTGATCATCGAAGCGGCCTCCCAAAGGCAGGTCCGGGTGAAACTCGTGGACATCCGATCCGAAATCTTCGCCCCCGGATCTTATGCGGTCGACTATGACGTCGCTTTGGAACGATCGGTCTCGACCGTCAAAGGCGACTATGCGCTCGCGTTTTTGGAGTCCATCGGCGTGCCCGTCGTCAATGCGCCGGCCGTCGCCCGCGCCTGCGAAGACAAATTCATGACGTCGCTCATTCTCTTCAAGGCGCGCGTCCTCACGCCCCGCTTTGCCCTCGTCTTCACGGCCGAACAGGCCTTAGAGGCCGTCGAGGCGCTCGGCGGCTTTCCCGTCGTCTTGAAACCGCCGCTCGGGTCCTGGGGCCGGCTTCTGGCCAAGGTGAACGATCGCGATTCGCTCGAGGCTTTGATCGAGCATAAGGATGTTCTCGGCACGCCGCCGCAAAAGGCCTATTATCTGCAGGAATTCGTCCGCAAGCCGGGACGGGACATCCGCGCTTTTGTCGTCGGCGAGGACATCCTCTGCGCCATCTACCGGGAATCCGGGCACTGGATCACGAACACGGCTCGGGGCGGCGTCGCCCGGAACTGTCCCGTGACGGAGGAGATGCGTTCCGTGTGCGGCCGGGCGGCCGCGGCGGTCGGGGGAGGGCTTCTGGCTATCGATATTTTCGAAACGCCGGACGGGCTTTCGGTCAACGAAATCAACCATACGATGGAATTCAAAAACTCGGAAGAGCCGACCGGCGTCAGCATTTCCGGAGCGATCGTGGACCATTGTCTTCGGGTGGCGAAAAAGGGATCGCCATGAGCGGGGACAATCTGGACGTCTCCATCGTCGGAGGCTCGGGGTACGCCGGCGGCGAGCTGCTGCGGATTCTCCTCCAGCATCCGCGCGTGCGCGTCCGGCAGGTGACAAGTCGTCGCCATGCCGGTCAGCCCGTCACCACGCTTCATCCGAACCTCAGGGGATTGTCGCTCCTCTCTTTTGTCCCGGCCGAAAACCTCGAACTCTGCGACCTCCTGTTCCTGGCTCTTCCCAACGGAGAGTCCATGAACGGCATGGACGCATGGATGGCCAAGGCCGAGAAAATCATCGACCTTGGCGCCGACTTCAGGCTCCGGGATCAGGAGACCTGGAAAATATGGTACGGCTTGGAACATGCCCGGCCCGACCTCCTTCCTCGATTCGTCTATGGCCTTCCGGAAATCTACGAGGACGAAATCAAAAACGCGCGATATGTCGCCGGACCCGGCTGTGAAGCCGTTGTCTCGATTCTCTGTTTATATCCGCTGGCCAAGCATCGGCTGATCCGGCCGTCGCCCATCGTCATCGACGCGAAAATGGGAAGCTCGCAGGCCGGCCATGCGCCGTCCGCCTCCTCCCATCATCCCGAGCGGTCCGGCGTCGCGCGGTCCTATAAGCCGACGGACCACCGCCACGGCGCCGAAATCGAGCAGGCTCTCGGCGGATTCCAGCCGGATTTCTCCGTTCACATCTCGGCAACCGCCATCGAAATGGTCAGAGGCATCCTTGTCACCATCCATACCTTTCTTGATGATCCAAAGATGGATGAAAAGGAAATATGGAAGACCTATCGGCAGGAATATGGCGCCAAGCCGTTCATCCGGATCGTCAAGCAGAATCTGGGGCTCTATCGGTTCCCGGAGCCCAAGATCCTTCAGGGAACGAATATCTGTGAAATCGGTTTCGCAAAGGAAAGTCGGGGCGGCCGACTTGTCGTGCTGGGCGCCATCGACAACTTGGTCAAAGGCACGGCGGGCAACGCTGTCCAATGCATGAACTTGATGTCCGGCTTTCCGGAGGCCGAAGGGCTGGGGTTTCCCGGCCTGCATCCGGTGTGACCATGAACGAAAATAAACAGATCATGCGCTTTTTCCGCGGCGTGATCGATTCCACGCTCCGCGAGGGATTTCAATTTTCCAAGGCGAATTTCTCCCTCGACGAACAGAAGCGAATCTTTTCCTTCCTGATGGGGATCAGAGTCGACTGTGTGGAGGTCGCCAACCCGGCGAAGGAGGAAATCCGGGGGATGATCCTGGAGCTCGTGAAATTGCGGGGCAATAGCCCGGCCAAGATCTTGTCCCACATCCGCAATCATGAAAACGATGTCCGGATGGCCATCGAAAGCGGCGTCGACGGCGTCAACATTTTATGCACCGTCGATGCCGAGCGTCTGGCGGCCATGGGCAAGACGCTGGAATCCTACAAAGAAAAACTCCGCGGGAATGTGCGGACGGCCCAGACGAGCGGACTTGAGGTCCGCGTCGGCGTCGAGGATTTTTTCGGGCAACCGGTCGAACAAAGCCTTGAGATCTACCGGATCGCGGAATCGCTGGGCGCGGACAGGGTGGCGTTGGCGGATACGCTGGGCAAAGCCCTGGGCTGGGAAGTCTCTCGCCGGATCAAAGAGCTTCGCCGATATATCCACGCTCCGCTCGAGGTCCATTTCCACAACGACCTCGGCCATGCCGTAAGCAACGCCCTTGCCGCTCTTCGGGCGGGCGCGAATTTCGTCAGCGCCTCCCTGCTCGGGATCGGGGAACGGACGGGCATTACGCCGCTCAGTTCGCTGCTCATCAACCTCTATATGCTGGACGAGCGGTTGGCGCGGAGATACGATCTCAGCCTCCTGACCGAAGCGGAAAATTACGTCTCGCTGATCTGCGGGATCGAAATGCCTCATCACCTGATGACCAATCTGTCGAACGGATTCGCCCATAAAGCGGGCATTCATCTCGATGCCCTGATGAAATTCGGGCCGCAGAAATACGAACCGGTTTCCCCGGGGCTCATCGGCAATCGGAGGAAGCTGGTCGTCGACACCCTTCTCTCCGGGAAAACCGGATTGATCGACATCGCGAATTTCCAGGAAAAATACGGCTGATTCATGCTTTTGATAAAAGCCGGCGGAGGGAAGGATATCAATTGGGAGGGCGTGTGCCGCGACATTGCCGAAATCTGGCCGTCCGAACCCGTCATTCTTGTCCACGGCGCCAGCGTCCAACGGGACGAGCTTGCCGCCCGCCTTTCGGTCCCGGTCAAGAAGGTCGTCTCTCCCTCGGGCGTCATGAGCGTCTATACGGATAAAGAGGCCATCGAGGTTTTCCTGATGGCTTATGCGGGACTTGTCAATAAGCAGGTCGTTGCCCGGCTCCAGCGACACGGGGTGAACGCCGTCGGCCTGTGCGGCGTGGACGGAGGACTCTGGCGGGCCAAAGCCAAAAAGGAAATCCTCGTCCAGGAAGGCGAAAAGACCAAACTCCTCAAAGGCAATTTGACCGGCCGCGTGGAAAAGGTCAATACGGAACTGCTCCGGCTTTTGCTGGATCACGACTATTTGCCGGCGGTCTGCGCGCCCGCTCTGAGCGACGAAAACGAAATCGTCAACACGGACAACGACGCGGCCTCGGCCGTCACGGCCGGCGCATTGGGGATCAAGAAAATGGTGTTTCTCTTCGAAGCGCCCGGGCTTCTCCGGGACGCGGATGACGAAGGAAGCCTGATCCGCCGGATCGACCGGCTAAAAATCGAAGACGCCCTTCCGTTCGCCCGGGGGCGGATGAAAAAAAAGATCCTCGGCGTGAAGCGCGCGATCGAGGCCGGCGTCGAAACTGTCTATTTCGGGGATGGAAGGGCGGTCCATCCGGTCAAAAACGCCCTGGCTGGGAACGGGACCGTCATTTCCTGAGCGCATATCATGAAGGAATATTCGCTCCTCCAAAAAAAGTACATGGTCAATTCCTATGTCCAGCGCGGCTTGACGCTGGTGGCGGGGGACGGCGCCTATCTTCGTGATGCCGCCGGAGTCCCGTATCTCGACCTCATGACGAATTACGGCGTGAACATCTTCGGGCATAGCCATCCGGCGATCGTCGGCGCGCTGTCGGCCCAGGTCCGGACGCTGACGACCCTGCATGGAAGCTTCGCCAACGATCGGCGCGCCGAGGCGGCCCAAAAGCTCGTGAATCGCTGCGGCGGCGGACTGTCGCAGGTCTTTTTTTCGAATTCCGGGGCCGAGGCGAACGAGGCCGCGCTGAAGTTCGCCGTGCTCGCCGCGGGGAGGAAAAAGTTCATCGCCTGCCGCAACGGATATCACGGCAAGACGCTGGGCGCGCTGTCGGCGACCGATGGGCGGAAATTCCGGGAAGCCTTTGAGCCTCTTCTCTGGAGCTTCAAGGCTGTCGCTTACAATGATCTCGATGCGCTCAAGGATGCGCTGAGTGAGGACGTCGCGGCCTTCATCGTCGAGCCGCTTCAGGGAGAGGGAGGCATTACGCTCCCGAACCCCGGATACTTGAAAAGAGCGGGCGACCTCTGCCGGTCCTTCGGGGCGTTGCTCATCCTGGATGAAATCCAGACAGGGATGGGAAGAACCGGATATTTTCTCGCTTCGCAGGCCGAAGACGGCCTTTCTTTCGATATCATGACTCTCGGCAAGGGTCTCGGCGGAGGAATCCCGATCGGCGCGACGCTCGTCTCTCAAGCCGTTGCCGATAAAATCCCGCGCTCTTCGCATACCTCGACTTTCGGCGGAAATCCGCTGGCGGCGGCGGGCGCCCTGGCCGTTCTCGACCTGCTTGACGAGTCCATTCTCGTTCACGTCCGGCGGATCGGAAACGACTTTCTTGAGCGGCTCCGGACGGTCGAGTCCGAAGTCATCGTCCAAGTCCGAGGGAAAGGATTGATGCTCGGCATTGAAGTCTCCGAACAGCGGGATGAAATCCTCAAAGCGCTGCAGAGAGAGCGAATCCTGGCTATCCCCGCCGCCGACAATGTGGTCAGATTCCTTCCTCCCTATATCATTGAAACATCCCACGTGGACGAGGCCTTTGAAAAAATCGTGAAAATATTCTCCGCGCTTTCCGGAAATTAAAGGCTGAAGATGTGCCGCTTTTTAATGGTCAAGAGCCCCTCTCCATTTCCTATCGGCGAAATCCTGGAACGGTTCGCCGAAATGGCCGAGAAGAGCCGGGCTCCCGACGGCGATAGACAGGCTGATGGTTGGGGCGCCGGATGGCTGGACAAACGGGGGAATTGGCAAATCCGGAAGTCCATCCGTCCGGTCTGGGAAGAAATCGGCGCTTCCAGCGGGATTCCGCAAAGCCGTATCTTTCTCATTCACGCCCGCAGCGCCTCCTTCCCGGGACATAAGGAGGTCGTCGCCTATAATCAGCCCTTCGTCAGCGACGCTTTCGCGTTCGTTTTCAATGGATTTCTGCGGGGCGTGTCTTTCCCGTTTCCCGTAAAGGGTGACATCGGCGCCCAGAAGATATGGACTTTACTCTCCGGCCTAATGGAGACGGTGGATCCGGAGACCGGTCTGGCGCGGTTGACGGAACTGCTTAATCGAAATACGCGCCGGATCCAGGCCCTGAACATCGGTATTTGCGATAAGAATCATCTCTTTGCTTCCTGCCGGTACGTCGGCGACGAGCCTTATTATCAGCTTTATTATCATAATGCTCCCGCTTTAAGCATGATCTGCTCGGAGCCTTTGATGGGTTTCCCGTTTTCTCCCTTGCCTCGTCAAAGGGTCTTCAAGCTATGATTTAAAAGAACGGGACGTAAAGACCCAGGAAAAGGGACCGGCCGAAGATGGATTCCTGATCCTTGCGCGAAGCGTAATCCGCGTCATATTCGAAGCGCAGAACGTTCTTGGCGTCCAGGACATTCGTGATCCCAAAATAGATAATGACCGCCTTCCCCAAAAACTGAATATTCCACGTCCCGTTCAGATCCATTCGTTGGTAGGCCGGGCAGCGGCGGCTGTAGGGCGGTCCCCAGACGGGGATGAACGATTCGCCGACGGGGTCCCAGTCCCGGCCGAGAAGCGGCGTGAACGGCCGTCCCGACGCGATCGAATACCGCAGGCCGAGCGATCCGTCCTTGAACTTCCAGGAGACGATTCCCGTCGCCGAATGAGTGATGGCGTAGGGCGAGGGGGCGAGAACGGAAACGTCGTTTTCCCGGCGTTCGGAGAGGACGAAGTTGTAAACAAGAAGCGCCTCGAACGCGGCGGACTTCTTCTTGATGTAAAATTCCGCGCCTCGCGCATACCCGGCGCCGCCGTTGGTCATCGCTCCCCCGGCGTCACGGAGAAACAGATTCCGATATTCCTTGTCGTAAACCGCCGCGCGAAGATCGAAACCCTCCGTAATCCGGTCGTAGCTCAACGCGTAATGAACCGCCGTTTTCGGCCGTAAACCCGAGTTCGCCGCCAGGACGGAATAATCCCCGAACTGGTGGTAAACGCCGGCCGAAAACCGGAAGACGTCCCTCCGCGTGAAGAGGAACGCGGCCGAGAAGCGAGGGTCCAAGGCCCATCCCCGATTCAAAAGATCGAGAGCGGAAAGGCGGCCGCCCAGGTTGAAATAAACCCGATCGGAAAGACGGAATTTATCCTGAGCGTAAAAGCCCAGCCGCGTTCCGGTCGTTCGATAATTCAGGGCCTCGATCTCCGTCAGCGACGTGTCGATCCTCCGCCGCGAAAAATCGGCGCCGAATTCGAGAAAATGCCGGTCGAAGTCTCCGATGAAATCCAACCGCGCCTGGGTTTCGCCGTCGCGGCTCCGGACTTGCAAGGTCTCCGGCTGATCATAGATCAAATCGTAGCGAAGAGAAGCCAGGAGCGCCTTGAAGACCAGGCGGTGGGACAGCGTCGATGTCCAGGAGACGGCCGCGAATGTGTTTATCGTGGAAACGTCGAACGCCGGATCCGCATTCTGGGAATACCGATAATTGTCGGCCATTCCGTAGATCCGGATCTCATTGGAGCGGCCGAGCGGAAATTGGAATTTGCCGAAGGCGTTCTCGGTCCGAAAATCGCGGCCGCCGCCGCGGCTGTTCAACCGCGTCAGGATGTCCGAAAAACCCCGGTTATAGCTCCCGACAAAACTCCCGATTCCCTTCACGGGAAACGCGGCATAGCTGTTCAGGCCGAAGATGGATAGGCCCAATCCTCCCTCCGCCTTGGCCGGATGGTCCTTGGCCGAGATGTCCATGACGCCCGAGAGGGCATCGCCGAATTTGGGATGGAACCCGGTCGTGGCTATGGAAAAACTTTCCACGACCTGATTATCGAACACACTGAAATAGCTCTCGTGGAGAGATTCGCTGAGAAACGGATGGCGGAGTTCGATGCCGTCGAAGACATAGGCGACCTCGTCGGGCGCCCCGCCCCGGATGAGGAGGCTCGACGCGTCCGGGGGCGAATTGACGCCCGGAAGGACATGCCCGGCAGTGACGGGATCGGCCGCCGTTCCGGGAAGCGTATAGACTTCCATCTTCGTGAGCGTGACGGTTTTTTGGGTCTTTTCGTCCGAGACGATACTGTCCGCGGCGACGGAAATCTCGCGGGCGGGCGCGGGCTCGAGGTCGAGCTCCACGGTCAGAAATTTTCCCGGCTCGGCCTCGATGTCTTTTTTCTGGTATCCGATCAGCCAGACGGACAGCTTGATGGTCCCGGACGGAGGGCGCGGAACCGAAAGCCGGAACCGGCCGGCCGCGTCGGCCGAAATGCCCGGCCCGTCTACGATCGCGACATACGCGGGAAGGGGATCCCTAGTCTCGCGGTCCAGGATCCGGCCTTCGATGAAGACGTTCTGTCCGGCGGCCAGGCCGATGCCTGACAGGAGGAGGAGAAAAATTATACGAAGAACGGATCTCATGGCCGGGCGTTCATTTGGATTTATCCAGCGCGGCGAGTTCCGCCTTGGCCCATCCGAAATCGGGATTGACCGCGAGCGCTTTCATCAGCATCTCCCGGGCTTTGCCGGGGTCGTTTTTCCGCCTGTAAGCGAGACCGAGATAGACATAGAGTTCATCTTTTCCCCAATCCGGCTTCAACGGATCGGCGGCAACCTCCCGGCCGAACAAACCCTCGGCCTTCTCCAGGAACGGCAAGGCTCGGTCCGGCCCTCCGCCATAGGCTTCGGGCACGTACAGAGTGTATTCGCCCTGGAGAAGATGAATCCTTGGGTCGGCCGGACTTTTTTCCTCTGCCTGGGCAAAATACTGGTAGCTTTTCATCCCGAGGGTCATGGCCCGGTCGGGATGAACGGCAATTTCCAGGCCCAGGAAATAACCGTAAAGCGCAAACGCCTCCCCGAATGACGGATCATGGCGCATCGCGCTCTCCAGGTAGCGTTCGCCTTCGACGAGATTGCGGTCCGCTCCGGCCGGATCGCTGGAATTCAAGGCCAGCACGATCAACCGGAAATCGGCGAGGGCGATGTCATACTCCAAAACGGCCGAGGGTTCCGAGCTCTTCATCAAGGCGTTCAGGAACAAGTCCCGGGCCTTCCCGACGGATTCGGAGTTCCCGGCATCCACGCCCGTTTTGAGAAGTGCTTTGGCCTCGACGATGGATTGGACGACGGGGGATAGGGCCTGGGTTCCCTCTTCGATCGATCGCGCGTCGGAAGGTGAACCGGCGAGCCAGCCGGTCGTTCCGAGAATGAAAAGCGACAGGAAAACAGCGGATAAATTTCGCATGGGTTTCTCCTTAAAAAAATTCCCTGTCATCGTCCCGGGGGAAGATAGCTCTCCAGGGCCTTGACGTAGCGGGCGAAGGCCGATCGTCCCTTGCCGGTGATGGAACACGTCGTGACGGGTTTCTTTCCCCGAAACGACTTGGCCACGCCGACGTAGCCGGACTCCTCGAGTTTCGTCAAGTGCGTGCTCAGGTTGCCGTCCGTCGCCTCGGTCGCCTTCTTCAGATAATTGAAATCGGCGTTTTCGACTGAAACCAGGATCGAGAGCACGGCCAGCCGGACCTGGGAATGAATCACGGGATCGAGCGGCTCGAGTTTGCCGGCCGTCATGAAGGCATCCGCTCTCTCCGGAATTTCAGGCGAAGAACGAACGCGGGAACGAGAAAAAGGGCGATGAAAAGGCCGGTATAGACAGGGATGCGGATCTCGGTGGAGAAGAAGGACAGCCCGATCGCCCCGGCCCACCAGGCAAGTCCGATGCCCCTCAGGAACGGCCAGGCGAAGATTCCGCCCAGAACGAAAAACAAGATCCCGGAAACAGCCGAAATCAGCACCGGGATCGCCTCATGGGAGTAGACGCCGGCCGCGGGGAAGAGCAGGCCGACGAGAAGGAACCCGAGCCCGCAGCCGAAATACAAATGACGGGCCGCGGTTTGGGTGTAGGTCCGGACCGACTCCCGGCGCCCTTTTCTGATGGAGTAAACAATCGTGACGATCCAGCCGAAAATGGTCAGGCCCGCCCAATTCGCCCATTCCCATCGATACAACTTCAAGAAGCCGAGGATGTAGCTCCCGATTAAAGCCAGGGCGCAGATGACGCCCCAGAAGACGAAAAGCGTGCCGGATTCGGCCGTCGTCTGCCGCGTTTTTTCGACCATCGTCTGAATGAGCCGGATCTCCTCGCGGGCCTGGCGTTCGTCCATTTCAGGGTTGCGTTCGTCCATCTTGACTCCTAATAATCAAAGTACTTTGAAATACAAAGTAATATTACGCCGGCCCTTTCCCGATGTCAAGGAATTATTTCGCTGACTGCACAAATTGACTTTCCCCTCCGCCTTCCCTTATAATCATCCTGTCCGACCTCAAATGCAGGATATGGGGGCGAACGGATTCGACGGAGACAGTGACGCGGAAGACGCATGCCGAGATCCCATCCACCTCGTAAAACGGTGGGACCAAGTAAGTGCAGAACCACTGCCCTTAGCTGCCTAATAGAAAGGTATGCCGTTTCTCAGGTTCACTCCTGCGGTTCTTGAGAAGCGTAGACAAGCAGGATCAGCGGACCGGGCCGGCCTTGAGCCCGGCGAGCGAAACAACATCGAGGCTGGTTTCGCGATACCCGTCCTCTTCGGGAGTCGCGGAACGAGATCAAAGAAGAGGATAAGCATGTAGAAGGCTTCCGCTGAATGCCTTCGGACGCGGGTTCGATTCCCGCCGCCTCCAAAAATTTATTGAGCGATATGACGAGAACACAAAGAATCGCCCGACCGTTCCGGCTGGCCTTCGTCGTCGCGGGGACCCTCGTCGCCGGCCTGGCCGCGTTTTCCGCGGCTCAAGCCAGAGCGCCGAGGACGATCGTCATCGATCCGGGCCACGGCGGTCTTGATGTCGGGGCGAAGGGCAAATTCGGGGCCCTTGAGAAGAACGTCACCCTCGCTGTCAGCTTCAAGCTGAAAACGCTCATCGAACAGAATCTGGCTTACCGCGTCGTCCTGACGCGGGACAAGGACATCGACGTGTCGCTCGAGAACAGGTCCGCGCTGGCGAACAACAACGATGCCACCCTCTTCATCAGCATCCATGCCAACGCCTCGTTCAGGAAAAAGGCCCAGGGCGCGGAAACCTATTTTATGAGCCTGACCGACATGGACGAGGAAACCCGGAAGCTGGCGTATATGGAAAACAATTCCGCCGCCCTCGATCAGCGCATCGCCGACGAGGCCAAGAACGATGTCCAGATGATTCTTTGGGACATGGCCCAGTCGGCCTACATCAAGCAGAGCGGACGGCTGGCGGAGCTCATCCAGCAGGAAATCTCATCTGACCCGCTCTTGAAAACGGAGAACCGCGGCATCAAGCAGGCGCGCTTCAAGGTCCTGACGGGCGTGGCCTGCCCGGCCGTTCTCGTCGAAGCGGCCTTTATCTCGAATCCCGAAGAGGAACAAAAGCTGATCACGGACGAGTTCCAAACGAACGTCGCCCAGGCCATTTATAACGGCCTGGTCAAGTACATCCGGCTCACGTCTTCAAGATGACTCCGTTCATGGACAAAAAAAGCTCTTTGGCCCTCGCTCTTTGCGTCGTTCTCGCGGCGCTCGTCGTGGTTTTTTTCTGGTCGAGCGGAAACGAGCGGCTCAGGAAGTCCGACGGCCGGCCTTCCGCTTCCGAGCCGGCCGCTCTCTCGGACAGAGAGACGAAGAACGTGTCGCTCTTTTTCCTGCGAGAGGACGACGGCCTGCTCGTCGCCGAGCCGCGTGAAATCGCGGCGGACGCTTCGATCGTCCACGAGGCCGAGGCGGTCATTACCGAGCTCATCAAGGGCTCCCGCGGCGAGCTCGTATCGCCGCTCCCGCCCGAGACGAAGCTGAGCCAGTTGTTCATCACGAAGGAGGGAACGGCTTACGTCGATTTTTCGCGCGATCTCATCGACAATCATCCGTCCGGAGCGGCGGCGGAAATCTCCACGGTCTATGCCGTCGTCGATTCCCTGGCTTATAACTTCAAATCCATCAAAAAGGTCTTCATCCTCATCGACGGCGAGGAGCGCGAAACGCTCGCCGGCCATCTCAGCCTCGACCGGCCGTTCTCGCCCAATTATTCCCTCATCGCCAAACGCTAAATGCGCCAAGTCGTCATTATCGGGTTTCCGAACGCGGGAAAATCGACGTTGTTCAACCGCCTCGCGCGGCAGAAAAAATCGCTCGTCCATTCCCGGACGGGGATGACCCGGGACCGCGTCGCGGCGACGTGCGTTTTCGGCGGAAAACGGTTCGAGCTCGTGGATACCGGAGGCTTCGCGGATTCCCAGACCGAGCCGCTGTCGGCCCAGGTAAAAAAGGCAGCCTGGGAAGCGGCGAAGGCGGCCGATGGTCTGATCCTGCTTCTGGATGGAAGACAGGGCCTTTTGCCCGCCGAACAGGATCTCTATCGGACGCTCAAGAAATTGGGCAAGCCGCTCTGCGTGGCCGTCAACAAGATCGATTCCGCCGCCCAAGAGGCGACTGTCGGCGATTATTTCCGGCTGGGGGAGGACCGACTCTTCTTCATCTCGGCCGAGCATAAAATCGGGATCTCGGAACTGGAAGAAGCCGTCGCCGAGGCGCTCCCGGAAGAAGCCGAGAACGAGGCCGCCGCCGATGAGCCGAGGCCGCTGAGGATCGCCATCGTGGGCCGGGTCAATGTCGGGAAATCGTCCCTGGCCAATCGCCTTTACGGCGAAGAGCGCTTCATCGTCAGCGAGCTGCCTGGGACGACGCGCGACAGCACGGATGTCCTGATCCGGACGGGCGGGAAAGCCTATGTCCTGGTCGATACCGCCGGCATCCGGAAAACGGGCAAGGTTTCGGACGAGCGGGAGAGCGCCGGCGTCATCAAAGCGAAGAAGAATATCCCCCTGGCCGACGTCATCTGCCTGGTCCTCGACGCCAAGGAATTTCCGACGCGCCAGGACACCGCGGTGGCCAAGCTGGCCTCCGATTCGGGAAAACCGCTGCTGATCGCCCTGAACAAATGGGACCTGGTCGACGAAGAGGACGTCTCGTTCGAGGAGGCGAGGGAACTCGTCTTCCGCAGGCTCGAATTCATCGATTACGCGCCGCTGGTCACGGTTTCGGCGCTGACGGGGAAGAGGACGATGAAGATTTTCGAGCTGGCGGAGCAGGTCTTTCAGAGCGGCCGGAAAAGAATCGGAACGCCGCGTCTGAACAAGTTTCTGGTTCGCATCGGCTCCGCCAGGGACCCGCTTTCCAGCGCCGGAAACCGATTTAAAATCAAATACATGACGCAAAAGGGCGTTTTACCGCCCACGTTCGCGCTGTTCACGAATGCCAAGGCCTCCTTCGCTCCCGCCTACGAGAAATTCTTCATCCAGAAAATGCGGGAGACGTTCGACCTCTGGGGTACCCCGATCAAACTGATCCTGAAAAGCCGGCTCAACGAGCCAAAGAGAAATTAACGCCGCTATCGAAAGCCGTGCCGCGCTCGTTCAAAGACTTGCTTTTTAACGGGACAGAGAATTAAATAAAGAAGTGGATGGTTATTTCGGGGGATCCTTGCGATGACTTTTTGATGGGTGGGACGACCGCCCAGAAGAGAGGACATCATTATTAAAAAACAAAGGGGAAGCGGCCGGCGAGGAAAGGCCGAAGGCGGGGAAGGATTGTGGTCTTTAAAAAAGAAGGAGCCGGCCGGCAAAGGACGTCGAAGCGCCGGGCTGAGGGAAAAAGACATAAAGAAACGCGTGGTCCGGCGCGTCGTCGGCGATATCTCCCCAAATCAGCGCGCAGAAGCGGCTAATAAAAACAGCGAAGCATTTTTCCGGCTCATCTTTGAAAACAGCGCTGACGGCATTCTCCTGACACATCCCGATGGGGATATTTATTCGGCCAATCCAGAAGCCTGCCGAATGTTCGGGAGAACTGAAGAGGAAATCAAAAAGCTTGGACGCGCGGGGATCGTGGATACGAGGGACCCACGCTTTCCCGCGGCTCTCGAAGAAAGACCTAGAACAGGCAAATTCAAAGGGGAATTGACTCTCGTTAAAAAAGACGGGGTTACCTTCCCCGCTGATATCTCGACGAAGATCTTCAAGGATTCGAGCGGAAACGATAGAACGATTATGATCATTCGGGACCTCACTGAGCGCAAGCGGGCGGAGGAGGGGCTGCGGGAGAGCGAACAGAAGCTGAAGGAGGCTCAGCGCCTGGGCCGGATCGGTCACTGGGAATTCGATCCGAGGACGCAGCAGGTTCACTGGTCGGACATGGTCTTCGCTCTCTACAAGCGCGATCCAAAGCTCGGACCGCCCAGCGCGGAGGAGGAAGCCGCGTACTACTCGCCTGAGGATGCCGAGCGGTTGCGCAATATCTCTAGGCGCACTATTGAGACGGGCGAACCCTATGAGGTTGACGTGCGCATAAGGCTGCCGGGAGGAAGATACGCGGATGTCGTTGCCATAGGCACACCCGTCAAGGACGCCCACGGGCGTGTCGTTAAACTACTCGGAACAGTCCAGGACATCACCGAACGCAGGCGGGCGGAAGAGGCGCTACGAATCTCCGAGGAGAAATACCGTCTGCTGGTGGAAAACGCCACGGAAGTTATCCTCGTCGCACAAGACGGTATGGTTAAGTTCGTCAATCACATGGAAAGAAACCCCTTTTCGGTGATGACCGGCTATTCGAAGCAAGAGCTCTTTTCCTCGCCTTTTCTCGAGTTCATCCATCCGGATGACCGGAACATGGTGGGGGAACGCTATCTGAGGCGGCTCACGGGCGATGCGGCTCAACCGAGATATGCGTTCAGGTTGGTGGCCCGCGACGGCAGCACCAAATGGGTTGAAGTCGACGCTATCCGGATTGACTGGGAAGGCCGGCCCGCCACATTGAATTTTCTCAGCGACATCACTGAACGCAAGCGGGCGGAGGAGTCGCTGCGTCAAACCGAAGAGAATTTCCGCCGGTCCCTGGATGAATCCCCGCTGGGGATTCGCATCGTGAGCGTCGAAGGCGAGACCCTTTATGCCAACCGGGTGACTTTGGACATCTACGGCTACGACGATATCGAGGAATTGAGATCGACTCCCCTGCAAAAGCGCTACACGCCAGCAAGCTATGCCGAATATCAAATAAGAAAAGAGATGAGAATGAACGGAGAGGACTGTCCCTCTGAATACGAAATAAACATCATCAGGAAAACGGGTGAACGCCGCCGTCTTCAGGTCTTCAGAAAAGAAGTTTTATGGAACGGCCAGAAGCAATTCCAGTCGATCTATCGAGACATCACCGAAACCAAAAAGATGGAGGAAAAAATCCGGGAATCCCTCAGCGGCCTGCAGAAGGCTTTCAGTGGGATCATCCAGGTCCTTTCCACGGTTTCGGAAAAAAGAGATCCCTACACCGCCGGGCACCAAACGCGCGTGGCGGATTTGACCCGGGCCATCGCTCAGGAAATGGGGCTTCCTCCGGAACGGGTGGAAGGCCTGCGCCTGGCCGGGACCATTCACGACATCGGGAAGGTGTCCACCCCTGCCGAAATTCTGAGCAAACCGTCCCGCCTGACGAATATCGAATTCGACATGGTCAAATCCCATTCCCAAGTCGGATATGACATCCTCCGTGATGTCGACTTCGCTTGGCCCCTCGCTGAAATAGTCCTCCAGCATCACGAACGGATGGACGGCTCCGGATACCCGAGGGGACTGAAAGACGAGAACATCCTTCTTGAAGCCAGAATTCTTGCCGTGGGCGATGTCGTGGAGGCCATGGCCTCCCATCGGCCCTATCGCCCCGCCCTGGGAATAGAGGCGGCGCTGGAGGAGATCGAAAAAAACAGCGGCATTCTGTACGACTCCGACGTGGTCTCGGCCTGCCTGGGATTGTTCCGCGAAAAAGGGTTCAACTTAAAGTGAAATCCCCCTGACCGGCAAAGTCTCAGCTTAAGATCCGGAAGGCACGGGACTGATCTCAGCCGCATCCGCGAAGACCGGCGCCGTGAAAGACGTTTCTTGACTTTGAAACGCTATTCCATTATAAATTTATTCTCATCTAAAGAAAGGACAAGATGTCTGAGGAGGTCATGATGTCTCGAAATCGCACGGCGAGCCTGTTTATCGGAACCCTCGCGCTCGTGATGATATTCGCTTTCGTGAGTTGCCAGAAATTGAGCGTGAGCAAGCTATCCGCTAATTATTCCTTCTCCAAAGCCAACCAGCTTTTTAGGGACGCGAAATATAGCAAAGCCATCGTCGAATACGAGAATGCCGTCAGGCGCAACCCCGACCTGAAAGATGCCTACCGCTTCCTTGGGGAGAGCTATAAAAACCTGTATATCCCCGGAAAGGATTCCCAGGAAAACAAGGAAAAGGCGGCCAAGGCTTTGGCTGCCCTGAAGAAAGCCTACGAGATCGACCCTAACAACAAGGATGTCATTTACTCTCTGGGCGACATGTACGACAGGTTGAGAAATTTCGACGAAGCCGAGAAGATGTATCTCCGGATCGTGGACCTCGAACCGGGCAATATGAACAATTATTACGTCGTAGCCGAGTTTTACAAGCGATATGCCGGCGAAAAGAAGGAGTTGAAGGCTAAGGCCGAAGACATGTACTTGAGGCGGATCGAGACCGACCCCGAGAACGTCCAGGGCTACGCTTATATGGCGGACTATTTCGACAAGCTACCGCCGACCGAATACAAGGAAAAGTTCGACAATGCGCTGGAATTCGTGAAAAAGCGCCAGATGCTCGAACCCAACAGCGCCGTCATATATTATACGATCGGCGTCAATCGTTTCTCGAAAGTCTTCCAGCTCCAGAATTTCCTGTCCCAGCAGGAGAAAGAACTCCTGGGGGCCGAAGCCGAAAAGAACCTCCTGAAGGCCATCGACCTGGACCCCAATTTCGCCGAGCCGTATTCCTATATGAAAATTCTCTACATCAACGTCCAGGCTAAGATCTATCCTGAAAAGGAAAGCCGCTATATGGAACTGGCCACCCAGTATGGCCAGAAATGGGACGATGCCAGAAAGCGGCAGCTTGAGCGGATGAAACTCGAAAAGGAACTGAAGAGGACCGGATAAGGTCGGAATCCCGTTTCGATCCGACGCTCAAGATCCCCCTTTTCCTCCAGGGAGAGGGGGATTTTCATGGTTGGGGAAAAATACGCCGGAAGGTTGACTTTATCCCCGATATTTAGTATCTTATTGCATCATTTAAACTTAGACTTTTACAGAGAGAAAGTTTAAAATTTTTCATTTTGAGGTTTATCAGGATGAAGACATTTGTCCCAAAAAAGGATGATATCGAGAAGAAGTGGTGGTTGGTCGACGCCGACGGCAAAATTCTCGGACGCTTGGCGACGCAAGTGGCGATCCTGCTCCGGGGGAAAAGCAAACCGCAGTTTTCCAATTTTATCGACACGGGCGACTTCGTCATCGTGATCAACGCCGCGAAAGTGAGCGTCACGGGGCGGAAGCTCGCGAAAAAGGAATACTTTTCGCATTCGCAATATCCGGGAGGCTTGAAAACCGAAATCCTCGAGGATCTCCTCGCGAGAAAGCCCGAAGAAGCGATCAAACGAGCCGTGTGGGGCATGATTCCCAAAAACAAGCTCGGCCGCGCCGTGTACAAAAAGCTCAAGGTCTACCGCGGCCCCGAACACCCCCATGAAGCCCAGAGCCCGCAAGAATACAAGTTTTAGGAGGCCCATTGAGTCTAATCCAATATTACGGAACCGGTAAAAGGAAAACATCCATCGCCAGAGTCTTTCTCCGCTCCGGAAAAGGCGACATCACGCTCTTCGTGAATAAAAGGATTCGCCCCTTCGACGATTATTTCCATCTCGAATCCCATCGGCTGACCATCAAACAGCCGTTCATGCTGACCGAAACGGAAAACAAGTTCGATCTCTTCCTGCGCATCGAGGGCGGCGGCGTGCGAGCCCAGTCCGAGGCCATCCGCCTCGGCGCGTCCCGCGCCCTGCTCGAATTCAACCGGGAGCTCAAGCCGAAGCTCAAGGCCGCCGGCTTGCTGACCCGGGACTCGCGCATCAAAGAACGGAAGAAATATGGATTGCTCGGCGCCCGAAAAGCCCCGCAGTATCATAAACGCTAAGGAAAACGGAGGAAGCAGTTGGTTCAAGTCACGATGAAGGAACTTTTGGAAGCTGGGGTTCATTTCGGCCATCAAACCAAGCGATGGAACCCGAAGATGAAGGAATACATCTACGGCCAGCGCAACGGCATCTATATCATTGACCTCCAGAAGACGATCAAGGTTTTCAAAGAAGCGCTGCAGTTCGTCAAAACTCTGGCCGAAGAAGGCAAGGACATCCTCTTCGTGGGCACGAAGAAGCAGGCCCAGGACATCGTCAAGGACGCGGCGACCAAGTGCGAGGCCTGGTACGTCAACCAGCGCTGGCTGGGAGGGCTGCTTACGAATTTCAAGGTCATCCGGGGAAGCATCGACAAGCTGATCGAGTTCGATGAAATGCGGGAAGACGGCCGCTGGGACCTCCTCTCCAAGAAGGAGCAGTCCAAACAGGATAAGGTCTTCCGGAAGCTGTCCAAGAATTTGGGCGGAATCAGGGCCATGACGGGCAAGCCGGGGGCCATGTTCATCATCGATTCCTCGAACGAGGAGATCGCCATCGCCGAAGCCATGAAAATGAACATCCCGATCATCGCCATCGTGGACACCAACGGAGATCCGGACAACCTCACGTACCCGATCCCGGGCAACGACGACGCGGTCCGGGCCATCGAGCTGTTCGCCAACAAGGTATCCGAATCGATCCTCGAAGGCAAGAAGAGCCGGATCCAAAAGAGCATGATCCAGGACAAGAAGACGGAAGAAACCCAGGCCGGCGACGAGACGAACGAAACAGGCGCGGAAAACGCCTGAGCCGCGTCCGCCGTCGGATTCGATAAAGGAGCAGAGAATGGAAATCATGGCGGGACAAGTGAAGGAGTTGCGCGAGCGGACCGGCATCGGCATGATGGAATGCAAGAAAGCCCTGGAAGAGGCCGGCGGAGACGCCGAAAGAGCGATCGAGATCCTCCGGAAGAAAGGCTACGCCCGGGCGAAAGAAAAAGCCGACCGGGCCACGTCCGAGGGACTCGTCGGGGCCTACATCCACACCAACGGAAAGATCGGTGTTCTGGTCGAAGTCAATTGCGAATCGGATTTCGTCGCCTTGACCAAGGAATTCAAAGAGTTGGTCAAGAACATCGCTATGCATGTCGCCGCTTCGAGTCCCCTGTACATCGCCCCCGAGAACGTCCCCGCGGACATCGTCGACAAGGAAAAAGACATCATCCGCGAGCAGTTCAAGGATTCGAAAAAGCCCGCGGAAATCGTGGAAAAAATCGTCCAGGGAAAATTGAGCAAATTCTACGAAGAGGTCTGCCTGCTCGAACAGCCCTACATCAAAGACGACAAAACCAAGGTGAAAGACCTCATCACGGGTTTTATCGCCAAGTTCAAAGAAAACACAAAAATCAGCCGGTTCGTCCGTTATCAAATCGGGAAATAGGCCGAACATGCCAGCGCCGAAGCCAGCGTTCAAAAGAATCCTGCTGAAGCTGTCGGGCGAATCCCTCCTCGGGAAGCTCTCTTACGGCATCGATTTCAGGACGACCTCGTCCATCGCCGAGGAAATCAAGGAAATCCACAGTCTGGGCGTCCAGATCGCCATCATGATCGGCGGCGGGAATATTTTCCGGGGCCTCCACGGCACGGCCGAGGGGCTGGACCGGGTTTCCGCCGACCAGATGGGCCTCCTGGCCACCGTCATGAACGGGATCGCCCTGCAGGACGCCCTGGAAAAACAAGGCGTGTTCACCCGGCACTTATCCGCCCTGGAGATCAAGGCGATCGCCGAGCCTTTCATCCGGCGGCGCGCCATCCGGCATCTGGAGAAAGGGCGGGTCGTGATCTTCAGCGCCGGGCTCGGAAGCCCTTATTTCACGACGGACACGGCGTCGGCGCTTCGAGCCCTCGAGATCAAGGCCCAGGTAATCCTCAAAGCGACCAAGGTGGACGGCGTTTATACGGCCGATCCCATGAAGGACAAAAAGGCGAAGCGGTTCGACTCCATCCGCTACATGGACGTTTTGAAGCGGGGGCTGACGGTGATGGACGCCACGGCCATTTCCCTATGCAAGGACAACGACCTTCCGATCATAGTCTTCAACCTCAAAAAGCGCGGCAACATCATGCGGGCTGTTCTCGGCGAAGCCATCGGCACGAAAGTCTTTTGAGACATCCGCCCTCGTTCCCTCTCGAGAAAAGAGGAGGACGAGGGGATTTTTAAGGAATAAAGGTCGAACCATGGTCAAGGATGTGTTGAAGGATCTCGAAAAGAAGTTTAAAACGTCTTTAGAGCATTTCCGCCGGGAACTGAGCAAGCTCAGGACCGGCCGGGCCAACCTGGCCATCTTCGAAGATATCAAGGTCGATTATTACGGCGTGGCGACGTCGGTCAACCAGATGGCCAAGATCGGCATCCCCGACCCCAGCCTGATCACGGTCCAACCCTATGACACGACGCTGCTCGAAGCCATCGATAAGGCCGTCAAGGCCGCGGGCCTGGGGTTGAACCCGCTCAACGACGGCAAAGTCCTCAAGATCCCGATTCCCCCGCTCGACGAAGAGCGGCGGCGCGAGATCGTGAAGGGCGTGAAGAAGATGCTCGAGGACGAGAAGACCGCGCTCCGCAACATGCGACGGGAGACCAAAGAGTTCATCGAGGAGCTCGAGAAAGAAAAAGAGATCAGCGAGGACGATAAATTCAAGGGACTCGAGGATCTCCAAAAGCTCATGGACGATTTCACGAAGAAGACCGAAGAGACCTCCGCGGCCAAAGAAAAAGAGATCATACAGATCTAACGGGCTCGGGGTGCGCCGCTTGAACCCGCCCGGATGTTCGCCGGAACGGAAAAATCCCTTGATTTTGTTTTTTGACATCCCCCATTCTCTATGATAAGTATTTTCCCGTAACACGGTTTATTGAGGGGAGAGTGCGGCATGAAAGAAACCATCCAATTCAAGCTCAATGACAAGCCCGTCCGCTTGGACGTAGACGGGGACCGGATGCTTTTATGGGTCCTGCGGTCCGACCTCGGCCTGACGGGGACGAAGTTCGGCTGCGGCGAGGGGTTCTGCGGCGCGTGCACGGTCCTTGTAAATGACGAGGCCGTCCGCTCCTGCCAGACCCCCGTCAAAAACGTCCAGGGGAAAAACGTCCTGACCATCGAGGGCCTGGCCAAAGACGGCGTCCTTCATCCGGTCCAAGAGGCTTTCGTCAAACACGACGCGCTGCAATGCGGTTTTTGCACGCCGGGGATGATTCTGACTGCCTACAGCTTGTTGTTGAAAAAGCCCCAGCTGTCCCCGAAAGACATTCTCGACGGCATGGAGGACAATCTCTGCCGGTGCGGGGCCCACATCCGCGTCGTCCAGGCCGTCCAGACGGCCGCTGTGAGCATGAAAGGAGCGGCAAAGAAATGACAAAAGAAAAAAGCCAGACCCCCTTCATCGACGAGATCGCCGCGTCCCGCTCTCTCGGTCGCCGCGATTTCATGAAAATCTTCGGCGGCGGGATCCTTATCGCCGTCACGGTCGGCGACGTCGAAGCTCTCTTCCAAGAGCAGGCCCGGCGCCAGGGCGGCGGTATGGGCCTGCCTTCGGATTTCAACGCTTTTCTGCGGATCGGAGAAGACGGCCGGGTGACCTGCTTCACGGGGAAGATCGAGCAGGGACAGGGCGCCATCACCGCCCTCCCGCTGATGCTGGCCGAGGAGCTGGACGTCCTGCCGGATTCCGTGGATATGGTCATGGGCGACACCGACCTCTGCCCGTACGACATGGGGACGTTCGGCTCGATGACGATCCGCAATTTCGGACCCGCGCTGCGGGCCGCCGCGGCCGAAGCCCGGGCGGTCTTGTTCGAATTGGCCTCCGAAAAATGGCAGATTCCCGCGGACCGCCTGCAGGCCAAGGACGGCGTCATCTTCGATAAGGCGCGGCCCCAGACGAAAGTCACCTATGCCCAATTGACGCAGGGAAAAAAGATCGAGCGGCACGTGACCCCGAAGCCGCGGATCAAGACGCCGGCCGAGTTCAAGGTCATCGGCAAGCCCGCCATGCGGCGCGACGCGAGAGAGAAAGTCACGGGCAAAGCCCAATACGCCGGAGACATCCGCCGGCCCGGCATGCTCTACGCCAGAATATTGAGGCCGCCGGCCCACGGCGCGAAAATCAAGAGCCTGGACGTTTCGGGCGCGGACAAAATCGCCGGGGCCCGCGTCATCCAGGACGGCGACCTTATCGCCGTCGTGCATGATTATCCCGACATGGCCGACGCCGCCCTGGCAAAAATCAAGGCCGGCTACGACCTTCCCGAAACGGGCTTGAACGATAAGAATATTTTCGATCACCTGGCCAAGAACGCCGCCGAAGGGCGAGCGGTCGCCCAGGGCGGGGATCTTGCCGAGGGGGCCAAGCTCGCCGCCTTCACGATCGAGCGGACGTATCTGAACAGCTACGTCGCCCATTCCGCGATCGAAACGCATACGGCCCTCGTCGATTTCAAAGACGGGAAAGGCACGGCCTGGATCTCCACGCAGGCGCCGTTCCGGGCCAAGGAGGAAGTCGCCCAAGCGCTCGGCGTTCCTTCCCAGAACGTCCACGTCATCATGCCCTTCGTCGGCGGAGGGTTCGGCGGAAAAACGCGGAACACGCAGGCCGTCCAGGCCGCGCGCCTGGCGAAGATCATCGGCAAGCCGGTCCAGGTCGCCTGGAGCCGCGCCGACGAATTCTTCTACGACACGTTCCGGCCGGCGGCCATCGTGAACATCAAATCCGGCGTTTCGAGCTCCGGCCAGATCGTGTTTTGGGACTACGAGGTCCTGTTCGCCGGCGAACGGAGCTCCGAGCAGTTCTACAACGTTCCCCATCACCGGACGGTCGTCCGGGGCGAGTGGGGCGGCGGAGCCCCGGGCGCTCATCCGTTCGATGTCGGCGCCTGGCGCGGGCCGGGCAGCAACACGAACACGTTCGCCCGGGAAAGCCATATCGACGCCCTGGCGGCCAAGGCGGGCGTCGATCCCGTGGAATTCCGGATGAAGAACCTCAGTGACAAGAGAATGCAGAGGATCTTGACGGCCGCCGCCGGGAAGTTCGGCTGGGCGCCGGCCAAGTCTCCGAGCGGACGCGGGCTCGGCGTCTCCTGCGCCGATTACAGTGGAACCTACGTCGCGGCGATCGCCGAAGTCGCGGTGGACAAATCGACCGGGAACGTCCAGGTGAAGCGCGTCGTCTGCGCCCAGGACTCGGGCGTGGCGGTCAACCCCGAAGGCGCGGCCCTTCAGATCGAGGGTTGTGTCATGATGGGGCTGGGCTATACGCTTACCGAGGAGATCCATTTCAAGGGCCGGGAAATCCTGGACCTCAATTTCGACACCTATCAGATTCCCCGATTTTCCTGGCTCCCCAAAATCGAGACGGTGCTGGTGGATTCGCCGGAGCTGCCCATCACGGGAGTCGGAGAGCCGGCCATCACCAACATGGGAGCCGTGGTGGCCAACGCCATATATGACGCGACCGGCGCGCGGCTGCTTCAGCTTCCCATGACGCCGGAAAGGGTCAAGGCCGGCTTGAAGTAGGATGGCGGCGAAGGCCGGCGGCGGCGCGAGCGCCGGCCGGCCAGTTTTTTTTACGGAGTTTTCGCGGGGCTTCTAAACCAGTTTTCCGTCGTGCCGAATTTCGTCCGGACGGCCGCGCCCCAGATGAGGCCGCTCAGGACAAAGGAGACAAAGAACCCGAGAAAGGGGACGAGATCGATAAGGCTGAATAAGAGCAGCCCGAGCAACGCCCCGCCCAGCGGCGAGATCTTTTCCCAGTGGAAAGCCTTGGCCAGGCTCTCCCCGATGAAATAGAACAGGGCGACCTTGCCGAACGTCTTGATGATGAAACCGACCATCAGCAGGGCGAGAAGGATCGGGATCCCGATAAGGACGATACAGAGGAAAGCGGCGATGATCACGGCAAAAATGAAAAGGAAGAAGGCCAGGAGCCCGATACCGAACGTCGGCCAGAAGGCCGTGCGCAACTGTCCCGCGGCGAGAGTCACCTGTTTGGAGAACAGGGAGGCGACGAGGATGACGAGCAAAACCCAGATGAAGATGCTGATCAATTTGAAGAGCAGAATGATCGGCAGGAACGAGAACGAGAAAATCCCTTTCAGGCCTTCGCTGATGATCTTGGCCGAGCCTTTGGAACCCTTGAAATAGAGCGTGTCCTTTTCTACGCGGAAGCCGGGCTCTTTTTCAATGGTGCCGCCGAAGCCGACCAAATCCCCTTTGATCACGGCCTTCGATTTCAGGATGATGCGGGAGCCGAAGCCGACCACGGAATCGCCGACCTCGCCGTTGATGGTGATGGTTCCGCCGAAGGCGAGGACGTTTTTACGGACCGTCCCTTCGACGGTGATATCCCCGCCGAAAGTCACGACGTTGTCGCGCGTCTCTCCCGCCGAAACGACGATCGAATCGCCGTAGCTGATCCGGCCTCCGACCTTTTGGGCGGCGATGACGGGCAGCAATCCGGACAGGAAAAGCGCCGCGACGAGCACCGGCATTTTTTTATTTTTCATGGTTTCTCTCCGCGGCAAATCGGCGGCTCCACAAATAGCCGCAGGCGATGACGAGGATCATCGTCACGCAGAGGAAGATGATCTGCGTTTCGGGTCCGATGACGGACGTCAGGGCTTTGAAGATTTCCAGGATGGCTCCGGCGATTTGCCCCAGGATTTTAAAGGTGAGGACGATATATTTGGCGAGCTTGGCCAGAGTCGTGGCGAAGCCCTGGACGGCGTTCCAAAAGAAACGGTTCAGACCGAGGAAGAGTTGGGAGAGGCTGCGCCTGCTGATCAGCGACACGACGGAGATCGTGATGCCGAACGTCGCCAATCCGACGGCGGCGGCCGCCAGCCGGCCGGGGAGCGGGATTTTGGACTTGGCCGCTGCCGGAGAGAGCCGGTCCATGATGCTTTGGGCGAAATCGGGCGGCACGTCGAACGGCGGAAGCGTTTCCGCGGCCGCAAGGAGATCCTTCCGCGTTTCGAGGGCGTCCCGGCATTTTTCACAGGCAGCCAGGTGATCCACGAGCGCCGTCTTATCCCGTCCCGCGAGTTCCCCCTCCAGGTAGGCGTACAACTGTTCAACTTTCAGGCAGGTCATGGTCGTTCCTCGAGCAACTTTTTCAGAATCTCTTTGGCCTGGAATACGCGATTTTTGACCGTTCCCAAGGGAAGTCCCTTGATCTCCGCCATTTCTTCATAGCTGAACCCGTTGACGTGTCGCCAGACGAAGAGCTCGCGGAGCGACGGGGGAAGCTTGTCGATGGCGGCGTCGATCTTGACCCTGAGTTCTTGAAGCTCGTATTGACGGATCACGGACGGTCCGCTGTCGCGGATCTGAATTTTAGGAAAATCGTCGTCGCTGTCTTGGGACTGGTTGATGGATAGCGCGGAGATCTTCTTTTTCCGCCAATGGTCGATCATGAAGTTCGAGGCGATCCTGAACAGCCAGGTGCTGAACTTGAATTGGGGCCGATAGGAGCGAAGGGAGGCGTAGACCCGGAGGAACACTTCCTGGCTGAAATCCAGGGCGAGTTCCCGTTCCCGGACCATGCGTCCGATATAATTGAGGACGGGCTGCTGGTAGCGATGGACGATCATTTCGAAAGCGCCTCGATCGCCTTTGAGGGTTCGCCGGACGAGTTCTTGGTCTTCATGCATAGAGGACACATCGTCCTCAAGGATTTTATACGGGCGCGACGGGAAAAAGTTTATTTTTTCCGGGGCCCCGCCTCCTCGATGATCTCGCAATCCGGAGGGACTTTGATCTCGAAAAGGTCCTTGGCGAAGCGGAGATTCGTCTTGAACCGGCTGAAACCGTATTCGATCTTGTTTCTGGCCGAGTCGAAGAGCGCGGCTCGGGTGAGCAGGCCGCTTTTCCGGTCGATTTCGAGCAAAATATAGGCGGTTTCTCCCTCCTCCTTGGGCGTCAATTTTATCTGGGCGGAGTTCTTGCCGCCGCCCGGAAACGGGCTGTCCTCGATGACGTATTTTTCAGAGAGATGGGCTTTTCCGGCGAGAAGTCCCGGGAATCCCGATTCGTATTGTTCCGCTGAGATTTTTTGTCGCCAGAGCTGATGGTCTTCGGGATAATAGGATAAGGACATCCCGTCCGCATAAACGAAGGTCGAGGGTTCGGGCGCCGCGTATTCCCAGCGCATGCGGTCCGGCTTCTGGAAATAAATCTTTCCTTTCTGTTTGAGGGGGGCCACGACCGACGTCGAATAGCTGGCCTGTTCGAAATCGGCCTGGAAAGAATCGAGCGACTGTAACGTTTTTTCCAGCCTGGCGATGACGGCCTGCGGACTTTGCTGGGCGGCGAGAAGACCGAGGACGGCCAGAATGCCGAAAACAAAACCGATGCGCTTCATTCTCCGCGAATTATAACATAACGAAAAACCGAGGGCACATCCCTTTTTTCGAAGAGACGCCCCGCGGCCTTTTCTTGGCCGGCAAAACTCGATCTGTCCCACCTCCTTTGCCTTTTGATATAATCCCCCCGCATGAAACCGGAATTCATCTTCTTCGCGGCGGCGTATTTCGCCGTCATCCTCCTGGCCGGTCTGGCTTTTTCCCGGCGGATGAAGAATCTTGACGATTTTTTTCTGGCCTCCCGGAAGCTGCCCGCGGGCCTCATCTATCTTTCGCTCACGGCCGCCTGGTTCGGAGCGACGTCCATCCTCGTTTCGACGGATGAGGCGCTGAGGACGGGAGTGAGCGCCTTTTGGATCGTGGGACTCCCGGCCGTCGCCACGGTCCTGATTTTAGCGATATTTCTGGCCGGGCCGCTGCATCGTCTGCCGGTCATGACCATCCCCGACCTGGTCGAGCTCCGGTACGGCCGGACCGTGCGCCACCTCTCTTCCCTCCTGATCATCTGGTATCTGGTCATGCTCGCGGCTTCTCAGATGGTGGCTCTCGGCCAGTTCCTGAAGATGTTTCTCGGCCTTTCCTATGGGGTCAGCCTGGGGCTCGGAACGGCCGTCGTCCTCATCTATTCGATGACCGGCGGACTCCGCTCGGTCGTTTTCACGGACGTCGTCCAGTTCCTTCTATTGGTCAGCGGAACTGTCGGACTGGCCGTCTGGCTGGCTGTCCGCGAGCCGTGGCCGGAACTCTCCCGGATCGTCACGGGAAGAGCGGGGTATTTCGATTTTTTTCACGGCATCAAAGAAAACGCCTTGATCGCCTTTTCCTTCACCCTGGCCTGGACGATCTCCCCGATCGCGATCCAAAGGATCCTGGCCGGACGCGACATCCGGGCCGCGAGAAGAGGACTGTCGGCCACGGCCGGGACCCTGTTTCTGCTTTATGGATGCGTTGTCGAGATCGGAATCCTTTCGCTCCCGCTCTTTTCCGGTCGGACGCTCTCCGGCCCGCTCGTCTCGGAAATCATCGCCGCGAAAGCCGGGCCCTGGTTGGGCGGATTCCTTTTTGTCGCCGTCCTGGCCGCGGTCCTCTCGACCATGGACACGGCCGTCAATACGGGCGCGCTGTCTTTGACCAACGACGCTTATTTTCAGCTCTTCCCCGCTTCCCGTTTGGGAGCGGTCCCGGCCGGCCGTCTCGCGACGCTGGCCGTGGGGATATCGGCCTTTTTGATCGCGACCCGCTTTCAGAGCATCCTGAAGACCATCGGGCTGTCCTCCGAGATCATGGCCGAGGGATTTTTCGTTCCGGGCATCGCCATGATTTTCATGAAGAAACGCGTCCCCTTGGCCGGTTTGTTGAGCCTTTGTCTGGGCGGCGGGTTCTCGGTCCTGAGTTTTTTGGGGTCCGTGGCAATTCTGCCGGTCGGCCTGCCCGTCTGGCCTTATTCAATCCCTTGGGGACTTTCGCTCGGAATTTTCGGATTCTGCGCCGGCCTGGCGCTCGAGAAAATCCGCGGACGCGGATCGAAGGCATCGTGAACAAGAAGAGCCCGCTCGGACGGAAGGACGCCGGCGTTTGTAGATTTTAAGAGTTTACGGCGGCTTCTTTTTCGGCTATGCTTTTGAAGATGGACGTCAAGGCACGCTTGCGCCGGCGGTTGACCGGAATCTTCGGGAAACCGCTGATGGGACTCTGGTTCAAATCCTGCCGGACGGCTCTCTCCGGCGAGGACGGCTACCGGAAATTGCGCGAGGCGGGGAGGCCCGTCATCCATTTGATCTGGCACGGCAAAATCTTCATGGTCCCTTATTTTTTCCGCCGCCGGAACATCATGCCCCTGGTCAGCCCCTCACGGGACGGAGAGATCGCCGCGCAGATCATGGAGCGGTGGGGATACAAACTCCTTCGGGGTTCGGGGACACATTTCATGAAAAGCGCCTGGCTGGAAATGAAGAGGGAACTCGAAGCCGGAGGCGAAGTCATCATCGTTCCCGACGGCCCGCGCGGCCCCGACCGCGTTCTCAAGATGGGCTGCATCAAGCTGGCGGCGGAGACGGGCGCGGTCCTTTTGCCGTTCTCTTTCTCGGCGTCGAAGAAAAAGATCTTGAAAAGCTGGGACCGCTTCCTGATGTTTTATCCGCTCTCCCGGGTCGTGACGATTTACGGCCCTCCGATCGAGATTCCCTCCGGCTTGACGGCTGAAGGGATGGAGCGCGAGCGGTTGCGCGTGGAGCGGATCATGATCGAGTTCGATCGGGAGACGGACCGCTTTTTCGAGCGGAAGAAATAGATGTCATTTCCCCGCGGGGGAGCGCTGGAAAAGAGGCAGGGTTTCTTTATTCAGCAAAATGACGATGGAATAGATCCCCAGCGCCGTTCCGAGCGGAATGTTGAGGAGGCTCAGGAAGGAAACGGCGAGGACCATGATCCGCCCCCATTCGCGGCCTTTCAACAAACCGATGCCGCCGATGATCTTTGGAATGCCGAGAAGGGCTAAAAAGCCGCCGACGGCGATTCCCACGATTCTCAATATGCCGGCCTCTTCGGCTCCCACATCCGGGATGAACGACACCCCGAATAAAATCAGATAGAGAAACAGCGCCGCGATCAGGCTGAGACAGCCGAAGACGATCCAGAGAATGCCGATGATTTTCACGTGATCTTGCATGGCCGGGACCTCCTCGTCCTATTCTTGATATTCATTGAGTACGAAAATAGCGGGATTAAGTTTATGATAGGAATGGTCCTGATGACGCGCTTCGAGTCATTCATTCCCCGTCTCCCCCGCGCGCTGACCGTCGAACACTCATAATCTCCCCGTCGGGGGACGCTCAGGATACGCTGCTCGTCACCACGCGGATTTTCCCACTCGCGCCCTTGGAGGGGAAGACCCCTTCCAACGGTCGCTCCGCTCCCTGCCTCCCCTTCTCGCCCTATGCTCCGCATAGGACTGCGACCGAAGGGGGCATGCCCCCTTGGAGTCCCCGAGGATTTGGGCCAGAGCACAAATCCTCAAATCCGCTCGGCCTCGCTCTCGAGCTCTCGGAAAAACTGCGTTTTTCCGAACCATGCCCGCTCTCGCTCTCGGATGGGTTCCGAGCAGCATATCCTTTGCTTCGGTGAGATAAGAAATAAAGCGGAGAGAACGGGTGACGCCGACCGGGGCGCCTCATTTTATAAATAGGATCTGGCCGCAAAATTGTGTTCACGAGATGCTCCAGGGAAGGGAGGCAGGGAGCGAAGCTCCCGTTGGAGGGAAACCCCAAAAAGGGTTTTCCTCCAAGAGTGCCCGGCAGGACCCGTTCTCCCCGCCACCCGTATCCCACTTCGATAAATGGTGTTCGACGGTCAGTCCCGCCCTCCACCCGCCCTCCATCTCTTGACTTTTCAGGCGAAAACCAATAAAAATGAACAATCCTAATCAATAGGAGGGAAAAATGAAACGGCGATATATCCGCATTTTGGGACTTTTTATCCTGCTCTTCGGCGCGGCGGCGTTCACTTTTGCCCAGACGGCCGATGAACGCGTCAAGAAAGGCGATGAATATTACGCCCAGATGAGCGACCAGCAGGCGCTCGATGAATACCTGGCCGCGGCCCAAGCCGATCCGAAAAATTATGAAGCGGCCTGGAAGGCGTGCCGGTCGCTCATCGACGTCGGCGATCTGGTCGATGTCAAAATTAAAGGGAATGACCAGAAGCAGAAGAAATATTATCAGGACGCCGCGGCCTTCGCCCGCAAAGCCATTGTCCTCAATGACAAAGACACCTGGTGTCATTTCTATCTCTCCGCGTCGCTCGGAAAATACGCCCTGCTTCTCGGCAAAAAAGATCAAATAGCGATGGCCAAGCAAGTCAAGACGGAGATAGAAAAAGCCATCGAGCTCGATCCCACGAACGATCTGGCCTATCATGCGCTGGGCCGCTGGCATCGCCGGATGGCGGAAATCGGCGGAGCTTCGCGATTGTTCGGCAGTATCCTTTTCGGCAGCATCCCGAAGGGGTCTTTCGAAGAATCCGAAAAGGCCTTGAAGAAAGCCTCCGAGATGAAGCCCGATTACATCAATCACCATATCGAGCTCGCCCGGACCTACATGGCCCTCGAAAAATACGACCTCGCCGCCCAGGAATATCAGAAGTGCCTCGACTTGAACATCTCCCTGACAAAAGACAACGTCTACAAGGAAGAAGCTAAAAAGGAACTGGCCGAGGCGAAAAAGAAAATAAAATAGCCGGCCGGAGGGGGATTTTTATTTATGGAGGATGGGTGATGCCGCGGCATAAGCAAGGGCCGCCGGCGCATTGACGATTCCCCAGCCGAAGTCGTTGTTCGGCGCGGTCGCGTTGCTCGCGGTGTTCATCAAAGCCGCCCGGACCTGGCGGGGCGTCCAGTCGCGATGCGCCTCCAGGAGGAGAGCCGCCACGCCCGCGACGAGAGGCGTCGCGTAAGACGTTCCCGATCCTCTCGCGTAGAAATCGCTTCCGTCATTGCGGTTTTTCGCGACCCAATCGTTGACGCCCAAGGCGCAGACTTCCGGCTTGATCCGGCCGTCGGACGTGGGGCCGGGCGAGCTGAAAGATGAGATCTGGTTCGAAGAGTCCACGGCCCCGACGGCGATGACATCGTACCCGTCGGCCGGCGCGATGATATGGCCCCAGGAATTCCCGCGTTCGTTGCCGGCGGCGTTGACCACCACCACGCCAAGGCTCGTGGCGCGGTTGGCGGCCTTCGTCGTGACCGCCGTTTTTCCATCCATGTCCTTGAATTGATACCAGTCCGTGTATCCGAGAGAGGAGGACACGACTTCCGCGCCCAGGGATTCGGCCCACTCGATGCCGGCCGCCCAAAAATCCTCTTCGATGGGCGTTTCCGAGCGGTCGTCCTCCGTCTTGGCCAGGATGAAATCGGCGCCGAAAGCGGGCCCGACCATCTGCCCGAATTGAAAGCCGCCCAAGAGCGACCAGGTGGCCGTCCCGTGAGCGTCGGAATAGTCGTTCGAATCGGCGGTGTTTTGCTGGACGTCGCCGTCGCCGAAGACGAAATCCCATTCCGCGACGCGATGGGCCAGATGAAAGACCTCGTGGCTCTTGCGGAATCCGACATCCAAAATGCAGACAAGCACGCCGCGGCCGCTGAGCCCCTGACGCTGGAGTTGAGGGACGCCGATCTGGTTGAGCTGGGTATAAGCCGATCCATAAATGGGGTTGAGCGGCGCTGACGCTTGAATTCCTTCAGCGCCGGGAGAGTCAATAGATTCCCCTCGTTTAAAACCTCGGACGATGTTGAGGCCGGCGACGCAATCAAGAGCGGCCAGGTCCGGGATCCGGTCGGGAACGATTTCGACGCTCACGGCGTTCAACCACCGGGAAATCGTCCGGATCCTCGGGACAAGCGTCCGGACCTTTTCCGTGTAGAATGAATCGAGCGGAAGGTCCTCGTAATCGACCAGACTGTCCGGTGTCCGGATCTTCGACCTCCTCCACTGGCATCGGACGCCGAGGGTTTGACGGGTTTCGGCTAGGGCTCTTTGGAGGCCGGCCTCATTCTGTTCGCCTTTATCCCGAAAATAAACCCAGACATGGAGCGGGCTTCCGGCTGTCCGGACCTCGGTCATGGCTGTCCGGAGTCCCGCGAATATCTTGGTCTGCGGATCGGGCTTCAACGGCATTCGCGCTTGGAAGAGGAGGATGAGACCGAGACCGAATAAGAATCCTATCCGCTTGCGGTTTGTCATGAGATTCTCCCTTGAGCTATTCGGAAAATACCTGGGCTTCGAAAACTTCGAGGGCCGCCCCTTTTTTCCAGTCGTTCTCCGGCAGGCCGGCCTTCAAGCAGCCGTGCCGCAGGTACGTCTCCAAATCCCAATGGTATTCCTCCGGGACCTGGGGCAACAAAAGCCCTTTGTGATGGCCTTTGGAGACGATGATCCCGTGTTTTCCGACGATGATTTCCCGGGGGTCCTTGACGGGAAGCGGCACGGTCAGCACGGAGATCTCGACCCGTAAACGGTCCAGGTCGGGCTCAACCAGCGGGTCGAAACGGTAGTCTTGGGTCGCGGCCGCGACGGCCATTTCGACGACGGCTTCGGCCAGAGGCTTGTGGGGCAAGGGATAGCCGATGCACCCGCGCAGCTCGCCGTCGACCTTAAGCGTGACGAAAACGCCGCGTTTAGCGCGGAGGACCGGATCATCGGTCTCGGCCTCGATGGACCGACCGGTCCGGATTTTGGCCGTGACGGCCGCCCGGGCCAGATCGAGGAGGAATTTCTTCTGCGTATCATTCAAAAAGTCACTCATGACGGCGTCTCGTCCTTGGCTTTCGCCCGCGGTTCTTCCATCGTCACCAGGATCGGCTCCAATTCAAAACGGCCGTCATAATCGATCAGGCATCCGATGAGAAGGGATTGTCCCGAGGGAAGGGAATCGATCGCCAGAAAAAACTTGCCGCAGGCGGACGGCTGCAAAAACGCTCTTTCTTTTTTTTCGTCGGAATGGAATTGGAAAAAACCGATGATCTTTCCCTCGAAAATGCCATCGAGAAGATGGAGACTTTTCAGGGACGGTTTGAATCCGGCGGGCGCGGGAAAGGCCCTCTCGACGACGAACCGGCGGCCCCGCTTGTGGCCGATGAGCAGTCCCGAGACGCTTTTTCCGGGCGCGATCGATTTGATCGCCCGGAGGGCCTGCTGGGCTTCCATGGAGATAAAAGCGTCCATCATGTTTTCTTCATTCCAGGCTGCCGACGGCTTTTTCGACCTCTTCGAGGATCTCGCCGGACTTTACCAGCGCTTTCATCTTGTTGTGGTCGATGTGGAGCGGCCGATCCACGTCGAGATGGGCGATATGCTTCCGGATTACGGCGCGCGCCGTTTGAACGCCTTTGCCCGGCGTGAACTCGCGGAAATCGAGGGCTTGGGCGGCGGCCATGAACTCGATGCCGAGCACGCCGTAGGCGTTATCGAGGATCTGGACGTTTTTGAGCGCCGTATTCATGCCCATGGAAACGAAATCCTCCTGGTCGGCGGCGGCGGGAATGGACATCGTCGAGGCGGGCGCGGACAGGATCCTCTGTTCGACGATCAGTGTGTCGGCGGTGTATTGGCTGAGCATCATGCCGGAGAACATGCCCGCCCCTTTCGTCAGGAACGCCGGCAGCCCCACGCTCAAGGCCGGGTTGGTCAACCGGTTGAGCCGTCGCTCGGCGAGGACGCAGACCATCGTCACGGCAGCGCTGATCATGTCCATGGGCAGCGACACGGGCGAGCCCTGGAAGTTGGCGCCCGTCAGGGTCAATCCGTGCTCGGGCAGAAAAATCGGATTGTCGGCGACGGCATTGAGCTCGATCTCGATCTGACGGCGCGCGTGGGCGACGGCATCGTGGGCCGCGCCGATGACCTGCGGCGAGGATCGCATGGAATAAGCGTCTTGGACCTTGGTTTTGATCTTCCCTCCGGCCAGGTCGCTCCCTTGGATACATTTCATGATGGCCCGGGCCGAGCGGATGGCGCCGGGAAATCCGCGCTCTTCGTGAAGGCGGACGTCGTATGGCTTCAAATTGGCGATCAGGGCTTCGAGAGACATGGCGCAGGCGATCTCGGCCTGCTTCAGCCAGCGGTTGATGTCGTAAAGCTGGAGAGCGCTGATGGCCGTGAGCAAGTTGGATCCGTTGATGGAGGCCAGGCCGTCGCGGGCCTGGAGACCCGGGATCGGAATGCCGGCGCGTTCCATCGCCGCGCTGCCCGGCAGGCGCTCGCCCTTGTAGAAGGCTTCCCCTTCTCCCATGAGCAGAAGCGCGATCTGGGACATTGGGGCCAGATCTCCGCAGGCGCCGACGGATCCTTTCTGGCAGATGACGGGTGTGACGCCTTTATTGAGCATCTCCACGAACGTTAGCGTGATCTCGGGCCGGCAGCCGGAGCGGCCTTTGGCCTGGACGTTGATCCGGCCGGCCATGGCCCCGCGGACGTGCTCGACGGGAGCCGGATCGCCGATGCCGGCGGCGTGATTGTAGATGAGATACTTCTGGAAGTCTTGGACTTGCTCGTCCGTGAGGACCACTTCGGAGAATTCTCCGATGCCCGTATTTACGCCGTACATGATCTCCCGGGCCTTGATCTTCTCTTCGAGCATCGCCCGACAGCGCTTGATCTTTGCCAGGGACTCCGGATGGAGCTCGATTTTTTCATTGTGCCGGGCGATCGAGGTCAATTGCCCGACCGTCAGATGGGAACCGTCAAGAACGATGGCCACGATATCCTCCCGACGTCTTTGATTTTAAGTCTCTATGATAGGGGAAAACACGGGGAAAATCAAAAAAGAGGGAATCTCGGCTTATTGTGTTTCGGCCCAGACGATGATGACGTTGCCGCGCGTGAAAAAAAGCAGTTTGTCGAGACGGGAGATCAGCCAGACAGCGGGATAGATGAATTTGTAGAACTTGAAGGCCTTGCTCTGCGCGGCGAATTCGTCCGACGTCGACGGCCGAATGTGGCCGTCCCGGAGCTTGGACTGCGGTTTTTTAGCCAGCACGTTCACGTAAACGGCGTTCAAGATGAGCTCGAGGAGTTCGGTGAAAAACCGGGAACTGGTCTTATACTTGATCAGCCGGAAGCCGGCTTTCCCGAGTTTTTCCTCGAGATCGCGCCGGCCGTAGCCTTCCCTTTTATGCCCATAGAACGCGAGCTTCAATCCGACCAGGGGACGGATCTTCTGCAGGATGAAGAATTTTCCGCGGTGCGGGGTGACGAGAATAAGTTTGCCCCCGTCCTTCAAGGTTCTCCGGATTTCGGCGAGCGTAAGGTCATCGTCATCGACATGCTCCAGGTAGTCGAGGCATACGACCTGGTCGAACGATCGGTTCCGGAAGGGCAGGGCTCTCTCGCCGATCTGCACGAAATTCTTTTCGAGAAGGGCCCGGCTGGTTTCGAGGTTTGTGAAATCGAAGTCGGCGCTGACCCAATGGCCCCCTTTCCGCCGGAGAAAATAGCTCAATATCCCCTGGGCGCAGCCGAGATCCAGAAGAACGTCCGAGGGGGCGATGGGGATCTTCTTTTCGATCAGATCGATCTTTTCCTTTTTTTTGAGGGATTTCTTGACGATCTGAAGCTGCCAGGGCGCGAGGTCCATGGCCGCGATTATATCAAAAAAAGGCCGGATTGACTAAGTCCGGGAGGCTCAAGGAGAGCGTTGACTTAAGGTCGACGTCGGCGCTATGATAACCTCAGGGGAAGAGAGATGAAGTACCGGACGGTCATTGTCGGGGCCCTCGAAACGAATTGCTACCTCGTCTATTGCGAGAGAACCCGCCAATGCGCCGTCATCGACCCGGGCGCCGATCCGGAACGGATCTTTCTCGAGATCGCCGAAGAGGATCTCCATCCGGTCGTCCTCATCAATACGCACGGCCACCTGGATCATATCGGCGCAAACAAAGACATCAAAGACCATTTCGGAGTGCCGCTTGACATTCACGGCGGCGACAGCCCGATGCTGGGCAAGGTCCAGGAGCTCGAGCTCAGCCTGTTCCTGGGCGCCAAGGATTCTCCTCCCGCCGATCACCTTTTGAAGGACGGCGAGGAAATCAAGATCGGCGACTCCTCCCTTCGCGTTCTTCATACGCCGGGGCATTCGCCCGGAAGCATCAGCCTCCTGGGCGATGGGGTTCTCTTTTCCGGAGACACGCTTTTCATGGAAGGCGTGGGCCGGACTGACCTTCCGGGCGGCTCGCAGAAACAACTGGAACAATCCATCCGGGAAAAGATCATGACCCTTCCGGACGAGATCGTCGTCCTTCCCGGCCACGGGCCCCATACGACCGTCGGCCGGGAGCGCGAGGGCAATCCGTTTCTCACATGACCGCTCCCCAGCCTCGGTCCGGGGATTTTTCCGAAGACATTCTCTTCGAATTCAAGCTGTTCCTCAAAGCGGAAAAAACCCTTTCGGACAATTCGGTCCAGTCTTACGGGATGGACCTGGCCAAGTATTTACTGTTTTTGAAGGCGGAAAAAAAGTCCTGGGAAAACGCCCGGGAAAAGGATGTCGTCAAGTTCATCCATCAGCAGAGCCAGGGCGGACTATCCGCGCGTTCCCTCGCCCGCTTGATTTCGTCCCTGAAATCTTTTTATAAATTTCTGATCCTGGACGGGAGGGCCGGGACGAACCCGGCCGTCCATTTGACTTCGCCCAAGGCCTGGTTTTCGCTGCCCAAATTCCTGACCGTGAAAGAAGTCCTGACGCTCCTTCGCCAACCCGAAGCGGATGAGATCCAGGGAATCCGGGACCGGGCCATGCTCGAAGTCATGTACGCGGCCGGGCTCAGGGTTTCCGAACTCGTCGGGCTGAAAAAGGACGATATTCATCTTCAGGACAGTTTCGTTCTCTGCCGCGGCAAGGGAGGGAAGGAAAGGATCGTGCCGGTCGGCCAGGCCGCCCTCGAGGCGGTCCGGAAATATCTTGACGCCGCGCGGCCGCGACTGGAGAAGAAATCCAGCGAGGCCCTTTTTTTGACCCGGCTGAGCGGGCCTTTCACGCGGCAGGGGTTCTGGAAAATGCTCCGCGGGCATGCCCGGGCGGCTCATCTCAACGCTAAGATCAGCCCCCATGTCCTCCGGCATTCTTTCGCCACGCACCTCCTGGAGAGGGGGGCGGATCTGCGTTCGGTGCAGCTTATGCTCGGGCACAGCCAGATCACGACGACGCAGATCTATACGCACGTCAGCCGCGAGCGGCTGAGGCGGGTTTACGACAAGTTCCATCCGAGAGCGTGACGGGCGCGTCGATTCCGGTTAGCGAACGTCTTTCCTGGGCGTGATTTCGATCTTCGCCTTGACCTCGTGGGTTTGGGACTGGAAAGCTGTTCCGCCCAGCGTTTGAATCCCGGTTTGGTATTTCCATGTCCAGGCGAACGTTTTTTCCGAAGGGCCGCGAAGGATCGGATTCTCGTCCATGACGATCATATTGGAGCCCGATTTGACGAAGAGATCGTAGCCGATCCCTCCGAAATGGGCCAGGTTCTCCTTGGAAGCGGGAAGAACGAGATAGAATCCGGCTGGCGCCTTGCTTTTAGGGATTTCGAACCCTTCGACGGCGAAGTCGAAAACAAGGTTTTTTCCCGATTTCAAAATGTAATTCACCTTGAGCGCGGGTTTCTCCGGGATCTCTTCCGTGGATAGGGTTTTAAGGGAACCGGCGGAGTCGGATTTTTCCTCGATTTCCCAATTCGTCAACCGGCAATCGTTGTGAACGAGGAGGTAATCCTCGGCGTCTTTCTCGATGGTCCCGGTCCAGCGAAAGATGAAGGCGAACGCGCCGTCGATCTTAATCCCGCGCGCATCCATTTTATAATCGCCGCGGACATCGAGGGTGATGCCGACGGTCCATGACGGCGGCGTATCCTTCCGCTGCCCGGCAGGGGAGAGGGAGATGCCGATGAAAATGAAAAGCGGAAGGGTGACGAGAAATCGCCGGGCGGTCAACGTTAATCTCATATTTTCCAATTTTAGCGCTTTTTGGACGGGATTTCAAAAGGCGGGAATGAGAAAGGCCCTGAAACACGGGCGCCTCTTCGGTCCAGGCGCCGGCGGCTTTCCGCCGTGAGCCTTCTTGTCAACCGCCCCATCTCCTGCTAATTTAGTAACGGTGGCTCAAGAGTAGTGGATATAAACCTAATAGAATGATTCAGGGATTCCCCGGACCGAGCTTCATATAAGGAGAGTCAAGATGAAAAACACGACTAAGACGCTGTTCGTCCTGGCTTTGGTTTTTCTGTCGCGCACGGTTTCTTATTCTCAGGAAAAAATCACGCTGACGCTGGAGGAAAGTGTTCGTCTGGCTCTCCTCCAAAACACTTTCTACCTGGCCGAAAAAGCGAAAGAAGAAGAGGCTTCATTCATGGTCAAGGAAGCCCTGTCGAATTTTTTCCCCGCGCTGAACGCCCAGGTCACGCATGTCCTGGACAAAAAGGTCATGTCGATCCCAATGCCGTCCTTCTCTCCCGGGCAGGCCTCTCAAAAAATCCCGATCGATTTCACGCGGAACTATCAGTTCTCGCTCTCGTTTTCCGTGCCCCTCTACGCCGGCGGGCGGATCGTCTCCGGCTACAAGCAGGCCAACGATAACCTGATGTCCACGAAAGAGGCGATCCGTCAATCCATGCAAGAGACGGTATTCAATGTCAAGAAAGGCTTTTATGGCTGTCTTCTCGCCCGGAAATTCGTGGACGTGGCGGAGGAAGCGGTGGGCCTGGCCGAAAAGCATCTGAAGAACGTCCGGAATCTTTTCGAGGCGGGGATGGCCTCCAAATTCGACCTCTTACGGTCGGAAGTCCAATTGGCCAACCTCCAGCCGCAGCTCATCCGCGCCAGGAACGGCTTGAAGACCGCCGAGCTCGGCCTCAAGACTCTTCTGGGGCTGGATCTGAAACAACTCGTCGACATCAAAGGGGAACTCAGCTATCAGGCTTTCGAAGCCGATTTGGACGCCGACGTCGCGCGGGCCCTGGCCAACCGTCCCGAGATCTCCCGACTCAACTACCAAAAGGAAATCGGCTCTGAAATGCTGAAAATCGCGCGCGCCGCTTACGCTCCGACCCTTGCCGTCGGCGGCGCTTACAACTATTGGGGCAACCAGTTGAACTTCTCGAAGAACGATTGGGAGAGCTACTATTCCGTCAACCTCGTCCTGAACATCCCGATCTTCAACGGGTTCATCAACGCGGCCAAAGTCGGAGCATCAAAGGCCCTGCTCAAGCAGATCGATCAAAACCAAAAAGGCCTCCTGGAAATGGTCAAGTTCGAGGTCCAGGAAGCCGTCCTCGGACTGCAGCAGGCCAAGGAATCTCTTCTCTCCCAGGAGAAGAACGTGGAGGAAGCTCAAGAGGCGGTGCGGATCGCCGAGCTGAACTATTCGGAAGGACTGGCCACGAACCTTGACGTCAGCTCGGCCCATGTCGCCCTGTCCCAGGCTCGAACGAACTATTCCCAGGCGCTTTATGATTATGCTTTGGCCCTGGCCCAGCTCGAAAAAGCCGTCGGCGTAAGAGAAATCGGCTAGACCTTATATCTTAGAAACGCCCCGATCTTCCCATAATGATCGAGCTTCGAGGGCGGCGTAACGTGCTTCACCTCGGCGTGGCTCCGGAACGCCGATTCGATCGCTTCGTCCACGACGTCCGCCACGGCGTCGGTCTTTTTCTGACAGGACGGGCAGACGCTCTCTTCGAGGTAGAGGAATTTGCAGCGCGGGCAGATTTTCCCTTCGGAGGCGAAGTTGTGCGTCACGAACAGGGTCTGGACTTCGACCTGATTCAACCGGCGCAATGTCTCTTTGATGCCGGACACGGCCCGCCCGCCCTTCTCGAGCTCGGCGACGAATTTTTTTACGTTTTCCTCCTCCTCGGCCGAGTTGAGCCGCTGTTCGAGTTCGAGCGCTTCCTTGAGGACTTTGTCGGGCGCATCGGCCGGTTTGGCCTTGAGCCGGCCTTTTAAACGATCTTGAAGGTAACGATGAAGAAAGAGCTCCAAGTCAGAGAAGAAACCGTCGTCACAGCCGAGAAAAAGCCAGTCGAAATGGTCCTTTTTGAAAATCTCGAACGTCTGCTGCGAGGCCTTCTTGAAATGCTCGTGGACATGGGCTTCGATATGACGCTCGATGCGCCGGACCGAAGTCCCGTCGAAATCTCCTTCCTTGTCATGGACCGGAAGGTCGTTCGTCATCGTTTCCAAGGGCGATATCTCTCCCATGAAGACTTTGTACCATTTGGCGTTCGGCCGTCCGATGAGGAAAACGCAGATGTGCCGGTAGCGTCCCAGGATCTGAGAGAGCGGCCGGATATAGGGGTTGTGGTCGAAGAGGATCCTGTTCCGCGGCGGATGGGGGAGATGGATGTCTTCCCAGAAATGCTCGCCCTGGCAGGAAAAAAGGGCCAGGCCCTGCGCGTTGGAAGTCATATTTTGAGAGCAAAAACGGCCGATCTGATCCAGGTCTTCGCTCAGCGACGTTTTTTTGTCCTTGGCGATATCCATGCTTTCAAGGCGCGTCCGGCCGACGGTCAATAGGTTCTTGGCCGAAATGAGAATCTCTTTTTTGGATTGACGGCTTTTATCGGTGTCCAGGAAGAACGAAGTCGTGAGGAACGTCTCGCTCTTGAAGCGAGAGAGGGCCTCGATCTGCTGCCGGCTCAGAAATTTCATAAAACCTCCTTCGACGGAATTGTGTTTTATTCGCCCCTTTGCTTTTTATTCGATCTCAGGACGCGCGCTCTCGTTATGGAGACGGCCATGCATTCTTACAATAAGAGCAGGGCCGTCGTTTGTCAAGTGGGAACGGAGGGGGCCCGGAGCGATGTCGGAATCCGCCCGAATTCCTTATTTTGGATCTTTACGAGCGGTTGATATGCCCCGTGGCTTGCCACGGGGAACCGCTCGTAGAGGGATCCAAGGGGGAGCCGCCCCCTTGGTCGCAGGGCAGGGTTTCATGCCCGGCCCGAGAAAGGGAGACAGAGCGACGCCGTTTTGTACCCTAGAGTACAAAACGGTGTGCCCGTTGGAAGGGGGAAACGCGCAGCGGGTTCCCTCTCCAAATTGACTCCCGGAGGCGGGCCGAATATAATAAAAAGGCTTTTCAGGCGTGCGGAAGTGGCGGAATTGGCAGACGCGTAAGCCTCAGGAGCTTATAGCCGATTATAAGGCTGTGTGGGTTCAAGTCCCACCTTCCGCACCAGAACCTGCCGGGGACGGCACCCGAGACGGGGCCGCCCCCGTTCTCTTTCCATGAAGAAAAACATCCTTCTGATCAACCCTTGGATCTACGATTTCACGGCTTACGACTTCTGGCTCAGGCCTCTCGGCCTCCTCTATATCGCTGCGGTCCTGAGAAAACACGCGGATGTCGGCCTCCATTTTGTCGATTGTCTGGACCGGTTTCATCCCGGTTTGAAAACACGGGCGGCGTCCAAGGCCGACGGCCGCGGACATTATCCCAAAGTGGAAGTGACGAAACCGGAGATCTTAAAGAGCGTCCCCCGAAAATATTCCCGCTATGGAATACCCGTGGACTTGTTCCTGGAAGACCTCGATCGAATTCCCGCGCCCGATATGGTCCTGATGACCTGCACCATGACGTATTGGTATCCCGGAGTCCGGCTTGCCGTCGAACTCGTCCGCGAAAAATTCGGCGCCGTGCCGATCGTTTTGGGCGGAATCTACGCGACGCTGGCCGAAGACCATGCCCGGCGGCGGTCCGGGGCCGATCGGGTCATCGCCGGTCCGGCGGAAAACAAGATCCTGCCCGCGGCGCGTGATATTCTGGGCGATGGATTCGCCGGCGAGGCCGAATTTCCGTCATTGGAATCTCTGCCCCGCCCGGCGTTCGACCTGCTTCGCGATCGACATCACCTTCCGCTTCTGACGTCGCGCGGCTGTCCCTTCACCTGCGCGTTTTGCGCCGGCCCGTTGCTCTATGACGGCTTCGAACAGCGGGACCCGGAGGGCGTCGTCACGGAAATCCGGGACCTCGTCGATCGTCACGGCGCGCGCGATATCGTTTTTTACGACGACGCTCTTCTTCTCGGGCGCGAAACCCACATCGTCCCGATTCTGGAAGGCGTAGCCCGGCTGAGGCTGCCGGTATCCTTCCACACGCCCAACGGCCTTCATATCCGGGAAATCGACGCCGGCCTGGCCCGGCTCTTTCGGAAAGCCGGCGTCAGGTCGATTTATCTCAGCCAGGAATCCGCGGACGAGAACGTGATCCGGGAATCCTGTCCGAAGGTCGAGGCGGGAGATCTGGAAAAGGCGGTCGGACATCTCGAAAAAGCCGGTTACGGACGCGAGGATATCCACGTCTACCTGATCGCGGGCCTCCCGAACCAGGATATCGCGAGCGTCAAAGAAAGCGTTCTGTTCGTCCGGCGTCTCGGCGTCCGCCCGCGCATGGCGTATTTCTCGCCGATCCCGGGGACCCGCGTCTGGCGCGAGCTCGTCGCCCAAGGCAAGCTTGACGCGGATGCCGATCCGCTCATTTACAATAAGATGGTTTTTCCGTACCTCTGGGGCGACTTCTCTCCGGAGGATTATCGGGACCTGCAGGACCTGTTGAATGAACCATAGGGCGATGAGGATCATTTGTCTCCATGAGAAAAATCTGATATTTTGTGAGCGAAGAAGCCGGCTTTTTTGGCCGGCGACGGGCAGGAGGACGGAATGAAAAAACCGGCTTTCGGCGTGACGCCGTCATGACAAAGGAACCCTTCGGCCATCTTCCCGACGGCTCCGCCGTCGAAATCTTCACCTTGAAGAATGACGGGGGCCTCAAGGCGCGCCTCATGACCTACGGCGCGATCCTCGTCTCGCTCGAAGTCCCCGGCCGCGATGGCCGGCCCGGCGATGTCGTCCTCGGCTACGACACGCTCGACGGATACGTCAAGAACAATCCTTATTTCGGGGCGATCGTCGGCCGCTACGGCAACCGGATCGCAAAGGGCCTCTTCACGCTGGACGGCGCCGCGTATAAGCTGGCGGTGAACAACGGCGAAAACCACCTCCACGGCGGCGTCAGAGGATTCGACAAGGTCGTCTGGGCCGCTGAGCCGGTGAAGGAAACGGGCGCGGTCGGGGTGAAATTCACTTATCTCAGCAAGGACGGCGAGGAGGGCTATCCCGGCAACCTGGCCTGCGCGGTCACCTATAGGCTCACGAACGACAATGAACTGAAGATAAGCTACGAGGCGACCACGGACAAATCCACGCCCGTCAACTTAACTCATCACAGCTATTGGAACCTGGCCGGGCAGGGGAACGGCGATATCCTTCGCCACGAACTCGGGCTCAATGCCGATCGATATACGCCCGTGGACAAGGGCCTGATCCCAACCGGTGAGCTCGTCCCGGTCAAGGGGACGCCCATGGATTTCACGACGCCGACGGCCATCGGCCGGCGAATCGCCCAGGTTGAAGGCGGCTATGACCACAATTACGTCTTGAACCGGACCGGCGAGGAATTGTCCCCGGCCGCGCGACTCTATGATCCTCAAAGCGGCCGAACGATGGAGATCTCGACGACCGAGCCGGGGATCCAGTTCTACAGCGGCAATTTCCTGGACGGCACGATCACGGGCAAATCCGGAAAAGTCTATCAAAAACATTATGGCCTGTGTCTGGAGACGCAGCATTTCCCCGATTCGCCGAACAAACTGAATTTCCCATCGACGATCTTGAAGCCGGGCAGGGTTTATAAGAGCCTGACCGTCCACAAGTTTTCGACGCGGTGACATCAAGGGAGATATCCGCGCCGCGCGGCCTTCTTTTTTTTGGGGAGGACGCGCAAGGAGGACCCATGAAGCGAAAAATTCTCATCATCGTCTCGATCGTTCTATTGGCCGGGGCCGTCTGGGCACAGGAAAAGCCGGTGACGATCAAGGCCGGACTCGTTCTAGACGGCAAGGGCGGCGCGATGCGGAATGCGATCATCAAAGTGCAGGGCGGACACATCATCGCTATCGCTCCGGCCGGCGGCCCGGCGGATTATGACTTGGACGGATTGACCGTGATGCCGGGGATGATCGATACCCACGTCCATCTCACCTGGCATTTCGGCAAGGACGGCCGGTACGCGACGCGGGACGAAAATGCCGGCCAGACGATGCTCTATACCCTGGAAAACGCCTATAGCATCCTTATGGCCGGTTTCACCACAGTCCAGAGCGTCGGCGACATCCGGGAAAAGGACCTCCGTGACCTGATCGCCAAGGGCACGCTTCCAGGCCCGCGCGTGCTGACGTCTCTGACGGCCATTACCTCGGCGTCCATGACGCCCGACGAGATGCGCGATCACGTCCGTAAAATGGCGGACGGAGGCGCCGACCTCATCAAGATCTTCGCTTCAAAGAGCATCCGGGACGGCGGCGGCCGGACGTTGAGCGACGAGCAAATCCAAGCCGCGATCGGCGAAGCCCGGGCGCGCGGCCTGCGGACCGTCATCCACGCTTACGGCGACGACAGCATCAAAGCTTGCGTGGAAGCGGGCTGCACCTCGATCGAACACGGCAGCCTTGTCTCGGACGACGTCCTGCGGCTGCTGGCCGAGCGCGGCGTCTATTTCGATCCCAACATCGGCCTGGTCATTCAGAATTATATCGCCCACAAAGCCCAGTACCTGGGGATCGGCAATTACACGGAAGAAGGTTTCGCCCAAATGGAAAAGGTCATTCCGATCAACCTGGACATGTTCAAGCGCGCGCTGAAGATCAAGGGACTCAAGATCGTCTTCGGGACCGACGCCGTGGCCGGCGCCCACGGCCGGAACGCCGAAGAAGCGATTTATCGCGTTCAAAAAGGCGGGCAGGATCCGATGGAGGCCATCATCTCCATGACGTCGCTCGCCGCGCAGGCGCTCGGCCTGGGAACGAAGATCGGGACGCTGGCGCCCGGCATGGAGGCCGACATCGTCGCCGTGGCCGGCGATCCGCTGAAGGACATCGCGGCCCTCCGCCGCGTGACGTTCGTCATGAAGAGCGGGACGATTTACAAGAATATCAAGGCCGATTAGCCGCGTCGTTTTTCTTTTTCCAGGCTTCCGCGAGCTTCCCCATCCGCGCGTCGGCGTGGGCGAAGAACATTTTATATCCCTCGCAGAAATGGTTGAGGCCGCGGTCGCGCGGGTCGCGAAGCCGGTCTTTGGGGCAGCCCCCGCGGCAGAGGCGAAGCCAGACGCACGCCCCGCAGGCGTCCGGCAGGCCGCCTTTCATCCGGCCGAATTCAGTCTGGCGGGCCGAGTTCAGCATATGGCCGAGCTTGCCGCGCATGACGTTGCCGAGTTTCCAGCGTTCCTCGACGAAGAAATCGCAGGCAAAGACGTCGCCGTTGTGCTCGACGACGAGATAGTTTCCGCACTCCGGAAGGAGATCGCATTCGGGGGGCTCCCGGTCCACATAGCGATAGAAAAGGGAGTCGAAATAGCGGATGAACGTGGTCGGCTCGCCGTCTTTGAAGTCGTCGAGCCAGCGATCGAAGACGGCGCACAGGAATTTCCCGAAATCCGGCCCCGTCGCGGAGAACGGAGCCGCCCGCCCGGGGTCTCGCGGATCGGGCTCGACGCAGGGGATGAACTGCATGTGGTCGAGGCCCAGCGACTTGTGAAAATCGTAGATTTCGGCGGGGAAGCGCGCGGAATAATCGTTGACGACGACCAGGGCGTTGACCGCGACCTCCGAATCGAGGAGAAGCCTGGCCGCGTCCACGGTTTTTCGCCAGGTCTTCCGCCCCCCGGCAAGATGCCGGTAGCGGTCGTGGACGTGTTCCGGGCCGTCGAGCGAGAGTCCGACGAGAAAGCGGTACTCCCGTAATAAATCCGCCCACGCTTCATCGATCAGGAGGCCGTTCGTCTGGAGCCCGTTGGCGACGCTTTTACCGCGGCCGTGCCGGACCTCGAGCGCGATGGCCTTCCGGAAAAAATCGAGCCCCATGAGTGTCGGTTCGCCGCCCTGCCAGCCGAAGGAAACGGCGGGAACGGGCTGACCCAAGACCTGGCGCACGATCTCTTCCAGAATTTCTTCGTTCATCCTGTGGGCCGGAGCGCCGGGAAAAAGAGCGCTTTTTTCGCGATAAAAACAATAGTCGCAGGCCATGCCGCAGTCGGGCCCGGCCGGCTTGACGAGAATGGAATTCAGGGTTTTTTTCTTGGGAATGCCCGGCTTCTTCATTTTGAAGATTGGCCGGCCGCATGCCGGCCGGGGACAAGTCTAGCAATCCTCCGCGGGGAATGCAATGGACGCCGGGACGGCCGGAAATCAAGTATGAATTCCGGTCATGTTTTTTGAAAAATTCCTTATTGCAAAGTATTCTGATATGTGATATATTACAGTCCATTCAGGAACGAGATAAATGCTCAAGGGCTTGATATTCGACATCAAACGTTTTGCCGTCCATGACGGCCCGGGCATCCGGACGACTATTTTTTTCAAAGGCTGTCCGCTTCATTGCCGCTGGTGTCATAATCCGGAAGGAATCGGCAAAGCGTGCGAGCTCATGGCCCGGTCGTCCCGCTGCGCCCGCTGTTACTCCTGCCTACCCGCTTGTCCGCTCGGCGCCATATCCCATAATTCCGGCCCTGTCGCCGTCGACCGCGCTCAATGTGATCTCTGCGGCAGGTGCGTCCAGGCCTGTATGTACGATGCGCTGGAGATGGCGGGGCGCGTCGTCACCATCGAGGACATCGTCGCGGAAGTCGAAAAGGACCGCATTTTTTTTGAGCAATCCGAGGGGGGCATCACGCTCTCCGGGGGAGAGCCTCTCGTCCAGTCCGAATTCTGCCGCGGCCTCCTTGAGGCATTGAACAAGAGATCCCTCCCCGCCGCTCTCGATACTTCGGGCTTCGCGTCCTGGGAGACGCTCTGGACCTGCGCTTCCCGCGCCGACCTCATCCTCTATGACCTGAAGATGATGGACGATAAGAAACATTTGTCTCATACGGGCGTTTCGAACCGGTCCATCCTCGAAAATCTGAAAAAACTCGCCGCCGCGAAAAAGAACGTCGCCGTCCGCATTCCGCTCATGGCCGGCCTCAACGATGACGAGGAGAATCTGGGCCGGACCATCGATTTCCTGCGGCGTCTCCCGTCCGTCAAAACGGTCGGCTTGCTGCGTTACCACAAAGGCGGCCTGGAAAAAGCCAGGAATTTGGGCCTGGGAAAAAGCTTTCGTGTCTTCGAGCCTCCCTCCGACGCACGGATGGAGGAGATCCGGCGGACATTCACGGAAGCCGGATTCGTCGTCAACATCGGAGGATGAACCATGAATGACCGAGTGAAAAAATTGCGCGAACAGAGCCTGAACGCGATTCCGTCGATCACCGCCGAGAGGGCGAAGCTGATCACGGAATTTTATAAAAGCCCGGAGGCCTGCCGGATGTCGTACGCGATGCAGCACGCCATGGCCTTCAAGCATATCCTGGAGAACAAGGCGATTGGCATCAACGCCGGCGAGCTCATCGTCGGGGAGCGCGGCCCGGCTCCCAAGTCGACTCCGACCTACCCGGAAGTCACCTGCCACAGCGTCCGGGACCTCGAGATCCTAGATTCCCGGCCCAAGACCTGGTTCAAATCGGACGCGAAAACCAGAAAGACTTATAAGGACGAGATCATTCCCTTTTGGCGGGGGCGCTCGATGCGCGACCGGATGTTCGCCGAACTGCCCGAGGAATGGAAGGACGCTTATGAAGCCGGCATCTTCACCGAATTCATGGAGCAGCGCGCGCCCGGCCACACCGTGCTCGACGACAAGATCTACAAGAAAGGGATGCTCGATTTCATCGCCGACATCGACGCGGCCATCGCCGGACTCGATTTTCTGAACGACCCCGAAGCCACCGACAAGCGCGAAGAGCTGCGGGCGATGCGCGTCGCGGCCGAGGCGATCATCGGCTACGCCCGGCGCCATGCGGAGAAAGCCCTCGAGCTGGCCGCCAAGGAAAGGAACGCCGTCCGGAAGCGCGAACTCAAAAAGATCGCGGGCGTCTGCTCCCGGGTTCCGGCTCACGCGCCGCGAGATTTTTGGGAAGCCCTCCAGAGTTACTGGTTTATCCATCTCGGCGTCATCATCGAATACAATACTTGGGATTCGTTCAACCCCGGCCACCTCGACCAGCACCTCTGGCCGTTTTATGAGAAGGGCCTGAAGACCGGAGCGCTGACGAAGGAGATCGCCAAAGAGCTTCTCCAGTGCTTTTGGATCAAATTCAACAACCAACCCGCGCCGCCCAAAGTCGGCGTCACGGCCGAAGAAAGCGGCACCTACACCGACTTCGCCCTGATCAACGTCGGAGGGCTCAAAGCCGACGGCTCGGACGCGGTGAACGAGCTGTCGTTCCTGATCCTCGATGTCGTCGAGGAAATGCGCATTCTCCAGCCGAGCTCCATGGTCCAGATCTCGAGCAAGGGGCCGGACGAGTTTCTCCGTCGCGCCCTCAAGATCATCAAGACCGGCTTCGGACAGCCCTCGATCTTCAACATCGACGCGATCGTCAAGGAACTCGTCCGGCAGGGCAAATCCGTCGAGGACGCGCGAAACGGCGGGGCCAGCGGATGCGTTGAATCGGGCGCGTTCGGCAAGGAAAATTACACCCTGACGGGCTATTTCAATATGCCCAAGGTCTTCGAGATCACGCTCCACAACGGCGTCGACCCGCGGACCGGAAAAACGATCGGGATCGAAACCGGAGATCCGACGAAGTTCAAGGCGTTCGACGAGCTGTTCGCCGCCTTCCGGAAGCAGCTCGGGCATTTCGTGGACATCAAGATCGCGGGCAACAATATCATCGAGCGGCTTTACGCCACGGTTCTGCCGGCGCCGTTCCTGTCTATCCTCATCAGCGATTGCATCGCCAAGGCCAAGGACTATCACGCCGGCGGCGCGCGCTACAATACGAGCTACATCCAGGGCGTCGGGCTCGGCTCTATGACCGATATCCTCACCTCGATCAAATATAACGTCTACGACCAGAAGACGGTGACGATGCAAGGCCTGCTCGCGGCGCTCGACAAGAATTTCGAAGGCCAGGAAATCCTGCGCCGGCGGCTCCTCAACAAGACGCCGAAATACGGCAACGACGACGACTACGCCGACGATATCATGAAGGCCGTCTTCGAAACCTATTTCCGGGCCATCGACGGCCGGCCCAATGCCAAGGGCGGAAAATACCGGATCAACCTGCTCCCGACCACCGTCCACATCTATTTCGGGAAGATGATGGGCGCGTCCGCCGACGGCCGGAAAGCCGGCGAGCCCCTTTCCGAAGGCATCTCGCCCGTCCAGGGCTCGGACCGCCAAGGGCCGACGGCCGTCCTTAAATCGGCCGGCAAAATGGACCATGTCCGGACCGGGGGGACCCTCCTCAACCAGAAATTCGCGCCCGCCCTCGTGGCCGACGATGAAGGGATCAGGAATTTGGGGCATTTGGTGCGGTCCTATTTCAAAATGGACGGCCACCACATCCAATTCAACGTGGTGACGGCCGACACATTGCGGGAAGCCCAGAAACATCCGGAGAAATACCGCGATCTGATCGTGCGCGTGGCGGGTTACAGCGATTACTTCGTCGATTGCGGCACGGAACTGCAGGACGAGATCATCCGCCGGACGGAACATCGGGAATTTTAGTCAAGGAGGTCGCCATGGCGGACCTGAAATCCCATCGGCGATCGCCCGAAGCGTGGCTTCTCGTGGTCGTCGTTTCTTTGAGCCTATCCGCGGGCGCGGGGCAGGCCGCGTCCGTTACGGCTCAATCCAAAAGCGTCGATCCGGCGTCCGGGCCGCCCCGGATCGGCCTGAATTTCATCCGGTTTTTCTGGTCGGAAAGCCGCGATGGAAGGCTGAACACGACGACTCCTTATTTTCAGCCGGACTCGATCTTTCGCGACTTCGCCGATCTCGGCGTTCAGGCCTTCCGCCAGTTCGTCAGAGCCGACCTGCTGTGGAATGCCGTCGAGCCTAACCCCGGCCGATGGAATTGGGAAGCCGCCGACGCCGTCATCAAGACGACCACATTCGAGCCGATCGTTACGCTGTTCAGCATGCAGTACGCCTCGCCGACGCCGCCCTGGGCGAGGCGGCCCGAGGAGTTCCAGAGGACCCTCGGGCCCGAAGCCCTGGATTATTTGGAGACCGTCGTGCGCCGCTATGCGCCTTATGTCAAATACTGGGAGATCGGCAACGAAATGGACCACTGGCGGATCTCCGACCCGAACGACAAGGGGCCGGCGGGCGCGCGCGCCGGAGCCGTTCCGGCGGCGAAGCCGGCGCGAGCCGGCCTGCCGCCCCGGAGCGGTCAACTCCAGCAGGGCGGCCAGAACATCCGCGAGCAGATGGCCGAACGCCTGCCGGACGCTTTTCCGGACTCGCAGTACACGCCCCAGGAACAGGGGCGGTTCCTGGCCCAGGCCGCGGCCATCATCCGCAAGAACGATCCGGACGCGGTGATCGTCCTGCCCGGCGTCAGCGCGCCCGACGAATACTGCGCCGAAACTTGGCTCCGCGGCGTCATCGAGGGCGGCGGGAAGGACTGGTTCGATATCGTCAATTATCATTATTACCCATCTTGGGAACGGTATTCGTTCATGCGCGAACAATTCGCGGCATCGCTCAAACGGATGGGACTGGACGGCAAACCCGTTTGGCTGACCGAGACCGGGGCGACCTCGAGCGCGACGCTGACCCTCCGGACGAACTACCCAAACAGCGCGACCTCTCAGGCCGCCGACGTCTTCCGCCGCATCGTCCAGGCCTTCGGCCACGGCGACGCGTTCGTCGCCTGGCATACCTATATCGGATCGTCCGAGACGGCCGGGAATTGGCGGGCTTACGGGATTCGGGCGGCGACGGGCGAAGCCAAACCGGCCCTTGCCGCGTTCAGGCTCCTGACCCACGAGCTCATCCCGTTCGCCCGGGTGGAAAAGATTTCCGCCGACGCGCGGGGCGTCAACGCTTATAAAGCGGTCCTCAAGGATGGCGGCGTCAAATACGTCGTCTGGGGTCAGGGGAGCTTCAAGGTCCCAGCCGGCGTGACGCAAATGACGGCGGCCGCTCCCGACGCCGCTGGGAATTTCGAATGGAAACCCGCCGTCTCCCAGGCTTCGCTGACCTTGTCTTCGATTCCCACGTTATTGAAGTGAATCCGTCCGGAGAAAGAACGCTCAAAAAGCGATCATCGTTTTGAGGGCGCCGGCCCTGCGGTAGGCGGCGGTTTCGAAGGCCGCCTGCGCTTCCTCCAATGGGAATGTGTGCGTGCCGAGAAAATCGATATCGACACGGCCGCAGGCGATTAGGTCGATCGCTTTCTCCGCGCAACGGTTCTGCCGCCGCACATTCTGGATCCTGATTTCCTTGCGGCGGATGACTCGACTCGGGAACGAGACACGCTCCTCGAGAGGAATTCCGACGAAGACGAGCATTCCGCCCGGCTTCAGCAATTCCACGGCCTGATCGAGGGCGGCCTGGTCGCCGCAGCATTCGAACACGGCGTCGAGCCCCAACGGCCGCTGGGTCAAAATCGCTTGGACGATATCTTCCCGGTCCGGATTTCCCGCCCAGGGCGCTCCGGCGCGCCGAGCCGCTTCCGTCCGCTCTTTCACTTTGTCGGTGGCGAATAGGTCATGGACGCCGTTCAAACGCGCGGCGATAAGGACGCAAAGTCCGATCGGCCCCGTCCCCAGGACAGCCATCGTTTGAGTCCGATCGCCCGGCCAAAATTGGACCGCGTGCAGGGCGATTGAAAAAGGCTCCGACAGCACGGCCTGGGCCGGCGAAACGTTCTCCGGCAGCCTAAGGCAATTCCGTTCGGGCATGACGAAATATTCGGCCAGGCAGCCGTCCATCTCGCTGGGGTGGCCGAGAAACCGGATTTTGCGGCATGTGTTGGGGCGTCCGGAGCGGCATTGATCACAGGCCCCGCAGGAAATCGCGGGCTCGACGGCGACGCGGTCGCCGGGCTTGAACCGAGTCACTTTGCGCCCGACGGCCTCGACGACCGCCGCGCATTCGTGGCCGACGACGGCCGGGTAAGCCACCTTCTCGCTGCCGACGCGGTCCGCGATGAAATAATGGAGATCGCTTCCGCAGAGCCCGGCGCGCGTGGTTTTCAGCAGGACGTCATCGGCGTTCTTCAACGGCGGCCGGGGGACGTCGCGGATTTCGACCCGCCCGACCCCGGTCAACACGGCGGCTTTCATGAGCGTCCTTTCTCAGAGTTCACTGGGCATGTCTCAACGCATCTATGATAGCAGAAATCGGCAGGCGCTCGCGGACCTTATTTTTTCTTTGGCTTGACCTGGATTTTCCTTATCGCCGGCTTCTTCTCGCACTCTCTCTGGAAGTCCTGATCGCGCTGGCTGTTTTCATAGTCGGGCGACTGGAAGCGGTAAGTGAACCGGGTGTGCTCGTCGTATTTGCCCTTGAGCAGCGCCGCGCGGGCCCAAGAGGACGACGTTCTCGCCATTGGCGATAAATCGGCATTCGGCCAGCTCCTTTAGCCGCTTCTTGTCGATCGATGACTGGAAGGCAAAGTCGAAGCTCTCAAGCGTCTTGACGTAGGGGAACTTGGCGAGCGCAGTTCGGAGGGCGATGTTATTTTCTTGCTTGGAGGCCACCTCCTGGGAGAGGATCTCGTCCAGGAAGTCGGTGTAGGGAACACTGTTCTTGGCCGCCTCCTCGAGCGTTTCGGGCGCAAGCCAGCGGAGCCGTTCCTGGAGGTCCTGCAGGATCTGGATGACCGCGCGCTTCCGCCCGCCGTATTTCTCGACGACCTAGCGGACGACAGCACCTCTGTCGTCGGGGAGGGAGTCTGTCCCGGCGGAACCCGCCTTTTGGCTTTTCCGCTGCATTTCGCGTGTGCCTTATAGAAAAAGCCGAAAGCTTGTCAATGATTTTCCGCGGACTACCGGCACCGCTGCCAATCGGATTCGCTGAACGTGCGGTCCAGCTCTCTCCACAGGTCTTTCACGTCGCAGGTCATGACGATCAGGTCCTGAGCGCCGCCTTTGATATCCTTGACGAAGTCGGGCAGCAACGTTTCCTCG
>Ga0187886_1000394_pt1 | contig 53553 bp, 49 predicted proteins | sample June2016WEW_20_1_FD_133001 | JGI IMG/M metagenome (GOLD analysis project Ga0187886, IMG submission 133001) | Peatland microbial communities from SPRUCE experiment site at the Marcell Experimental Forest, Minnesota, USA - June2016WEW_20_150 | ecosystem: Environmental > Terrestrial > Soil >... | reverse complement strand
GGCGGCACCGGCGGCGGGTCCGGCGAACCCTTCGGCGTCTCCGGGTTCCCGTTCACCTATTACCTGCAGTTCCTGTCCGATAGGATCTCCTCGAGCTGGTTCACCTCTCTCGTCGACCCCGGCGTCAGCGGCCAGTTCCAGACCCAGGTCTATTTCAAGGTCTACAGGAACGGCCAGGTCTCGGACTTGAAGGTCGAGGTCTCGAGCGGCGTCCCCGCCTTCGACCTCTCGGCCCTCCGGGCGATCCAGACGGCCTCCCCGTTCGCGCCCCTTCCGGCCGAATACGACGGCCAATTCCTCGGCATCCATCTCATCTTCGAGCATTCCCGATGAAAACAAAAAGAATCTTGACCGGATTCCTCTTCCTGACCCTGGCGGCGGGCGTCCTGCCGGCCCAGCAGGAGGTCCTGCTGAAGATCAGCGAAGGCATGCCCATGGTCTCCGTGGCCCTGCCGGCCTTCATTGTCCGCTCCGCGTCGCCCCAGGCCCAGGCGGCCGCCCAGGAGATCCAGCAGACCCTCTCCGACGACATCAAGTACAGCCGGATCTTCCAGCTCCTGCCCAAGAGCTATTACGACTACATCGGGCGCCTGACGAACACGGAGAAGATCAACTTCAAGGACTGGGACTCGATCCAGGCCAAGCTCCTCGTCACCGGCGAGGTCCGGGACGACGAAGCGGGACGGACGGTCTTCGACGGCAAGATCTACGACGTCAAGAGCGAACGGTTCATCGTCGGTAAGCGCTACCAGGCCGAAAAGAGCGGCCTCCGTCTCATCGGCCACCGGATGGCCGACGAGCTCATGAAGCTCTACGGGGAAAAGCCGGTCTTTTCGACGCGGCTGGCCTTCGTCAGCAACCGCGACGGCAACGACGAGATCTACATGATGGACTACGACGGCGCGAACCAGACGCGGATCACGTTCAACAAGATCAAGGATTACATGCCGGCCTGGTCGCCCGACCAGAGGTCCATCGCCTTCACGTCCTACAAGAGGAGCAACGCCGACCTGTACATGCGGAACATTTACGACGGCAAGGAGACGCTTATTGCCGCCAAGGGGACGAACTATTCGCCCGCCTTCTCCCCCGACGGGAAAAAGCTGGCCTTTTGCTCGACCATGAGCGAGGACGGGAACGCCGAGATCTACGTCCTTGACCTCGCGACCATGAAGACCAAGAGACTGACCTACAACAGCGCTATCGATACGGCTCCGTCCTGGTCGCCCACAGGCCGCGAGATCGCCTTCACGAGCGACCGGACAGGCCAGGGCGCCCCCCAGATCTACATCATGGACGCCGAGGGCTCGAACGTCCGGAAGGTGAGCTTCGGCGGCAATTACCACGACTCGCCCGCCTGGTCCCCGACCGGCGACCGGATCGCCTATGTCTCCCGCGTCGAGAACCTCTTCGACATCTACCTCCTCAACCTCCGGACCAATCAGATCAGCAAGATGACCGAATCCAACGCCCGGAACGAGTCGCCGAGCTGGTCGCCCGACGGGCGCCACCTCGTCTTCACCTCGAACATGTCGGGTTCCATCCAGCTTTATACGATCGACTACGACGGGACCAACCTCCGGCGGCTCACGGACCGCGGGGAGAACAAGCTCGCCAACTGGACGAACTGAGACCGCCGGCGGGGCCGGACGTCGTATTGACACCGCTCACCTCTCATTGTATAAGGAGGAGTGTCGAATACCCCCCGAGGGGGAGTTCGCGCCCCAAGATCCACCAGGAGGAGGTTCTATGAAGAAGCTATTCATCCTATCGCTCGCCATCATCCTCGTTTTCTCGTTCTCCGTCTCGTGCAAGAAAAAACCCAAGGAAGTCCCCCCGCCGCCCCCGCAGGCGCAGGAACAGCCCAAGGTCGAGAAGGTCGAAGAGCCGGTCGTGAAAGAGCCCGCAGTGTCCGAGGAGGAGATCTTCCTCCAGAAGTCGCTTGAGCAGATCAACAAGGAAAAGCCGCTCGCCAACATCTATTTCGACTATGACAAGGCCCTCGTCCGCGAAGACGCCAAACCCGTCCTCGAGACGAACGCGGCCTGGCTGAACAAGTTCAGGACGATCAAGGTCCTCATCGAAGGCCACTGCGACGAGCGCGGCACGGAGGAATACAACCTCGCTCTGGGCGAGAAGCGGGCCAAGGGCACCATGGATTACATGGGCACCCTGGGGATCTCCCCGGGCCGGATCAAGATCATCTCCTACGGGAAGAGCCAGCCGCTCGACCCGGGTCATGACGAGGCCGCCTGGCAGAAGAACCGGCGCGCCCAGTTCATGATCATCGAAAAATAGCCCGTGCTCAAGAAAGTCCTCGGGGCCCTTCTTTTTGCCTGCCTCTCCCTGGCCGCGGCCGGGCAGGACAAGACGAAGAAGACCTACGAGCTCATCTATCAGGACGTCCAGATCCTCAAGGACCAGGTCCAGGACCTCCGGACCCGCCTCGACAGGAGCTCGGAGGAGGTCCGGGCCCTCCACAGTGAGATCAAGGCCCTGGCCGACCTCGTCCGCCAATCGATCGCCGACCAGGCCGGCTTCAAGGACGACGTGAGGGCCGTCCCCTCCCAGTACCAGGACCTCCTCCGGCGGATCGACCAGCTCAGCCTCGACGTCCAGAAGGTCTCCCAGGACCTCGCGGCCGCGCGGGCCTCGGAACCGCGCCCGGCCGGACCCGGCGAGGCGGCCCCGCAGAAAAAGCCCGAGACGAAGCCCGGTCAGGCCGCGCCGTCCGACCGGTCCCCCGCCCAGACCCCTCCCGCTCCGGTCACGAACATCTCCCCGCAGCAAGCCTACCGGATGGCCTACAACGATTACCTCAAGGGCAACTACGACCTGGCCGTCGAGAGCTTCAGGCTCTACCGGCAGCAGTTCCCGGACAGCCCGTTGGCCGACAATGCCCTCTACTGGATCGGCGAATGCCGTTTCAGCCAGAAAAGGTACGATGAGGCCATCGACGACTTCAACGATGTCATCCTGACGTACCCCGAAGGCGACAAGGTCGCGGCCGCCCATCTCAAGAAGGGCATCAGCTACATGGAGCTCGGGAAGAAGGAGGAGGCCCTGGCGGCGTTCAAACTCCTCGTGACGAAATATCCTCTCCAGGAAGAGACCAAGATCGCCCTGGACAAAATCAAAGAGTTGACGGAAAAATGAGAGACACCAACAGCTTGAACAAGGTCATCCTCGTCGGCCGGCTCGGCCAAAAGCCCGAGATGAAGTATCTCCCCCAGAAGGAGCGGCAGGTCGCCCGCTTTACCCTGGCCACAAACGAAAGATTCGTTAACACGGCCACCCGGGAGACCAAGGACCGGACCGAATGGCACAAGATCGTCGTCTGGGGAAAGCAGGCCGAGTTCTGTGAGAAGTACCTGGACAAGGGCAAACTGATCCTCATCGAGGGCAAGCTCCGGACCCGGAGTTGGCAGGACAAGGACGGGAACAAGCGGACGACGACCGAGATCGAAGCCGAAAACATCATCCTCCTGGGCAAGCGGGAGGACTACGGAGGCGGAGCCGCGGCCGAGGCGCCCGACTACGAAGCCCGCGGCGCTGCCCCGGCCGGAGGAGAATTCCCGCCGGACGACGAGCCCGCCACGGGCGGCGGCGAAGACGACGTCCCGTTCTAAGCCCGGCGCGCGCCCGATCATTGCCGGGTCATTGCGGGCGGGCGGAGCGAGCCCGGCCATCTCCTTTCGCCCGGTCGGCAGCATGGTTTCGCCGATGACAAAGAAACAACGAACCGAAGACGCCTTCCGGGCCGGAATCGTCGAAGACCGCCGCCCCTGGGGCATGTTCCGCCGCTACCCGCACGAAGAGGCCGGGAGCATCAAGATCATCACGGTCGACCCGGGCGGCGTCCTCTCGCTCCAGTACCACGACCGAAGGGATGAGTACTGGGTCGTCCTCGACCAGGGCTTGGAGGTCACGGTCGGCGACCGGATCTTCTCCCCCGCCGCCAACGAGGAGATCTACATCCCCCGCGGGACCCCCCACCGCCTCCGCAATCCCGGACCTGCGCTGGCCCGGGTCATGGAGATCTGGATCGGCCGATCGGGAGAGTCCGACATCGTCCGGCTCAAAGACGATTACGGCCGGAACTGATTCGCCCTTTAAAGCTGCGGCGAGAACATGAGGGCGGTCTTTATTGCCGCCCGAGCGGGAGATATTTCGGGGATTGCCGGGCGGCTATCAGCTGGGCTTTCCCCGCCCCGGCCCAGGCTCGGAGGGCCGGTTGCCGAGAAAAACCTGGGGGTGCTTCACGAGAATCTCCTCGATGACGTACTCCTCGATTTCTTGTGCGCTTCTGAGCTTCATCGCCTCCGCGACGATTTTCTCGGCCGTCTTCACCTCGATCGCCCGCAGCGCTTTCTTGACCCGGGGGATAAAGATGGGGTTCATGCTGAACGTCCTCAGCCCGAAGCCCGCGAGGACGATGGCGGACAGCGGGTCGGCGGCCATCTCGCCGCAGACCGTGACGTCCTTCCCCATTTTCTCGGCGGACTGGATGACCGAGCGGATGAGTCGGAGCACGGCGGGGTGAAAGGGCTTGTAGAGGTACGAGACGAACTCGTTGGACCGGTCGATCGCCAGGAAATACTGGATGAGGTCGTTCGTCCCGATGCTGACGTAATCCACTTCCCGGAGCATCAAGTCGGTCATGGCCGCGGCCGCCGGGACCTCGATCATGACGCCGAGGGGGATCCTTTCGTCGAACTTTTGCTTCTCGCGGCGGAGCTCGGCTTTGACGTCCTCGAGGATGTCCTTGACCTCGATGATCTCCTCGACCTCGGTCACCATGGGGATGAGGATCCGGATGTTTTTCTGCCGGCTGGCCCGGAGGATGGCCCGGAGCTGGATCCGGAAGAGCGGCTTGTTCCTCAAAGAGAACCGCACGCCCCGCAGCCCGAGGGCCGGGTTGGGCTCCTGTTCGATGTTGAGCTGGGGCAGGGATTTCTCCCCGCCGATATCGAGGGTCCGGATGTACACCGGGTGGGGGGCCGCCTCCCGGGCGATCCGGGAGTAGATGGCCAGGTGGTCCTCTTCGCCGGGCAGGGACGTCGTCCTCAGGTAGATGAACTCCGACCGGAATAGTCCCACGCCCTGCGCGCCCAAGGACATAGACTGGCTCACTTCTTCGGGGAGCTCGATATTGGCCAGGAGGCTCACCCGGACCCGGTCCAGGGTCACCGGCTTGAGCCGGGCCGTCTTCTGGAGCTCCCGGCGATAATTGTCGTACTTTTCCTTCTTGGCCTGGTATTCACGCCGGACGGCCGCGGGCGGGTTGATGATGACCTCGCCGCCCGTGCCGTCGACGATCACAAAATCCCCTTCCCGGACGTGCGCCGTGACGTTCCGGAGGCCGAGGACGGCGGGGATGCTCATCGACCGGGCCAGGATGGCCGTGTGCGAGGTCCCGCCTCCCATGTCGAGGGCGACGCCGAGGGTGGTCTCGCGCCCGAGCCGGATGGCCGCCTCGGAGGGCAGGAGCTCGTGGGCGATGAGGACGTGCTGGCGGCCGGGCGCCTTTTCTTTCTCCGTCCGGGTCTCCACCTCGAGGTTCCTGTAGATCCGGCTGAGGACGTCCGAGACGTCGGATTTCCTCTGGCGGAAATAATCGTCGTTGAGGGATTCGAACAGTTGCTCGTAGCGGCTGTTCGTTTTGGACAGGGCCCATTCGGCCCGGGCCCTCTCTTCCCGGATGATCTTGTCCAGACCCGTGATGAGGGAGGGGTCCTCGAGGATCAGGAGGTGCGCTTCGAAGATGAAGGAGTCCTCTTCCCCCATCTTCTCCTTGATCTTCTCCCGGACCTGGATGATGTCGGCCTTGGTCCTCTCGATGGCCCTCCCGAGGCGCTTCAGCTCGCCCTCGACCTCCGAGGCCGGGATGAGCTCCTTCCGCGACGTGAAGACGACCTGTTTGGGGACCAGGACCTCGCCCATGGCGATCCCCGGCGAAACGCCGATGCCCTTCAGTCTGATGATGTCCATGCCCGTCTATTCTTTCTCGTCGAACCGGTTGTTGATGAGCTCTGTCAGGGCCTCGAGGGCCGCCGCCTCGTCCTTGCCGGAAACGGTCAGGGCGATCTGGGACCCCTGGGTGGCCGCCAGGGTGAGGATACCCAGGATGCTCTTGCCGTCAATCTCGTTTCCGTCCTTGATGATCTTTACGGCCGAGCTGAACCGGTTGGCCAGGTTGACGAATTTGACCGCCGCCCGGGCGTGGAGGCCCAGCTTGTTCTTGATCGTGATCTTCTTCTCGAGCATCAGCGGCTATTTCGCGCGGGAGCTCAGCAGGGCGCTGACCAGATGGATGTTCTTCTTGCCCTGGTCGACGACCTTCTTGGCGACCTCCTTGAGGGCGTTGCTCCTCTGGAGGGAGACGAATTTGATGAGCATGGGGAGATTGACTCCGGTGATGATCTCCACCTGGTTCTCCTTGAGGAAGCCGAAGCTCAGGTTGGACGGGGTCCCGCCGAACATGTCGGTGAAGATGACGACTCCGTTCTTCTGGTCCACCCGCTTGAGGCTCTGGCTGATCTTCTTTTTCGAGTCCTCGACATCGTCATACCAGCCGATGGAGATGGCCTCGATGTTGGGGGCCTCGCCGAGGATACTCGTGAGGGCGTTGAGGAGCTCCTCGGCGATCTTGCCGTGACAAACAATGATGCCGCCGATCATAGTCGTCGAATCCTGCTCTCGCTTTTCGTCTTCGCCTTTCCGCCGGCCGGCGCTTCGGGGCCGCGCTCAAGCCCTTATTGTATAAAAAGGGCGCCTATTTATAAAGGTCCCGGTGATAAATCTTGATGTCCCCGCCCGTTCTCCTCAAGTGCGTCCGGAGCTCCTCGGCGATCACGACGGACCTGTGCTTGCCGCCCGTGCAGCCAATCGACACGGTCAGCGTGCTCTTCCCCTCCTTGACGAAGCGGGGGATCAAGAAGTCCGTGAAGCGGACGAGCTCCCGGATGAAGGCCCGGGCCCCCGGCGAGCCGAGGACGAAGTCCCGGACGCTCCGGGTCTTTCCGTTCCTGTCCCGAAGCCGGTCCACATAGAACGGATTGGGCAGGAATCGGGTATCGAAGACGAGGTCGGAATCCAGGGGGATCCCGTATTTGTAGCCGAAGCTGATGATGACGGTCTGCATCCGGAGCGTCCGGGACTTCAAGACCTTCTGACTGACCGCCTCCTTGAGCTGGGAGAGGGTCAGGTTCGATGTGTCGACGACTTCGTCGGCCATCTTCTTGATGTCCAGGAGCCGCTTCCGCTCCATGCGGACGCCCTCCAGGATGGGCTTCCTCCGGGTCAGCGGGTGGGGCCGCCGGGTCTCGCTGAACCTCTTGACGAGGCACTCGTCGGAGGCGTCGAGGAACACGAGCTTGGCCGGGGCGCTTTTCCGGATCTCCCGGAGAACTCTCGGGAACTCGGTCACGAACCTCGGCTCCCGGATGTCCATGACCAGGGCCACCCGGTCGATCTCGACCTTTTTCTTCAGCCAGAGATCGACGAACTCCGGGATGAGCTTGGCCGGGAGGTTGTCGACGCAGTAGTACCCCATGTCCTCCAGGAAGCGGCTGACGACGGTCTTCCCCGATCCGGAGAGCCCAGTGATGATCAGGAACCGGTTGTCCTTCAAGGAATTCTTCATGCTGTCCCTCAACCGAGGACCCTGTTCAGCCGCTTGATGATCTCGGCCGGCGCGTGGTATCCCCGCTTCCGGAGGAGGTGGACCTTGCAGGCCACTTCGATCAAAGTGGCCATGTTCCGCCCCGGAGCCACCGGGATCGCGAGCTGGGGGACCTTTTCGCCCAGGATGGACTCGTCATCGGCGACCTTGAGGCCCAGGCGATCGACCTCGAAGCCTTTCCGCCATTTCTTCAGCCTGATGATCAGGTCGATCCCCGCGCTGCGGACCACGGACTTGGGCCCGAAGATCTCGCGGATGTTGATGATCCCGAGCCCCCGGATCTCCATGAAATCCCGGCTCAGGGGCGGGGCCGTGCCGCGCAGGGTCCCGTCCGCGTCCTTCCGGATCCTGACGACGTCGTCGGAGATGAACTTGTGGCCCCGGGCGATGAGCTCCAGGGCGCTCTCGCTCTTGCCGATTCCGCTGTCGCCGAGGATGAGGGTCCCCACCCCGAAAATCTTAAGGAAGCCGGCGGAGATGGTCGTCTGTTCGGCCCTCCCGCCCCGGGACGGGCGGGCTTTTCTCTCAGCCATGGGCCCTTTCCTCTTCCTCACGCAGAACCCGGATGGCCTCCCTGGCGGTCGGGGCCTTGAGGAGTTTCATCGACAGGGTCCCCGATTTGCGGATGAGCTTGGCGATCGAGGCCAGGAGGCGGAGGTTCGTGTTCGGGTGCTCGAGGGGGGAGACAACCAGGAAGATGACGTGGGCGTCCTTGCCGTCGACGGAATCGAAAGCGACGCCTTCCCGCGAGAGCCCGAGGGCGAGGACGGGTGCCTTGAGCCCGCCGACCTTGCAATGCGGGATGGCGACGCCCCCGCCGATGGCCGTCGTGCCCAGCCCTTCCCTTTCAAGGAGCTTTCCGAGGAGATCCTCGCCGGAGGCGGCCCCGGTCCGGTGACGGAGACACTCCACCATTTCCGTGAGGACGTCGTCCCGGCTCCGGCCCTTGAGAGGGGCCAGGACCAGGTCCTCGTCGAGGAGAGAATGGAGCTTCACGTCCGCCTCTCTCCGGTCATTCCGGCTCCACAAGCCCGTAGTTTCCGTCTTTCCGCCGGTAGAGGACGGCCCAGTTCTCCGAGCCTTCGCGACGGAAAACGAACACTTCCCTGTTCTTGAACTCGAGCTGGGCCATGGCTTCTTCGAGCGACAGGGGTTTGGCCGAAAAATTCGGACTCCGGATGACCCGCTTCTCGGGCTCGGCAGCCTCGGTGAGCGGGACGAGCTCCTTCCTCTCTCGACCGCCCCGACGCTTCCGCTCCCGCCACTTTTCGCGTTCCTTCTTGATCTTTTTTTCCAGGTTGTCGAAAGCCTGGTTGAGGGAGCTCATCATGTCCCGCGTCTCTTCCGTAACAACCAGGCTCGTCCCCTTGGCCTTGACATGGATCTCGGCCCTTCTCCGGATCTTCTGGACCCCCAGGATGATGTTCACATCCAGGATGTCCCCGCTCAGGCCCTTCAGGCGGCTCAGGCGCTTTTCGCAGTAATCTCGGATCTCGGGCGTCAGGACGGCCTGCCGCGCGGTGAAATGGACGTTCATGCCCGCTCCTCCATGATGGACTTTCTCTTCCGGATGTGCGACGGCTCGATCTTGAGCTGCATCCGGTACTTGGCCACCGTCCTCCGGGCGATCTTCAGGTTCTCCTTCGCCAGGAGGTCGCCGATCTCGATATCGCTCAGGGGGTTCATCGGGTCCTCCCCCTCGACAAGCTTCTTGATCTTTTCCTTGATCCTGAGCGAGGAGACCTCCTCGCCGTAGCTCCCCGGCAAGGACTTATGGAAGAAGAACTTCAGCTTATAAACGCCCTGAGGGGTCAGGATATATTTATTGGCCACGACGCGTCCGACCGTGGATTCGTGCACGCCGATGTCCTGGGCGATCTCCATCAGGGTCAGGGGCTTGATGTCGTCGAGCCCCTTGTCGAAAAATCCTTTCTGTTTGTTGACGATATATTGGGCGACCTTGTAGATGGTCCGGTCCCTCTGGTCCAGGCTGCGGATGAACCACACGGCCTTCTTCATCTTGTCCACCAGGAACCGGTAGGCCTCGGGCTGGTCGTGGGACGCCTGGGCCAGGAGCCGCCGGTAATACGGGCTGATCCGGAGTCTGGGAACTCCTTCGTTGTTGAGGGTGATTTTCCATTCGTCGCCCTCCTTGGCGACGTTGATGTCCGGGACGGCATACGTCGTTTTCTCCTCGCTGTATTTCCGGCCCGGCTTCGGGTCGAGGCCCTTGATCAGGTCGACGTGCTCCTTGATCGCGGACATCGGGATTCCGAGGGCTCTGGAAAGCTGGACGTAATCAGACTTCTCCAGGAGGGGGAGATGGTGCATGACGATGGCCCGGGCGATGTCGTCATGAATCTGGAGAGAGTCCATCTGGGCCAGCCAGGCCTCGCTAACGTTCAAGCTCCCCGTTCCGACGGGGTCGAAGGTCTTGATCTTCTCCCGGATGGCATGGATTTTCTCGGGAGTCGTCGGGTAGAGGTTGGCGAGCTCCTCGACGGGGGATCCCAGGTACCCGTCCTCATTGATGTTCCCGATGATGAACCGGGCGAGCTCGAGGTCCTCTTTCTCGAAGAACGTGAGCGAGGCCTGCCATTCCAGGTGATCCCAGAGAGAGGGGCTGCGGGACAGCGTGTTTTCGAGGGAGACGGCCTCCTGATTTTCGTAGAAATGGGGACGGAACCCGTCGTCGAGGTATTCCTGGAAGCTCGGGTCGAACTCGCCGCCGGCGGCGGGCTCGAAGTCCGGGTCCTTGGCCGGAAGCTTGAGCTCGGCCGGAGTCTCGTCGCGGGGTTTCTCGGCATCGCGTTCCTCGGCCGGCTGGCCGGGCTCCGGGGCCTCGCGGTCCACAGATTCGCCCTCGATCTCGATCATGGGGTTCTGGGCGAGCTCGGCGTCGATGACCTCGATGAGCTCCAGGTTGGTCAGGGGCAGGAGCTTGATGGCCTGCTGAAGCGCCGGGGCCAAGATCAGCTTCTGGACCTGGCGCTGGTCGAGTCTTTGCCGGAGTGTCATCGTTCCCGCCTCATCCCTTCATCATCGCCCATCATTAAAGACGAAAGTCATCTCCCAAATAGCTCTTCCGGACGTCCTCCGAGGCCACGATCTCCGGGGGCGTGCCCTCCATGAGGACCCTGCCGCCTCCGAGGATGTAGGTCCGGTCCGTGATCTTCAGCGTCTCCCGGACGGCGTGGTCGGTCAGCAAGACGCCGACCCCGCGCTCGCGGAGGTCCCGGATGATTTTCTGGAGGTCGAGGACCGCCAGGGGATCGATGCCCGTGAACGGCTCGTCGAGGAGAACGAAATCAGGGTCGATGATCATCGCCCGGGCGATCTCGAGCCGGCGTCGCTCCCCTCCCGAGAGCGTCAGGGCCCGGGACCGGGCCAGCTTCGTGAGCCCGTAGTCCGCCAGTGTTTCAGCCAGGCGGGCGTTTTTCGAAGTCTCGGCGCCGGGCCTCATTTCGAGGACGGCCAGGAGGTTATCCTCCACCGTGAGCTTCCGGAACGAGGATGGTTCCTGGGGGAGCAGGCAGAGCCCCTTGCGGGCCCGCAGGTACATCGGCAGGTCCGTGATGTCCTCGCCCCGCAGGAAAACCCGGCCGCCGTCCTGGGGGACCAAGCCCAGGATCATGGAGAACGTGGTTGTTTTCCCCGCCCCATTCGGGCCTAGGAGCCCGACGATCTCCCCCCGCCCGACCTCGATCGTGACCTTGTCGACGACCTTCTTGATCCCGAAGCTTTTCTCGAGGTCAACGGCCTTCAGGGAGTCCTTCATTGTTCACGATTTGACGACGGTGATCGACCTTCCCTGTCCCTTATTTTCGATGAGGATTCTATCATCGCCCAGGCGAAAAGTCAATTTGTCTCCCCGGGAATCGCCCTTCCCTTTTTCGACCAGGACGGGGCTTCCGGTGAGGACCACCGTCCCGGCCCCGGGATCGTAAACGGCCTCCCCGCCGCGGCCCTCGTAAAGGCCGTGGGAGACAACGACGGACCCGCCTGCGATGAGGCGCTTGACGTCTGTTTTTCCCTCCGCAAGACTGACCGCAACCGTCCCGGCGGCCAGCTGGAAGTCCGGGGTCCGGACGAGGCTTCCTCCCCGGAAGGTAGCCGTCCGGTCCGCCGGCGAGAAGGTCATCTCCTCCCCGCCGATCTCGATCCTCCGCTCTTCGGAGGGAGTCCGGCCCCGGAAGGGAAAACCGGCCGTCACGCCGCCCCGGCCCCGCACCTCTCCCGAGCTTTCGAGGACGTCGATCTCATCCGCCTGGATGGCCCCGTTGTCCTGCCAGAGCCTGACTTGCCCCTCAAAATGTAGCCGGCGCTCGTCGCCGAAGGACTTCAGGCTCCGGCAGGTGACAAAGAGAGAGGCGTCTTTGGAAAAAAAGCCCACGGGTGTCCCGTCGGGCCGCGCTTTCAGGAGACATCGGACCCCTCCCGAAGCGACGGCATTCCCCGGGCTCGTCTCGAGGCTGATCGCGGCGGCCTCGATCCGGGATCCGGCGGATTCCAGCCGGGCAGTCCCTCCTTCTCTGGGCCGGACGGTCAGGAGCCCGGGCCGGCCCGAATAGGCGACGCTCTCACCCTCGAGATCGCGCTCGCCGCCGGGCTTCTCTTCCAGGGTCATCCGGACGCCGCCGGAGGCCGTCCAGCCCTCGAGCTCGCCCTCGCGACCGAAGCTCAGCCGGAGGCCCGCGGCCTCGATACGGCCGCCCGGCTCCGGCGGCGCCGCCAGCGACATCCGGCAGCCCACTTCCGCCTCGACGATAGAGACCCGGGAGGAACCCGGGAACGAGAGGACCCGGATGTTCGCGGCTTCGACGGCGCGCTGCCCCGGCCGGGCCGGCCCGCCGAAGACGCACTTCGCGCCTTTCTCGAACGTCATGGAATCGAAAGTTCGCTCGTCATCCGAGAGCTTGAACCGCAGGACCGTCGAGGCCCCCTCCCCTTCGTCCGAAGTCAGGCGGGCGCGGCCTTCGGCCCGGCCCGCTTTTTCGCTTCTCGCGTAAACGAGGGAATCGCCGGTGATCCGGGCGGTCCCGGACGGCGGCGGTCCGGCGACCGTTTCGAAGCGGAAGCCGCCGGAAAGCCGGAGCTCGTTCCGTTTTTCGTCATAGACGAACGTCCGCGCCGAGCCGCTGAGCCTGTCCGAGGTGAAAGTGCCTCCCTGGTCGGTCCGGTAGAGCCCGGCCGTCTTATCGTATTCGACGGAATCCGACTCGAAGCTGAGGCCCTCCGCGGCGACCTTGACCCGGCCGGAGATTTTGAAATGGACCATCTTCTTGTCATAAGCGACATGATCGGCGGAGATCCTGGTCTCGCGGCCCTCCGCCCGGCCGTGGTCCAAGATCTCGACAGAGCCTTCCAGATGGTTGAGCCCGTCCAAACCGAGGAAGAAGCGGTCGGCCCTGAGGTTGTCCCAGACCTTCCCGTCCTTGTATTCCCGGTGCCGGATCCCTTCCTTCCGGTCGATCGTCTGCACCTCGGGCAGGGCTTTTTCGGGAACGGGCCGGACGGGATGGGGGCGCCGGGAGATGAGGCGAAAGGCGACCGCGGCCAAGAGGACGGTCAGGCAAACGGCGATCGCGATCCGGGCGAATTTCACCGGGAAGGTCGCTCGCGCGCTCATGCGTATCGTCAGACTCTCAGGTCTTCGATGGACAGGCTGACTCTCTGCTCGCCGAGATACTCCGACACAAGCAACGAGTAGGCCAGGTCGACCCGGCCGCCCCGGCGGAGGACGTGCGACCAATCCGCCTTGTCCCAGCCCACGGCCTCGAAGACCCGGCCGTTCTGCCGGGCCAGGAACTTCAGGTGCTTCCGCTGGAGGATCCGCGGGTCGCTCAGGATCTCCACGTTCTCGGTCAGGAAAAGGGGCTTGGGATTGCCGACGCCGAAGGGGAAGAGCAGGGAGAACTGCTCGAGAAAGCGGCCGTCGACGGCGGAAAAGGCGAGCGGAGCGTCGATCCGGATCTTCCTCTTCAGGTCCTCCTCGCTGATCCTCGCGTCCGCCAGGGCGTTGAGGGCCTCCTTGAAGGCGTCCATCCGGTCCACGGGCAAGGTGCAGCCCGCGGCCAGGCGGTGCCCGCCGTAGCTCAGGAACAGGTGTTTGCACTCGTCCAGGAGGTCGATGAGCGGGACGTCCGAGATGCTCCGGCCGGAGCCGCAGGCCTTGCCGTCTTCGTAGGCGAAAAGCACGACCGGCCGGTGGAAATAGTCCTTGAGCTTCGAGGCCACGATGCCGATGACGCCGCGGTGCCAGGTCTCGCACCCGAGGACGAGGCACTTGTACTTCCGGGCCAGGGATTTTTCCTCGATCAGGTCCTTGGCCGCGTCGAAGATCTTCTCCTCAGTCCTCTGCCGCTTGGAATTCAGTTCCTCGAGCTGCTGGACGAGGGACAGAGACTCCTCGATGGTGTCGCAGAAAAACAGCCGGACGGCCAGGTCCGTCATGCCCATCCGGCCTGCGGCGTTGATCCGGGGGCCGATCCGGAAGCCGAGGTCGCCCTCGGAGATCTTCCGGTTGCCGAGCCCGCAGGCCTCGATCAGGCTCTTGAGCCCCGTGTTGGCGACGCTCCCCAGCCCTTTCAGGCCGTATTTCACGAACAGCCGGTTCTCGCCCTTGAGGCCGGCCACGTCGGCCACGGTCCCGATGCAAACAAGCTTCATGTAATGGGGCAGGCCCGCGGCCTTCCCGGACTTCTCGAGGAGGGCCTGGATGAGCTTGAACGCGACCCCGACGCCGGCGAGGTCGCGGTCGGGATAGCCCGAGTCCTCCAGGACCGGGTCGAGGATGGCCACGGCGGCCGGGAGCGTCTCGCCCGGCCGGTGGTGGTCGGTGATGATGACGTCCACGCCCTTGGCCTTGGCCTGGGCCGTAAACTCGACGGCCTTGATCCCGCAGTCGACGCTGATGACGAGGCTCGTGCCTCGCTCGACGGGGATCTCCACGTGGTGTTCCTTGATCCCGTAGCCGTCCTTCAGCCGCTCGGGGATGAAGTACTCGACCTTGGCCCCGAGCGAGGTCAGGGCCTTGAAGAGCATGACGACCGAGAGGACGCCGTCGACGTCATAGTCGCCGAAGATCAGGATCTTCTCGCCGTCGGCGATGGCCTTCCGGATCCTCTCCACGGCCTGGGCCATCCCCTTCATCAGGTAGGGGTCGTGGAGCCCATCGAGCGTCCCGAAGAGGAAGGACCTCGCCTCGTCGGGTGTCGTGATCTTGCGGTTGACGAGGACCTGGGCGATGGACGGGCAGAGGCTGAGCTCCGCGGCCAGGGCTTCGGCTTCGGGCCGGGCCGGGGCTATGATCCAGACAGAAGAATTCATCGGCTCCTCACTCTAGCACATTCATCCGCATTCCACAATTTGCCGCCGGGGACGTCCGGGGGAGGAATTGACTTTCAAACAATTGAAAAATAAAATAGTTAAACCGTGTTCGCCAACCTCCGCGAGAAATTGTCCCGGTCCCGCCGGGCCTTCCAGAGAATCGAGCAGCTCTTCCGGAGCGGGAAACAGAGGGAAGAGATCCTGGACGACCTGGCCGAGGCCCTGATCCTGGCCGACGTCGGGGTCGGAACCACCGAAAAGATCATCGAGTCCCTCCGTGCCGAGACCCGGAAGGAGGACTCCGAGCAGGACCTGGAGAAAGCCCTCAAGGCGGAGCTTGAAGCCGTCCTCGCCCGGTACCAGAAGCCGCCGATTGCGAGCCAGGGCCCGACCGTCGTCCTGATGGTCGGCGTCAACGGCGGCGGCAAGACGACCTCGACGGCCAAGCTCGCCCGCTATTACCAGCGCGCCGGCAAGAAGGTGATGATGGCCGCGGCCGACACCTTCCGGGCCGCGGCCCAGGAGCAGCTCGTCCTCTGGGGCCGACGGCTCGGGATCCTCGTCGTCAAAGGCCGGTACGGCGCCGACGCTGCCTCCGTCGTTTTCGACGCGGTCCGGTCGTTCAAGGCCCAGGAAGGCGACGTCCTCCTCCTCGACACGGCCGGACGGATCCACACCCGTACGAACCTCATGGGCGAGCTCGAAAAGATCAGGCGGGTGGCCGGCCGGGAGATCGAGGGAGCCCCCCAGGAGACCCTTCTCGTTCTGGACGCAACGGTCGGCCAGAACGCCATCGTTCAAGCCCGGGAATTCCTGAAGTTCTCCGGCCTCACCGGGATCTTCCTGACCAAGCTCGACGGGACCGCCAAGGGCGGGTCCGTCATCGGGATCGCCGACGAGCTGGCCCTCCCGATCCGCTTCATCGGCGTCGGCGAATCGGAGGACGACCTCCTCGAGTTCTCGCCGTACGAATTCGTCGAGGCGCTTCTCGCATGAACAAGGCCCTCGATCTCGCCTACATGGAAATGGCCTACGGGCTCGCCGAAAAAGCCCTCGGCCGGTCGAGCCCCAACCCGCTCGTCGGCTCGGTCATTGTCCGCGACGGGAAGATCGCCGGGTGCGGCTATCACGAGGAGGCGGGTAAGCCCCATGCCGAGATCATGGCCCTGCGGCAAGCCGGGCGCCGGGCAAAGGGAGCGACGATTTACATCACGCTCGAGCCGTGCGTCCACTGGGGTCGGACGCCGCCCTGCGCCGACACCCTCCTCGCGGCGGGCTTGAAAAGGGCCGTCATCTCGGCTTACGACCCGAACCCGGTCGTCCACCGGAAGGGTGTCCGGAAGCTGAGGCAGGCGGGCCTCGACATCGGCGTCGGACTCCTCGGGGAAAAGAACGCCCGCCTGAACGAGATCTATATCAAATACATCACCCGAAAGATCCCCTTCGTGACCCTCAAGGCCGCCTTGAGCCTGGACGGCAAGACCGCGTCCCGGACCGGCGACTCCCGCTGGATCTCCGCGGCCGGGACGAGAGATTACATCCATCTCCTGAGGGGGGAATACGATGCCCTGATGGTCGGCGCTAATACGCTCCTTCGGGACGATCCACGCCTGACCGTTCGCCACCCGAGCTGGGGCAAAAAGAGGCTCACCCGCGTCATCCTTGATTCAAAGCTGCGGTTCCCTCTCTCGGCCAGAATCCTGGGCACTCTCGCGCAGGGCCCGATCATCGTCTTCGCCGCGGAAGGGGCCTCCTCAGCCAAGGCCGCGGCCTTGGGAAAAAAGGGCGTCGAGGTCGTCAGGCTCGGCCGGTCCCTGAAAGACGGCGGCCTCGAAGCCGTCCTCGTCGAGCTCGGCAAGAGGGAGATCGCGGGCCTTCTCGTCGAGGGCGGGAGCCGACTTCACACGAGCTTCATCGAGCGCAAGCTCGCCGACAAGATCTTCATCACCCTCTCCCCCAAGCTCATCGGCGGCCGCAACGCGCCGGGCCTTTGGCAGGGAGAGGGCGTGGAGAAGGTCCGGGCTGCCTTGACCTTAAAAAGCCTCCGGCCGTTCGGCCTCGGGGACGACCTCATCCTGGAAGGATATTTCTGATGTTTACAGGAATCATCACCCACCAGGGTCTTTTTTCCGGCTACCGCCGCGGCCGTCAGGAGCTCCTCGTCGAGGCGCCCGGCCTCGCGGATAAGCTCCGCCCCGGCGACAGCGTCTCGGTCGACGGCGTCTGCCTGAGCCTCCTCGGCGCGGAGAAGAGCGGCCTCCGCTTCAACCTGTCCCTGGAAACCCTCGGCCGGACGACCTTGGGGACCCTCAAGCATCGGGACCGCCTCAACCTGGAGCTTCCGCTCACCCTGGCTTCCCCTCTAAGCGGCCACCTGGTCACGGGCCACGTCGACGCCGTCGGGAAGATCCTCCGGACGGCGGAAAGGGGGCCCGGACGGAGGATCACGGTGTCCTTCCCCAAAGACATCCGCGCCTTCCTCGTCCCCAAGGGCTCGGTAGCGGTCAACGGCGTCAGCCTGACGATCGCCTCGCTCGGCCCGTCGTCCATGGACATCGAGCTCGTCCCCCTGACCATGGAAGGGACAAACCTGGGCGGTCTCCGCGGCGGGGCCCCGGTCAATCTCGAGTGTGACATCATCGGAAAATACGTGTATAATTGGCTCGTCAAGGGACAGAAAACGGGCTGACAAGGGCCCCCGAACGGGCTTTTATCCCCAACCTAAAGAACCATGGACGGCAAGGACAAGACAATTTCCGTCGAGCAGGCCGTGGCCGAGATCCAGGCCGGCCGGATGATCATCATCGTCGATGACGAGGACCGGGAAAACGAGGGCGATCTCATGGTCGCAGCCGAAAAGGTCACCCCCGAGATCATCAACTTCATGACCAAGCACGGCCGGGGGCTCATCTGCCTGCCTCTGACCAGGGAACGTCTCGAGGAACTCCAACTCCCCCTCATGGTCGCCGACAATACGGCCCGTTATCAGACCGCCTTCACGGTCTCGATCGACGCCAAGCAGGACGTCACAACGGGAATCTCGGCCTACGACCGGGCGAAGACAGTCCTGACGGTCATCGATCCCCGGACCAAGCCCGAGGATCTGGCCCGGCCGGGCCATATCTTTCCGCTCCAGGCCAAGGAGGGAGGCGTCCTCGCCAGGGCCGGCCAGACCGAGGCCGCAGTCGATCTGGCGCGCCTGGCGGGCCTGGTTCCGGCCGGTGTCATCTGTGAGGTCATGAATGAGGACGGCTCCATGGCCCGCAGGCCCGAGCTCGACGAGTTCGGGCGCGAGCAGGGCATTCCGGTTTTGACCGTCGCCGACCTCATCCGTTACCGGATGAACCACGAAACCCTGGTCCGGAAGCTCGAAGAGGCCGACATGCCCACGCGCCACGGCCATTTCCGGCTCTTCCTCTTCGAGGACGTGATCAGCAGGGAACACCACGCCGCCCTGGTCAAGGGCGAGATCCGGGAAGACGAGCCCACGCTCGTCCGGGCCCACTCCCAATGCCTGACCGGCGACACCTTCGGCTCATCCCGCTGCGACTGCGGCGAGCAGTTCCGGCGGTCCATGGAGATGATCGAAAAAGAGGGCAAGGGTGTCGTTCTTTACATCCTGAACCAGGAAGGCCGCGGCATCGGGCTACCGAACAAGGTCCGGGCCTACGCCCTCCAAGACCAGGGCGCGGACACGGTCGAAGCCAATCACCGGCTGGGATTCAAGGCTGACCAGCGCGACTACGGCATCGGAGCCCAGGTCCTCGCGGCCCTGGGCGTCCGCAAGATCCGCCTCATCACCAACAACCCCCGGAAGTACATCGGCCTGGCCGGTTACGGGCTGGAGATCGTCGAGCGCGTTCCGCTCGAGGTCGAGCCCAACGCCAGTAATATCAGGTACCTGAAAACGAAAAAAGAGAAGATGGGCCATATCCTGGACCGGGTCTGAAGCCCGGTCCGGACCTGGCCCGATGCCAGATGTTCCGGCGCGAAAGAAAGGCAGAGGAGACGCGGAGGCTTTGAGCAAGGACGAACGTCATCCGGCGGGCCCGGCGGCTGAAGCGCCGGTCTTTTCCTCCATCTGCGGCCGGTTCATTCACAAGCTCGCCGCGACCCCGGATAAGAAAAGAAGGCTCGGCATCCTCAAGGCCTGCGCCAAGGTCAGAGCGTCCTGGGTGGAGGAGCTCTTCTGGGAAGCTCTGGGCGATCCCTGCGAAGGGGTCCGCGGCTTTGTCTTCCTGGAGCTCGCCCGCAAGCGGACGCTCGATCTCGGCCTGGCCCTCAGCCGGCTCGGGCGCCCACCCTGGTACGCCAGGAGCGCCGTGCTGAAGCTCCTGGGCATCCACCGGGCCCAAGCGGCCATCCCCGAAATAATAAAAGCCCTCGAGGGCACGGCCAACGCCGACATCCGACGGTCGGCTGCCGAGGCCCTGGGGGAGATCGGCGGGGAAGAGGCGCTCGGCCTGCTGGTCGGGCTGAAGAAGGACCCGAATCCCTGCGTGAGGCAGGCCGCCGAAGAGGCCATCCGCAAAGCGAGCGAAGTCCGGTTCATCTGACATCTGTCGGGCCCGAGGCCCGGCCAAGCCAGACCTGTCCGCTCACGGCAAAAAGAGTTTGCCCTGTCCGGCGTGGATGTGGCCGGCGGCCGGTTTTCTCACCCCTCTTCGCCCGCCCCCGAGCCTTTCCGGGAATCGAGGACGAAAGTCACCGGGCCGTCGTTCACGATGTGGACGTCCATGAGGGCCTGGAAAACGCCGGTCTCGACGGTGATCCCCATGGCTTCGACGGCACCCACGAAGTGGTCGAAGATTTCCGCAGCCCGGCGGGGCTCCTCGGCGCCGTCGAAGCTCGGCCGCCTGCCCTTCCGGACCGACCCGGCCAAGGTGAACTGCGAGATGGCCAGGACCTCGCCGCCGAGGTCGGCCAGCGACAGGTTCATCTTTCCTGCGGCGTCCGGGAAGATGCGGAGCTCGACCGCTTTTCTGGCCAGGAGCCGGGCGTCCTCCTCTGAGTCGCCCTTCTCGACCCCCACGAGGAGGCAGATGCCCTTCCCGATCCGGCCGACCGTATTTCCTTCGACCTCGACCCGGGCTTCCTTAGCCCGCTGCAACACGATTTTCATCCGGCCTCCTTTCGGGCGCGTAGCCGCATGGCGTGGAGAATGGTCCCGACGAGACTTTTCGCTTCCTTCGGGCTGAGGAGCCAGACGAACAAGATATAGATGGCAACACCCAGGATGATAGCCGCGGCCAATCCCGCCGCCTGCCGGGCAAAAGGTGCCGTTGCGACGTCGATGACGGGCCGGAAGAGCAGCAGGGCCCCGGCCATCAGGGCCGAGGCGGCCAAGGTCTTGCCGGCCGTGGCGGCGAGGGCCCGCCTGTCCATGGGCCCAATCTTTTTCTCGAGCCAGACGAAAAGAGCGGCGAAGTTGACCACCTGTGACAACGACAAGGCGAGGGCCAGGCCGCCGACGCGGAGGCGGCCCATCAGGGCGAACGACAGGCCGACGTTGACGGCCATGACGGCAACGCCCACGATGACGGGAGACCGCGTGTCCTTGAGCGAGAAGAAGGCCGGGGCGATCACTTTCACCCCGGAGACGAAGGGCAGCCCCAGGGCAAAGAAGAGGAGGCAGGCCGCGCTCAGTGACGTCGATTCGCTGTCGAACTTCCCCCGCTCGAAGAGGACCCGGATGATCGGCCGGCTGAGGACGACGAGCCCGGCCGCGGCGGGAAGCGTCACGAAAGAGGTCAGTCTGAGGGAAAAGCCCAGAGTCCTCTTCATCTCCGGCATGTCCCGGGCCGCGGCGTGTTCCGAAAAGGCCGGAAGGAGGGCGGCGGCGAGGGCGATCGAGAAAAGCCCCATGGTCAGCTCCTCGATCCTCGACGAGTAATAGAGCGCGGCCGTGCTTCCCCGTTCCAAACCGGACGCGATCATCCGGCTCAGGGCGAAGTTGACCTGGTAGACGCCCGCCCCGAGGATCCCCGGCACCATGAGGCCTGCCACGCGGCGGACCGCCGGATGCCTGAAGGACAGGCCGAAGGTGAACCGCATTCCCTCCTTCCGGAGGAAGGGGACCTGGACGAGGAGTTGCAGGACGCCCCCGGCCAGAACCCCGAGGCAAAAAAACCGGGCCGGCTCTTTCGAGCCGCGGGCCAGGAAGGCCGCGCCGGCGATGACGGCCAGGTTGAACAGGATCGGCGTCGAGGCCGGGACGAAGAACCGGCGGAAGGAGTTGAGTATGGCCGAGGCCAGGGCCGCCAGGCTGATGAAAAAGAGGTAGGGGAACATGACCCGGGTCATGGCGATCGTCTGGGCCCACTTGCCTTCGGTCGCCTTGAACCCGTAGGCGATGACCTTGACGAGGCCCGGTGCGAAGACGATCCCCAGGACGGTCGCGAGGCCCATCACCAGGGCGAGATCATAGAAAAAGACGTTGCCGAACGTCCAGAGCTCCTTCCGGTCACCCTTTTCCTTGATCTCCGTGAAGGTCGGAACGAACGCTGCTGTCATGGCCCCCTCGCCCGTCAGGCGGCGGAAGAGGTTGGGGATGGTGAAGGCGATGGTGAAGGCGTCGGCGCTGTGGCCCGTGCCCAGGAAGTAAGCCTGAAGGAGGTCCCGGACGTATCCCAGCAGCCGGCTGACGAGCGTCGGCAGGGCCACGGAGGCCGTGGACCGCAGGAGCCGGCTTCTTTGTTCGTCGCGTTCCATCAGGCAGGGGCCGCCTCGCTCCAGGGGGAGGCTGTTTGACTTTGAAACCAGGATATTCTATCATAGACGCCTCTCAAGGAGTAAGACCATGGCCCATCACAAATCCGCCATCCGGCAAGAGCGGCGCAGCATCCGCAGGAAGGCCGTCAACACCCGGAACACGTCCGCGCTCCGCACCGGCGTCAAGAAAGTCCGCGAAGCGATCGAGAATAAAGACCAGGAAACGGCCCGGAAGCTTCTCCCCGGCGTCATCTCGACGATCGACCAGGCCGTCAAGAAAGGCACGATCCACAAGAACACGGGGAGCCGCTACAAATCCCGCCTCAGCCGCCAGGTCGTCGGGATGGGCGTCAGCCCCGCGAAATAGCCTTCCTCCGGCCTCGCAGCAGACAATACTCCATCAGAAAGACCTCGAGAACCGTCCTCGCCTCGGCGTCCGTCGTCTTGATCTTGATGTCCGCCTTCTGGAGCTTCCTCAGGACGGAGGCGAGCTCAGCCCGTGACAGCCCATCGACGGCCGAAAAGAACCCATCGTATTTCCTGTCGTAGAGGCCGGAATGGGCCTTTTGGATATACGGAAAAAACTCCTGAAAAATCTCCTCCCTCGTCCTGCTCTTTTCGCGGAGCCAGGTCTGGGCCGCGAGGATATTCCTGAAGAAGGTCGTCAGCCGCCCGACGATGAGCTCCGGCTTTTCGCCCTCCGCGAAGAGGTGGCCGAGGACGGCGACTCCCTGTTCGAAGTCCGCGTTCGTTAGAACATCATCGATCTCGTAGGCCTCGTAGTTCCGGAGCCAGGCCGTGACCTGGTTGACGTCCTCCTCGCCGATCCCCCGCTTGTCGCCGACGAAGATCGCCAGTTTCTCGAGCTCGTTCGAAAGGAGCCTGAGGTCGGAGCCGACGATCTCGTACAGGCGGGCCTTCGCTCCTTCGGTGAGCGACTTGCCGAGCGTCTGGGCCTTCCGGTCGGCCCAGCTCTTGACGTCCCGCATGTAGAGACGTTTGACCTCTTTGACCAGGACGGAGGACTTCGGCAGGGACGAAAAGAACCGGACGATGGAGTCGTTCTTCCTGACCTTGCCAGGCATGATGACGACGAGGGTGGTCCGGGCCGCCGGTTCGGCGAAATAGGCGCGGATGATCTTCTGGTCGACCTCGCTCAGGAACTTCGCCCCTTTCCCCTCGTCTCCGTCCCCCTCTCCGCGCCGGCCGCCGCCCCTATCGGAGCCCGGCCGCCGCTCCGGGATCGAAACGACAAGGACCCGCCAGGCATGGAAGAGAAAGGGCACGGTCCGGGCCGTGTCGATGACATCCATCCATTTCGATTCGTCAAGGTAGAACCTGTCCAGGCGGAAGTCCTCGTCCGAAGAGGCGGCCAGCATGTCCCTGAGCTGGCCGACGAACTGGTCGGCCAGAAAGGTCTCCTCGCCGTAGAGGAAATAACAGGCGAGAAGGCTGTCCTCGCGGATCTCGGCGTTGAGGAGGGGGCTGTACACCTCAGAACCCTTCCAGGATGGTGGCGACGAGGCTTCTGGCGAACATCTCGGCGATCTTGTCGATGGCTTCCGTCTGGACGGACTCGAAGTCCCGGCCCGGGGGGACCTGGTACTGCTCGACGTAAATGAAAGAAGGGTTGGAGAAAAGAGGCTTCTCAGCGGCCCTGTCTTTCAGGACGATCTTCGCCTTCACCGTAATGGTGTACCGGTCGGCCTGGGCCTGTCCCGTGAAGCCGACGGGGGTCGCCAAGAAGGAAACGATCTCGCCCTCGAGGACGGCATCCGCCTTTTCCGGGTCGGCCGTGATGGCCACCTTCCCCCGGGCGACCATCTCGTTGATCACGGCCCGGGTCAGCTTGATGTCCAGCTCGTAGCGGGTCGTCAGGTTCTTGAAGACCGGGATGCTCATGGTCTTGATGGACGGGGGCAGGAAGCTCCCGGTGCCGCGCAGGTGGTAGCCGCAGGCCCCGGCCGCCAGGGCGACGACCGCCAGAAGAACGACAGCCGACAACCGATGATGATCCGCCATCAGCCCACGATGTTGACGAGTTTGTCCTTGACGCAGATGACTTTCCGCGGCGGCCGGCCGCCGAGGGCGGCCTGGACCTTGGGCAGGGCCAGGGCCCGCGCCTCCATCTCGGGCGCGGCCAGGCCGGGCTCAACCTCGAACCTGTCCCGGAGCTTGCCGTTGACCTGGACGACGATCGTGACGACCTCCTCGCGCGCCAGGTCCGCATCGAACGCGGGCCAGGCCGACTTCATCAGCAGGCCCTCGTGGCCCGTCTTCTCCCAGAGCTCCTCGGCCATGTGCGGGGCGAACGGCGAAAGGATGGCAACGAGCGTTTCGATCGCCCGGCGCAGGGCCGCCCGCCCTCCGGCCGTTTCTCTCAGCCCGTCCTTCTCCTTCTTGACCAGGTTCAGGAACTCCATGATCGAGCTCACGGCCGTGTTCAGGTGGAACCGGACCTCGATGTCTTCGCCGACCTTCCGGATTGTCTGGTGCATTTTCTTGATGACGCGGCATCCGGCTTCCCCGACTTCCCGGGACGTGACATTCGCTGCCGCGCCCGCCTCAAACAGGTCGAGATTTTCATGGGCGAGCGCCCAGATCCGGGTCAGGAACCGGAAACAGCCTTCGAGCCCTTCCTCCGCCCAGGCGAACTCCTTGTCCGGGGGAGAGGCGAAGAGGATGAAGACCCTCAGCGCGTCCGCGCCGTATTGGTTCAGGATATCATCCGGGTCGACGATATTGCCCTTGGACTTGGACATAGCCGACCCGTCCTTGGTGACCATTCCCTGAGCCAGGTAATAGGGGAACGGCTCGCTGATTGACGTCAGGCCGAAGTCCCTCAGGACCTTGGTGAAAAACCTCGCATAGATCAGGTGGAGGATGGCGTGTTCGACGCCGCCGATGTAGAGGTCCACCGGCAGCCAGAACTTGGCGGCGGCCGGGGCGAAGGGGAGGTTTCTCTCGCCCGGCGAGCAGTAGCGGAAAAAATACCACGACGAATCGACGAACGTGTCCATCGTGTCGGTCTCGCGGCGGGCCGGGCCGCCGCATTTCGGGCAGGTCGTCCGGACGAAGCTCTCGAGCCGTTCGAGCGGCGACCCCTCGGCGCCGGTGATCTCGACGTCGTAAGGGATCTCGACGGGCAAGTCCTCGTAGGGGACGCCGATGGTCCCGCATTTCTCGCAGTAGATGATCGGGATCGGCGTCCCCCAATACCGCTGGCGCGAGATGCCCCAGTCGCGGAGGCGGTAGATGGTGCTCCGGCGGCCGAAGCCTTTTTCCTCGGCGTACGCTCCCATCTTCTCCATCGCCTCCTCGGACCGGAGGCCGGAGAACGGCCCGGAATTGACGAGGATGCCGTGATCTTCGAAGACCTCGGCCGGGACCGCCGCGTGCGGTTTCGTCTCTTCCCCCGGCGGTGCGATGACCGTCCGGATGGGGACGCCGTAGCCCTTCGCGAACTCGAAATCCCTGGCGTCATGGGCGGGGACGACCATGATTGCGCCCGTCCCGTAATCCATGAGGACGTAGTTCGCCAGCCAGACCGGGATGAGCTCACCCGTGAAGGGGTTCAGGGCTCTTTTCCTGGTGTCGACGCCGCCCTTCCCGGTCTCGCCGATCTCGCGCTTCAGCCGCATTTCGACAACGGCCTTGGCAACCCAGGCCTTAAGCTTCTCCTCGTCCGGCCCGGCGATGAGGTCGGGGACGGAGGGGTGTTCGGGCGAGACCACCAGAAAGGTCGCCCCGTAGATCGTATCCAGGCGGGTCGTGAAGACCTCGATTTTCTTCGGCGACCCTTCGAGTCCGAATTGGACGTGGGCTCCGCTGCTCCGGCCGATCCAGTTCTTCTGCATCTGGAGGACGTGCTCGGGCCATTTCCGAAGGGATTCGTGCCCTGCGAGGAGCTCGTCGGCGTAGTCCGTGATCTTCAGGAACCACTGTTCCATCTTTTTTTGGGTGACGACCGTGTCGCAGCGCCAGCAGCCGCCGGCGACGACCTGCTCATTGGCCAGGACGGTCCGGCACTCCGGGCACCAGTTGACCCAGCTTTCCTTGCGGAAAGCCAGGCCCTTCTCGAACATCTTGAGGAAGATCCACTGGTTCCACTTGTAGTATTCAGGCTGGCAGGAATTGATTTCGCGGTCCCAATCGTAGCTAAAGCCCATCCTCTTGAGCTGCGTCCGCATGTGGTCGATATTGCCGAGGGTCCATTCCCGGGGATGGATGCCGTGCTTGATGGCCGCGTTCTCGGCCGGCATGCCCAGGGCGTCCCAGCCGATGGGATGAAGGACATTCTGCCCCTTCATCGTCTTGAAGCGGGCGATGACATCGCCGATCGAGTAGTTCCGGACGTGGCCCATGTGGATGCGGCCGGAAGGGTAGGGATACATCTCCAGGCAGTAAAACTTGGCCTTGGACGGGTCCTCGGTCGCCCGGAAGGCCTTCTCGGCCTCCCAGCGGCGCTGCCACTTTTCCTCGATGGGCTTGAAGTCGTAGGTGTCCTTCATGGTTCGAACGGTCCTCGGAAAATCGGGTTTCGGGCTCTCCGGCGGCCCGAAAAAGCAAAATTCATCTTAGGTTTATCCCCTTGAAAAGTCAAGGAATGCGGATATACTAGGTCCGGCCATGGCGATTCTGGAAGTCAAAAACCTCTCCGCGGGATACGACGATGGCTTCGTCATCGAGGACATTTCCCTGACGCTCGATCCCGGCGATTTTGTCGCCCTCCTCGGCCGGAACGGCTCAGGGAAAAGCACCTTGATCCGGGCCATGCTCGGCCTGCTCGAGAACGTTTCAGGCCAGGTCATCCTGGGCGACGACAACCTCTTCCGCCTCGGCCCGCGCGAGATCGCCCGGAAGATCGCCTACGTCCCCCAGCTGGCCGAGCCTGTCTTCGAATTCACGGCCCGGGAGATCCTCCTCATGGGGCGCTATACCCGTCAGGCCCGGTTTGAGACGCTCTCCGCCGGCGACGCCGAGGCTGTCGACGAGGCCGTGCGCCTGACGGAGACGGCGGGCCTGCTGGGGAAAAAAGTGGGCCACCTGAGCGGCGGCGAGCGGCAGCGGGTTTTCATCGCCCGCGCTTTGGCCCAGGATACGCCCATCCTGTTCCTTGACGAGCCCAGCCTCCACCTCGATATCAGCTACCAAGTCGAGATCTACGCTATTCTCAAGAGCCTCCAGAAGGACAAAGGGAAAACGATCCTGGCCGCCGAGCACAACATCAACCTCGCCGCGGCCCACGCCGAGCGCCTGGTCTATTTGAAGGATGGGGGCATCGCGGCCCAAGGCGGGCCGGCGGAAACGATCACGGCGGACATGGTCAGGGCTATTTTCGACGCCGAGGTCGATGTCAGGCCGAACACCCGGTCCGGCCTCCCGGAGATCTCGCTCGTCACCCAAGGAAAGGTCCCGTGAACGCAATGACCCCTTTTGAGGCCGGGATCATGAATCGAAGGGATCCCTCGCAAGGTCATCGCGAGGGCTCTTGCCCGCGGCGACCTCAGGGCCATGAGATTGACGCGCCCAGGAGGGCTCGCAATGACACTTCAACATGCGTCAGGGAAGAGAGGAGACACGCACCTCAGGCTCATGCCCCCCTTCTGTCGCACCTCCTGCCGGCGCGCGCGATAGCGATATTCCTCGTCGTTCTTACGTCATCGATCTTCCCGGCCCGCGGAAAATGCCGGGCCCCTAAGGACGTCTCCCGCGATGATCTTCCCGCTCAAGCCGAAGTTCTCAAGGACGACCTCGGCCGCCCCTTCCCGCTGCCCGCGACGACACCGACGCGGATCGTGTCGATGGCCCCGAACATCACCGAGATCCTCTTCGCCCTCGGCCTTGGCGGGAACGTCGTGGGCGTCACCAGGTTCTGCGATTATCCGCCCGAGGCCGGGTCCATCGCGAAAATAGGCGGGCTCGTCGACCCCAACATCGAGCGCATCCAGGCCCTCGCGCCGGACCTCGTCATCGCCTTCCGGGGGAACCCGCTCCGCATCGTCAACCGCCTGGCCGGCCTCAAGTTGCCGGTCTTCGTCCTGGACATCGGGAACGGCCTCGACGCCCTTTACCCGCTCATCGCCAGGGTCGGCCTGGTCACCCGGAGGGAAAAGGAAGCCGAGGGGCTCGCGGCCGGTCTCCGGGCCAGGCAGAGCGCCGTCGAGAGCGCCTTGGGCCCGGTCAGGGAAAAACCGCGGGTCTTCGTCGTCCTCCGCGGCCAGGGGCTCTGGACCTGCGGCGGCGGGAGCTACGTCAACGACCTCATCGTCAGGGCTGGGGCGGTCAACATCGCGGCCGCGATGCCCAAGAAATGGGTCCTATACAGCCCGGAGCGGATCCTCAGGGACGATCCGGACGCCATTTTCATCCTTTCCAAGTCCGAAGAGGATTTCGCCAGAGCCCGAGAGTGGCTGAGCCGCGAAGTCCATCTCGATCGCGTTAAGGCGGTCGTCGGGCGCCGGGTTTATATGATCGACGAGAACTCGGCCAGCCGCTTCGGCCCGCGGCTCGTGGACGTCCTGGACCGGATGGCCCGCGCCCTTCATCCCGAGCGCTTCGTAGGGAAGCCGTGAGCGCGAAAACGGGCCGCCGTCTCCTCCTGGCCCTCCTCATCCTGCTCGCCGCGGCCGGCTTTTTCCTGTCTCTCCTGACCGGTCCCGTCAAGACCTCCGCCGCCGACCTGTGGGACCTCCTCCGGGGCGGGGCAACGGGCGTCCAAGCCACGATCTTCATCGACCTCCGGCTCTCCCGGGCCCTCCTGGCCTTCCTGGTCGGGGCGAGCCTGGCCCTCTCCGGGGCCATCCTCCAGGGATATTTCCAGAATCCCATGGCCGACCCCTTCGTCGTCGGGGTATCGTCCGGCGCGTCGCTCGGCGCCGTCCTGGCCCTTTCGCTGGGCGTCAACGTCGCTTTCCCCGGCTTCTCCGGGCAGGGACTCATGGCTTTCGCTTCGGGATTGGGAATCGTCTCCTTCGTCTACCTTCTTTCGTTGCGGAAGGGCAGTTTTAAGATCGAGACTCTTCTCCTGACCGGGATCGCAGCTGGCGCGCTGGCCTCGGCCCTGACCTCGTTTCTCCTCTTCATGCGGTCGGATTCCTTCGACCAGGCCGTGTTCTGGCTCCTCGGCAGCTTCCAGCTGGCTGACTGGAAGCAAGTCGGGACAGTGGCTCCCTACTTCGTCATCTGCCTGGCCGCTTCGCTCTGGCTGGCCAAGGACATGAACCTCCTGACCATGGGGGATGAGACGGCCAGGGCCCTGGGCTGCCCGGTCCGCCGCGTGCGGAAGGCCTTCCTCATCTTGTCCTCGCTCCTGGCCGCGCTTTCCGTTTCGGTCAGCGGGATCATCGGCTTCGTCGGCCTCGTCGTGCCCCATTGGATCAGGCTCCTCATCGGTCCCGACCACCGCCGGCTCTTCCCCTACGCTTCCCTGGCCGGCGGGACGTTCCTCCTCTACTCGGACCTTATCGCCCGGACCCTCCTCCCGTCGGAGCTTCCGATCGGTGTAATCACGGCGGCCGTCGGCGCCCCGTTCTTCCTCTATCTCCTTCACCAAAAGCGCTAATCCGTAATTGACATTTGCGCGGTTTTGGCATATTTAATAGGTAACATGCAGCTGTCCCTGAGCCAGATTCTATTCCTTATTCTGACCATCGCCGTCGTGGTGGCCGTCATTTTTCTCGTCCGGGTCTTGATCCAGCTTCGCCGGACCGCCCGGGAGGGCGAGAAGACGCTCGCCAAGGCCCAGGAATTGATGGACGGGTTCAAGGAGATCGAGGCCAAGATCAACGCAAGTCTGGATGATGTCGGGCAGGTCCTCCAGACATCGAAAAAGGCTGCCGCCGGCATTTCCGAGATCGCCGGTTTCGTCGCCGGCAAGGTCATCCGGCCGAGCGTCAAGTACTTGCCCCTCCTGTTCCCTTTGTTCCGCATCGGCTGGCTGCAGTTGAAAAAAAAAAAGGAGAAGAATCATGGGGGATAACAAAGACAACCATTTCTGGGATTCCTTCCTGACATTCATGGCGGGAGCGGCCGCGGGCTTCATCGTCGGCATCCTGTTCGCGCCGGCGAGCGGCAAGGAGACGCGGAAAAAGATCAAGGACCAGGCCATCAAGACGGGCGAGGCCGCCAAGGACGGGTACGAGAAGATCGCCAAGGAAGCGGAAAAGGGCATGAAAGTCGTCAAGGAAAAGACGACCGAGGGCCTCGAAGCCATAAAGGAATTCATCGAAAAAAAGAAGGAAGAGTACCTGAATAAACCGGAAGACTACTCCGGAGAGGGCGAAGAGGGCAAATAGGCGGCGCCCGGTCCCTCTTCTCTTTTTCGAGCCCGTTTCGGGCCAGGAACCCGTGTATTTTTCCGCCGGATCGCGCTAGAATACCGTTTCCGACCGCCTCGAAAGGTTATTCGACGATGAGAACCCGCACAACGACCGCTCCCCGCCGGCTCCCGACCCTGTTCCTTACGCTCGGTCTGCTGGCCGTCCTCCCCCTGACCTTGTCCGCCGTGGATAAAAAGACCGCCCAGCGGATCGACGAAGAGATCGAAAAAAATAAGGCGGAAATCATCAAGATCCGCCGTTTCATCCATATGAACCCCGAGCTCGGCAACCGGGAGTTCGAAACCTCGCGGCTCGTCAGCTCCAAGCTCGACACGCTCGGCTTCGAGGTCCGGACCGGGGTGGCCAAGACCGGCGTCGTGGCTCTCCTCCGCGGCACGCAGCCGGGCGCATCGATCGCCGTCCGGGCCGATATGGACGCCCTGCCTATCCAGGAGATGACCGGCCTCCCGTACAAGTCGCTGAATCCGGGGGTCATGCACGCCTGCGGCCACGACGTCCACACCTCCATCGCCCTCGGAACAGCCATGGTCCTCAGCGCCCTGAAAGACAAGATCAAGGGCAGCGTGACGTTCATCTTCCAGCCCGCCGAGGAGGGCCCGCCCCAGGACGAGGAGGGCGGGGCCGACCTTATGATCCGGGAGGGCGCCCTCGACAGCCCGCCGGTAAGTGCCATCGTCGGCTTCCACGTCTGGCCGGAGAGCGTCGGCCAGGTCTTCTTGGCCCCCGGTTTCATCACCGGGAGCTCCGACGATTTCCGGATCACGGTCAAGGGAAGAGCCGCTCACGGGGCCCGGCCCCAAGAGGGAGTGGATGCGATCGTCATCGCCGCCGAGATCGTCCAGGCCCTCCAGACAATCGTCAGCAGGGCCGTCGACCCTACCGACCCCGCAGTCCTGACCGTCGGCACGATCCAGGGCGGGGCCCGTCCCAACATCATCGCCGACCGGGTCACTCTCGAGGGGACGGTCCGGGCCCTGAGCGAGGCCAACCGGAAGAAGATCCCGCCGCTCATGGAGGCGATCGTCAAGGATATCACGGAAATGAGCGGCGCGTCCTACGAGTTTGAGTACAAACCCCTGCTGCCGTCCGTCTATAATAATCCGGAGCTGACCGCCACAATGGCCCCAATCCTGGCCAGGCTCCTGGGCAAGGACAACGTTCTCGAATGGAAGCCCCAGCTCATCGCCGAGGACTTTTCGTTCTTCGCCCGGAAGATCCCGGGGTTCTACTTCTTCCTGGGCGTCAAGGGCCCGGCCCAGCAGGCGTCACCGCTCCACAGCGCGAATTTCAGCCCGGACGAGCGGAGCATCCCCCTGGGCATCAAGATCCTGTCCCACCTCCTGCTCGACGCCCTGGAAGAGCAGAGCTCCCTCGCGACGGGCGTCCCCAAAATTTAGGGCCGACCCCCTATCCATTCCTCTTTCTGGCCGCGGCCCTGGCCTGCGGGATCGCCTCCGGTCCGGCCTTCCTCGTGTCTCCGGCCGCCGGACTTGGGATCGTCCTGGCTTTCCTGGGAACGGCCTGGACGTCCTACGCTCTCCGGAAAACCGGCCCGGCCTTCACCTTCGTCCTCCTAGCCGTGGCCGCGTCCGGGGCCACGCTATATGCCCTTTCGGACAGGGGATACGAGGCCAACGCCCTTCACCGGTATGAATCCGGGGATTACCTGGACGTCTCCGGCTGGCTCCTCGGCTCCCCCGGCCGGGAGCCAGAGAGGGACATTCTCCTCCTTCGCGTGGAGTCGATCCGGGACAAGGGCAAAGAGCGCACCGTCCGGGGAAATCTCTCGCTTACCGTTCCCTTCCAGCCCGGAAAGCGGGACCGGCTCAGGCTCCGCGCCGGGGACAGGGTTTCAGCGTCCATCCGCCTCTCTTCGGGCGGGACGTTCAAGAATTTCGGCGGGTTCTCCTACGACCGCTACCTCAAGAGCCGGAACGTCCACCGCCGGGCCTTCACCAAATCGAGTCTCCTCGTGGAAAAAACCGGGGGCGGGCGGGGGATGCCGCTCCTGGCCCCGATTTCGCGGATCCGCTGCGCCCTCCAGGAAAACCTCGAGGTCTCGTTCCCGAACGCGGACGGAACGGACATCTCGCCCGTGGGGGCGGTCCTCGAGGCTCTCCTCCTCGGCGAAGACGGCCGGATGGACGCCGCGACCGTCCTTTCGCTCCAGCAGACTGGCCTCTATCACTTGTTCGCGATCTCCGGCGGCCACATCGCGATCATCACCCTCCTTCTTTTTTCCTTGTTCAGGCTCGTCCGCATACCCCGGCGGCCGTCGTATCTGGCCCTCATTCTCTTCCTCGTCTTTTACACTCTCCTCGTGGAGGGCAGCCCGTCGGTGCTCAGGGCAACGGTCATGACCCTGGCCTTCCTCGCCGGCCGTCTGCTCTGGAAAGACGTCCACGTCCTGAACACGATCTCGTTCAGCGCCTTCGCCCTCCTCCTTTCGAACCCCTTCAACCTCTTCGACGCCGGCTTCGAGCTGACCTACGCCGCGACGCTCGCCATCATCCTCTTCGGCCCGCCGCTCATCAGACGCCTCCCCCGGCTTCCGCTCAAGACAGGCGAGATGACAGCCCTCTCGCTCTCGGCGTCGCTCGGCGTCCTGCCGATCATCGCCTCCAGTTTCAACAGGGTCACCTTCGCTTCGCTCATCCTGAATTACGCAGCCATTCCCCTCGTGGGGCTTATCATGGGGATCGGCTATGCCTTCCTTCCCCTTTCGGCCGCGCTTCCCGGGACCGGGCCGCCCTTCGTTTTCCTGCTCCAGTTCCTGGTTGGGGTCTTCTCCCGCCTGTCCCGTCTGCTCGACGGAGTTTCCTTCCTGTCCTACAGGATCCCGACGCCCCATCGGGGGACCATCGTCGGATATTATCTCTGCCTCGGCCTGCTTCTCCTCCGCCCGAGGTTCAAAGCACAGCGCCTGCTCACCGCCGCCTGTTTCTCGCTTTTCGCCGCAGTCCTCGTGACCTACCCCTTTTCGCCATCCTCCAAGGAGCTCATGGTCACGATGATCGACGTCGGTCAAGGCGATTCCATCCTGGTCGAGTTCCCGGGGCGGAAAAAGATGCTTATCGACGGCGGCGGGTTCGTCGACAGCCCTTTTGACGTTGGTGATAAGGTCGTTTCCCCGGCCCTCTGGCGTAAGGGGATCAAGCGGATCGACTTCCTCGTCCTGACCCACCCCCACCCGGACCATCTCAAGGGCCTCGTGTCCGTAGCCCATAATTTCCGGGTCGGTGAGTTCTGGGAAGGGGTCCCGCCGGCGGAGGATGCCGTCTACCAGGAACTCATGAGCGCTCTCCCGACCTCCGCCCTGCGGCGGAGGGTCGGCCGTGGATTCCGCCGCGAGGTGGGGGAGACTATCATCGAGGCACTCCATCCCGGCCGGGACGGCGGTCCCGGCGCCCGGGCCGCGGATAACGACAGCTCCCTCGTCCTCCGGATCTCCATTGGGCGGACGGCCTTCCTCTTCGCCGGGGACATCGGCGCCGGCGCCGAGAGCGAGATCCTCGAAGCGGGGGGAGACCTCCGGAGCACGGTCCTCAAATCCCCGCATCACGGGAGCGGGACATCGAGCTCCGTCCCCTTCCTCCAGAGCGTCCATCCGGACGACGTCCTCATTTCCGTCGGCGAAGCCAACCGGTACGGTTTCCCGACCCCCCCGGTCCTCGAGCGGTACCGGAGCCTGGGTGCCACGGTTTACCGGACGGACCTCCACGGGGCCATCGAATGCTCAACGGACGGAACGAGGACCCGCTTCCGGACCGCCTCGGGGCTTTCCAACTGGCATTGACATGAACGACTAAATTGATAATAATGAAGTCAGCGAAAAGGCCATGGTGAACAAAAAGAACCTGGTATGTGTCGTCCTTTCCCTACTGGTCGTGTCCTTTCTCTCCGCCCAGAGCGTGACAGACCTTTCCAAGAAGGAAAAGGCGCGCCGGGCGGGGGTCAAGAACAAGCCGACCGCCGTCATCACCAACGCCGACCTGGCGAAGCTGAAAAAGAAGCCGGCGGTGGAAGTCGCGGAGCCGGAAAAGGCCGCGGCCGAGGGCGAAACTCAGGCGGCGGGCGAAACGAGCCCTCCGTCCACCCAGGAAGGGACAGTCCCGCCCCAGGCCGCCCAAGCCGCCCCCGAACAGAAGCCCGTGGAGCAAACTCTCCCGGCCGACCAATCGGTCATGGCCGAGAAGGACTTTAAGGCCAGGCTCAACGAGCTCGCGACGAAAGCCCAGGACGCTCAGGAAATGATCGATCTCCTGACCTTGAAGATGAACTCGCTCTGGCAGGAGTTTTACAACATGGGCGACGTCAAGGCCAGGGACTTTACCCAGTTCCAGATCAGCGAGACCTACGACAAGCTGACCAAGGCCGAAGCTGAGGCGGCCCGAGCCACCAAGGACCTGGACGATTTCCTGGCGACGGCGAAGCGGGAAGGCGTCCCGACGATCTGGATCAAGTGAAGTAGGGGTCAAATCTTCATTCTTGTACTTTTATAAGACCTGACCCCACATCAAACGTAATATTATCTGTTCGTTGGGGAATTTGTCTTTACGCTGCCCTCGAAACTCAAGGCGCCAGGGCTCGCCTACCCCTATCCTGTCTGAAAAATCCTATCGGAAATACAGCAGCGAGATCCTGATGCCGAGTTCTCTTTCGTCCTTGGAACCGGGCGTCACTTTCGCCGGGACGAAGGTTTTGTCGACCCCGGTCACGAGCTCGAAATCCTTTTTGTCGCCTAGCCATTCCTTCTTGATGATGAACTGCCGCTCGAACTCCCCGCTCCCGGGGGCGAACTTCTCCAAGGGCTTGCCGTCGATACTGATGGTGACTTTCTGACCGGCGGTCGCGAGGCCGGCCTGGCCGCGAAGGACGAGCAGGGCGTCGCGCCCGGGGTTGTCGATGGCCGTGCGGGCCTCCTTCGATGTCCATCTCCACCGCCGGCCCGGGTCCTGGGTATCAGTCTCCTGGCCGTACCAGCCGCTCAAATAGACGATGACCGGGGAATCCGCCGACGGGACGACCCGAAGCGTTTTGCGGATGAGGACGAGCCCGGAGTCCCCCGTCTTGTCCGATGGCGAGGCGAGTCCGACCGTGAGTCCGAGCCTCTCCGTCCCCAGAAATTTAGCGTCGAACTCGTTGATGAAGGCGGGGATATAGATCCGTCGGGTGAAGGTGTATTCCCTGTTCGGTTCCCACTTGGAGGTCGGGACCGGCGGCTCGCATTCGTCCCGGAAGAGGAGCCGACCGCGGTGCACGAAACGGGAAATGATCCTGTCATCCTCGGTGATCGGCGCGAGCGATGAGTCCGTCCGGACGCGATAGGTCACGTCCGTGAAGAGGTTGTCGGTCAGGACGCGGGCCGAAAAGGCGACGCTGAGGTCCATCCCCCGGACCCCGAGCTCTTTCCGGCAGGGCCAGGACAGAAGAGTGGCCAGGACGACGAGAACGGCCAGGGCCCGCAGTTTGGTCATGAGACGATGGACGCTCCTTTTAAGCGAAGGTCCTCCTAAAGCGGTTATTATAAACATTTTCCCGGTGGGAGTAAAGCGGGCCGGGAGGTTGGACGGTTGAAAATCGCCCCCACATGCACTAAGATAAGCACGGCCAAAGCCCATGAAAGCCAAAATCAAACCCGAGATCCCGCCTTCCTCCGAGATCCAGCGGGCCGGCCGGCGGACGCCGGCCCAACTCCGGCCCGTCAAGATCACCGTCGATTATATCGATTTCGCCGACGGCTCTGCCTTCATCGAGATGGGCCGGACCCGCGTCCTGGCAACGGCTACCATTGACGACCGGGTCCCGCCCTTCCTCAAAGGCACGGGCTCCGGCTGGGTCACGGCCGAATACGCCATGCTCCCGCGCGCGACCGAGGAACGGACGCCTCGCGAGCGGGCCGGCGGCAGGATCTCGGGCCGGACCCAAGAGATCCAGCGGCTCATCGGCCGCTCGCTCCGGGCCGTGACGGACCTCCAGTCCCTGGGAGATAAGCAGATCATCATCGACTGCGACGTCCTCCAGGCCGACGGAGGGACCAGGGCCGCTTCGATCACGGCCGGCTGCGTGGCCTTGGGCCTGGCCCTGAAGAAGATGCTCGACCGGGGCTTCATCGACCACATGCCCCTCCGTCACCTCGTCGCCGGAGTCAGCGTGGGGATCGTCGGGGGCCGGGCCCTCCTCGACCTCGATTACGAGGAAGATTCCCGGGCCCAGCTCGACATGAACGTCGTCGAGACCGACCGGGGCGAGCTGGTGGAGGTCCAGGCCGGCGCGGAAAAAAACCCTTTTTCCCGGGAAGAACTCTTCGACCTCCTCAAACTGGCCGACAGGGGCGTCGGGAAGCTCATCCAGGTCCAGAAAGAAGCCCTCAAGAAGAAGAGCATCCTCTTCATGGCCTACGGGCACTAGGGCCCGGCCCCGCCGTCGCGGCTTGACATTCCGTCCCTAAATTAAATAATATCAAGCCTTAGTAACCCAGGAAAGAAAGGCCCTCAGTCTTTCATGGAGGACGTTTTTTCCTTCAACCCGCCCTCCCCGACCATGGGCTGACTCCAAGGAGGTCGTTATGAACTTTGCGTCATGGCTCATCGCCGCAGGCGCCGTCATTGTCTTTATTGCCATCATCATCATAATTATGACCGTCCAATACCGGAAGGTGGGCCCCAACGAGGCCCTCATCATCTCCGGCGGCCGGAAGAGAACCGTGACGGCGGCCGACGGCACGCGGAAAAAAGTCGGCTACCGTTACCGCCTGGGCGGCGGGACGTTCGTCTGGCCCGGCCTGGAAAAAGTGTTCGTCCTCCCCATGGACGTCATCTCCATCTCCATCCGGACCCCCGAGGTCCTGACCCGCGGCGGCGTCCCCCTCATGGCCGAGGCGTCAGCCCAGGTGAAGGTCGACTCTTCCGAGGAGACCATCCACCTCGCCGCGGAGCAGTTCCTGGGGATCGGCCGGGACGGCATCCGGGACGTGGCCGTGAACGTCCTCGAGGGAAAGGTCCGGGAGGTCATCGGGACGATGACGGTCGAGGAGATCTACCGGGGCCGCCAGGATTTCTCGAACAAGGTCATCGCCGCCGTCCGGGAGGATTTCAGCCGGATGGGCCTCGTCATCCTGTCCTTCTCCCTCAAGGACATCAGTGACACCCAGGGGTATATCGACGCCCTGAGCAAACCCCAGATCGCGGCCGCCAAGCGCGACGCGGCCATCGCCCAGGCCGAGACCGAGAAAGAATCCGTTATCAAGTCGTCCCAGGCGCGCAAGGAGGCCGAGGTCGCCCGCCTCCAGTCCGACGCCCAGATCGCCAAGGCCCAGTGGGATAACGAGGCCAAGAAGGCCGAGTCCCAGGTCTTCGTCAACACCAAGAAGGCCCAGGCGGACTTCTCCTACGAGCTCGAGCGCAACCGCCTGAACCAGGAGATCAAGAAGGAAGAGGCCAAGGTCAAGCAGGTCGAGAAGGAAGAGGCCATCAAGACCGAAGAGCTCGAGATCGCCCGCAAGGGAAAGGAGCTCGAATCCACGGTCGTCAAGCCGGCCGACGCCCGCAAGTACCAGATCAAGGCGGAAGCCGAGGCCGAGGAGTTCCGGATTGCCGCCGAGGCCAAGGGCAAGGCCGAGGCCATGAAGCTCGAGGGCCTGGCCGAGGCCGACCGGATCAGGGCCAAGGGCCTGGCCGAAGCCGAGGCCATGCTGAAAAAGGCCCAGGCCTGGGAAAAGTACACCCAGGCGGCCGTCCTCGACTCATACATCAAGATCCTGCCCGAGCTGGCCAAGGCCGTCTCCGAGCCGCTCTCCAAGGTGGACAAGATCGTCATCGTCGGCGGCGACAAGGAGCTCGGGACGACCAAGATCACGGCCCAGGTCGCCCAGATCCTGGCCCAGATGCCCGAGGTCGTGAAGTCCCTGACCGGAGCCGACATCACCCAATTCCTAAAAGCCAAGCTCTCCCCGGACGCCAAAAAAGACGAGAAGAAGTGACCGCCCCGTCGGGCGTCGAGGCAGGTGAACCATGATCTCGGAAAAAGTCCAGAAGATCGGCGCATCCCCCACCCTCAAGATCTCGGCCAAGGCCAAGGCCATGAAGGCCGAGGGGATCGACGTCATCGACCTGAGCGTGGGCGAGCCGGATTTCCCCACCCCGGAGAACATCAAGGAGGCCGGGATCAAGGCCATCCGGGACAACTTCACGAAATACACGGAGAACGAAGGCATCCCTTCCTTGAGGAAGGCCATCGCCCAGCGCCTCAAGGACGATTACGGCCTCGAATACAGCCCCAAGGAGATCATCGTCTCGGCCGGGGCCAAGTCGTCGCTGTTCCATCTCGTCCAGACGCTGGTCAACGAGGGCGAGGAGGTCATCATCCCGGCCCCGTTCTGGGTCACCTACCCCGAATGCGTCAACCTGGCCAAGGGGAAGCCCGTGATCGTCCCGACCCGCGAGGAAGACGGCTTCCTCCTGACGCCGGATCAGCTCAAGGCGGCGATATCGCCGGCGACCAAGGCCCTCATCCTCAACAACCCCTCCAACCCGACCGGCGGCGCTTACAGCAAGGACAAGCTCATGGCCCTGGCGGACGTCGTCCGCGGCGAAGACATGTACGTCATCGCCGACGAGATCTACGGCAAGCTCGTCTACGACAATTTCAAGTTCACGAGCTTTGCTTCCCTGGGCGAGGATATCAAGAAGAAAACCATCATCATCAACGGCGTTTCCAAGGCTTACTCCATGACCGGCTGGCGGATCGGGTTCGCGGCCGGGCCGGCCGAGATCATCGGCGGCATGTCCAAGATCCAGAGCCACACGACGTCCAACGCCTGTTCCATCGCCCAGAAGGCGAGCCTCGAAGCCTACCTCGGGCCCCAGCACGAGGTCCAGAAGATGGTCGCCGAGTTCCAGCGCCGGCGCAACTACTGCCTCATGCGGCTGGCCGCGGTGCCCGGCCTCGCCTGCTTCAAGCCCCAGGGCGCTTTCTACCTTTTCCCGAACGTCAAGTCCTTCTACGACAAGGAGTTCGGCGGCGCCCGGATCCGGAACTCCTACGGCATGGCCTACTATTTGCTCAAGGAAGCCAAGGTAGCCATCGTGCCGGGCGATTCCTTCGGCGCGGACGGCTACATCCGCCTGTCTTACGCCACGTCCATGGAGAACCTGGAAAAGAGCCTGGACCGGATCGTCGAGGCCCTGGCCAAGCTCAAGACGGCCAGGAAGGTCAAGCAGGTATCCCTCAACAACACCGTGACGAGGGTCAGGAAATCCGTGCCCGTCGAGTCCGAGATCGACCTCCGGATGCGGGACGCCCTCGTCGCCGAGATGGACGGCCACCTGGGCTATGAGGGCCGGTACGAATGGAACGCGAACATCAACGGCGCCATCGTCCAGCTCCGGACCAACGTCGGCCACCTCAACGATTTCTGGACGGAGAACTGGCTGCCCGCCCAGCTCGAGGCCGACCTCGAGCCCCACGGCATCATCTACGCCGTCGATGGGATCGCCGGGCGGGAGCCCCGGGCGTTCTACAGCCCGGAGACCAAAACGGGGATCCTCGTCAACACGGACGGCTACGGACCGCTACGTAGCCTGGCCCTCGGGCTGGTCATGGACGTCGCCGAGCGGATGGCGGGAGCCGGGGGCGCGGGAGCCGTGCGCGGCATGTCGGCGGCGGCGCCGGGCGGCGACGGACTCATCCTGGTCGGCCCGCCCGGGACGAAAAAAACGGAGCTCTTCTTCGAGCTCCTCGGGGACGCCCGGTTCAGGCTCCAGGCGAACGACATCGTCTTCGTCCGGCTGGCCGGCGGCCGGGCGGTCGCGGACTCGGTCGAGCGGAAGTCCTATCTGCCAACGAACACGGTCGAGCTCAACGGCCGGCTCGCGCCCCTTTTCGACAGGAGCAAGTGCGAGAACGTCGTCACCCGCAAGGAGGACTGCACGGTCCCCGAGTGCCAGCGCGGCGAGGACTGCCGGCTTGACCGGGGTTCGGCGTACTGCTACAAGGCCTCGAAGGAGGCTCACGGGATGCTCGACCCCAACTGGATCGGCGGGCCCGAGGCCTTCGCCAAGCGGACAAACCTGAAGTGGATCTTCCTCCTCCGGAACGACGAGACGTCTCCGGCCGTCGTCGAGCTCGCCAAGGACGAGGCCCTGCGGGTCCTGGAGGCCGGAGAGTCGGCCGGGGCGAAAAAGGCCTTGACGGTGGCGAAGATCCAGCCGTTTTTTAATCCGCACCTTCTCGCCGGAGGCAGGGCCGACGCGTCCGGCGCGGGGACGAGCGCGGGGCCCCTCGACGCCCAGAGGGTTTTTTTCAGCCGCCTGCTGGACGTCGCGAAATGCTATCTCTTCAACAGCGGCGTCGCCGGAGCCGACAAGATCAAGGACATCGTTGGAAAATAAAGGGGGGATTCACCCATTTTCCCCGGGGCCTCAAAGAATTTATCCATGGCCTTTCTGGCCGTGTCTTTCCTGGCCCTCCTGGCCGGGGTCATTCTCATCGAACCCATCCAGCCCTTGTCTAAGGTTCTCATCGTTCTATGGATCATCCTGGCCGCGGCGCTTCTCGGACGGCTGAGGCTCCTCCTGAGAGATTGGTTCGTTTTCGTGGCCTTTCTTTTATTCTCGGACAGCCTGAGGGGGACCATCTACGTCCTGACCTGCAAGTTCCGCCTTCCCGTTCACACCCTTTACGTTCTCAAGCTCGAGAAGGCTCTCTTCGGCGAGGTCCCTTCGGTCGCTCTCCAGACGCTCCTCCTCCGGACCGACCCGGCAGGCCACTTTTCCTGGCTCGAGAAAACGCTGAGCGTCTTTTACGGCAGCCACTACGTCGCCTTCATCTTCATCGGGCTCTTCATCTGGGTCTACAGGCCGGAGGCCCTGGCGAAATATAAAATGTCGTTATATCTCCTGATATCACTGGGCCTCTTCTTTTACGCCCTCGTACCGACCGTCCCGCCCTGGATGGCCTCGGACCAGTTCGGGCTTCTCGCGCCTCTCGTCAGTTTCAACAGGGTCCTCTTCGACTCGGCCATCCCCGCCCTCGCCAACGGCTTCGACCTCAACCCTGTCTCGGCCATGCCCTCGCTCCACGCCGGTTTCCCCATCCTCTGCTGTCTCCTCCTCTGGGGCTTGTACCGCTCGAAAGCGCTTCCTTTCATCCTCTACACATTGATCGTCCTTTTCACCATCGTCTACACGGGAGACCACTATGTGATGGACGTTCTGGCAGGGCTGGTTCTGGCTGTCCTCTGCTACGTGCTCGCCGGGTGGCGCCTGAAGCGCAGGAAAGCTGAGCTCCCGGACGGACGTTCGTTGGGAGAGGCGCGGCCGTCCGTTTGGGCCGACTTGAAAAAACCGGTCCTCGCGGGGCTGGTCATCTTCATGGCCGGCGTCGGCATCGGCCGGATGAATCAGGCTCTGGTCACCCCGGGGGTTAATTTCTACGATACGAACGTCCCTCGCTACGCCGACTTTTTCCGGAACGAGGAGCGCTACAGGGACAGCTTCCCCGTTCAACTCTATTTCGGCAACCATTATCTCGCCTGGAATGATCCGGGGTCGGCCCTGCCCTATTTCCAAAGGAGCCTGGAGCTGGCGCGGAATCCCGCAGAAAAGCGGCAGGTGCAGGAAAAAATCGATATCTGCCGTCGTTAGCCGAGCCGTTTCTCGATCTCTTCCGCGAGCAGGTGGAGCAGGACCAGGTGGGCCTCCTGGACGCGCGGCGTCGAGGCGGAAGGGATGTCGAGAAAGAAATCGACCTGGATCGGAGCTCGGCCGCCGGCCGTTCGCGTGCGTGATGGTTCATGCCTGTCCCCAATCTTCCCAGCCGGCGCGGCGGCGATCAGTCCGCCGCCCTTCCCCGTCAGGGCAACGGTCATCATCCCTTTCGCCCGGGCCACCCGGAGCCCCTCCAGGACGTTCTCTGACTCCCCGCTCGTGCTCAGCCCGACGGCGACGTCGCCCTTCGCCCCGAAGGCCTCGACCTGGCGGCTGAAGATCCGCTCGAACGATGCGTCATTGGCGATGGCCGTGAGGGAGGAGGTGTCCGCCGTCAGGGCGATCGCGGGGATGGCCCGCCGCTCTTTCATGAACCGGTTCACGAGCTCGGCGGCGAAGTGTTGGGCCTCGGCCGCGCTCCCGCCGTTCCCGAAGAGGTAGATCTTATGGCCTTTTTCCAGGGACGCCGTGACGGCGTCGGTCATCTCCGCCCAAACGGTGCCGCGGGTCTGGAAGAATTCGTCCAGGACCCGGGTGATTTCCTGAATGGCGCTCTTATGATCCATGATCACTCTCTCCTATCATTCCCGGGGGCCAGCCTATCTCCGTCATCATCGCCGGGGCTCCGCGCATGATGCCACGCCCTCGGGCACGGCTCAGGCGCGGCTTGATACGATCGCCCTGCGGACTCCCTCCATGAGTTCTCCCATGGTCTCGGCCGTGAAGCCCGTCACGGGCATCGGGTTATGAAAGTCGATCTGGACGACCCCTTTCCGGGCGTGCCACTGCCCCTTAGGCATGAGATCGAAGGTCCCCTTGATCGTCACGGGGACGATCGGCGCCCCGCCCTCCAGGGCGAGGAAGAATCCGCCCCGCCGGAAGGCCTGGATCCGGCCGTCGCGGCTTCTCGTCCCTTCGGGAAAAACGAGGAACGAATAACCTTTCTCGTGCATGAGCTCCGCGGCTCGGTGGATGCTTTTTTGCCCGCCCTTGGCTCCCTTCCGGTCGACGGGGACGTACCCGATATGTCGCATCCCGATCCCGAGGACGGGGATCCGAAACACGGACTTTTTCAGGATGATCCGGACCGGCCGGGGGATTGCGGTGGCGAGGAGCGGACCATCGAGAAAGCTTAGGTGGTTGGACATGAAAACGTAGGGCGTCGCCGGGTCGAGGCGTTCGAGGCCCGAGGTTTGAACTCTGATGCCGAGGAACCGGCAGCCGGCCCGGACCGCCCACCGGCCGAGGCGGATCAGCGGGTCCTTGGTCCCCGTCAGCATGCAGAGGAGGAGGTATGGCGTGATGAGGATGAGGAGGAGCGAGTAGAAGACAGCGAGGACGAACGTGCGCATGGTGATGAGGAAGCCTGATTATAGCACAGCCCAAGTATCAATGATCTTTGAGCAGATTTTCCAACTCTTTGATCTGGGCATCTGACATGCCCTTCATAAGGACATTAACCTTCCGCCCGGATATTCGCAGACTTATCTCCGAGTTCTTAACACCGGCTCGGCAGGCCATCACAATCTGGGTATTCATCGCAGGATTGGACGTTACCCAATAGTCAAGCGTGCTTCGGCGTCCGACTTCTTCCAAGCCATGATCCAGGGGCCACTGCACCCAGGCGGGCATCAAGACCAAAGCGTCAAGGGAAGGCGTCCGACCCTGCAGAACATCCGGGGTATTGAGCCCCATCAAATCTACGGTGTAATGCCGCCCAAAATATTTGATGGCCCCCGCATCAACAGTCCCAATTCTAGCTCCGGCTGGAAGGGTATTATCTATGGCCTGGCCTAACTCGACTTGAACCTCATCAATATTCCGGCAGTCATTAGCAAACTTGGCCCTCCAACTGATGGTTCCGAAAATCAAAAAGAAGGCCGTTGCTGAAAGGAATATTACGACAACCCCGCCGGCCATGATTTTCCCGCGGGCGCCTGATACCTGGTCCCGGAAATATGTGATGAGCGCCCAGACTCCCGCGACAAGAGGGATCCAGAAAAGCGGGATAACGGGCAAGAGATATCGGATATGATAAAACGCTTGCGGATCCGCTGGCGGCATGATCGTGATCTGCCCCGCGGCGTAAGACAAAGCGGATATCAAGAAGAGGTAGAACCATCTTCGCGCTGGTTCCTTGGATACCGCTGGTCCCAGCAGGCCGAGCCAGGCCACGCCTCCGGCCAACGGGGCATCTGACGTGATCATTTTGAGCGCTATCAGAATCCTGTCCAAAAATGGAAAATGGGCATAATATCGCGATTTGACATAAAATGTCGCGGGGAACGGCCGGCCGGCGACAAAGACGTTCCAGCCGATAAATAGGAAGCCAGCGATAGCCACGGGGCATGCGAACAGAATCAGGTCTTTCCCAGGCATCTTTTTCTTGAGAATCTGAAGGCCCATGCCTCCCATGAGCACCACGATTACGAGTCCGTATTCCGGCCTCGCCAATCCGGACAGCCCAAACAAGAGTCCGGCGGTCATATGCTTTTTCTCCATCAATCGCTCGAAACCCAGGAGACAGAGTGAGCACCCCAAGGGAATTTCCATCCCGCTGATAGAGGCCGCGACAAGAGCCGGGGAGAATCCCAAGATCACCCCCCCGATCATCGAGACGATACTCGGCAGCTGGAATTTCTTCAAGATCCTGTAGCAAGCCCACGCCGCCAAACTGTGCATCGCCATACCTGTCATCTTCACGACCAATACGATCACGCTCGTCTTCTTGAAAACGACATGGATCAGGCCAAGGAGATAGGCCCAGAGCGGTGATGTCGAACCCGTCGCCGGAATTCCCGCGTTATAGGCCAGGTACCCGGATGTCGAAACCGACCGGCCGTACACCATGTGAATCCAAGCGTCATCAAGGGGGAATCCTCCCAGCCCGTGCGGACCGCTCGCGATAAGAAGCAACGTGGCGAAAAGCAGAGACAGCACAATAACCAAGGGCCCGCTTTTTATGCACGCTTTCATATTCTTAACCGCATCCCGGCTGAGCGTTACATGTCGGAAGGAATAAAGGAAACCCCTTGGGGCCGACAACTCTTATGGGCACCCCCAGAATTCAGCGCTGCTCTCATCGATCGGTCCTTTGATAGTAGATGAAGGTGAGCGCCCCTGTTCGTGTCACTCCATAGTCCCTATAACCCGGGACGCCTCTGACATCGATGACAGTTTCTTTCTTTGTATAGAGTCTGAAAAACCCCTTGTCCTGCGACAATTCGAAATCCGATAAAAACCACGGCGCCGTCACCGCGCTTCCTTCAGCGGGTCCAATGATGATGCAATCCGGCTTTCGGGAAAGAACATATTTTCCGTCCCCTTTTTCGTGGCCGGGGATGTTCTGCCAGAACATGGCCCGAGTCGCGATCTCCCTCTTTGCGATGTGGCGATCATTCAGACCGAGCATGTCCACGAACCGGTCCTCCGGCCAATAATAGGGCGGCGATCCCGCCGTGTTGAGGGCGATCAGCATATCCGGGGGCCAATGTTCGTTGACATATTTCCCCACGATCGAACCGACAAACGTGGCCTGGTCCATGGTTTTGGCCCTGGCCAACGCCGCCGGCGGGTGGAAATGGGGAGCGCCAGCAAGACATAGAGCTGTGACCGCCATGAGGATTTTCCCCCAGGGCTCCAGGACTGGAAAAAGCCGGGGAATCGCTTGTGACAGGAAAAGACCAAAAACGGGGATCACCGGGATGAAAAGCCGATAGGCGGGCATGTGGTCGCCTCCCCATAGGACGGCAAAGGCGATGATGGCAATAAACATGATTCCATAGAACCTTGTTTTAGAATTCCATCGGCCAGAGATCGACAGGGCGGCGACAGCCAAGATAAATCCCGGTACGAAATAGGGGGGGGGGACGGCAGCGAAGGCGCGCAAATAGTCGCAGCCCGCGACGATCTTGCCTATCGAAAAGCCTCCTTTAGCGTAAAACGTGTTGGGGAAGAGGTCCCGATAGTAAAGGATACGCCAGCCCCAATAAGAGATGGAAATGGCGAAGAATGGAATCGACAACAACGCTGCGTCTTTCAATCTCCCCCGCAGAGTCTTGCCGCCTTCACTCATCACGTAAAGGACCGCTAAAGGGAAAAAAAGGGCTCCTTCCGGTTTTGTCAAAGTGGCGAGCGCGAACAGGGATCCTGATATCAATAACCCCGTGGATGAAGATAGAATTCTCGGTCTCTTGACGGTCGCCAAGATCGCCATGAAAAGGAGCAAAGCGTAGAAGGTTGTTTCAAGCCCTCCAAATGACCAGATCCACATGGCTGGACTTGACAGGACAAAAACCGCCCCCGTCCCAAGCCTCAGAATATCATTACCCTTTTGAAGAATCGAGCGAAGGATCGATCCCGCGAAAACCAGACATATTATTGCAAAAGGCACAATCCCAATGATCCGGGAAACCGCGACGAGGTCGGACTTCAAGAGCCCCATGGCCGCGGCCAAGAACACAAACAAGAAGTTTGTATAACCCTCCACCCTTTCCCCTGGATTCCAGACAAGCCCCTGTCCGTTGATCCAATTGCGACTGTAGCGCAGCGAAATGAAAGCATCGTCATGATAAAATGACCCATACGTGTGGATCGCATTCGCACTGAGCACGATTGCGCCCGCAAGGAGCGTGATGGCCAATATACTTTCGAGACCGCGCCCCTTGACCATCCATTGTCTCCGCGCTGTCGGCCTCGCCAGAGAGGAACTCAAGGCTTTTTGACCTCGTACAGTCGCCATTTTCCCAGGTGCGTTAACGGCGAGAGCTCGGGGAAACGGCCAAGGATCTGATGATCCTTTTCTTCGCCGTTGACCAGGACAAAATCGAAGAACGCGAAGTCCGTCCTCTTGACCTTCTCCCCGTGCCATTCGAGACCGGCCGTCCACCGGACATCCCTTTTAGCCTTGTAGGCGACGAGGCCGGAATAGTGCTCGGCAAACGAAAAGTTCAATTCCCCTCCCTTGAAAACCTGGGCGTAAGCAAAGAGCTGGAGAAACGGCCGGCCTTTGATGTGCTCGCTTTCCTTGCCCAAGTCAAGTCCAAGAACCCGGGACGAATCTTGGATGCGTGCCAGGCTGCCGCGGAATCCCGACAGGTCTCTTGTTTCAAATGAGCGCCAAGCAAAGGCCGTGATCAGGGAAAAAAGCAACGCGACCGCCAGGGCGATGACCTTGGGGGATGCCCGGCGGAAGGAGGGCGCGGGAAGCGCCAGGAGGAGGAAAACCATGGCCGCCGGGAACCAGCGCGAGGAGAAGAAAATCGTGTTCATGTACTTGTCGGGGGAGACGATGACAATGGCCAGGAAAAAAAGTGCTGCGGCCAGGAGGTCGCGATCCGTGCCGTCCTTGAGTCGAGTCCTATTTTGCCAGATGGAGAGTCCCGCCCAGAGCAGGAGGAAGACAAACACAATCGTCTCGACTGGGCCCCGGATCCCACCGAATGCTGCATCCAGGAACGAAGCCAGGCGGTCAAAGAGAGGTGACCAGTGCGGGGCCGTATCGAAACCGGCCATAGCTCGGAAAGCCGATAAATCGGGATACCATGAGAACGCGATCAGGCCGCATGGGACGAGGGCCGCGAAGCGCCACAGTGCCGTTTTGACAGACGCCTTTTTGACCAGGGCGATGAGGATCAACCACGCCGCCCCCGCCGCGAACCACAGGGCGTGGCTTTCATAAAGAAAAAAAGACGTCACTGCGAGCGCCCCGATGAGCTTCCAGGATGTCTTCTCCGGATCTCTCGTCGTCAGCACGAACCAGAGGATAAAGACAGGGAACCCTATCAGGAAGTTGAGGAACCCCCAATAGAAGGATTGGTTGAAGATAAGAAGTGAAACAATGGCCACTGTGGCCGGCGCCCGGCTTCGCACGGCGCCCAGCCCATGGATGGCAGCCAGCCAGAGAAGGACGATGACGATGAGCGCGGCCCGCGTGATCAGTCCGAGGGGGAGGACCGTCCAGAAAACCAGAAGGAACACATAGATCAGATTGTTCGGCGCGAGCCATTGGATGATATAAGGCCCATCGGGATTTGCAAGGGTTTCTTTGAAAAGACGGGCCTGGGCGATGTGCTGGGGGAGGTCTGTCACGGGGGGAATCGGTGTGAGGAGGATGGGGATGATGGCGAGGACAAAAAGTAGGGTTGCGATCATGGCTCTTTCCCTGAAGGCGCCCTGAGGCGAGTTCGCCGGCTTGTTCTCTGGCATCGATCTTTTCCCCAGTATAATAAAATGGTCGGAGGAAAATCAAAGGTTGAGAAAAACGTTGATTTCTGATAAAAATTTTATCAGTGCTATCGGATCCGCTAACGCCGGCCTCGGACAAGAAAAAGGATCTGTTTTTCTTTTTCCTTTTTCTTATTCTATTCCTGGCCACTTTCAGGGAATTTTTCTTTTCCGGACAGATCTTTTTCGAGCGGGACACGACCGTCGTCGAGCTCCCGGCCCGAAAACTGACCGTCGGACTCCTCAAGGAAGGGAATTTCGCTCTCTGGACTAACGCTTATGGAAACGGCCAGCCTTTTCTGGCCAACCCCAAGAACGCCATTTTCTATCCAGCGACAATCCTCTATCTCGTCTTTCCCCTCTTCACGGCGTTCAAGCTTTACTACTTCATCCATGTCATCCTCGGCTGGCTTGGGCTCTATTATCTCTGCAAATCCCATGCCGTATCGCAGAGGGCCGCTTTCTTGGGCGCGAGCCTGTTCTCGTTCAGCGGAATGTATCTCTCTTCGTTCGAGTTCTACAACCATGTCGCGGCCCTGGCCTGGATGCCCTGGATCCTTCTCGTCCTCAGCCGGGACCCGAGGTCTGGGCGTTCGAGGCTCGTTCTTCTTTCCCTCCTGTGGGCCTTGCTCATTCTGGCCGGCTCTCCTGAGGTCATCCTTTTCGCGGCGCTCCTCGCCGCGGCCCAGTCGTTCCTCAAGCCCGGAGGTTGGAGAAAGCGGTTCGTGGCGGTTGCCGCTCCGTTCGGCCTCGCTTGCCTCCTCACGGCCGCACAGCTTGCCCCGTCGTTCGAGATGCTGAGCCAGACCGGAAGGGAGGCCCAGTCCGTGCTCTGGCCCCTCGAGCTTCTCCAGCTCCCCAACATGGCCTTTCCCCATGTGCTCGGCAACGACCGTGAACCCGGACATCATGACTACTGGGGCTGGCATCTGTTCGACGAGCATTTCCCTCTCTATTACAGCTTCTATATGGGATTCGGCGCCTTGCTTCTCTTTCTTTTCGGGCTCAAGAAGCCCTGGGACCGGAGACGAAAAATTCTCTTCGGTGCGTTCATCGTTTTTTTCCTCTTGGCTTGTGGACGTTATTCGCCCTTCTTTTTTCTCTACCGGATCACACCGTTCGTGTCTTCCATCAGATACCCGGTCAAGTTCTTTTTGGGCTCCGTGTTTTGCCTTTCCATCCTGGCGGCCCTCGGATTTGACGACGCGATGTCCGGCAGGGCCCTTGGCAAGAAGACCGTTCAAGGCCTGGTTATTACGGCCGGCCTGACGCTCTCCGTTTTCCTACTCTTTAGGAATAAGGTTTTGGCCATCATCAACGCATTGTTCGTCATCGAAAAGGATTCCTCCCTTCGCGAGTTGGGCCGGTCCATCGGAACAGGTCTCGTCTTCCTCGCCGTCTATGCTGCGGTTTTCTTTCTCCTCGCAAGGACCAGGAGCCGGGCGGCTGCCATTGGCTGGGCATTGATCGTCCTTGCCGTTCTCGATCCGGTCTATCATAACAGGAGCATTAATCCCACTGTCCCACCTTCTTTCTTCGACAAGCCGCCGATCATAGCCGACCTGAGATTCCCTTTGACCATTTACAGGACGCAAGATTATTTTCTCGACCGCCGGGAGAGGAGCGGGAGCAACATTAAGTTCCTGGCTTATTACCGCGGCACCCTTTATCCCTTCACGGCCATGGGCGACGGGGTCCGATACCTGTTCAATGTTGATTTCTACGGGACATATCCCCGGCGTCAATCGGAGCTCATCCGAAAGGTCAAAGAGCTTCCGCCCAAGAGCCAGTTCAAGGTCCTTCAATACCTTGGCTGCAACTATTTCATCAGCGACAGCCCGATGTTTTCCAAAGAGTCAGCCCGGCGGCTCCAAGTCGAGGGTTTCCCCGTCATTATCGAGAGCATCACGGAAAGACCTGGGGCGCCCTATATCGTCTACGCGGCCAAGCGGGCGGCGACGCCGGAGGACGGGCTCAAGATGTTCATCGACAGCGCATTCGATCCGATGAAAGAAATCCTAACGGAAAAGGACATTGCACTGACGACTAAGTCCGGCCCTCCGGCTGACGTTGCTGTAGAAACCCCCGCGTTATTGGTCAGGAGGGAGGTCCAGGGACGGGGCTGGTATTCAGCGAACCTGTCCCGCGCAGGGGTGGCAGTATTCCCGGGCAATTATGTCCGGGGCTGGCAGACCTGGGTCGACGGCAAGAAAGCCGAGGTCTTTGAGGTTAACCTCTTTTCCAAAGGTGTCCTCGTGCCCGCCGGAGAGCACGAGGTCGTTTTGCGATATCTTCCCGGGAGTTTTATCTGGGGGGCTGCAGTCAGCCTGATGACGGTCGTCCTGCTAATCGTGGGCTCTTTAGTTAGCGTTATCGCCCTCCTTCTGCGCGTCAGAAGAAAGGCCCGCCCTTCATCCTCTTGAAGTCCTCCAGGCAATCGAACTGCGTCGCAAATCTCTTAGGGTTTTCCCCCCGAAAAACGACGTCCTCCGGCCTCAGCCCGGGAAGGAACCGACCGGCCTGGACAAGATAAAGGATCTTTCGCGGATCGAAGCCCATGATGCGGGCTGCTGTGGCGTCTGCGGCCAGAGAAAAAGGGCTGAGGACCAGTGTTCCGACGGGCTTCGCCTTACCCATGATCGGGCCGTCCCCCTCCATCCCCACTACGCCGTCAATGATGTTGTAATGGACCTTGATCGTCCGGGCCAGGTCCAGGATCGAGCGCTCGATGCCCCTGAAGTGGAGAACGTTCTTGGGCCAGCCGTAGTAGATCCCCGGCAGGACGCCGAAGAGGTTCTTCAAGCACAGCGTGACACCCGCCCAGTGATGTGTTTTCATCTTGGGCAGGCAGATCAGGACGTCGGCCTCGGCCACGGGTCGGGCCAGATAAAACGCCGGAAGTCCGGTGAGGCTACCCTTGTTCGGTGTCGCGATGGCGTCGCCATGGTTGAGATCCAGGCACTTGACCCTTTTATCCAGTATGGACCTGAGCTTCGGGTTAAGGACCGAAAACCAGGGGTCACGGCGATGTCCGGAAGCTTCGCCGACGGCGACTTCCGCCGCCCCGAGGCGCAGGCAAGCGTGGGCGACATGGGCAATGACGGCGGGATTGGTATTAATCGGCCTCTCCGGGTGTGCTTCCACGAAATTCGGTTTAAGGAGGACCTTCTTCCCTTTGAGGGCGAGCCCATCGGCAGTCATGACAGCGGCGATCTCCTTTTCGAGATCCCGGCGGTAATCGGACATGGCCAGGAGGGTAACCGGGCACGAAGTCCCACCCAGCTGGCCGCCGTGTGCGAGGTTTCCGAGGACCGCAGCGTTCGCCAGGACGGCCGTCCCCTTCAGGAACTCGCGCCTTCTCACGGGATGAACACCTTTTTGCCTGATAAGGCGATCAGTCCAGCGGCAAAATGGGCCGCGTTGAGCCCATCGTCGGGCAGGGAATTCAAGAGGCCGAGAAGCCTCTGCTTCAGACGGGCGGTATCCCTCCCATAGGTCTCGAGGCTTAAAGCAGCCCAGGCAAGGCCGCAAGGAGATTCGATCTTCTCTTGACTTCTTTCGAGAAACTCGAGGCTCGCCCGGACCCCGGTCATGTCGGTCTGTTCATGGAGAGCGATGAGGGCCAGCCCGGTCGTGTCCCAGAAAGGGAGAAGCTCTCGGTCGTTGAGGCCCGGATTTCCATAATTCCAGCCGCCGGAAGGGATCTGGCGGTCCAATAAAAACTTGAGCCCTTCAATGGCTCTAGGATCACTTCCTAGGCCGGTCACGTTGAGCGCGACGACCGACCACGCCGTCGGTTCCACCCAGCCGAACGTGCCGCGGACCCACGGCCAGCCGGTCAAGGTGTTGTCCTGTCTGATTTTGGGGTCGTTGGCGACCGTAACGGACTTCAGGGAAGCGACAAAGCCCAGAGCTCGGTCGCGGGCTTCCTTGAGGCCCAGACGGTGGAACACGATAGCGGAAAGGGCCGTCAGCCAGAGTCCCTGATCGCGGTGTTCAGGGTTTAGGGCCACGGAGCCGTCCGGGTTCTGAAGTCCCGCCGCCCAGGAAAGCAAAGGCCTTGTTAATTCGCCACCCGCGCCGGAGGCCCAGAGGGCGAGCAGGGCCAGGTGCGTCGGCTCCGCGGAGGGCCCGCCGCCCTTATAGTAAGGGATGCCGCCGCCGGGAAGGATGAGAGAGGTCAACCGTTTGGTCAGAGTAGCATTTTCAGGCGCTGATATCATCTGTTTCCTATTATACACGGGATTCCTGGGACACGATACGAAATCAAGAGATTTCGTTCATGTCCCGGAATTCGGGAGATCCCCATGCCCAAGAGGGCTCCCGATGACCGCTTTCCCCATCCTCTCGATAGCGTTCTGCACAAAAAACGACGGGGTTAAGAATGGAAATAAAAAAAGGGGGCGGCGTTTCCGCCGCCCCGTGAAGAAGCGTAAGGATCAGGTCGAGCGATCAGCTGGCTGTGGACAACGTTGACCTGGGTCCGACGATCCAGCTTCCGTTCCAGACGTACAGGTCTTCGTTGAAATCGGACATCTTGGAAACGTTATAATAGCCGGCTTCCGGATTGCCTGTGTTGTAGGATGAAGGGAGGTAAGTGGGACCCGCGGCGCTGTCTCTTCCCCAAGACGCGCACACCGTATCATCTTCTCCAATGTCAGTCGAATCAGCACCAGAAAGTACTCCGGTAACCGCCGCCTGGCCACAATAGACCTTGTAGGGGTCATTCCACGGATCATTGACAGGAAGGATCTTGACGTAGAATGTGGCAATGGCCAGCACAAAGGGATTGCCAGCCGCCAGATCTCCGCTCTGGGCGACGTTAGCCCAGGTGCCGTGATCCGTGATGTAATCAGCCGCGGCCGTGGCCGTAACCATGATTTCCTTCATGGCCGATTTCTGCTTGGCCTTCTGGATGGCTTCCAGGGCGTTCGGAATGAGCAGGGCGGCCAGGATGCCGATGATCGCGACGACGATCAGCAGCTCGATGAGGGTGAATCCTCTCATCTTCTTGAGCATTTTAAACCTCCTTTTCCTTGCTGTTTTTCTCAGTCAAGGTTTGTTAAGCTCAATTGACGCTCTATACTAGAGCAATAACCGTGCCAAGTCTATAAATATTTATAAGATATTGATATATAATAAGATACAATATTTACTTCCTTTCGACTGTTGGACAAAAGTAGCCAATTATTGTCTTTATATGACATTTATTGCCACTCAACTTGGGATCTTTTACTCAGATAGCGCCTTTTTGTCATTCTTCCTGACCTTGTTCAGGTCGTACTTTCCAATCAGGTAGCGCATCGTCCTGTAGCTGATGCCGAGGAGCGGGGCGGCTTTCTGGATGCTCCCGGCCGTGGCCATGAGGGCCTGGCCGACGTAGTTCTTGGCCACGTCGTCGAGATACACCGTCAGGTTGAAGCCCGGCTCGAAGAAGTGCGTCGTGTCGGGCTTGTTTTTCTGCGGGGAGACGATCTCCTTGGGCAGGCAGCCAACCGTCACGGTCTCCCTATCCTCGATGGCCACGATGCGTTCAATGACGTTCTCGAGCTCG
>Ga0187886_1000392_pt1 | contig 53680 bp, 44 predicted proteins | sample June2016WEW_20_1_FD_133001 | JGI IMG/M metagenome (GOLD analysis project Ga0187886, IMG submission 133001) | Peatland microbial communities from SPRUCE experiment site at the Marcell Experimental Forest, Minnesota, USA - June2016WEW_20_150 | ecosystem: Environmental > Terrestrial > Soil >... | reverse complement strand
GTTCTCTTCGGCGACGGCGCCGGTGCGACCGTGCTCTCGGCGTCGGATGAGCCTGGCGGAACCCTCGGCATCGAGATGACCACTGACACTGCCGCCACGTACTCGATCTGGATCCCGGGTGGAGCTTCGGCCCGTCCCAGTACGGTCGAGACGGTCGCCGCTCGCGAGCACTACATGCGCATGAAGGGCGGGGAGACCTTCAAGCTGGCGGTGCGGAAGCTGACCGCGACTACCCTTCGAGCTCTGGAGAACGCCGGTCTGGCTCTCGAAGACGTCGATCTCGTCGTGCCGCACCAGGCCAACTCCCGAATCATCGAGGCGACCGCCAAAGCGCTCGGTTTCCCGATGGAGAAGGTCCTCCTGAACATCGACCGCTACGGCAACACCTCCGCCGCATCGGTTCCGATCGCCCTGTCTGAAGCTGTGGCGGAAGGGCGCATCCACAAGGGCGACCGAGTCGTGCTCGTCGCATTCGGCGCGGGCGGCACCGCCGGCGCCGTGGCGCTGGAGTGGACCGCCGACCCTGCAGATCGTCTGCGCTCGGAGCACATTCGACCGCAGGATATCCGCATCTTGGACCCCGGCATTGAGCCGGCCAATCCGTTCCCACCGGCCCTGGAGTGGCTCCTCGAAGAGCCTGCGAAGGCCGCCGGCAACGCGGCCGGCAACGGCCGCCGCCCCAGGCTGGACGCCCGCTCAACCACGACGATCTCCGACGCAGCGGTCTCCGGCGCCGGCAGCGGCGCCGCCGCTACCCGGCCCAAGCGATGAGGTAGAGGCCCACGCTGGAGGGGGCTCGAACCAGCCGGACCGGAATTCGAGCAGAAGGGAGCCAATCATGATCGACCTGACCGGCAAATCCGCGCTCGTCACGGGCGGCGCACGAGGTCTCGGCAAGGCCATCTGCCTGAACCTCGCCCGCCAGGGCGCCGACGTCGCCTTCGTCGACATCGGCCGTCCGGAAGTGGCCGAGGCGACAGTCGCCGAGATCAAAGCCCTCGGCCGTCGAGCCATCTACATCGCCGCGGACGTGACGGACCCCGATGCCTGCGTGAAGGCCGTCGCGACGGTTGTCGGTGCCTTCGGCAAGATCGACATCCTGGTCAACAACGCCGGCATCACCCGCGACGACCTGATCATGCGGATGCCCATCGACGACTGGCGCAAGGTCCTGGAGGTCAATCTCTTCGGCGCCTTCTACATGATCAAGGCCGCCGTCCGCCCGATGCTCAAGGCCCATGCCGGCCGGATCATCAACATGTCCAGCGTTTCGGGCCAGGCCGGCCAGATGGGCCAGGCCAACTACTCGTCGTCCAAGGCCGGCCTGATCGGCCTGACCAAGGCGACGGCCCGCGAGGTGGCCTCGCGCGGCATCACCTGCAACGCCGTGGCTCCCGGTTTCGTCGTGACCGAGCTGACCAAGGACCTGCCCGCGGCCCTGACCGACCAGATCAAGGCAGCGACCCCGCTTGGACGCTTCGGGACGCCCGAGGAGATAGCTGCGACGGTCACCTTCCTCGCTTCCGATGAGGCGAGCTACATCACCGGCCAGGTTCTGGCGGTCGACGGCGGCCTGGTGATGCAGTAGCGGCGCGACTGCCACTGCGAAGACCCGGCATGGCGGGCCACGCGGGCCGCGTCGACGGCCCTAGACTTGGATCCAAATGGGGAACGAGACTCGAGACACCGCAGAGGAGGCCGGCTTCGGCGCTGAGCCGGTGGCCGGCGAGCCCGGCTCCGCCCACGAGCCCGACTCCACCGCTGAGCCGGCGGTACGTCGTCGCTCGCCCCTGATCGCGGCCGCTCTGTCCTTCCTCTGGCCGGGCCTGGGCCAGCTGTTCCTGGGTCGCCGGGCCTGGGCCGCCATCTTCGCTCTGCCAGCCCTGGTTCTGACGGTGTGGGTCGTGGTCCAGCTCACCCACGGGCTGTGGTGGGTTGGCGCGAGCATGCTCGACGAGAGCTATGCCCTGACCGTGGCCGTTCTCGTCGTCCTGGCCGGGGCCTTGCGCGTCGCGTCGACCGCCCACGCCTTCCTCTCCGCGCCGCGGGCCCGGCGCTTCCGCTTCCGCCCCCTGGCGGCGGGTGTCGTTGCCGCCCTCCTCGTGGCCATCGTCGGGATGCACACCTACGTGGCCGCCGACGCATGGCTCGTACATCAGGCGGATCTCGACATCGCGGCCAACAACAACATCTTCGCTGCGGGCACCTCGTCCTCCCCCAGCCCCAGCCCCACCGCCACCCCGATTCCCACGCCGCTCGACCTGTCGGCGTTCCATCCCGCAGCCACCGTCGAGCGGAGCGCCGACCCTACGCCCGCTCGAACGAAGAATCCCAATCGGATCACCTTCCTGGTCGTGGGCCTGGACAACATGCCCGGCCGAGCCTTCCAAAACGCCATCACGGATACCATGATGGTTGTGAGCATGGACACCGGGACGGGCAAGGTGACCATGATCAGCGTGCCCCGCGACACCTCCGCCTTCGACCTGTACTACGGCGGCTGGGCCGAGTCCGGGTTGAAGCTCAATGAGCTGGTCAACAAGCTGATCAACGGCTACTACAAGTCTCCGGATCCGCCGATGATCACCCTGAAGAAGGAGGTCAGTTTCCTGGTCGGCCTGCCCATCGACTACTACGCCGCACTCGACCTGGGAGGCCTCGCCAGCATGATCAACGCGATCGGGGGCGTGGACATCTACAACGAGCGGGCGATCGACGACCCGTCGACCGGAATAGAGATGGGCGTCGGCCGCGTCCACCTCAACGGCTCTTTGGCCATGCTGTACGTCCGCTCTCGTGAAGGAGCGGGCGGCAGTGATTACCAGCGAGCAGCTCGCCAGCAGGCCCTGCTCGTGGCTCTGGAGCGGAAGGTGGCGAGTCCGTCCATCCTGCCGAATGTGGGCAACCTTATCTCGCTGGCCGGCAAGGTCGTCGCCACGGACTTTCCGCTCGCGACCGCCCGCGACTACGTGTCGGCCGCCCAGCACGTGACCTCGATATCCAACTGCGTGCTTGGTCCGCCCTACAGCTACCATCCGGACACGTCCACCACGGGCGGGACGTGGACCAGCCGGCTGGACATGGCGCTGGTCGCCAACCTGTCGGTGGCGTTGTTCGGCTCGGAGAGCAGCTACTACGGGCTCCCGGGGGTCGTGCCGGCGGCCTGCCAGGCGTGACCCGGCGGGTGCCTATTTGTAGGTGACGGCCGTTCCGGGCGGGACGCTCTGTATGAAGATCTCGCCGCGAACGAACGGGATCTCCCTGCCCGAGTCGTCGTAATAGTGGGTCAGGGCCGAGTCCGAATCCTTCTTCCAGGTGCCGGTGGTCGCCTTGCCTTCCTTGAAGACGATGGCCTTGCCCGAGCCGACATTGCCGATGGCGATTCTCTGTATGTTGTAGTCCATGTAGTCGTTGGTGACCGTCTGGAACATGACGACGATGTTGCGGGCGATCACTTGCTGGTTGTTGGCCGGATCGATCTGAAGCTTCCCGTCGAGGATGCGAACGTACGAGTCGTTCTCCGGGTAGTACTGGTAACTCACGGAGACGGTGCGATAGGGGACGAAGACCGCCTCGGTCTCGGGCCGTTCGGCCGCCGGGATGTCGGCGACGAAGGGTCGGGAGGGTGGGCCCTGGTAAGTCGCCGGGTAGCCCTTGCTCGCCGCGCAGCGGATGAGGTCCGCCGTGTTCGTGTACTCGTTGTGGGGAGCCACTCTGGTCGTGATGCGGTGGTAGGGGCAAGCTCCGCCGGCGCCAGGGTCCATGTTGTAGAAGTAGCTGGCCATCGCGGGGATCGTCACCCTGCGAACCTTGGTGTCGCCCCCGTCATGGCCGTACAGCGCCTTGTACTCGGCTGCCCACCGCACGAAGTAGGGTCGACCGCTCCGCATGCCGCCGATATCGGATGCGGTTCCTTCCTGGAAGATCATCATGTAGCGGTCTTCGCCGTATTCCTCATACGACTGGTAGACGATCGAGGCCGAAGAGAAGCCCGACTGCGGTCGGGCGATGGCGTTGTCGCCGATCGAGATCGCCAACGGCAGGCGGTGGGCGAGGTTGGCCGGAGCCGCCACTCCGTCAAGATCGCTGTACTCCCATCCGCTGGGCAGATCCGTGGGGCCCGCTTCGGTGGGAGAGGGTGAAGGGGTCGGTGAGGCCGTTGGTGAGGCGGTAGGAGACGGGGTAGGAGAGGCGGTCGGGGACGGCGACGACGAAGGGCTAGCCGCTGGAGACGCCTGCGCCGGTCTGAGCCATACCAGCAGCCCAGTGCCGACGATCGCCACGATCGCGATCGCGCCAACGGCGATCGTTAGCTTACGGTGGCCGATCCAGATGGGTCTGATCCTGGTCCGGGTGCGTTCGAGTCCAGCCCTGATGCGTTCGATCACGATGCGTCTCCAAGCGTCGGGCTCGAGTCAGAATAGCGGCAACGGCCTACCGCCAGCGCCTCCGGGAGTGCCTCTCAGGGGTGGCGGGATGGTCCTGGCGAAGCTCGCGGGGACCGGGACGACGCGTCGTCTGTCGTGCTACATTCTGCGGGCTTTGGGACCACGCACCGTCTACCCAACATCCCGGCGGGTTTCGCCCTGGCTCGCCGAACTCCCGTCGTTCCTCTCGCCGAAGGAAGTGACGCCGGCTCTGTGCGCGCCGTGATATCCGCGCCAACAGACGGCAGAGCGACGCACGTCGAATCCCCAGATGACATAGAGCGCCTGAAATCCCTCCTCTCGTGCCCGGCGTGCCGTTCGCATCTCTCCTGGGGGCCGGATGAAGCCAGCTGTGATGGCTGCGGACAGCGATATCCGATCGAGGACGGTATCCCCGTTCTGATTGCCGATCGGGCTGCGGCTGACCAGGACGAACTGGACCACGAACATGGGCACAGCCACGGAACTTCTGACGAGCACAAGGATCGTCAGGCGGCGCACTTCGATCGCGAGACGGCGGCTGAGTTCGAGACGACGCGCCCCCACGGGACGGCGCCGCTGTACGAGTGGCTGCTGCGGGAGAAGTTCCGGCGGGCGGTGGCGCCGCTGGGAAGACGACTCGACGGCGCGACCGCACTGGTCGTGTGCGGCGGATCAGGTATGGATGCCGAGTTCCTCCGGGAGTGCGGCGCTGCTGTGGTAACCTCCGACATCTCGCTGGGGGCCGCCAAGCGTGCCCGTGAACGAGCGCGGCGTGGCGGGTTCCCGCTCCTCTCGATCGTTGCCGACGTCGAGCGGCTACCTGCCGGGGACGCTGCTGTGGACCTGGTTTACGTCCACGATGGCCTCCACCACCTCGAGCATCCGGAGAAGGGGATCGCCGAGATGGCGAGGGTCGGGAGGGCCGTCTCGATCACGGAGCCCGCACGGGCCGCCGGAACCCGGCTGGCGGTGAAGCTCGGTCTGGCGTTGCATAAGGAGGAGTCGGGCAACGTGGTCATGCGGCTTCGCCCGGGTGAGATCTCCGCTGAGCTCGAGGGACTGGGATTTCGGACGCTGGCCGATGGGCGGTATCTGATGTACTACCGCCACGAGCCCGGACGGGCCTTCGGCTTGCTCAGCCGGCGAGGGCTGTTCCCGTTGGCTCGATCGTCCTGGCGAGTCGGCAACTCGGTGCTCGGCCGTTTCGGTAACAAGATGACGGTTGTGGCCGAGCGCGCGGGCGGACTTGGATGGGCCTCCCAGGTGTCGAGAGAACTCGGAGACCCTTCAATCTAGAGTTCGAGTCCCGCCAGCTGGGCATCGCGAACGAACATCTGCACCGTCTCGAGCGAGAACTCCGAAAGATCCTTCCCGACCAGATCGAGCTTCTTGAGGATGTCGGTCGTGGCCGTGATGATGTGGCACCCGATTTCGTCCGCCTGGAGGATGTTCAGAAGCTCACGTGGGCTCGCCCAGAGCAGTTCGGTGTTCAGATGCGGCCGCAGGATCTCCAGAGCCCGTTCCATCAGCGGCACGGGATCGCGCCCGGTGTCCGCGATTCGTCCGGCAAAGACGGAGATGACCGCAGCAGGGGACGCCGACACAGCCTCGGCAGCTACCGCTACCTGCTCGAGGGTCAGGATGGCGGTCACGTTGACTCGAATGCCCTCCGCAGCCAGTCGACGCAGGAGATCCGCGCTCGATCTCCCTTGCGTGTCCGTGATAGGGATCTTCACGAACACGTTCGCGCCCCAGCCTGCGAGCTCGACTGCCTGTCGATGCATGACTTCGAACTCATCGGACAGTACTTCGAAGCTGATCGGACGGTCCGGGATGGCGGCGAGGACTGCCCGCGCAAAGGCTCGGTAGTCTGAGACCCCCGACTTACGCATGAGGGTGGGATTCGTCGTGAATCCCCGGATCAGCGGGTTGGCCCGCATCTCGATCATGCCCGCGAGGTCCGCGCCATCGGCGAACACCTTGACCCGCAGATCGCTCAACGTCGTCAAATCTCGACCTGGCCTTCCACCTACGGCGGGTCCCACTACCAGACCAAACCACGGTCTTTGGGCACGATGCGCCGCAGCGTATACACGTCACTTGATTGGAGATCGGCAGTATGGGCGGCCAACGTCTCCCATGGGTCCCACACTGCGCTGATCAGCTTACCGGTGATTCCGTCACTCAGGGACGACCCAAGGAACACGGCCAGTCCAGCTCCTCGGTCGAACGATGTGCCGCCCTCGGCGGCCTGGCGGGCCGCGCGCTCGTAGAACTCGCGCCCCACCTTCTCCGGCCCGGCCTCGAGGACTTCGTCAAGGAGTCGTGTGTTGAGAGCTCCGGGCGCCATGGAGTTCACGTCGATGCCGAACTCACGGACCTCTTCAGCCAACGTTTCGGCGAACCGGACGACCCCTGCTTTCGAGGCCGCGTAGGCGCTGATCCGAGGAAGGGGGGCCGTGGCGCCTCCACCGGACAACTGGACGATCTTGCCGTACCGGTGCGCCTTGAAATGAGGGAGGACGGCCCGAGCCATGAGTACCGAGCCCAGCAGGTTGACTCGGATCGCTTCGGCCCACGGCTCCCACTCGACCTCGTCGATCGTCCCTTTCGGGCCGTAGACCCCGGCGTTGTTGACGAGGATGTGCAACTCCGGGACCCGCTCCAGGCTGGCCGCGACAAGCCGATCAGCATCGCTTGGATTGGATACGTCCCCGGTCTCAGCGGCCACGATCTGGCCCTCTTTCGCCAGGCTGGCCAGTTCGCGGAGCGCGTCGTCAAGAGGGCCTTTGTCGCGAGCACAGACGATTACGTTTGCGCCCGCCTCCAGGTAGGCGCGAGCGATGGCCAGTCCCAGTCCCATGCTCGCCCCGGTGATCAGCGCGGAGCGACCCTGCAGTGCCTGCGTCATGCTCGGGCCAATCCGACGGCCGAATACCGAACCCTGGGATCGGTCCCGAACAGCAGGGCAAGGAACCGCGCAGGGTCCACGATGACAGGCCGTCGGAGCTCAGCCACGACTGCGTCGGGCGGGACCAGCCGGTACTCCGGCCACGGTGTCATGACGACCAGAGCATCTGCGCCTCGAACCGCGCTGAGCCCATCAGGCTGCAGGTCGATGCGACCGGCAAGGGCTGGCGGCAGGGCGTGCACGGCCGGATCGTGTGCAGCTGGGATTGCGCCCCGGTCCGCCAACCACTCACACAGCTCGATCGAGGCAGACCGGCGGAGCGTATCCGTGCCAGGCTTGTAGGTAAGACCCCAGATCCCAATCCGTAGACCGCGCAACTCCCCCAGCTGGGAGCGCAGCGCGCGCCGCACCCATCCCTGCTGATGCCGGTTGCTCGGGCTGATGCTGGTCAAGAGCGGCGCCTCGAGGTGTCGCTCGGAGATCAGGTCGGCCAGGTAGGTCACGTCGCGCCCAAGAGTCCCACCCGCATAGCCCGTCCCGAAGCCGAGATACGCCCGCTGGCCGATGCGAGGATCGCCTCGCAACGCGCGAACGACGTCGGCAACATCGGTTCCGACTGACTCGCAGATCGCGGCGATCTCATTGGCGAAGACGATTGAGGTGGCCAGGAATACGTTCAGGGCGTGTTTCGTCATCTCGGCCGCCTCGATAGGCATCCATTCGATCGGCGCTCCGAGAGGCTCGAGAAGAGCCGTGATGACTGCCCGACCGTTCGGGTTCTCCACGCCAACGACAATCCGCTCCGGCTTGGTGAACGAGTCGATGGCGGTACCCAGCCTCAGGTTCTCCGGACTATAGGCGAATGCTACGGAACGATCCCCACCCAGCCGCTCGAAGGATCTCATGAGTTGGCGCGTGCTTCCGACCGGCAGTTGTGATGAGATCAGCATGACCGATCCTGCGCCGAGGGAGGGGAAGAAGTCGGTCGCGGCCTTGACCACCGAGTCCGGATCGGCTCGATCAGAACTGTCCACGGGGGTGTCGTAGCTGATCCAGACGAGCTGGGCTTCGCGGGCAGCCCCGGCCGCGTCCGAGGAGAAACGAAGCCTCCCGCTGGCGAGCCCTTCGCCGATGAGCGCGTCGAGGCCAGGTTCCTGGATCGGTGCCCGGCCAGACGCCAGTAGCTCAACCCTCTGCGGGTCCGGATCGTGACCCACTACGTCGTGGCCGGCAGCCGCCAGGCACGCCGCGGTGATCGTGCCGAGGTGCCAGAGGCCGGCAACGCAGACCCTCATCTGGCTGCTCCCGTCGCTCGTGCGACACGCTCGCTGATCCAGCTTACAGCGCTCGAAAGTGATTCGACTCGAACCGTCGGCTCGATCGCAAGAGGCTGGGTCGTACGCGTGTCGATCAGGATCGTCGTACAGCCGGCCCGCTGGCCCGCTTCGATATCCCGCCAACGGTCGCCGATCATGAAGCTGGCTGCCAAATCGATCCCCCAATCATTCGCAGCCGACAGCAGCAGGCCCGGCTTCGGCTTCCGGCAATCGCAGAGGTCATCGTCGTCGTGATAGCAGATCCGGATGTCGTCCACCGACACGCTTTCTCGCAGCCGTTGATGGATCGCCTCCACGACCTCGCGTCGCTGCGTGCCTCGCGCCACGTCGGGCTGGTTCGTGACCACGATCCGCAGCAAGCCAAGCGCGCCGAGACGGCAGCAGGCCTCGGCCGCTCCATCGACAAGCGCGAATTGAGCCAGGCCGGCCGGTGGCCGGGGCACGCCGTCCGCACCGATGAGGCTCTGGTTCAGTACGCCGTCCCGATCCAGGAAGACCGCAGGCCGACCGCTCAAGTGGCCGACTCCCATTTCCCAGGCTTCTGACGAACGGCCGGATGGGAGACCAGCAGATGCCAGATGACCGCCTGGAGGCCCTCCGTCTGCGGGGTGACGGTGTCGCGGTCCACGGGTGCGATCACGACGGCTTCGCCGACGGCAGCGGTGTAGCCTCCGTCGCGGCCGACGATGCCCAGAACGGTCGCCCCGACCTCCCGAGCAAGGTCGATGCATCGGACCAGGTTGACGCTGATGCTGCGAACGGCATCGCCGCCACCGACGGAGAAGATCAGGATCGCATCGGACGCCTCGATCCGGCTTACACGGAGCCAGTTGGAGTAGCTCGTCTCCCAGCCCTCGTCGTTGATCCGGGCGGTGAGCTCGGACACGTTGTCCGTGGGCGCGTACGCTTCGATGCCGGCGATCTTGCGGAAGTCGTTGACCGCATGCGAGGCATGCCCCGCGCCGCCGCCCGACCCGAGGATGAATAGGCGACCGCCACGAGCTCGAACGGCAGCGAGCTCCGAAGCGATGCGCTCGATTGCCTCTCGATCGAGAAGATCGATGATCTTCTTGGAGTTGGAGAGGAACTCGTCTGTGTAGGTCATTCCGTCCTCATGGTCGTACCTTGCGGTCAACCTTGCGCACGACTCCCATCTCCTTCATCACCCGCTCGGCTTCCAGCAGGTATTCGTCCGTGCCCACCTGCGTATCGAGCCACTCGAGGTACTGGCGAACATTGTCTTCGACCGGGGTGTGAGGCTCCCAGCCAAGCGACCGCATCCTCGTGAGGTCACTCACGGTGTGGCGGGTATCACCAAGCCGATACTCGCCGGGCACCATCGGCTCCAGGTTACTACCCGAGGCGTCGAGCATCATCCTGGCGAACTCGAGAACCGTGACGGCGCGGCCACCACCGACGTTGAACGCCAGGCCGTTCGACAGTGGGTTCTCGAGGGCGATGAGGTTGGCTCTGGCGACGTCCCGAACATTCACGTAGTCGCGTCTCTGGAGCCCATCTTCGTAGCAGACCGGGGGAAGCCCAGCCCGGATACGCAGGGCGAAGCGCCTCGCAATGCCCGAATAGGCGTTGTAGAACGAGTTGCGCGGCCCCTGGACGTACGTGTAGCGCATCGCCGCGGTCTCGATGCCGTATCGGCGACCCAGGTTGAAAGCCAGCAGCTCGAGGGCGTACTTGGAGACGCCGTACGTGGTTCCAGGGTTGCTGCAGGTCGCCTCGTCGATCAGGAGCGGCGTAGCCGCGGAGCCGCAGGTCGGACAGGGGATCTCCCACTCGCCGCGCTGGAGCTGATCAGGCGTTCTCGGGTCCGGGTAGAAGATGGTGTCCTCAGCGTTGCACTTGTACTTGCCCTCGCCCGACACCGACTGCGATGACGCCACGACGAGTTTGCGGAGCGGGAAACGGTCCGGATCGGAGACCGCCAGCTCGAAGATCAGAGCAGTCGACTCGGTGTTGGTGTGGATGAACGTGCTGAAATCGGGCAGGTAGTCCTGGTAGGCAGCCATGTGAAACACATAGTCCACGCCCTGGAGAGCCCGTTCCATGTCGGCGCGGTTAGCTACGTCGCCCTGGATGAACTCGATGTCCTTCGGAACGTACGTGGGCTTGCCCCTGGGGTGGACCCGAGGCTGCAGCGAATCGATGATCCGGACCTCATACCCTTTCTCGAGCAGGAGGTCGACCGTGTGAGACCCGATGAAGCCGGCTCCACCGGTGACGAGGACGAGGCTCATACGTTCAGCATCACCTTGGCGCCGTCGTAGTCGAACGCGTAGGGCATCTCGCGGAGCCCTTCGCGGCCAAGCGCCTCGCGCACTGCGGCCTTTGCGGTTCCCGGGCAGTAGAGCAGGAGGAACCCTCCTCCCCCCGCGCCAACGAGCTTCCCGCCCAAGGCACCGCAGTCGCGGGCGATCCCATACCAGCGATCGACATCGGGATTGCTGATGAGGGCCGATCGGCGCTTCTTGTTTTCCCAGTGTTCGTGCAGGATCACGCCGAACTCGTCGACTCGACCGGCTTCGAGCGCGGACTTGACTTGCCGTCCCAACTCCTTGGTCCGGTGCAGGCTCTCGACAACGTCCGGTTGGGCCGAGGCCGTGTCGCGCTTCTGTTCCGCCAGGATGGTGTTGGCGCTCCTGGTAATGCCCGTGAAGAAGAGCAGGACATTGTGCCGAAGCTCGGCTGCTGCCGTAGGGGAGATGTCCAGCGGGGTTACGGTGACACGACCATCCCGCTCGATCTCCAGGCACGTAATGCCGCCGAAAGCCGCCATGTAGTGGTCGTGCTTGCCAACGGCGTGCCCGGCAAGGTCCATCTCGATATGGCAAGCCTCTTCGGCGAGTGCGTGTGTGGGAATACGTTCGCGCTTCAACTCATGCAGGCCGGTTAGAAGCGCGACCAGGTACGTCGCCGACGAGCCCAGTCCGGTTCCCGCGGGGACGTCCGCCATGGACGTGATCTCTATGTTCCCCGGTATTCCCAATTCGATCAGGGCGGGACGCACGAGATCGTGCTGGACTTCGGAGGGCGTGGTGACTTCCTCGTAACGCGTGTACTTGACCCTGATGAGATCGTCGGCCGCCGGCCTATTCAGGTAGACGTACACGTACTTGTCGATGGCGGCGCTGAGAATGAAGCCGCCGTGCTGCTCGTAGTAGGAAGGGAGATCGGTGCCGCCACCGCCGAGCGCGATGCGGAGCGGCGCCCTGGTCAGGATCATCGGCCACCCCTGCCGCTTGTGGTTGCCAGCATTGCCTCGGTCGCCCTTAGGTCATCCATGGTATCGATCCACATCACGCGCTCGCCATGTGCCAGACGGTGGCCTCGCAGCGCGTGCTGACGCTCCGCCAGCTTCGGCATGACGTCGAGGCTCAGGTCGCTGGGGGTTGCACCGGGAATGACTTCGAACAACTCAGGCTCGCAGACCAAGAGGCCGGCGTTCACCCAGTGGCTCCTCTCTGTTCCCGGCCGGGGCTTCTCCTGGAATTCCGTGATCCACCCGGCATCGTCGAGCACGGCCACTCCACTGCTGCTCACATCCGGACGCTCCAGTAGCAGCATGCTGGCCTCCGCTCCGAAATGGCGATGCTCATCAACCACTGCCCGAAGTCTGACATCGAACAGGTTATCCGCGTAGACGACGATGAACGTTTCGTCCCCGAGCAGGGATCGCGCAGCCAGGACCCCTCCGGCGGTACCCAGCAACTCTGGCTCGCGAGAATATGCCACGCTCACGCCCAGGCGCGACCCGTCACCGATGGAGTCCACTACCGCTTCCGCGTGATGATGGAGATTGATCACCAGGTCATGGATCCCATTCGAGCGAAGCCAGTCGATATTGCGGATCAGGACCTCGCGGCCGGCCACGGAGACCATGCACTTCGGCCGATCCGCCGTGAGCGGGTACAGGCGAGTTCCAAGTCCTGCGGCGAGCAGCATCGCCTTCATGCGTGAGCCACCTCGACGGCATTTCCCGACGCGGCGGATTCGTAGATCGCGTCGAGAATGCGCGCAGCCGCAAGACCGTCGTCGCCGTTGCCGAGGGGTTGCCTGTTCTGCCCGATCGCCGTCGAGAACTCCTGCCACTCGCTGCGCCATGACTGGTCTGGGCCCTCGAATGAAGTTGTTTCCTCCACGGGCGGCGAGGAGTCCTCGTTCCGCTTCGCGAGGGTCAAGCGCTCGGTACCGTAAGAGCCGCCAAGTCCGTCGATTCGAAGATAGCCGCCGGTTCCGAGTACCTCGAAACGGAAGGCGTTCTTCCATTGAGTCCAACTCGTGTGGAACGACACGATGCCACCACTGCTAGCGCGCAGGAGCGCGAACGCGTTGTCCTCGACCGGTTGGATCGGCCAGTGATATGTTCCGACGTAGCCCTGGGCCTGAGCTATCTCCCCGATGAACCAGCGCGCCAGATCCACGATATGGACGCCCTGGTCCAGGAGCTCGCCACCCCCCGAACGAGCCGGGTTCGCTCGCCATTCTCGCTCGTACCCCGCCCGGCCACCGTGCCCGTACAGCGCCCGGATCGCGAAAACATCACCAATTGCGCCTTCGCCCACCAGCTCGCGCGCAGCGGCGATTGCCGGGTGATGGCGGTGGTTGAACCCGACCTTGAGTAGCCGCCCCGCCGCCTGGGCCGCTGCGACGATCGCGGTGGCTTCTGCGGCGTTGCGGCCCAATGGTTTCTCGCACAAGACGTGCTTGCCCGACTCCAGTGCCGCGATCGAGGCTTCAGCGAGAAGATCGTTGGATGTGGACACGACCACGACGTCAATGTCGTCGCGAGAAACGATCTCCGGCCAGGACACGGTCCATTTTGACCGTGTTGCCTCGGCTACAGCTTGGGCGCGGTCTGCGGAGATGTCGGCAACAACGACGACCTCGTCACCCGAGTCGACTGCGACTTTCGCTCGGCGCGTGCCGATCAGACCGCAGCCGATGACCGCGACCCTCATGCTTCGCTTTCGCCATGGGAGCATGGTCTCCCGTGATTCCTGGCCTCGTGGCTATTCGTCTCGCTCTGCTCTTGTAACGGCATGCGCGGATGGTACGGCCCAGAGCATATCGATATCCGACCGCAGCGGATGGTAGCTAGGCCTTGGCAGTCGGGCAGTTATTGTACCTTCCCGGCCAGCATGACGGAGAATCTGGGCGTGGAGTGGGGCCGGTATCTAGAGGATCGGGCCTTCCGACACTCGCTGGCCGGCGCCCATCTGCTAAGATCCGTTGACTGGGTGAGACGCGGCGGACACAACTGGTTCAATTCGCCGGGCGATGGTCGCTTGGCCCCGTGCTCGCGAGGCAGCAATGAACCGCGCGCACGGCAGCGCAACGTGTATTCAGGACGTCAGCGGGACTCTCGGTACGGCACCGACCGGTAGCCGCCGTTGAGCGACCGGGGGTTAGCCGTGCTCGAGATAGTCCGCTTACTAGGCTGAGGAAGAAGGGATCGCTCGTGGCACCGGAGAGTCTCTCGCGATTGGAGCGCAGCCTCTTCCGTATGAGGCCAGCTGCAGCTTTGTCGGTCGTGAAGGTGCTACTGCGGGTTCGGCGCCGCGAGGTCCACGTCCCCGCTGGGAGGTTTCTCGTAGATCCAGTCTCATACTTCGGAGCAGAACTTATTCGCACTGGCGCGTACGAACCGTCGATGACGCGACGCCTAGCCGACAACCTCAGCGCCGGGATGACCTTCGTCGACGTGGGCGCAAACGAGGGATACTTCACGGTCATGGCTTCAGCGCTCGTCGGCGCCAGCGGGCGTGTTGTGGCAGTTGAGCCACAAGAAAGGGTGGCGGATGTACTAGCTGCCAACCTCGGGCTGAATAGCTGCTCCAACGTGAATGTCGTGCGGGCGGCGGTGGGTGATGTTGCCGGAGTCCTTGTTCTCCACATCATGCCTTCCGTGAACACCGGTGCATCGTCGGCGACTCCTCCCGTCCGTTATCCGACTAGGCGTGAGCATGTCACGCAGGTCAAGCTCGACGACCTCTTGCCGTCTTTGGGCGTCGAAACGGTGGACCTCATGAAGATAGACGTCGAAGGGTACGAATCTCACGTCATTGATGGTGCTCGCGAGGTATTCCGGCGTGGCGCGGTCAGACAAGTTGCGCTCGAACTGCATCCTAGACAACTCCGAGCCCTTGGCACGACGTCAGAAGATGTGGTTCTCCTCATGGAGAGTCTCGGATTTGCATGCACGGTGGCTGGAGACTCGGGGTGGTGCGTCTTCAATGGCGGGACACCGTGAGCTTGACTTGCCGCGCGCTTGAGGCTCGTCTGGCAGCAGCACCCGCCGGTGTCGGGGTCGACGATCGGGGTCGTGTCGCCGGCGAAGTCCAGAAAGAGCTTCTCGCCAGCGTGATGGTCCTGGCGCATCACGAGATCGAGCTTGCCGGCATAGGCGTGATAGGTCTCGGTGGACAGGTGTATCCGAAGCGATCGGGATAGTGCTCCCGATACTCGGACCATAGCAGGGCCTGGGTGACTCCGGGCCGGCGCAGCTCGGCGTGGAGCTCTTCCCAGTCGGGAACGGGGCGCGCCAGGATCGTCGGCGGTGGAGCGGGTCTCCCGAAGAGCCGCTCTTCTAGACCGCGATCATCGAGATCAGGCGGCAGCGGCCAGATCAGGCCGGCGGCCGCAGCGCGGGACAGATAGTTGCGGACCGTCGTCCGCGGTAAGCTCGCCGCGATCGCGATCTGGGTCGGCGATAGGGACCTCGGCTGGGCAAGCCGCAGGACTTCTCTGATCTTGCGCATCGCAGAACGGGAACGGGGCACCGGCATCTCTCCTCGATGGACGACATCGAGGCCATGGTGCGGTGTCCGACGACCTCACGCCGCCGCTGCTGGTGGTCTCCGAGGAGGGGTGACCACTAGCCGTGAAACGAGTGGCCAAAAGCCGTGAAACGGTCGGCCAATTCCGGCGAGTTCCGGTGGACAATTCGCGTGAAACCGGGTCGCAAGACCTATGAATTCCGCATCCGAGGGTCATTGTGGTGACAGCGTCCGCAAAGAGGCCGCTGTGGGTATCGGCTGAGCGGACCGCTGAACTGCACCCGCTCGGAGCGCACAGGACAAGAGCGGCGTCGTCGTATGTGAACTTGGCTTGACGGAGTAACGGAGTAAGATGCGTCGCCGTCGCGCCAGCAAGCCCTCGGGGCTGTCAGGAAGGCATAGGGACGCCGGAGCGAAATCCGAGCTGCGCATTGGGTCGGTCCGTCACGGCTGAGGGGGTCTCGCTGTCGGCTGGTTGGCTCGCCGCACTTGCTCACGGATCTCCTCGGAGAACGTTGGCTCGACCGAGCTACGAAGACGTCGCGCTACCCGGTCGCCCAGAAGCGCTCGCAGTAGGACGAAGTACGGCTCTGGGCTGGTCGGCGCGAGGCGGAGAGCCTTCAGGCCCTCTCGAACTGCCATCCGTCGGTTGCCCGCGAGGAGATGGAACTGCGCCGCGGACCGATGTGCATTGGCATCCAGGGTTCGCTCCAGGCGCGTCTTGCGGGGAGATGCCTCGATCTCCTTCAGGACTGCCTCGTTCGCCTGTCGCACGGCGAGGTACAACGAATTGGGATCAGTTGTGGCTTGGCGACGAGTCAGGTTGTCCGGATGGATACGATAGAGGGCGAGAGGCTGGTCGACGTGCGCTACGGGACCGGCGACGGCCATGCGGCCGAAGAAGACCCGGTCCTCCAGGGCAGCATATTCGCCCCACCCGCCGAGCCGGTCCACCACATCTCGCCTACACAATACGACTGACGGCGGGCCCTGATAGTCGATCAACGTCGAGCGGACGGGATCCGGTGAAAGGCGCACTCGCCTGAACGGACGAATTGCCCGCGGACCGCGGGCATCGAACTCGATGAATGTGCACCCAACCAAGACAGCCGAAGGGGTACGTACGAGTTCCGCAACCAGGGCCGAGACGAAACCTGGCAGCCAGACGTCATCGCAATCCAGGAAGGCGACGAACTGACCGACGGAGTGTGCGAGACCTGAGTTCCTGGCCGCGCTCGGACCGGGTGCGGCCGAATCGACGACGACGGCGTCGGGAAGAACGGCCCTCACCCGTGACCTCAGATCGGCTGTCGCTCGCTCGTTGACGATCACAACCTCTATGGGCCTATACGTTTGGCTCTGGATCGCCCGCAGCGTCGTCTCCAAGTACTCGGCAGATCCGTGCACCGGAACGACGACGGACACGAGCGGAGTGTCGACATTTCGCGTGTCTGCCGGACTCAAGGATGAAGCCTCGATCGTGGCCCCTGGTTGTTCGTTTCATTCTCCCTTGTGCAGCGGCACGACGGCAGGCCCAGAGTACACGGACATCAGGCCATCACGCGCGGTGTTTGGAGCCTTGGCAGTCCGGCAGCTTGTGACCGCAATATGTCCAGCTCGGCAGGCTCAAGCTGCCCCAATATGGCCCTCTACTTGTAGGGGTAAGGACTCGAAGACGGCTCTGGCCGCTCTCCCGCGTTGTTCGTCATCGCGTTCGCGTCACCAGGCCTGACATGGCATGGGAGCCTTGGAATCGACCTCGCCTCGCTGGGTGCGCTCCGCGACGACAACCATCTTGTTGCCGAATCGGCCCAACAGAGCGTTGGCCGCCCGCCAACCGGCTCGCACGACCATGAAGACGACCGGCCGGCTCAGGAGCCGGAAGATCGTCCCTGGACGATGTGAGTAGTACATGGCGTAGCGTTCGGCCCGTAGCACCACGAACCCACGTGCTTCCAGGTATGCGGCCACCTCGGACGGCTCAAGGCGAATGACGCGATTGCCGGCATCTTCTCGCTCCAGAGCCAGTCCCAGGCGGATCGCCAACCTCGTCACCGACGCCCGAGCTGGTTCAGTGATGACGACCCAGCGCCGAGCGACGCGCGCCATCTCAGACACGCCGGCGTATGGGTCGTCCAGGTGGTGCAGCCCGTCATGAACGGCCACGAGATCCACCGAATGGTCGGCATACGGAAGGCGTTCCAAGTCCGCCACGATCGATCCGAGTTCCAGGCCATGGCGCTCAGAGCGGGTCTTTGCTCGCGTAGCGGCACCCAGCGACAGGTCCGAACTGACGACCGTGGCGCCCGCACGAGACAGGTACTCGGCATCCATGCCCGACCCGCCGCAGACGGTCAGGGCAGTTGCTCCATACAGATGGCACCCCAAGGGCTCAGTTGCACGACGGAACTTCTCCCCAAGGAAGAAACGGTAGAGTCGCGGCGTTCCGTGGGGCCGCTCGATCTCGAACTGCTCAGTGACATCGCGGTCAAAGTGCCGCGCCTGCGCCGCCTTGCGGGCTGCAGCATCCCGAGCACCTTCGCCCTGCACGTGGACGTGGTCTATCTCGTCATGCACAGTCACTCCGAGGTCGCTCACAAGAACCGGGATCCCATCGATGATGGAGAACGACTGGCGACACCCAACGCATTCATACTCGCCGGGTTCAAGTCGCAGCGGACCACGGCATTTCGGACATACAATGGGCGGCTCCCGGGGGGTCCAGTCCGCAGCTGGGGCCGAGTTGACGGCTCGACCAGTTCGCCGAGCCGATGTCGCCCGGACGCTCGCATACATGCGTTCCAACTCGGCCGCAACTCGAGGCCAGGAGTATTTGTCGCCAACAACTCGCTTGCCTGCGGCCGCCATGCCGTCCGCCTTCGGGCGATCCTGAAGGATCGCGTTCACGGCCGTGGCGATGCTTGCACTGGTGCGTTCTGCGACGATGCCGGCTCCCGTGGATGCCACTACATCCTGAAGCGCAACGTAGGGGCTCACTACCACCGGGCAGCCGACCGCCATCGCCTCGGCAACGGCAATCCCAAAGCTCTCGTCGGCTGACGGCAGAACGAAGACATCGGAGCGCTGGAGAAGTGCCCGCTTCTCGTCGCCCTCGACCGATCCGAGGAACGAGACGCGACCGCTGAGGCCCAGCTCCTCGATGCGCCCACCAAGCCTTCGCCCGATGCTTTCGTCGTCCGGGCCGGCCACGAGCAATCGAGCGGATGGAAACTGCGATGCAGTGTCGCGGAATGCCTCCACGAGCAATGGCAGCCCCTTCTTCTCGGAGATCCGACCCAGGAATGTCACGACGCGCGTTCTCGGTTCCACGCCGGCGTGCGCCAGGAAGGCATCTGCCGACGCCGGGCGCCGAAGATCCTCGGCGTCGATCCCGATCGGTATTACCCACGTGGATCCCGCGTAGCCGAGACCGCGGATTGCCCTCGCTTCCTGATCCGTGGTGCAGATGATCGCAGCTGCCCCGCGAAGATGCGAGTCCTCGATGAGGGCGTGGTAAAGGCTCTTCGTGCGCCGTCGTCGCCGTCGGTGCCACGGATCGAGGCTGCCATGAGCTTGGATGACGTATGGAACGCCGGCATGTCGGGCGGCAAGAACCGCGGCGATAGTGTGGAAGCGGTAAAGGTAGTGAATGTGTACAACGTCGAACCGCGATGACCGTTGCCAGAGGTCGCGCAGTAGCGGCCAAGACACGAGGAAGCGCCGCGGCCACGACCGCGGATGGAATGTCACAGCCGCGCCCGCCCAGTCCACCCTACGGCCCGTGGGCGCGTCGACGACGCCTGGTCCATCGGCGTCGGTGGCCACGATCTCAACATCGTGGCCGAGCGCACAGACCGCTGCGCAAGCTTTCGGGAGAAAGGCGGCGGGGCCGCCGTACCTGGGGGCTAGCCACGCCGTGACGTGAAGGATTCTCATCCAGCTCCAGCTTTGAGCCACGCGATGGTCCGGTCCACGCCCTCCTCCAGGCTGAAGGGGAGTCGACCGACCATCGCTTCGAGCGGCGACGTGTCGTAGACCATGTCAGTCGCCATGTTGTTCACACGGAAGCTCGTCAACAGCGCGTGGCCCCCAATTCGCTCCACAACATCGCCGATAGCGCCCGCGGCACGTAGCGCTGGGATTGGGACGCTCCTGATCCGCCTCGCTCCGAGCTTCTCGCGGATCAGTTCCGCCCATTCTCGAACGGAGACGGCTGGGTAGTCCGTGAGCAGGTACGTTTGCCCGTGTACATCGGCGGCTGGTTGTGCCATGAGCGTCTCGATTTCATAGACGGTGTTCTCAACGTATCCATATGCCTTCCGAACGGTGCGCCGCCCGGGGTGAAGATACAGACCACGCTCAATGGTCTTGAAGAAGTCCCGGTATGGGACGCCGAACCATGGGCCCCAAATCCCTGTGGGCCGCAGGATCGTCCACGTGCCTAGCGCATGGCTGGCATCCCGGACCAACTCTTCGCCGCGCGCCTTGCTGAGCCCGTACATCGTTGACGCCTGGTAGTCCCGATCGTGCTTGGGCGCGTAGCCAAGGTCGTTGACCAGGCGGGTGGACGTGAAGAAGCTGTGTTCGACAGAGCCCACCGCGATGATCGCCTGGATCATGTTGGCGACGCCATCGATGTTCGCAGCGAAAGCAGCTAGGCCGCCCCTCCCGTCGAGGCTTGCGCGGGCGGCAAGATGGAGCACGATCTCCGGCTGGAAGGAAAGGAGCTCCTGACGCAGCGCAGGCAGGTCCAGGATGTCCACCTGGCGCCAGCAACTCGCATGTGTTGGGTCCTTGGGGGGCGCGACATCGATGTTGATGACCGTGTGGCCATGACGCCGCAACGCCTCGATCGCGTTGGTCCCGATGAAACCGGAGCCTCCCGTGACGAGTATCCGGCGAGGTCGGTTGTCAAGCTGAGTCAACTTGGGTCAGTCTCCACTCTCGAACTGCCTGCCTCCAAGCCACGGGAGCGCAACCGGTGAGTGCCGTGGATTCTTCACTTGGTAGCCGCAAGCATCAATTTGCCACAGAGTAGCCCCTTGACCAGGCCGCGTCTTCTCGCACTGTTGAGGAGGCGCCGCAGGGGCCTCATCGAGCCCGATGTGTCGATGAGGGCCTCCGTTTGAATGCTTGAGAAGCCTGCCGTGCGAGCGAGCCGCTCGAGGTCGCGCGAGGACAGGAAGTGAACGCGGCCTTCGTCCCATGCCTCTGGCGTGCGAGGGACCTCTCCAGAAGTGATCGACCCGTGGCCTCCCGCAACGAGCCGGATGACGTGGCGCATGTCCCGCACGTTTGGCGTCGCCAGCACAAGAACTCCCCCTGGGCGCAGCACGCGGTAGGCCTCGAGGACGAACTGCAGTGGGTTTGCCACGTACTCGATCACCTGGTCCGCATGGACGCCGTCGGCGCACGCGTCCGGCAGTGGGATGCCGTTGTTCAGATCTGCCTGAACGAACTCCCAGCCCCCTTTGGGGTGCGTTCTGCGTTCGAGACGGTCGAGGCTTACGTCAATTCCCACAACCCGGTCGTACCGGCCCATTGCGGCATCCGCCCACTCGCCGCCTCCGCACCCAAGGTCAACGGCAAGCGCGCCTCCGACTAGATGCTCTTCGATGCGCGGATCTCTCATCCATTCTTTCCCTATGACTGCGCCAATCCGGCTAGCTGAGCTACTCCGAGCCATGAGGGCTATTCCAACAAGGAGACCGCAGGGCACATACAGGTAGCGATCGTAGATCTGGTTGCCGACGAGCCCACCCGCAAACCACGTCAGCATGGAGGCTGTAGCGGCAGCCGCGAACGCTTCCATTTCCGCCGGCAGCCTCATATCCCGACAGAGCCGAAGGCCCAAGTAAAGGAAACCGATTCCAAAGATGGCAAAGGCCGTTATGCCGAGGACGCCGCCGGCCTCGAGCACTTGCAGGTAGATGTTGTGCGCGATGCGAACAGACGAGAACCCCGTTCCCACGAGGGGGTTCGAGGAGATCGAAGCCACCGCTTGCGTGTAATCCGCCACGCGTATGCTGTTGCTCTCTGTGGTCGGCTGAAGGCCAACGAGTCGATCGGTTGCGACCGTCAGCTGGTGCCACCCCATGGCAGACGATACGATCAGCACCAAGAGACCGATCGCGAACATAACAACAGCCACGCGCCACCGCTTGTATTCCCCGCGCGAGAGGAACCAAGCCGTCGCAACTCCCCCGACAGCGCAGACCAGCCCCGCCCTCGATCCCGATGCGAATATGCCGCCAGTGACCGGCAGGAGGAGCAGGTAGACGAAAGTCTGCTCCGCGCGTCGTCTACTCGTGACGAGCAGCCCATACGCGAGTGGGAGCCCCATGGCTGCCGCGAGAGCCATATGGTTGGGATGAACCGACAGGCCTGCCGAGCGGCCCAAGAACGCAGCGCCGCTGATCGCAGTAGATATGCCAGCTCCGCTGACCAAGTCGGCTACGGCCTCTCCGCCGCTGATCGCAGATGACACGAGGAGAAGCAAGGCAAAGGTTCTGATCAAGCGGCTCGTTCCAGTCGCGAGGCCGACTATCAGCGGAACGAACGTGAGTGCTATCACGAAAGCGACCGCGGGGGCTAGGTTGCCTTTGACGTCGGCTGAGCTGAGTGCCGACAGAACGCCAGCGACGAGCAGGAGAGCTCCCGAGATCGGCAGCCACATGGGAACCGAACTGACGCTGAGCCGCCCGGTCAGGCCGAGCGAAGTGAGCCGACCGGTCACGCCGGCCGAAACGAGAACCGCTGCGGCGACCAGCAGGAAGGCGTCCGACAACGTGACGCTGGAGCTGAGACGGACGGCATTCCACGAAACCGTCACAACTGCCGCGGCTGCGGCCAACCTTCCCGCTGACTCCAGTGTCGGCTTGAACGTGGGGACACTCCCTCGCAGCAGGTTCATGGCCGTGACCCGGGGTTCGCAAGCCCGTCCGGTTCGTCGAGTCCAACGACGCCCCGTCTTCGGCGGAAACAGGCACCGTCCTCGATTCTCATCTTGACCGGTTTGGCCGGGACGCCAGCGTGCATAGCCTTGCCGGTGGGCAGTTCTCCGACAACCACGGCACCCATCGCAATCGCGCAGCCTTCGGGAATGGTGCCGCCGGGCACTGCGCACACATTAGAGCTGACGAAGCACATCTCCCCAATCCTCACTGGTCTATTGATTTGGACGCTGGTTTCGACGTCAAGTGAGTGACTCAAGATGGTCGCTCGGACGCCTTCGACTGTCGTGAACTCTCCGATGCTGATCCCTCCCGAACAATCCAAGTAGTGACGGCACGCAACCGATGAATGACGTCCGACATGGAGCCTCAGAATGCAGGTTCCTGCGGCCCGGTCAGCGGCTGTGGACATCGCTGCCGACGATATTGAGTTCTAGTTGCCGATCGATGCTTCCTCGCCGAGGTGAAGTGAAGACAGGTTCCCGATCACGGAGAAATGCCCGATTCTGGACATCCGAGATAGCCGTACCCATCGAGCATCGATGATCCGCAGCCCCAACGCGATCAATCGCGTTAATCTCCCAGTGGAGCAGTCGACAGGAGAAGAATGCGCGTATCAGCCACGGCCGGATAACGGGTAGGGCCAGGAGGAGCTGACGCCTTGTCCCGACGTGAGCAAACCAAGAAACGGGCCCCAGTGTAGGCTGGCGGCCGCACCCGCTATGCGCCATCGGCCTGTTCCTTCACGCGACTGATGGCGATGGCAGGAATCGCGACTGCGATAAGACTCACGCCCCATGAGATCACGACAGACCATGCGATGCCGTCGAGTCCGTAGCGAGGGACCAGAATGAGGAAACACGGCGCCAACGCGACCCAGCCGACGAGTTCCGCGACACTGTTGATGCCTGGCAGGCCCATCCCTCCGAGTCCGTCAGCTAGCAGACGACGAAGGCTCAAGAACAGGGCGCCAAGTAGAAGGATCTGGGTGATCCTCACAGCCGGCTCGAACTCCTGACCGTAGAAGAACGGCACCATCCACGGCGCGAGCCCTGCCAGGATAGCCACTAGTCCCGTTGCCATGAGCGAACCAACGACGAAGAACCGCAGCATCTCCCTGCGAGCCAGCCGCCGAGTCGGCTGGCTCGCGACGGCCGGATACGCGACCATACCGACACTCTGAGCCACGAAACGAGGAAGGTTCGTGAATGCCGCGCCGACGACATAGAGCCCGAGCGCTTGCGGCGACAACAGGAAGCCCGCAACCGCTTGGTCGAGTCGGAAGGTCTCGACCGGCGAAACATAGCCGAGCAGCCCCCTGAGGCCAAACCCAAGCAACTTCCGCCGATCAACTTCAGAATCGCGCCTGCGCTCACGGGCGCGGGCTGCTGCCACGACAATGGTCAAGACGCCCGCCCCGACGCTCGCTAGCACCCAGATCACCGTGACGATGAGCAGATCACGCCACCCTGCGACGTACGCAACGGCTGCTCCAAGCGCATACAGCACGGCCGGGGTAAGGCGCAGGATGTTGAACGCCCGATACAGCTGGAGGCCCTGTAGCATGGCGAAGCCGTATTGCTGAGCCAGGACCCCAGGAACGACGAGCAGGGTCACAGCCGCCGCATACGGAACCTCAACCGAGGAAGAGCCCAAGAACAGAGCCCAGATGAGACAAGCGTGCAGCGCCAATAGGCTCGCGACCTGGCAGACCACGACGGGCCGCAGACATGTGAGCAGCTGGCGCGCCGATTCCGGGCGTGCTGCGACGTAGTACGTGAGCGCGAGAGGAAGCCCCAAGCCGCCAAGCTGTGACAGGACTATGGGCACCAGCGATAGGAGCGCAAGTTCGCCTCGGTTCTCGACGCCGAGGAGCCGTGCCACGGCGATGCCGCTAACTATCAAGACTGGTTGGTACGCCAGGCCAGTGGCCACGGACCCGAGCGTCGCAGCCGCGCGACCACTCCATATCGACCCTGCTGTCGACGTGGACCCGCGGACCGAGTCACGGCCAGTTGGGTTCATTTGCCGGCCTGCCGGTTGAAGATCGTCGTCAGTCACAAGGCGAATCCCGTCGGGAAAAGGCTCGCCGCAATGTCCTTGCCTCCGGCTCGTCCGTCGCGGGGCACGCCGACAAAGGAGACTGCCCCTGCTCCATTGCGCCCTTCATCGGGCTGTTTCGCTCCGCGGCGGCACGAGCAGCCTCTCGACGAACCTGCGCCCTCGTTCCAGGCCCTCTGACGATGTGAGGGCGGTCGCTGCATAGCTGGCTCCGGCCTTACCGAGACGGGCCGCCAGTGCCGGGTCGCTTCTGAGGCTGGCGAGGGCGCGCAGCAATGCGTCGGGGTCTCCGGCAGGAACCGTCATGCCCGCCCCGGTTCGCTGGATTTCCCGGTAGGTGGCACCGTCGTTGCGGACCGCGGCCACGATCGGCCGGCCGGCCACGCAATATGAGGTGAGCTTGCTCGGCAACGACATGTCGGCCACGGTCGATCGTTGGCTGATGAGAAGCACGTCGGCTGCGGCAAGCGCGGCTGCGTAGTCGTCGTCCGGCTGGCTCGGAAGAAACTGGACGTTCCGCAGGTGGGCCGCCGCTCGCTGGAGCGACGCCCGCTGGTTGCCGTCTCCAAGCAGCACAAACCGAATGAGGGGCTCCGATGCCGCCGCCAGCTCCGCAGCGTCCAGGACTTGCTCGAGGCCTTGCTTGAGGCCCATGTTCCCGGCGTGAAGCACGATCTGCTCGGTGCCCCACCCCAGGCGCTGACGGGTCTCGGCAACGCTCGCCTTGACGGCGGGACGAACGATCCAATTGGGAAGGTCGATGATCCGCCGTGCCGGAACGCCCAGCGACCTCAGATAGGGCACGAAGGAGGGGGAGACGACACCGACGGCCCGGGCGCGATGAAGCGTCCACCCCTCGAGGCGTGAGACGCCGCCGGCGACGCGCCCGCCCGCAGCCATCCCGCTCTGCTCCGCGGCGCGCCCCATCAGATCCTGGACGATGACCCCGTACGGAACGTGCCAGCGCGCCGAGAAGATCCGGGCCAGGGCTCCTCCGCTCAGGCTCGGAACGACCCCTACCACGACGTCGGGGGGGTCGACGCGGCAGAACAAGCCGTGGAGCAGGAACGTCGCCTCGTACATGCCGCGGCCGACGACCGATTGGCGGGCCGGGACGTAGTGACGGCGCCGAATGACCTCCACCCCCTCGATCACTTCGCGTCGGCGCAGGCCACCGCGATAAGCCGCGTCCACGTGCCACGACGGGTAGTGCGGGAAGCCGGTGATCACGCTGACGCGATGGCCGGATTGAGCGAGGTGCTCGGCGAGCCCCGTGGTATACGGCGCGTTTCCGGAGGGCTCCGGCCAGTAGTTGATCGCGGCAAACAGGATGTGCGCCATCCGATTGTGCTTCTCTACCCCTTGCTAGCGCGCGACCACACCCAACCGTGGACTGCCGCCGGTCGCCTAGCGCGCATGGTAGGTGCTACGGCACGATCATTTCAGCCGCGCAGCCAACCGTCCGTCGCTTGCGTCGCCTCTGCGATGATAGCCTCCCCGTCCCAGGCAGGTGTCTCCAAGTCTCGCCAAGCCGGGCGGCCTGCCCGATGGGGTTCTCCAGGGCAAACGGACGAATCCCCATCGTTGCCGCGGCGTTCACTCAGGTGCGCTGCTTCTGTCCGCCGTCTTGCTGAAGACCATCGCCAGGCCGGCGCCCGCTATGAGCCATATCAGGGAGAAGTTTAGGGCGTTGGTGGCCTGATAGGCGACGAGCAGAGAGACCAGCGAGCCCAGGTACGCTGCGGCCATTGGCCCCGTGGTGGGCCGTCGTGACGCGCGCCAGAGTGCCAGCAGGATCAACGCGAAGCCGACAATCAGACCCACAGAGCCCACCACGCCCGATTCGTAAAGGGCGGCAACGGCGAGAATGGCAAGATGGTCGGGAGCTGCTGGACCCTGGGTCAGATCTACGTGTCTCTGGCCGAACGAGTTAGCGCCTAGGCCGATAACCGGGTCGCCGTGCCAGTCCGCGAGGGCTATGGGTATGCGGTCCAGGCGGAACGCGATGGTATCGGTAGTTGGCGGCGGCGCGACAGGGGGCGGCTTCGGTTCCCCCGGCGGGACAGGCGGGGCGGGCGGGACTATGTCCATCCTCAGGAGTCCGGATGGGGGGTGACCGGGCAGGCCCGGCAGGAGATACGGCCCGATCGCAAGCCCCCTGCCCCAGCCGGGCGTGGTCAGGTCGATCGGCTGGGTCGGGGTGCGAGCGTAGTCCAGCAGCACCGGCGCGACCAGGAGTCCGACGACAATCGCCCCGACGGCGACCGAGCCCGGGAGCAGCAGGCTGCGCGGTCGCTGCCTCCGGTAGAGGATGACGCCGATGTAGGCGATCAGGCCGGCGGTCAACCCAAGGTATGCGCCGCGGGTCAGGCCCACCGCCATTCCCAGAAGGAGCAACGCAACTAGCGCCACGCTCCTCAGCCGCGGCCTGGATCGGGACTCTTCGATGGCGAAGAGACCTACAGCCCCGAGGAGGCTGGCATATACGTTCGCCTCCCACGACATGCCGTAGACCTTGTTGTCCATGCCGGGCAAATACTGCCCGCCAGCGAGGATGACGGGGCCTAGCCAGAAGAAGAGGAGCGCGATCAGAATCCCCGCCGCCGCCTGTGGTGCGGCCGCGAGTCGCAGCCAGTGAGGACCGCCCTCTGGATCCCCTCCAAACAAGAGCAGGAAGGCAAGCAGTCCGCCGGCCATGGAGAGACCGATCCAGAAGACCATGCGCAGGCTGTCGACCCGGTCCGGTGAGTGCAGCAGCGACGAGGCCGTGAGCGCTCCCAGGTAGACCATGAAGGCGACGGCCATCGGCAGGAGACGTCGCCATGTCGCGAGATCGGGCAGCCGGCGCGCATACAGCATCGCGAGAAGCCCGGCAGCGATCGCGGGTTGCTCGAGCCGCATGTTGCCCAGCTGCGTGTCGATCGTCCACCGGGACAGCGAGGCGAGCAGGAAAAGGACCCCGAACGCGACCACCGGGCGCCGCGTGGACAAGAACGCGACCAGGCCCGCTCCGCCGACGGCAAGGGTGGCGAGAGCAAGGCTGGTCGGTGTGCGATCGCTTAGCCGCCACACGCCCGCGATGCCCCCCAGAACGAGGGCGACAAGCGCGAGAGATCGCCAGGATCTGAGCAGGCTCACGTTCACACGGGCGATCATCCAGTTCTCCTGTCTCCTCTATACCTTCACAAGTCACCGACAGGCTGGCTGGCCCGGTCGTCTTCGGCGGCAAGAGCATAGCGGATGGGCCGCCGGGCCAAACGGGTCACGGCGCCGCTGCCTCGAACAGCCGGACCCCGCGCAGGCCCAGGTCGCCTGTGCCTGCGTTACGCAGGTCGATCCGAACCTCATCCGTCCCGTCAGGGCAGAGGGCGCTGAATGTGACCGTCTGCCAGCCTCCGCCGGCTGCGATCTGTAGTCCGGCCACATCCGGTGCGACGCTGACGAGGCTGCCGCCGCCGACACATTCGAGGAAGGCACGCGTCCCGCCGGCGGTCAGGCGCGACTCCGCCTCGAACGTCAGTGTGTAGAGGCGCCACGGTCCGCCCGGCAGGTCGTAGACCGCCGCCGTCTCGGCGCCGCCGGGATTGGACAGGGTGAGCTCGCGGCCATCCGGCCCGGGAGCCAGAGTCGCTTCTCCGGGACTCAGATCCCAGCCAGTGGCCTCATTGCCGGACCCCGAGAACGCGCCATTCACGTCCAGCTGGCGCCCTGGCGTGGCACCCGGGCGCAAGTACAGATCCAAAGAAAGGAAATCCCAGTACCGCACGTTCGTCACGTGCACGAATCCGAGATCGGTAAGCCTCTGGCCGATGCTGATGCTCCCAGCGATGTTGTAGGCGGCGATCCATAGGCCGGACTGACCCTTGGCGAAGCTCTCGACCGCTGCGAGGTCGGGTGAGTCGTACAGGGAAAGGTGCGGTCCCGCGAGAGCCCCGGGCTGGTAGGCATCGATCAACGTGGGCGCGATCGTCGGGAACGTGATGACCGGGAACCCCAGGCGAGTCGCTTGGGCAACGCCGGACGCCCAGTCCCGCCAGTGTTGCTTGTCTCCGCGGTACACGGCGTACAGCGACACGGTCGAGAGCGCGAACATTGCGCAGACCGCCACAACGCCGAGAGTCCGCAAGGGGAGCGACAGACCCCGTGCGCCGGCCGCGGCTCCGAGCAGGATTGCCCAGCCAAGGACCGCATAGGACACCGTTCGAGGGGCGAATCCGGGGCTCACCTGGCTGAACAGTGCCCCGGCCGCGACTGTGCCGACCGAGAGGGCCAGCGCGACCGCGAGGCCAAACCGGTGTCGCACAAGTGCGAGGCTGCCGAGGCAGATGATCACCACAGCGAGCCCGGCCATGACGGGATCGAGGCCGGGCCAGCGATCCCATGCCGATGGCTTGCTGCCGGCGTGGTAGATGGTATGGCCCGCAAGCCCGACGATCGAGAGGAGGCTGTCCCTCACGGCCGGCGGGTTAGCTTCGAGGAAATATGCTCGCTCATTGCCCAGGGTCTGTACCGTCGAGAGGACCTGAGGAACCCATGGCAGGTATGCGACGGCGGCCGCGATCCCAGCGATCACGAGCGGCCCGGCGCGCCACAGGTGTCGGCGGATGACGATGGGCAGCAGGAAGACCTGGGGGGCGAGAGGGTAGAGAGCGCTGTAGTCGAGGTACATGGACGCTGCCAGCGCCAGACCGTAGAGCAGCGCCCAGCGCCGCCGGGGCTCCTGGTAGAAGGCCACGAGCGCGAGGTAGGTCAGACTGACCGCAAGCCCGGCCAAGGCATACTGGCGAGCCTCTTGCGAGTACCAGACGGCGAGCGGTGAGAGGGCAACCGCCAGGACGGCGATCACCGCCGCAGGGCGGCTCACGAGTCGGATGGCGAGCAGGTAGAAGACGGCTAGCGTTGCGGTCCCGGCAACGACGCTCAAGTAGCGGCCGGCGTCAATCTCGGGAAGAACCAGGGCGACTGCCTTCACGACGGCGTAGTACAGGGGCGGGTGGGTGTCGTACGAACCGTTCAGGCCCAGTACCTGGTCCCACGACTGACGCGAGAACATCACCGTGAAGCCTTCGTCGAGCCAGTAGCTGAGGGCCGTCGATTGGAAGAACCGAAGGACCCCGCCGGCCAGGATGATGACGGCTGCCAGCCCGTCCAGGAAGTGGGGACGAGCAACCAAGTGGGCGAGTCCGCTCTCCAGCCGGTGCCACCCTCCAGCTGGCCTGGGCGATACCTCCACGGCGCTGCTCGTCACGTCGGATCCTTATCTGCGCGGGCCCTACGAAGCGTCGGGGCCGTGCTAGCCGGCCGTGCCCACGCCCGCCAGACATGAGCAGGCTCACGGGGTCTCTTCGGCGGGAAGAGGATAGCGGATGGGCCCCCGGTCACGGTGCCGCTGCCCGCTCGGCGAGGCTGGGCGCTACTATCGCGGAGCCTGGCGACGAAGAACGACAGAGGAGGGATGAGAGCGTGACCCAACCGGCGTCGACTGCGCGAGCGAACGACCCGGGGAGGTGGCAGCGTCGTCTCTCGCCCGACCTCCTCTGGGACCGCCGTCTTGCGATCGCGATCCTCGTTGTGGTCGGCATTGCGATGCTGGGGCTCCTGCTCTTCGTGTCTCGCTGGGTGACGTTCTGGCAGGACGAGTGGAACTTCATCGTTCAACGACCCGATCCCAGCGTCCGCTCGTTCTTCGCCCCCCAGGTCGACACTCTCCTGGCTACGTTGGTCGCCGTCTACGAGGTACTGCTCGCCGCCTTCGGGCTGCATACGTACCTGCCCTACCTGCTCGTCACCTGGCTGGCGGACTTCGTCTGCGTCGGTCTCCTGTACCACATCGTCGCCCGACGATCCGGAGTGTTGCTCGGGCTCATGGCGGGCCTATCTGTTCTGCTGCTCGGCAGCGCCTTCGAGGACCTGCTGCAGCCCTTCCAGATGCAGTACCTGCTGGCGGCCGCGGGCGGCCTGCTCGCACTGGACCGACTGCTGCTGGCGGAGGGGGAGATCTCCGGATCTCACAGCCGGCGAGATCTCACAGTGGCGGTCCTGGCCCTCGTGTTCGCCGTCGCCTCGTCGAGCCTCGGTCCTATCTTCGTTGGACTCATCGTGGTGTGGGCAGTGCTCCATCGCGACCGGGCCGCGCTCCTCGCGACCGTACCTGCAATCGCTCTGTACGGCGTCTGGTACGCCATCTGGTCGGGCGAATTCCAGGCGCTGCCCGGGACGGGTTTCTCCCTGGTCAGGGGCACCGAGTCGCTCCTGTACGGCCTGGGGGCAGCCACGTGCGGCGTCGTTGGACTGCCGCCGGACCACTACGCCTGGATCGGCACCTTGATACTCGCGGCGGCCGGCGCCTGCGTAGCGGTCGCAGTGATCCGTGGACTTCGCCCGGCGCCGCTGGCGGCCGCAGCCTTTGCGGCGCTCGTCGCCGAGTACGGCCTCCAGGCGTTCTTCCGCGGCTCTTTCGGTGTCGAGCACGCAGCCCGCTCCGGCTACCTATACCCGGCTGCGCTTTTCGTGTGGCTGACCATCTCGGGCATCGTTGGGCGCGGTCTCGACCGTGGCACATGGATCGGGCGAGGCAGGTTGGTACTCGTCCCGGCCGCCATCTTCCTCCTGATCGTGCCCATGTCGATCGGGAACATGCGCCAGTTCGTCGGCGCCGCCCGGGGGGAGAAGGGCATTCGAGCGACCGAAATGGCCGAACTGGACCTGGCCGTGGCGGTGAGATCGGTCCCCGGCGTCGACTTGGACATTGGGATCGATCCTGACTACATTCCGCAACTCACGGGCCGAGACTACCTGGCCGTCATCCAGCGCTTTGGAGCGCCGGCGCTGGCCTGGGACTGGGAGTCCGCGGCCGATAGCCAGGCGGTCAACATGACGGCCGTGCGACTCCTCGGCCCTGCCGTCCGATTCGTCCCGCCCCCACCCTCAGACGCAGCCGCGCCGCCGCTCGACGTCAAGGATGGCACCGCCGAATCCGGCACCTCAGCCAGTTGCAGCGTGGTGCGTCCTTCAGGGCCCAGCACAGTGGTCTCCGTACCCGTCGACCGGCGCGCCATCTGGCTGAAGTCGCCACCGCCCGGCATGGTCCTGCTGGTGGGAATCGCCGGTCAGCCATCCGCTTTGCTGGACGGACGTGCCGGCGATGCACTGGCCAACGGGCAGGCCATGATCCTGCCCAACCTTCCGGAACCCTATCGGTGGCAGGCGCTGCTTGCCCAAGTCGGAACGCAGCCCTTCGAGGTCTGCTCGGCGCCTACGCAGTAGGCAACCTCTGTCGTAGCTGGCACGCCAGGGGAGCGCTCCAATGCGCATGCTACTTCCGATGCGACTGTGTTAGTGGGTCTTGCCTGCCCTCGCCTCAGCCTCGGTCTCGGCCTCGGCGAGAAGGTCGACAAGAGTGCGCTCGATGGGTATCTCCGGGTGCCAGCCGGTCAACTGGGCCAGCAACGAAGCGTCACCACAGATCTCTGGCGGGTCGTTCTCTCGCACTAGCGCCGGGTCCACCTGGACGACGGGCGCGATGCCGGCCAGCGCGCAGAGTCGCTCGATGAACGATCGGATCGAGTCTGCCTGGCCGGTGGCCACGTTGACCACGATTGGAGCGCTGCCGAGGTGGCCGCTGGCGGAGGAGACGAGCAGCAGTTGATAGGCCCGCACGACATCGCGGACGTCGCCTATGTCACGCCGCACGTCCACGTTGCCGGCAACGATCGCCGGGGCTTCGCCTCTTCTGACCGCTACCACGCGTCGCGCCAGGGCGGGCAGCACGAAGACCGGCCGTTGCCCCGGTCCGCTGTGATTGAACGAGCGAGTCACCACGACCGGAAAGCCCCATCGCGAGCCGGCCTCCACGGCGACGGCCTCTTGGGCTGCCTTGGAGTACGCATACGGCTGTCGTGGATTCAGCGGGGTCGATTCGCAAAGGGGCAGGTCCTCTCGACCAACGGCGCCGTAGACGTCGGACGAGCCCGACACGAGCACCGGCGGCCGATAGCCCAATTCGCGGAGTGCCTCGAAGACGGCGATCGTGCCGCCCACGTTGACTCGAAACGCCTCAGCCGGGTTGCTGCCGGCATCGGGAGCGAAGGCCATCCCGGCCAGGTGCGCAACCGCGTCGGGATGACCGTCCGGCCCGGAGAACCACCGCATCAATCCGGCGCGATCGGTGATGTCCAACGCGTCGGGGCCGGGGGCAGCGACCACTTCGTGGCCTGCCGCCACCAGCTCGCGCTGGAGCCAGCCGCCGACGAAGCCGATGGCACCGGTGACGAAGACCCTCATGCGCTGGGATCCCTTTCAGGGAACGGTGGGTGACGGAACATCCACGGAGGTTCCGCCGTTCATGTGGGCCCGCAGCCGCTCGAGGTCGGTGTCGACCATCATCTCGATGAGGCCCTGGAAATCGACCGACGGCGACCAACCGAGGGCGGCCCGAGCCCGGCTGGCGTCACCCAGCAAGTGGTCTACTTCGGCCGGCCTGTAGAGTTCCGGATCGACGATGACGTACTTCTGATAATCGAGTCCAAGTCGTCCGAAGGCAATCTCGCACACCTCTCGGACGGAATGGGCAACGCCCGTCGCAACGACATAGTCGGACGGCTCGGGCTGCTGGAGCATCGCCCACATTGCCCGGACGTAGTCTCCCGCAAAGCCCCAGTCTCGCTGTGCTTCCAGGTTGCCCATCCGCAGTTCCTTGGCCATTCCGAGCTTGATCCGGGCGGCCCCGTCGGTGACCTTGCGGGTGACGAATTCGAGGCCACGGCGAGGCGACTCGTGGTTGAAAAGCATCCCGGAGACGGCGTACATGCCGAAGCTCTCGCGGTAGTTGACGGTCAGGAAGTGGCCGTAGGCCTTGGCGACGCCGTAGGGACTGCGCGGGTGGAACGGGGTCAGCTCCGTCTGAGGAACCTCCCTCACCTTGCCGAACATCTCGCTGGAGGAAGCCTGGTAGAAGCGGATGGTCGGATCGGTCTGCCGGATCGCCTCCAGGATGCGCGTCACGCCAAGGCCGGTGAACTCGCCGGTGAGGACCGGCTGATTCCAGGAGGTCGGCACGAAGCTCTGCGCGCCGAGGTTGTAGACCTCTGTGGGCCTGACCGTCTGGATAGCCGTGCCAAGCGAGGCCTGGTCCAGCAGATCGCCCTGAATGAGCTCGAGGCGGCCCCGCAGATGCTCGATCCGCTCATTTGAGTCCGTGCTGGAACGGCGGGTCATACCGACGACGCGGTATCCCTTCTCCAGAAGGAGCTCCGCGAGATACGAGCCGTCCTGGCCGGTGACCCCCGTGATCAGTGCAGTCCCAGTCATGGCGACGAGTATATCCTCGGCGCGCCGCCGGCCGAGTGGCTTGGGGATCAGCGCGCCAGGAGCGCCTTCAGCCAGGCTTCGTAGGCATCAGTGATCGCGTCCCAGGCGTAGAGCTTTCGAGCCCGCTCGTGGGCCTGCTCGCGGAGGGTTGCCGCCAGGCTCGAGTCGTCCAGGACTCGCTTGAGCGCTGCGGCTAGCCCGGCCGATCCCCTGTAGTAGAGACCGGCATCGCCGAGCGTTTCGTGGTGCTCTGGGACGTCGTTGGCGATGATGGCGTTGCCGTACCCCATCGCCTCGACCAGGGCCGGGTGGGTGCCCCCCACTTCCGTGGCCTGGACGTATGCGGTGGCGTGCGATCGCAGGATCCGGTACCCGGCCCCGTACACGGCGCCCAGGAAGAGAACGCGAGGATCGGTCGTGGCACGAAGACCGGCCTTGTAGTCGGATGCATATGGAGCATCGCCGACGATCGCGAGCGGAAGCTTCGTCTTGACTCTCGAGAAGGCCTCGATCACCACGTGGGCGTTGTTCTCCGGTTCCAACCGGCTGACATAGAGGACGTAGCGGCCGGCTTCCAGGCCCAGTCGCTCTAGGGTCCCATGATCAGCGACTGGCTCCAGGTCCGTCCCGTAGGGAAAGTAGTCAGAGTCGCGACCGTACGTCTCCCTGTAGTAGCGCTGGATCACGCGGGCGTCGGTCACGATGTGAATCGGCAGATGAGCGGCGGCCCAGGCGCACAGACGGTAGTAGGCTTTTCCGACGGAGCTCCACTTGCTGCGTTTCCACTCCAGGCCGTCCACGTTGAGCACGACGCGCCGGCCGAACAGGCGCAGCAGGATCGCTGCCGGCACGTTGGCCGAATTGCAGATGTAGACGATGTCGTAGCGTCTGGTGAGGGCGTGGCAAGCGGCAAAGAGGGAGTGGATGACCGTTTCCAGGTACTTCGACCGTGGAGCCGGCAAGCGCACGATCCGCATTCCGAGGTACTCATGGATCCCGCGAGCCACAGACCGGTCGCGGCCGTAGACCGTGACCTGGTGGCCGCGTGCCACGAGTCGCTTGCCGAACTGCTCGGCGAAGGTCTCGAAGCCGCCGTAGTTGGCGGGGACGCCGCGGATGCCCAGGATGGCGATGCGCATAATGACTGTGATGGTACCCGCATCCCACCGAATTCGAGTAGCCCTGGACGCTCATGTCGTCGGCCGCCGCAAGACCGGTAACGAGACCTACATCGTCAACCTGGCCCAGGCGCTGAAGCGGCGCGATGACGTCGCCCCGACGGTATACGTCGACGCGGGCGCGGAATGGCCGACGGCCAGCCCGCCTGTCCGCCGCGATCTTCGTGTCAGGGCACCCTACCTTCGCGTCGCCGTGGAGCTCCCGTTTCGCGCGAAGCGCGATGGCGCGGAGTTGCTCCACGTCCAGTACGTGGCGCCGCCACTGGCCAGATTGCCGGTCGTGACCGCCATCCACGACGTGTCGTTCGAGGACGTGCCCGGGATGTTCTCGCGCCGGACGGAGATGCGCCTGAAGCTCACAGTCCGGCTTTCCGCAAGGCGCTCTGCGGCGGTCATCACCATATCGGAGTTCACGCGGTCGCGGATCAGCCACCACTACGGAATCGACCCCGGGCGGATCGTGGTCACCCCCCTCGGAGTCGAACCCTTCTGGCATCCAATGGGCGAGGAGGATGCCCGACGCGATCTCTCCACCCTGGGGCTCCCGGCGCGATTCGTGCTGACCGTCGGGGACCTTCATCCGCGGAAGAACATCCCGCGCTTGATACGCGCTCTCGCGGGAGCCAGGGCGGAAGGAGCCGGCGATCTCCATCTTGTGCTCGCGGGCCAGCGCGCCTGGAAGGCCGCCGCCGTCGACGGGGCGATAGACTCCGCCGACGGTCGGGGCTGGGTTCATGAACTCGGTTACGTGGACGTGGAGACTCTCCGCGCTCTCAACTCTGCCGCCCACGTGGTGGCCTACCCGTCGAAGTACGAGGGGTTTGGCCTTCCGGTGCTGGAGGCGCTAGCCTGTGGCGCTGTGGTGCTCGCGGCAGACGCCACCGCGATCCCGGAAGTCGCCGGCGACGCCGCGGTCCTTGTCGATCCGGACGATGACGGCGCGGTCACGCAGGGCCTGCTCCGGGCGGCCACGGATGAGGCACTGCGGTCCCGTTTGCGTCTCGGCGGCCCCGTGCGGGCAGCCGCTTTCACCTGGGATGCCTGTGCCGAGCGGACGATGGAGGCATACCGTCTGGCTCTCGGCGGCGACCGGTCTCCGTGAGCGCGGCGGGCACGCAGGCCCGCGATGCGGGCGCCGTAGTCGTAGCAACCGACACGTAGCCGGCGCGTAGCCGTAGCCGGCGACCTCAGGTGAGCGCTTCAGGAACCTGCCGGCCCCTCAGCCACCACGGCCTTGACCGGCCAGGACGACGTCGTACAGATCATTCTCGTAGTCGGCCGCGATCGATCGCCAGTCGTAGCGCTCCTCGACGAGGCGCCGGGCCGACTCAGCCATCGCCCGTCGCGCGGAGACATCGTCGAGGAGGCGGATGATCTCTTTGGCGAAGGTTCCCTCGTCGTCCGCCACCGCGAGATCGATGCCCTGGCGAACGGCTATTCCGGCGCTCGCTACCGTCGTTGCGACCGTGGGCAGCCCGACCGCGAAGGCCTCGAGCAGCTTCAGGCGGGTGCCTCCGCCTGCCCGGAGCGGCGCCACGAACAGGTCGGCCTCTTCCAGGAAGGGCCGTACGTCCGGGACGCGGCCAACGATGTCCACGGCGTCCCCGCCCCGCTTCCGCAGCGACTCCGGGGCGCTGGCACCTACGAGGACCAGGCGGGCCGAGGGACGCACCCGGCGCACGAGCGGGAGAATCCGATCGATCATCCAGTTCGCTGCATCGAGATTGGGCAGGTACCCCAGGGTGCCCGTCATCAGGAGGCTGTCGCCGCGGTTCTTCCCATGGTCCACGTACTTCAGCGACCGCAAGTCCGCACCGCTAGGCCGGACCGTTACCGAGGCCGATGGCACGAGCTGGCGGAAGGCCAGAGCATCCGACTCCGAGACCGCGACGGTCCGTTGGACTCGCCACACCAGCCCTCGCTCGTAGGATCGCCACTTCCAGACATCCAAGCGCGCGCGGGCTCGACCCATTCGCGTCGGCGCGAGGCGGGCAATCTCGCCTGATACCTGGGACTCCACGTTCTGCTGGTCGAGGATGACTGGCACGCCGGCCTCGATGAACGGGGCGGCGTATCGTCCGACATGAGCCTGCATTAACAGGACAACGTCGAAGCGGCTCGCCTGTTCGCGACGCCAGGTGACCCCCGAGGGGCGAGCCCACACCTCGCCCGGCAGCGGCGAGAGGAGCGCGGAGATCTTGGAGCGGATGGACCCGCGGGTTAGGGCGGGGAGCGCCCGAAGCTGGGGCCGCGACTCGCCGTCCGACCACTCGAGCTCGGGTTCGTCCGACGGCGCCACCCACAAGGTGACCTCGTGCCCAAGCCGCATCCACTCCTGCAGGAGGTGGTAGACCCGCATCTTGCCGCCGCCAACCGGGGGGTACGCGGCGTATGGGCTGACCGCCAGCAACCGCAAGCGCGGTCGGGATTCCATAGCCACGGATTATGGCAGTCGACGTGCGTCAGAGCGCCACGGCCTGGAACGCCCGCGGGAGAAGATCACTTCTGCGCTCCGCGATCTGGGGTATTCTGACGTTCGATCCCGCGAAGCGTACAGAGAGGGCCAACTGCCGCAATGAGCGATTTCTGGACCGATCGGCGCGTCACGGTGACCGGCGGCGCCGGGTTCCTGGGCAGCGCGGTGGTGAGGCGGCTCCAAGCGGCGGGTGCTACGCAGGTCTTCGTCCCCCGCAGCGCCCAGTACGACCTGCGCACACGCGACGGCATAGCCCGCTGCCTCGCCGATGGCCGGCCCCAGGTCATCATCCACCTGGCCGCAGTGGTAGGCGGCATCGGGGCCAACCGCGCGAACCCAGGTCGGTTCTTCTACGAGAACGCGATCATGGGCATCGAGCTGATGGAGCAGGCCCGGCTGGCAGGGGTCGCCAAGTTCGTGGGTGTCGGGACCGTGTGCTCGTATCCGAAGTTCACGCCGGTGCCGTTCCGCGAGGACGATCTCTGGGCCGGCTATCCCGAGGAGACCAACGCTCCCTACGGTCTCGCCAAGAAGATGCTTCTGGTCCAGGGTCAGGCCTACCGGGCTCAGTACGGATTCGACGCGATCCACCTCCTTCCGGTCAACCTCTACGGTCCGGGAGACAACTTCGACGAGGCGAGTTCGCACGTGATCCCCGCCCTGATCAAGAAGTGCCTCGATGCCCGTGACCGGGGAGAAGACTTCATCGAGGTATGGGGCACCGGCTCCGCCTCCCGCGAGTTCCTCTTCGTCGACGACGCCGCCGAGGGGATTGCCCTGGCCGCCGAGTTCTATGACGATCCGGATCCGGTCAATCTCGGAGTTGGCCAGGAGGTCACGATCCGGGAGCTCGTCACCCTCACGGCCCGACTGGCCGGCTTCTCGGGCGAGGTGCGGTGGGACGCGAGCAAGCCCGATGGCCAGCCCCGACGCGCTCTGGACACGAGCCGGGCTCGCGAGCGCTTTGGCTTCGTGGCCCGCACCCCCTTCGAGGAAGGGCTCCGGCGAACGATCGAGTGGTACTCGGCGAAACGAGTGTCCCAGCCTTAGGCGGCCCTGGATGCCGGCCGGCATCGAGCCGGGACGTGAATCAAGGCAGGGTGGACTGGGCCGCTTCAGCCGCTTCTAGATCGGCCGTCCGCCTTCGCGATCGCACACCATAGATCCTCCCGCCTCGCGCCTCCAGCCGCGCTGCCTGGCTGCGTCTCGAAGGTTCCAGCCGAGTGAACGCAGAGCCATTCCAATGCTCTCTCGGACCCCGCCACCATGCCTGATCCGCCGGGCGACGAAGAGCGGCATGCGGCGGCAAAGCAGGTGCAGCAGGAAGGTGGCGTTCTGACTTTGTGTTCCGTTGCGGCGCATGAACAGGATGGCGTTGCGCAGCATGAGGTAGTCGATCTGGGATGGCCGAGCGGTCTGGTTGACCAGGTGCACGATGGAGGCCCGTGGGTCGACGAGACATCGGAGCCGATGGCGCCAGGCACGGACGCAGATGTCTACCTCCTCCCAGTAGAGGAAGAAGATTTCGTCGAAGCCTTGGATCTCACAGGCGGCGGCCACCGACACCAGCATGCACGAGCCGTCGATCCAGGCGACCGGGTACGGCGAGGTGGGTGAGGTGATCTCGTCGGCTTGAAGGTGGCCCGTCCAGCACGTTCTCCAGTTGAGTAACCCACCGGCCGTCCACACCCGGCCGCCGGGTTCCTTGACAAGCGGTCCTACCGCGAATACGTCCGGCCCGCATGCGTCGATCAGCCGCCTGGCCAGGAGCGGGTCATTCACGAGCGTGTCGTTGTTGAGAAGCAGCACGTACTTCGCGCCGCGATCGCGCGCCCACCGGATCGCTGCGTTATACCCGCCACCGACCCCGACGTTGCGAGACAGCGCCAATGCCTCGACCTGCCCTCCGAATTCGCCGGCCAGCCGTTCCGCCTCGCGCTCCGCCGATCCGTTGTCGACGATCAGGACTCGATGGGCAGGCCCGGAAAGTCGTCCGAGAGATTCCACGCAGGCTTGGGTGAGGGCATAGCCGTTCCAGTTGAGGATCGCGACTACCAGCTCGGTGGAATCCGGGCGGGTTTCGCTGGACATCATCTGCTCGGTCGTCGCGGACTCGCTCATTGCGTCTCGAGACTCGTCCGGTCAGCCATCCTCGATGGCCCCCCGGACTGCCGACCAGGCAACCTGGGCCGTGTCCGTCCAGCGGTATCGTCGGGCAACGCGCCTTCCCTCCGTCACCAATCGCCTGCGCAGGCGATCATCGTCTGCCAGGCCATGGACCAGGCCGGCCAATGCGGTGGCATCTTCACAATCGAAGTGCAATGCTCCCTTGGCCGTGACCTCCGGGAGACTGCCCGCCGCAGCGACCGCCGTCGGGACGCCGCGTGCCATGGCCTCGAGTGGTGGAAAGCCGAATCCTTCCGCCCGTGATGGCAAGAGGAAGCAGGTCGCGCTCTCATACAGCCTGGCGAGACGCTCCTCGGAGACCGGACCCAGGAAGTGGATCCGCTCTCGAAGGACGGACCGCGAGGCCAGGCCCCTCAAGCGCTCGTCGTCGCGGCCAGGCGGACCCACGATGACCAGGTGCAGGTCCTCGGGCACGCCCACCCTCCAGGCCTCGATCAGCAACCCGATGTTCTTGTGAGGCTCGGTCTGCCCAGTACAAAGCGCATAGCGTTTGGGCAGCGACGGATCGGGCCGGTCGGGCTGGACCCTCAGAGCATGGTCGAGTCCGGGGTAGGCGACCACGATGCTGGAGGCGGGAGCATCCAGGAGCCGCACCAGCTCGCCGGCGGAGTACGCCGAGTCGGTCAGGATGCGCCTTGCGTGTTGCGCCGCGTGGCGGAACATCCGATTGGCGTACATGCGGTAGCCGCGGTCGTACGCGTCCGGCTGCGTGAGGAAGTTGGCGTCGTGGATGGTCACGATCATCGGTCGCGGAAGTGCCATGAGCAGCGTGTTGGCAGGGCAGAACCACGCGCTCACACGGGTCCTGGCCGCGACGGCCGCACCGCCAACTCCCCACCAGGCGAGATCCTCTGCCAGATGCAGATAGCGGCGGAAGCGGAGGCCGCGCGGCCCTCGAGGTAGTCCTCGGATCGGCAGAACCACATCCCCTGGAGCGGCCGTGGTGGTCATCGCCGCCAGAAGTTCCTCCGCGTATCGAGCCGTACCAGCCCGCGGATGGCGGAGGATGCTCAGGTCGTAGCCCAGCCTCATCGCAGGTTCTGCGCTGTTCGATAGGCGGCGAGAAGAGCATCGGCAGTGGCGCGCCAGGAGAACCGGGCCTCAAGACGCCTGCGTGCTGCGATGGGCGGCGTTGTCTGGGTCGCTGTCAACATCGCCTCGGCGATGGCATCGGGGCTTGCCTCGGCGGCGTAGCAGGCGGCATCTCCAAGAACCTCCTCGTAGATAGGCTCTCGGGCCGCGATCACCCTGCCACCCGCGAGCAGCGCTTCTACGGGCGGAAGGCCGAAGCCCTCGATTCGCGACAGCGCCATCAGGGTCGAGGATGTATAGAGCGCGGCCAGCTGCCGATCGCTGACGAGGTCCCGGAACACGACCGCGTCGGCCACCGCTGCCGTGCGGGCTCGTGCGACCAGTCTCGCTCTATCCCGATCTGGATGGAAGCCAACGAACGTCAGCCGGCCGGCATGGTTGATCCGGCGGAACGCGGCCAGGGCGTCGATGGCCAGATCGGGCCTCTTGTGAGGGTCGGGGACGCCCACGAACAGGAAGTCGGGATCGCTGCTCTTGTCGGCAGCTTTCGGCGCATCGGTAGCCATCAACGGCACAACGGCGGGATATACCACGCGCACTCGCTCGGCCGGCACGCCCAGGACCTCTCTGACTTCCATGGCCGTCGTTTCCGAGATCGCGATGACCAGGCCCGACTTTCGAACACTGCGCAGGTAGATCCTGTACGGGATGCGCCGGTGAAGCCTCATGCGGTGCATCACGGCCGCGTCGCGCAGCGGGATAAGGTCGTAGACGGTCGCGATCGTGCGTCGTGCCGGAACAGGCGAAAACGGGCTGCTCGGATCGGTCTGGTGCCAGAGCCGGGGGCCCGATCCCCGGATCGCCAACCGGTCGAAGACGGCGGAGGCCAGCCAGCCGATGTCCTGAGGGCGGATCGTCGCCCGACGGGCTCGCCACGTGCGCGCCGAGGGCCAGGTTAGGTCGGCCGCTCCGTTGACCAGAACGCCCAGCTGCTCGGCACACCAGTCTGGCTCCTCGCGGCCAAGGGCCTCGATCAGACCGGCGACGTACCTGCCGATACCGCGAATGCCGTGACCGGAGGTCAGGGGGGTGACGTCTATGCCGATCGCCGGGTGGTCCGGCGTCGAGGTCTCCCGGGGTCGAGAGATCGTCTCCACGGCGTGAAGCGTAGCAGGCTGGCTGGTGGTCCCTTGGCCTCTCGGCCGGCAGTGGTCGTCCGCGGCTGGGCCTACTTGTAGGTGACCGCCGTGCCGACAGGGACGCTCTGCATGAAGATCTCGCCTCGGACGAATGGGATCTCTGCGCCGGCGTTGTCATAAAGCCGAGTCAGGGCCGTGTTCGATGTCTTCTTCCAAGTGCCGGTGATGGCCTTCCCTTCCTTGAAGACGATGGCCTTGCCCGATCCGACGTTCGCCACAACGGGTCTGGCGTAGCCGGGCTCGGACTGCGGGTCGATGGTAACCACCTGGAACATGACGACGATGTTGCGGGCGAGGACCAGCGCGCTGTTGGCCGGATCGACCTGCTTCTCTCCGCCGACAATGCGGAAATACGAGTTGCTCGTCGGGTCGTACTGGTAGCCGATGGCCCCGGTGCGATAGGGGATCGTGACCGACTGTGACTCCGGCCGATCGGATGCCGGTGTGTCGTCAACGAAGGTGCGGACCGGCAGGTTCTGGTAGGTCGCCGGATAGCCCCTCTTCCCAGCGCAGCTGATCAGCACCGTGGAGTTCGTATACGCGTTGTGCGGCGAGGCCCGGGTATCAATTCGGTGGTACGGGCAGGATCCGCCCCTCAGGTCATCCTGGTCGTAGATGTTCTGGGACATCGAGGGGACGACCTGCTGCAGCGACTTGGCGTCGCCACCGAAGTGCCCGAACAGGGCCTTGTACTCGGCCGCCCAGTAGACGTAGTAGGGGCGGGCACTGCGAACCGGACCGATGTCCGATGCGGTTCCCTCCTGGAAGACGATCATGTAGCGATCCTCGCCCCCGTCGGCCGGAGCCTGGTAGACGATGGAGGCGCTGGAGAAGCCGGACTGCGGCCTGGCCACGCTGTTGTCGTCGATCATGATCGCGAGCGGCAGGCGATGGGCGAGGTCGGCCGGAGCCAAGACTCCGTCGAGGTCGCTGTACGTCCAACCGACGGGCAGAGCGTTCGGGTCCGCTTGGTCGGACGCCGACGGCGAGGGGACAACGTCCGTCGGCGACTCCGTCGGCGTGGCCAGGGTCTGGCTGACGCTCGGTGAAGGGCTGGCTTGCGCTACCTGGCTGGGATGTCCGGCCGATATCAGGAGCCCTGCGGCCACGATGATCAGCGCCGCAGCGATGGCGCCGACAGCGACTACTTGCTTCTTGTGGCCTCTCCAAACGCGCTCGGCCCCTGCCGAAACGCGCTCGATCACTTGTGAAATGCGCTGCTTCACTGTTGTTGTCTCCGTGCGGTGAGGTGGCCTCCGACTTTGCGACGAGGGCCCTGGCCAAGGTTGCCTATGTTAGACCACACGTGCCGAGGCGAAGGCGCTGGCCCGAGAGTCTCAACCAAGGCCCTGTTTCCAACCGGCGATCGGTGCGTCCGACACAGCCCCGAGTCCGGCAAGAGACCAAAGGGGGACGGCTGTCTGGTAGAGTCCCGCTCGTGCTGACCCTGGCGAGAGTACCTGGTCGACCGCGGAGAGGCGATGGCGATGCCGGGTCGACCGTCGCGCCTGAGGAGAGGATGCCGGTGAGGCCGCAGATTCATCGTCTCTCCAGCCGATTCCGACCAGGCCACGGATTGCCTCCGGTTGGACTGCGGTCCGAAGGTGGGCCGCAGCGAGCGCCCTCGACGCAGCGGCCCGAGCCACGCCAATGATGCGGTTCACTATCGTCACGCCGGTCCGCAACGGCATGCCATGGCTGGTGGAGAACGTGGAGTCGGTCGCGAAGCAGGCCTCCGACGTCGAGGTCGAGCACATCGTCCTGGACGGTGGCTCAACCGACGGGTCGCGTGAGTGGCTGAGCGACCACGCTGGAAGGCACGTCACCTTGAGGTTCGAGCCGGATGAAGGCCAGACGGACGCGCTGATCAAGGGATTCGACGGGGCCGTCGGCGACATATTCGGCTGGCTAAATGCCGACGATCTTCTCGAGCCAGGTGCCCTGCGGCGAGTCGCGGCGGAGTTCGAGGCGCGTCCGGATGCGACCCTGGTCAGCGGCAGCGCGCTGCTGATCGGTCCCAGCGGGGCCATCGCTGGGGCGATCCCAACGCCGCCCGCGGGCAATTTGAAGGAGCTGCTGGCGTACCCGTACAACCTGGCCCAGCCCTCGACGTTCTTTCGGGCAACCTGCTACCGGAGCGCAGGTGGCCTGGATCGAAGGTTCGACCTGGCCATGGATGTCGACCTCTGGATGAGGCTGGCCGCACTGGGCCCGATCGCAACGCTGCCGGACGCCGTGCTGTCCCGGTTCCGGATCCATCCCTCGGCCAAGTCCGTCAACCGCGCCACGGCCGCCGTCCGCGAGGATCTCGGCATTCGGCGCAGGCACGGGATGCCGCTCAAGAGCCGGGCCGGGCTGACGCTGCTGGAGGCCGCATATGTGCGGCCCATCAAGTGGCGGGTGCGATCTCTGGCTCGTGGCCTCGCCCGTCGCATCGTCCGAAGGCGTCGATGACCCTCATCTCGGTCATCATTCCGGCGAAGAACGCCGAGGCGACGCTGGGCGCCACCCTCGACTCGGTGGCCAGCCAGGCAGGCGTCCACGTGGAGACGATCGTCGTGGACGATGGATCCACTGACCGCACTCGCGAGATCGCCTCCGGCCACGCTGTCGCTCCCAGGATCGTGGTGGGCTCCGGGACCGGCGCCGCTGCCGCGCGCAACGCGGGATTGGCTGCATCGAACGGCCAGGCGATCGTGTTTCTCGATGCCGACGATCTCCTGAAGCCCGGTGCGCTCCAGCGACGGTTGCGGGTCCTCGAGGAAGCAGGTCCCGACACCATCGTGGTTACCGACCACGTAGAGTTCGCAGAAGGCCGGGAACGCCCCTCTCGAACACGGCCGGATTTCGGCGGGGACCCCCGCGAAGCCCTGCTTCACAGCAACCGCCTGACCGTGCATGCCGCCCTCGTTTCTCGGGAGCTGCTCGATCGTGTGCCGGGGCCATTCATCGAGTCGCTCGTTGTCTACGAGGACTGGGCTTTGTGGCTTCATCTTGCCCTTCTGGGTGCCCACTTCCGAGTTCTCGACATCCCGGACTGCGTGTATCGGATTCGTTCAATCGCCATGGCCACCGAGATGACCACAGATCTGCCACGGGCTCAAGACGACGCGATTCGCGTGCTGGAGCTGTCGAAGGACTGGATCAAGCAGACACCGCGGGGCGACCGGCGCAGGCTCGACGTGATTCGCCGTCGAAGGCTCAGGGAATACCTCTGGTCTCGAGCACGTGACAGCGCTCGGCGAGGAGAGTTGATCCGGGCTTCCGTGGACGCACTCAGAGTCCCGCTCGTTGGCCCGGGGGACGTGCCACGTTTCTTGTGGCGGAGAGGCCGTCGAAGGCTTCAGGCGGTGGCGACGCGGATGAGGGCTCGATCCTGAAGGTCGCGACTCGGGCTCTACCCGCTGACAACCGAGCGCGGCGGTGCCTTCATTTCGACTAGCGGCGGACCGCGCGAGCCACTCTCCGGGCCGTCACTCGGGGACCGTACCGGGCCAACTCCATTGCGCCGCGGCCGGCCCGCCCCCATCGACGACTCGAGACGCCCAGCTTGAGCTCCTGCCAGGCTACCGTCACCATCTCGCGCTGGAAGAAGCGCGGCAAGCTGCCCCGACCGTGGCGTCTGATCATTCGCTCGATCTCATCGAGGCGAGGCAGGCCGCCGCTCGCCGTCTTGGTCGACGGGTAGACCCTCACGAAAGCCTGGACCCTCGGCAAGTAGAGAAGGGGAGCCTGCCGTCCGAGCCTGATCATGAGGTCGTAGTCCAGGCAGTAGCGCAGACCCCAGTCCAGTCCTCCGGCTGACTGGTAGGCCGACCGCCTGAAGAACGTGGCCGGCTGCACGATGAAGTCGAGGTAGTTGATGAGTCGGGTCAGGCTGAACGGCTCGACATGGGTGCAGGGTCCTATCTCCCGGCCATCGGCATCGATGAATGTGGCATTGCCGTAGACGCCCGGAGCCGACTGGCTGCCCCCGAGAGCATCCACGGCCGAAGACACCGCCCCCGGTGCGTACAAGTCATCCGCGTTGAGCCAGCCGATGATCTCGCCCTGGGTCAGGCGAATGCCCTTGTCGACGCCCTCGCCCTGGCCGGTGTCCGGTTCCGAGATCCAGCGGACCCGGTCTCCGAAGGACCGAAGGATGTCGAGAGTGCCGTCTGTGCTGCCGGCATCGACCACGAGGTAGTCCAGGTTCGGGTATTCCTGCGCGAGCACCGATTCGATCGCCTTCTCGATGAACGGCGCCTGGTTGTAGGACGGCGTGACGATTGCCACCGAGGCCAGGTCGTGCTGGGCGACACGTCCGGTCTTGGGCATCACACGAGCGCCCCCGTGCGGAGGATCTCGAGATCCTCGCTGGTGAGTCCGCGCCCGGTCAGTCGCCGGTAGTGGGCTCGGAAGACGCGCGCCGTTCGTTCCCAGGAGAAGACTGACGCGCGGGCCAAGCCAAGCCGGGCCATCTCGATGCGTTTTGGCTCATCCGTCCACAGATCGCCGATGGCCGCGGCGATGTCAGCCGGGTCCCAGGGATCGAACAACCGGGCGGCCCCAGCACTCAAGTCCGGCAGGCAGGTGACGTTGGAAGACGCGACTGGGAGCTCGGCGGCGAACGCCTCGAGAATGGGCATGCCCCAGCCTTCGAAGAGCGACGGGAAGACGAGCAGGCGGGCGAGGCGATAGAGCGATCTGAGCTGGATCGGATCGACGAAACCGGTGAAGAGAACCTGCTCGGACACCCCGAGCCTCGCCGCCGCTTCACGAACGGGTTTGTCGAGGCCGTTCTGCGCCCCGGTGAAGACGACGGGAATGGTCAGGCCTCGGTCATGCAGGAGCTTGAACGCCTCGAGAAGCCTCAGGTGATTCTTGTGTGGCCAGGCCTTGGCCGGGTATAGAGCGAATGTCTCCGGCAGGCCAAGACTGGAGCGAGTTCTCGAGAGATCGCTCGGAGAGGGCTGTCCGTAGGCTTCGATGACGGGCGCATAGGGGACTATCTCGACCTTGTCATCGGGCAGGCCGAGGCTGTCGATCAGGTCCCGCTTTCCCCAACGGCTGTTCGCCACCACCATCGTTGCCTGGTCGCATAGCGCCCTGTAGATGATGTCCCGTTCAGCCAGGGTCTCGGGCGAGAAGAACTCCGGCAGATGGATGTGCTGGAGATCCTGGGGCTGGAAGATGGACGGAATGTCCGTCCGGAATCCGACCTGCATGGTGAATTGCATGAGGTCTACGCTGGCTCGTTCGACGGCACGATTGGCCGGAGGGAGGCCGATTGGCCCGCCGGCCGCCGGACGACCCAGTCTTCTCCTCAGGCGCGCCATGGCTCGGCGGCCCCGATCGGCCAGGAACCCCCCCGGATGGCCGAAGCTGGAGGGTTCGGACACCAACAGCCGGCACGGGCCGCTCACATACGGTCTCAGCCAATCCTCGTTATCGCGATCGACGAGAAACAGGTACTCGTCTCGTGCGTCAGTGAGTCGCGACAACCCATCCGCGAGGCCGATGATGACCTGCTCGACGCCGCCTCGATCACCAGACACAAGGCGAGCATCGAGACAGACGCGAACGGGCCTGACCCTCGTGCTTGATGTCACTGCCGAGCCTTGGACTCGCCCGGGCGATGGGCGAGGAAGGAGTACATCCGACCGGGGGTGGGCCTATCCAGACGGGCTCGCACGAGTCTGGTGGCGCCGGGCATATGGCTCGCGGCGCGGCCGAGAAGACCGAACTTGGCGGCCAGCTTCATCGCGGGCAGCTCGTCCAGCTCCCGTTGCGTCGAGATAATCGGGAAGGCGTTGATGACGGAATCCAGGGGCCTCAGCACGCGGTCCACCACAAGTCCCGCCCGACGGATAGCTTGCACGTAAGCGGCCAACGAGTAGGCGTTCTCTCCGCCCGCCATCCGGTTGACCGGGTGTGTCGCCAGGAATTCGCGAAGCTGTTGGTCGTTGTCCACCACATGTTCCCGGCAGGCAAAGAAGATGCCGTTCGGTTTGAGGACCCTGGCACATTCCCGCAGGACCTGATCCAGATCGCGCGCATGATGGAGCATCTGGCGGCAGTACACGATGTCCATAGATGCGTCCGGAAGCGGAAGGCTTTCCCCCACGCCGTCGATCGCCTCGAACTTGCGCTCCCGCAGGCGCGCCATAGCGCCGCGTCCAACCTCGTCGCTTGGATCCGGTTCGAGGGCGACGACGCGGGCCGCGCCGGCGGCGCAGAAAGCGGCGGACGAGATCCCCGTGCCCGCCCCAACATCGAGGACGTTCGCTCCCTCGATGCGTTGACCCAGGATTCGCCTTACCTCCGCGAACTCGCCGGAGATCCGGAATCGCCGGCACGAGTCGTCAACGTCGCGGCCAAGGTAGGCGTCTCGCACGAGGGCGGCATAGGCGGGGTCGGCCCGCAGGCGCCTGATGGCGTCGTCCGTGCTGATGAGGTCGTCGGGCAACCCAGCTCTCCTGTGAGGCTTCTGCCAGGGAATCTAGCTCAGCGCCATGCTATGCGGCGGCGGGGGTCGCCGGCCACCACGGCCCAGGCGGGCGAGTCGTACGAGCGGTTACTTTGTGCCCGGTTCGTCGGCGGCCCGGAGCGGCCGCGCGACCGTGGCGAACTCCACGAATTGCATGTCCCAGAACCGGTGATGGAACAGGCGATTGGCGATCCGGTATCTCCTGGGCATGTGCTCCATCTTGTTGATACCTTCGTGGCGGAGCACTTCGTAGCCCAGCCGCTCGTACATCTTGCGGATGCTCCGCTCGGTGAAGAAGCGCAGGTGGGTCGAGTCCAGGATCCCGGACTCCTCGTACTCCCACTCGCAGTAGGCGAGCAGGTCATAGAAGGTCGGATAGTAGCGGATGTTCGGGATCGAGCTCACGACGACGCCTCGAGGCGTGAGGCAGGTCTTGATCCGGGCGAGGACGTCGTACGGATCGAGGAGGTGCTCCAGCACGTCGTTGAAGACCACGACGTCGAAGAAGGACACAGGCAGCTGTGGGATGAGGGTCGCGATGTCGCCGACGAGGACCTTGTCGAGCCTGTCTACGGCGACCCGAGCCCTGGCCTCCACCACCTCGATGCCCCAGACCTCGGAGTTCCTGGCCTGCTTGAACTGCTGGGCGAAGTAGCCTTCGCCGCAGCCGACATCGAGCAGCCTCCGAGAGTCTGCCGGTATGAAGTCGAGCATCTCCGGCCGAAGGTTCTGGTAGTAGTTGACGGGCTTCTCGTCTGGCATTGGCTGCGCGCCGCTCTCTCCAAAGGGAGCCTCCCCCGCTTCGATCATCGCCCTGCGGGGTCGGCTCGCGGCCAAGCGTAACTCCGCCGTTCCCGCCTCGCTGATCGCCGGTCGCTGCTCGATGCAACTACGCTGGCGATCTCGCTGGGCGGCGCAAGCGGCGGAGGGCGGCGGATGTGTGTGAGCGGACGGGCCCCATCGGGGACGCCCATTCGCTGCAGACGAGGCGAGTGCGGCGGATCAGACCCTCGCGACCGAGGGGCGGCGACAGTGGAGATTCGATGGCTTCGATGACCTGGGCGGCGAATCTATCCCACGTGTAGTGCGTGCCCAGCAGGTCCCAGTTACGTCGCTGGATCTCCAGCAGGTCGTTAGAGGGCACCGTCTGGAGGTCCAGCAAGAGCCGGGCTGCCGTCTCCGCGTCATCGAGAGGCACGTTGAGAATCGTCGGGGTGTCGTCGTATCCACATTGCGGCGTGCAGATCGGTATGAGCCCCCAGGACATCGCCTCGAGAATCGTCGTTGGGTTTGAGTCGTACCTGCTCACCATCAACAGGAAGTCGAAACCGGAGACCAGATCGCGAGATGCTTGCGTGCGGAAGTCCTGACGCCCAAGCGCGCGGACGCCTTTGATGGGGCGGTCGCCTGGGCCGATCCACGCGAAGTCAAGACCGGGCAGGCGCTTCGCTATCTCCGACAGGTAGGGCGTGTTCTTGGTCGATCCGGTGTGGCCGATATAGACGAAACGCCTGCTTCCGGGTTCGTTGAACCGTTCTCTCAGAACCGGGAAGTCATTGCGGTCGATCGCCAGATCCAGTCGAACCATCTTGGGAGCCCAGTGCGAAAACCTGGAACTCTCCAGCCACTTGAGCCAGTAGGGACCCGTGATGGCCAGATAGAGATCGCATCGCCTGATGATCGAATCGAGGAATCCAACTTGCCCTGGGTCCCCATTGAAGGGTGACAGCATGAGAACCCGCCGCCACCCGCGGCGGCGGCTGCTCCGGCGGAAGACGGTGCCTCGAGACGGATGAGGGTGCCCCAGGAGTACGTCTCCGGGCTCGGGATGGATCTGGTCACGATCCGTCCAGTCGTGGTAGACGACCCTGTATCGCGCCTGAAGCCTTCCCCCCAGGTTACGGCCGATCGCATCGGGCGTGGCGGTCATCGGGCCATGAGGGTAGACGAGATGGACCGTCCCGACTTCGGACCCTGTGGCGTTGTGCGGCCGGCTGCCCCCGGTGCTCACTCGGACTCCGGCTGGGAATCGGCCTCCGGCCGGGGATGTGTTTGGGGCAGACGCCGCAGCATGCGTGGCACGTACCAGGCCGATGGCAGCAGGACGAACACGATCTGGGCGATGATGCTGCCCCAGACCGCGCCGGACACGCCGATGTGGTAGACGAGGAAGACAGAGATGGTCACATTGCCCGCGGCCATCAGAATCGCGCAAGCGGCCTGAAAACCCATGGCGCCCGCGCCGTTCAGCAGCATCGCCAGAGGACCGTTTACCGTGTTCACGATCACCCATAACCCGAGTCCGAGCATCAAGATCGTCGTTGGGTGAACTTTGTCGCCGACCCAGAAGTGGAGCACCGTCGGCCCGGCGAAGATCAGGAGAACGGCACTGGGGATGTTGATTGCCGCCGCGAGGAGCAAGGAACGGCGCAGCGTGCGTGAGATCCATGCCCAGTCGCCTCGCGCCAGAGACTCGCGGTAGGCCGGCCAGAGCGGCGTGAGGGCGAAGGAGAGCAACGTGGGGGCGAGTGAGAAGAGCTTCAGTGGGATCGCGTATTCGGCCACGGACTCGGCGCCCATGATCTGGGCAATGACGAAGTTGTCCAACTGATACGCGGCCAGGCCGGCGATCTGCAGGATCATGAAAAGCCCGCCCACCCGCAGCAGTGGACGCATGAGCTTCTTGTCGACGTCCGCTCGGTGCGGTCGTAGCCATGGCCATTGGAATCGGAAGAGCACGGCGCCGTTGAGCAGGGCGGCCAGCAGGCCGACTCCGGTCAGCGCGAGGACCAGTATCGGCAGGCTGGCGTGGAGAACGATCACGGCCACGATTGCAGCCAGGGAGCCGAGGTTGCCGGCGATCGCCCAGGCGCTCGAGACATAGTTGCTTTGGTGGGCGAGCTGGATCAGCCCGATGATGCCGAGAGGAAGTCCGATCGCGAACGATGTGAGGAGCACTGCGGCGGCCGGTCCCGCCTCGCTGGCGGCCTCAGCTGTGTGGACGTTGAACAGCCTCGGCCACGGGATGAGGGCGTACGCAACCAAGAAGAGGAGTAGCGCGATGGCCGCGATCGTCAGCAGCATCGTCAGGCTGGTCGCCACAGCCCGTCTGGCCGTCTCACGATCTCCTCGGCCGTTGGCATCGGACAGGATAGTCAACAGGCCCAGGCCGATGCCCAGGTCGAGCGGTCCGAGCACAGCCACCAGCGAGCTCATGGTCACCCACATCCCGTAGCGCTCGGAGCCCAGATAGCCGATCACCAGGGGGACCGAGATGAACCCGGTGCCCACGGCTATCACCTTCCCGATGCCGGCCAGCAGCGTGGACCAGGCGATGCGGCGATAGCGCTCAGCCGAGCGCCCCTCGGGCGTGCTGGTGTCGAAAGGACGGAGGCGCAGGTATCGACGCGATGACCAGAGGCGGGCCGACATTCCCGGCAGCGCGGCGTCTGCCTCAACGCCCTGGATTTCGGTCATCGCGAACAGTCCGGGCTGGCTAGCTGTTCGTTGGGCGGGCTTCGTACCCGCAGCGCGTCGCGTCGAGCAGGCGCAGGTTCATGCCGGTGGCATCCGCCAGGCACGTGCAGCGCTGGCCCAGGGTGCCGGTGATGAGGGCGATCCTGGACGGTGTCGTCGATCCGCTCACAGTCCGATTGTGGCAGAAACCTCGGCCGCCAGAGCGAGCCACGTTGCCTGGCCGGAACGAGCTATGGAGCCGGCTGACGACTGGCGCCCATCCCCAATCCCCAGATTCGGCTCATGACGTACCTGTGCTCCCCGGTCTGAGGCGGCGGCCAAGCTTCCTCCGCCCCAGCAGGGGTGGCACACACGAGCACCAGCTGATCGGGTTGGTGGAACGGGCAGATGGGCCATATCTCGTGGCGCGTGTTGTTGGGTCCTGTGCTAGTACCTTCGATGGGCTGCCGCAACAGGGGCGCGCCCGCGTAGCATCGGCTCACGTCGAATTGCAGGCGCAACCCCCTCGCGGTCTCAGATGAGGTCAGCCGGCCCGGCATCTGGGCCAGGGGATCGATGAGGCACCCAACATGAACCACCCTCGGCTCTACCGTCGCTTCGCCGTGGTCGCTATTGCGGCGCTAGTGCTTGGACTCATCCCAATGGCAGTGGCCGTGGCTGCGGCCGACCGCCTTGTCATCACCGGCCCCGGGGCCGTGACCAATGGTTTCAGCCACAGCTACACCGTGACTGCCATGGACGGCGCGAGCGTCGACACTGCATACACGGGCACGGTGACCCTGAGCGTCAACGGTGGCACTACGACACTCCCGAAGTCCCATACCTTCGTCGGCGGAGACGCGGGCGTCTACGCCTTCACGGGCGTTCAACTGGAGACCGGTGATCGCACTCTGACCGCCTCGGATGGCAGCATCGCTGACGGCACCCTGGTAGTCACGGCCAGGGACGCTGGCCTGGCCACGCGCCTCGTCTGGACGGCGCCTGCGTCGGCCCACGTAGGCGCGGCGACCAGCGTGACCATAACCGGCCAAGATGACTACGCGAGCCTGGACACCACCTACACGGGGACGATCCATTTCTCCAGCACCGACATCTCGGCCAGCCTACCCGGTGACTACCCGTTCACCACGGGCAGCGGCCAAGACAATGGAACGCACACCTTCACGAACGGGGTGACTTTCGAGACAGTCGGCACGTGGACTCTGACCGCCACGGACACAGTCACCTCCGGCATCACGGGGACAACGGGTGACATCAGCGTCAAGCTGGCTCAGACGATCACCTTCGCCGCCCTCGCCGACAAGCGCACCGACCAGATGCCGATCACGGTCAGTGCCACCGCCTCATCGGGGCTGGACGTGAGCTTCACCTCGGCCACGCCGCTGGTGTGCGCCGAGTCGGGTACCAACGGCACGACCATAACGCTCGTCGCCGCGGGCACCTGCACCATCAATGCCGACCAGGCCGGTGACTCGACCTACGATCAGGCTCCGCGGGTCACACGAAGCTTCGCCATCAACACCGCTCTGACTCAGACGATCAGCTTCGGGCCCCTCGCCGACAAGACCGCTGACGATGCGCCGTTCGCTGTCAGTGCCACCGCCTCATCGGGGCTGGACGTGACCTTCACCTCGGCCACGACCGGCGTCTGCACCGTGTCGGGAACCAATGGCACTACCGTCACCCTCCATACCCTCGGCACCTGCACCATCAATGCCAACCAGGCCGGCGACTCGACCTACGATCCGGCCGATCAGGTCCCCCAGAGCTTCAACATCACCCCCGCCACGGCGGCCAAGTTGGTCATCACCGGCTCGGGGAGCCAGACCGCGGGTGCGAGCCAGAACCTCACCATCACGGCCAAGGACGCCTCGGGCAACACCGCCACAGG
>Ga0187886_1000389_pt1 | contig 53856 bp, 47 predicted proteins | sample June2016WEW_20_1_FD_133001 | JGI IMG/M metagenome (GOLD analysis project Ga0187886, IMG submission 133001) | Peatland microbial communities from SPRUCE experiment site at the Marcell Experimental Forest, Minnesota, USA - June2016WEW_20_150 | ecosystem: Environmental > Terrestrial > Soil >... | reverse complement strand
GGTGGAGCTTGGCCCTTTGTGGCTTGCACGTCGCTTGAGACTTCTGTTTTTCGCTCATGCGGGAACCGTTCGCCGCCAAAGTGCGGGTCCCTGCTCATTCTGAGGCGACTTCCAGACACCGGTTGGTGTCAAGTATCCACGAGTGCCGGAAGTGAGTATTTCTCCCCCCAGCTGTGTCCCCCCACTCGAGGAAGCATGCAGTTAGGCGCGCCGGTTCGTTCTGCTGCTTGTGGATAACGACGTACGCTCTTTTCTCCAATAAAGCTTGGCACGATTTGGTGTCTGACACCGGGGGTAGACCCCGTTAGTGAAGCTCCATCGCTTCGTGCCGTCGGCGAAAAGAAAGAGCGCGCGCCGACTGGGGATACGAGCGCTCTACCGCTCGACGCGCTCGAGCTTCGGACCTGTGAGCGAGGCGTCGAAGTCGAGCTCGAGTGCGAGCGTCTCGGACTTTATCTGCTCGGCGTGGGGAGCGAGGTCGCGCTCCGACTCGGGCAGCGTCAGGGCGATGCGATCGGTCAGCTCGAGGCCGATCTGCTTGCGCAGCGAGTTGATCTCGTGCACGAGGTCGAGCACGCGCGCCTCGAGCAGGAGCTCGTCGTCGAGCTCGGTCGAGACGGCGACCGTGACTCCGCCCTCCTCGGCCAGCGACCAGCCGCCGCGGGCGAATTTCTCCACCAGCACTTCGTCGGGCTCGAGCTCGTGCCCGAGCACGCGGAAGCGTCCGCCACCCAGCTGCTCGAACTCGCCTCGCTCGAGCGCGGCGCGAACCGCGGGCAGCTCCTTGCCGAGCTTGGGGCCGAGCGAGCGCAGCTCGGGCTTGACCTTCAGCTCGACCGCCTCGACTTCGGCGAAGACGACCTCCTTGGCGCGCAGCTCTTCTGCGATCTCGTCCGCGTGACCCTCGGCGCGGGGCGCCCCCTGGACGACGATCCGGCGCACCGGCTGGCGCAGCTTCAGGTTCGCCTGCGAGCGGGCCGAGCGCGCAAGCTCGACTACGCGGCGCAGCTCCGACACATCCTCCAGCAGCTCCGAGTCGGGGGTCGGCGCCTCAGGCCAGCCGGCCAGGAAGACCGAGTCGGGCGTCTCGGGACAGACGTCGGCGACCAGGATCTTCCAGAGGTGGTCGGCGAGGAAGGGCAGTACCGGCGAGATGATCCCGACGCCCTGCACGAGCGCGAACCAGAGCGTGCGGAAGGCCGCCTCGTCGAAGGAGTAGAAGCGCCGGCGCGAGCGGCGGATGTACCAGTTCGAGAGATCGTCGACGAAGCTTTCGAAGGCGCGAATGACGCCGACCGTGAGCGAGGCCTCGAGCGCCTCGGTCGCCTCCTTGACGAGCGCATGAGTGCGCTCGACCAGCCAGCGGTCGAGCGGCTTCAGCTCGACTCCCTGCGGCCCGGCGACGAGATCCTCGAAGCTCGGCTTGAAGCCTTCAATGTTGGCGTAGGTGACCAGGAAGGAGGCCGAGTTCCAGAGCGTCAGAAGCTTTCGCTTGACCTCCTCGGCGGGGCCGAAACCGAAGCGGATGTTCTGAGTCGGCGGCTGAGCGCAGTAGAGCCAGCGCATCACGTCGGCGCCCATCCGCTCGAAGGCTTCGTCAGCGTCGATCGCGTTGCCGCGCGAGCCGTGCATCTCGTCGCCGTTCTCGTCCAGCAGCTTCTCGTAGGAGAGCACTTCTCGGTAGGGCGCGCGCCCGTCCAGCGCGACCGACATGAAGAGCAGCGAGTAGAACCAGAGCCGAATCTGCTCGCGCATCTCGCAGACCCAGTCGGCCGGGAACCACTTCTCCCAGTAAGCGTTATCGGGCAGGTCGGCGGTCGATAGTCCCTTCGAGGCGCCGGTCGCATAGCCCTGCTCGATTCCCTCCGGGTTCTGCCAGCCGAGCGTCGAGAAGGGCACGATGCCGGCGTCGAGCCAGACGTCGCCGACCTCGCTGACGCGCTTCAGATCGTCCCTGCCGCAGGCCGGGCAGCGAATCGAGACGGCGTCGACCCAGGGGCGGTGAAGCTCCTCCAGCTGCTCGATCCCTTCGGTCGCCAGCTCGGCCAGCTCGGCTTTCGAGCCGACCACCGTCACGTGCCCGCACTCGCAGGGGAAGAAGGGCAGCGGCAGGCCGAAGTAGCGGCGCCGCGAGATGTTCCAGTCGCCCATGTTGCGCAGCCAGTCGTCCATGCGCTTGCCGAAGTAGTCGGGCGTCCACTTGACGGTCGCGTTGGCGTCGAGCAACTGCTGGCGCAGGTCGTCCACGGCGATGAACCAGTCGTCGGTGATGCGAAAGACGAGCGGGGTCTCGCAGCGCCAGCAGTGCGGATAGCGGTGGTGGATCTCGCCCGCTTGCAGGAGCACCCCGCGCTTGTCGAGATCGGCGATGATCTCGTCCGCCGAGTCGTGCGCGCCCTTGCCTGCCAGCCAGCCGTACTCGGGCAGGATCTTCCCGTCCTCGTCGATGGGCGCGAGCACCGCCAGGCCTTCGCGCTTGCCGAGCTCGAAGTCCTCGCCGCCACAGCCGGGCGCGATGTGAACGATTCCGGTTCCCTCCTCGAGCGAGACTTCGTCCCAAGAAACGACCCGGTACTCGAGCCCGCTCGTAGCCGGTAGATCGGCGAACGGGCCTTGGTAGCGCCAGTCGATGAGCTGCGCTCCCAGGCTCTCGTCGACGACCTCTCCCGAAACCGGAACGTGATCCAGTACGGCTTTGGCAAGCCAGAGAGCTTCGTCGGCAGTCTGCACCTTGACGTACTCCGCAAATGGGTTGACCGCCGCAGCCACGTTCGCCGGCAGCGTCCAGGGAGTCGTAGTCCAGACCGCCAGCGCCTCGCCCGGCCGCTCGAGCAGCGGGAAGCGCACATAGAGCGAAGGATCGACCTTGTCGCGATAGGCGTCTCCGGTCGTCAGCTCGTGCGCGGAGATGGAGGTACCGCAGCGGGGACACCATTCGGTTGAGCGGTGGCCGAGGTAGAGCCAGCCGCGCTCGTGCAGCGTCTTCAGGAAGCACCAGATGTACTCGATGTTGGTGTCGGAGAAGGTGAAGTAGTCGGCGCCCCAGTCGAGCCACTGGCCGAGCCTCTTGGACTGGCGCGTGATCTCGCTCGTCGACCAGACGACCTTGTCGCGGCAGTGGCGAGCGAACGCCTCCAGGCCGTACTCCTCGATCTCACGCTTGGAGTTGAGCCCCAGCTCCTGCTCCACCCCGACCTCGATCCAGAGCCCCTGGCAGTCGTAGCCGTTCTGGTAGCGCTGGTCATAGCCCTGCAAGGCGCGGAAACGAACGAAGACGTCTTTGAGCGTGCGCCCCCACATGTGATGGACGCCCATCTTCTTGTTGGCCGTGATCGGCCCGTCGATGAAGCTCCAGTGCTTGCCGCCGCGGTTCTTCTCGCGCAGGCGCTCGAAGGTGCGCTCGCTCTCCCAGCGCGCGAGCACCTCCAGCTCGAGAGCGCTGTGATTCGGTTTGGCCGATAGCGGTGTGAAATTGCTCTCCATGGGGCGAGCGAGATTCTAGTGACACATCAGTTGATGCCTCTGGACGAGCGGGCCCTCAAGCTGGTCGAGTGAACATCGACGAGGAGCTTGGGTTGGTACGGCGCTTCGGTATCTCTTCGATCCCGACGATCTTGCTCTTCCGGGACGGCCTGGCGTAGAAGACGGCGATCGGGGCGCACCCGAAGGGTTCCCTCGAGTGCCTGCTCGGGTCCAACGAATAGCGTCAGCCGTTCGACTCTCGACGCCTGGCGCTAAGCGCCCGGCTTGGGCACTTCAGCGATCGTGCTCCGCAACGAGAGCGTAGAGCTTTAGCTGACCTCTAGCAATCCATGCCGAAAGACCGAGGGGACGCGATCAGATCGCGTCCCCTCCCGGGCGAACTCGCGTCCTCTAGGGACTCACGCAGACGGCATAGGCGGTGAAGTACTCCGGGTTCGCGCTGTTGTTCGTCATCCGCACCTGCCATTCCGTGGCAGGCGGGCCGCCGTGCGGCCTCGATATGTCGGGCACGACTTTCGGGTACGTTCCGAAACCGCCCCCGATCAACCGCTCTCCCGCGTCGCAGGGGACAGCCAAAACTCCGTCACTCCCCACGGCAATATTGGCAGAATTGGCGGAGTGCACGACGATGTTGGTCGCGGCGTTGGCCCCGGCGGCCCCGGCGGCGCCCGTGTCTCCCTTCGCTCCCTTCGGTAACTGACCCGAGGCGAAGTCGACGGCCATGAGCGAGCCGTTCTTGACCTTGCTCGAGACAACGGCGTTGTTCTTCAACTGCTTAGTACCGACGCTGTTTTTCGGCAGCGCGTTGACGACAGCGACACTCGCGCCGCTCAGCGCGACGAAGAGCGCGATTGAGGCGACGACCATCGCCGGGGACGGCCTTCGGAGTGGTTTGTACATTGATCTCTTATCTCCTTCGATCGATGGAACGCGAAGTCAATGCCTGCCGCAATCGGCAGCATACTTTCCACGAGGCTAGAGCCGTGCGCGCAGTCCGTGAAGCCGGAAAACCCCAGAGTCAAGCGCCCACGACCCCATAGTTTGAAACGATTGCCGCTAGCCTCAGGTCCCGGGCCTGGAGCCGTCTTCCAGCCTCGGCTCCAGGGTCACGCTGATCCGCTCGGCCTCGAGGCCGGCCTCGCGCAGCGCCTGCTCGACCGCACCGGCATCCGGCGCCTCGAAGAGGTGCAGGCAGATCTCCTCCTCGGGCACGAACACGGACTGCAGATGACGGACAGGCGTGCCTGAAGCAGCGAGCGCGACCGCGGCCTCACGGATTCGCTTCGCGTCTGCTTCGAGCTCCCGACGGGGTGTGTAGAGCTCGGCGAGGTACCGAGTCAGGGAAGCTTCGTTCGCGGCCACGAGTCCGAGCCTAGAGCGTAATCGGCGACGTAGGAAGCCGGAAAACCCCAGACTTAGTCGCTCTCGACCCCATTCTTTGGCGACCGTTCGAAGCCGTTATCGGCAAGCTCGGGGCGCACGCACGCGAGTTGCGAGCGTGAAGAAATGCCGAGCTTGCCGTAGACGCGCGTCAGGGTTGCCTCCACCGCGCTCACGGTGACGAAGAGGCGCTCGGCCACCTGCTTGTTCGAGAGGCCGGCCGCGACCAGACGAGCGACTCGATCCTCCGTCTCCGTCAGCTCTCCACCCCCGGCCGGCGCGCGGCCGCCGACGTGCCCCAGCTCGGCCTTGGCGACGCCCGCGTAGTGACGGGCGCCCATTTGCTCGAGCTCGACGAGCGCCTCGCCGATAACCGCGCGCGCGGCCCGCCGCTGCTTTCGGCGGCGCAGGACACGGCCGTAGACCAACAGCGTGCGTGCGCGCTCGAAGCGGAGCGGCAGCTTCTCGTGCTGCACGAGCGCCAGCTCGAGTGCCGCCTGGGCGCCGTCGAGATCCCCGCGCGCCTCGCCCACAAGCCCCTCGCCCCGCTCGGCCCAGGCGAGGAAGCGAGGCAGTCTCAGCTCCGCGCCGCTACGTCGTAGCGCCTCCACGCGGCGGAGCGCACGCTCTTCCTCGCCTGCCAGGACGAGCGTCTCGATCTCGTCTCCCTGGTGGTATGACCACAGCGACTCTCGTCCATCCGGAAAGGCGGCCGAGATGGCCGCTGCCTCCGCGAGGGCGGCGTGCGTGTCGCCTCGACACAGCTCGACGAAGAGCAGTGAGCCGCGGAGCAGCGTCGTCCAGACAACGTCGCCCATCTCGGCGAGGACCGGCAGCGCCTCTTCTGCCAGTGTTCGGGCCCGATCGAGGTCTCCCTCGTGGGCCGCGATACCCGTAAGCAGCGTGGCGACGCACGCGCAACCGTGCCGGTAGTCCAGGATCTCGGCCAGCTCGCGCGCCTCCTCCGCGAGCGCGCGCGCCCGCTCCCAGCGAGCGGCATAAAGCTCGACGTTTGCGAGCGTGCCTACGATCTGGCAGAGGGCGGCCTCGTCGCCCCGCTCGGTCGCCCGCTGGAGCTGTGCCTCGAGTAGCTCTCTCGCCGTGTCGAGGTCGTCCTGCCAGAGTGCGGCCGTTGCCCGCCAGTACTGCGCCGTCATATTGTGAGCGCACATGGGAAACGCGCCGAGCTCGGCCTCGATGCGGAGTGCCTCGCCGAGCTGCTCCTGCCCATCCAGGCGCGAGCTCAGCAGCTTGCTCGTGCAGACGCTCGTCAGTGCGGCCGCGAGCAGATCGCGTGTGCCGAGACGCCGTGCGAGCGCACAGGCAGCCTCGCTTGTCTCGAGGGCATCGCCCCACTTGCCCGTGAACCCCGCCTGCGCGGCGAGAGCTACTCGCGCGCGCACGCCCACCTCGGTCTCACCCGCTTCCTCCGTCGCCTGCAGGCAGAGCTCGCTCGGCCGAGGTTGCATGCCGCCCCCGACGACGAGGATCGTGGCGCGTTCCGGGCCGGCGGGAAGGCGAACGAGCGCCTCGCTCATGAGCTCCGCCACCCGTCCCATGGGTCCAGCCTCGCTATAGGCCGCCGCCGCCGCCGCGGTGAGCCTCGCCCAGCGCTCGAGATCGTCCTCCGGAGTCATCTCGCGGGCCTGCTCGAGCAGCTCGGCCGCCGCCGCGGGCGCGCCACGCGCCTGCGCTCTCGCCGCGGCCTCCTCGAGCAGCGCGGCCACTTCGGGATCGGGAGATACCGTCGCCAGCGCGAGCTGCCGTGCCCGCTGCTCGAGACCCTCGACGACGCCGGCGAGCGCGCGATGCACCTCGCGTCGCCGCTCGGGGTCGGCCGCGCTCCAGAGCGCGGATGCGACCAATGGATGCGAGAAGCGTAGGCGCCCAGACGTCTGCTCCAGCACGCCCGCCTCGATTGCCCGCTCGAGCTCGGCGCGCACGCCCGCGCCTGCGAGCGCCCGCAGGCTCGGACGGGGGAGCGCCGCCACGTAGAGGAGCGCGTCGCGTGTCGCCTCCGGCAGAGACAGCAGCCGTTCTTGGACCAGCGCAGGCAGATCCTGGCCTTCGAGGGCAATACCCGCCTCTCCCCACTCGAAACCGGCGCGGCCGAGCTCGAGCGCATGGAAGGGATTGCCGCGCGTCGTCTCGTACAGCCGGTGCGCCTGGACACGCGAGAGGTTCAGGCCGAGTCGCCGATGCAGGAGGCGCCGCAGCGCCCCCTCGCTCAGCGGACCGAGGGCGAGCCGGCTCAGCGGCGCCTGGCCAAGCGACTGGGTGAGCTCGAACGGCAGCGGCGCTCCGAGCTCGGAGCGGGACGATGCCAGCAGGCGGACGTTCGCCCTCCCCAGACGACGAAGCGCATAGACAAGAACCGCGCCGCTTGCCCTGTCGAGCCACTGCAGGTCATCGATCGCAAGCACGAGCGGACTGTCCTCGGCGAGCAGGCGCAGCAGGTTGAGAAACGCTACGGCGAGCAAACGTCCATCGATCTCGCGTGGCTCGGCACCCTCTTCCCCGAGAACGACCGCAAGGGCATGCCGCTGAGGCTCGGCAAGACGTTCGAGTGCCCGTCCCGGCGCGTCGCTCAGCAGATCTACCAGCCCCGTGAGCGAGAGCGTCGCCTCGACACTGGCCGGTCGCGTCTGCAAGATCTCGCAGTCGCGCTCGCGCGCCATCTCGACGCCCGCCTGCCAGAGGGTCGTCTTGCCGATCCCGGCCTCGCCCTCGAGCACGAGCGCACGAACGTTCTCGTCGTCCAGGTAGCGACGAATCGCGGCGAGCTCCTCGTCGCGCCCGATGACCTCGGCGACTTCCACCCTCGTCATGCGTATGCCTCGGGGAGGTCGAGATGAATGTCACGCCCACTCTACGTCGTCGCGCGATGGGTGACAACGGACACGGACCTGCTGAGAGTTCCCCAGCTCCTCTACGACTCGATGCGGTGGCCGTGCGTCCGCGCTGCGATCGTCGTTTGAAACGAGCGCTACGGCGAGCGCTGGTATGGCCGCGAGACCGCCACATTCCCACGGCGTGGTAACCCGAGTCCACGTTGAGGATGGTGCCGCTGGCCGTGCGCGGCGTCGTCGAAGAGCAGGTAAGCGCTGGCTGAACCTGGCCGGCAGCGGTGTGAAAATGCTATCCATGCGAGCGAGCGATGTTCTAAGCCGGGATGTCTCCCCCGCGCTCTGGCGTTGTAGAGATAAGAAAAGAACTAGAACACGAGACTGGAAAGGGTGAGCGCAGTGGCAGATGCCGTTACGGAGGCGACTTTCGAGCAGGAAGTCTTGAAGAGCGACAAGCCGGTGATCGTCGACTTCTGGGCCGAGTGGTGTGGGCCCTGCCACGCGGTGGCGCCGGTTCTGGACAAGATCGTCGAGGAGCACGGTGGCGAGCTCAAACTGGTGAAGGTGAACATCGACGAGGAGATGGAGCTGGCGCGTCGCTTCAGCATCTCCTCGATTCCGACGATCATGCTCTTCCGTGGCGGTCAGCCCGACAAGACCGCTGTCGGCGCACACCCGAAAGGCTCGCTCGAACGGCTTCTCGGCCTGAGTGAATAGTTGAGCTTTCCGTGACGGCACAGTGGGATGGAGCGGGGCGCGCTACAAGAGCGCGCCCCGCTCCGTCGATGTCACGGCTACCACCAAGGCCACTTGTTCCGCATAGGTCTCACCTCCCTTCGGATCGACTCAGTTCCAAAGGGGGACGCGGCCGATCGGCGAGTGGTGTCCGTGCTCGCGGAGGCGCGTAGTGCCGCGGAGTGCCGAATGAGTCGTTGTCGGAGCGAATCGGTCGTCGCCGTCTCGAGTCGACGGCTTCTATCTGGACGATACGAGTCGCCTTACCTCTTGGCAAGGTGACCTCGCGCGCCCCTTCCCGGTTGACCGTGCCAATTGGAGAAGGCAAGATTCGAAAACGTGGATGACTCGTTGACCCCCAAGGAGACGATCGGCGAGCGGCTACTGCGCCTGCGCCGGGGAAAGGGGCTGTCGCAGCTCAAGCTCGCGGGGCCCGGTGTTTCGACCGCGCATATCTCCCGGATCGAGTCGGGCAAGCGTCAGCCCTCGGTGAAGGCGATTCGCCTGCTCGCTCGCGGGCTCGGGGTGTCGCCGGAATACCTCGAGACCGGGAGCGATATCCGCGCCTCCGACTCGCTCGAGCTGCGGCTGATCGAGGCCGAGGTTCAGGTCCGGCTCGGAGACGATCTCGACACGGCCTTTCGAACGCTTCTCGACGTCCACGCCGAAGCAAGCCGAACGGGCGAACTCGTCCTCGGCGCCCGTGCACTCGTCGGTCTCGGACTCGTCGCCGCGACCCGCAGCAACCACGTCGAGGCGGCCCGGTTCCTCGAGCAGGCGATCGAGACCGGCAATCTCGATCCGGCCACGCACCCCGACGTCTACGTCACGCTAGGGCGCATGTACTGGCTGCTCGACCGCTACGAGCAAGCCGCCGAGTTCCTCGAGGACGCACTGGAGCAACTCGAGAACAGGCCGTTGGAGGAGATCGCCACCGCTCGCGCCACGCTCATGACCTACCTCAGCTACGCCCTTTCCTCACTGGGCGAGTTCGAACGGGCGAGAGAGCTGCTGCTGCACGTGCACGAGGAACAGGAACAGAGCGCGGATCCCTACAGCCAGGCGCGGCTGCACTGGTCGCTGGCGCGGCTTGCCAAGATGGAGGGCAAGCTCCCGGCGGCGCTCAAGCATCTACGCCGTTCGATCGCGCTACTGGAGTCGAGCGAGGACAACGTCCATCGCGCCAGAGCGCAGCAGATGTGTGCGCAGGTCTTCAATTTCGACGACCAGCCCGAGTGCGCGCTCGAGCACCTCGCGCTCGCCGAGGCGCTGTTCGGCGCCGGCATCGACGCGATCGACCTCGGCCTGGTCCGAGCCGAGCAGGCGAAGGCTCTTGCTACGCTCGATCGCGGCGACGAGGCGCTACGTGCCGCCCACGAATCGGTCAGTCTGCTCGAAGCCGATCCCGACTTTCTCGCCAGCGCCTGGCATGCTCTCGCGCGCGCCCAGGCCGCCTGCGGCGAGACTGCCGAGGCGCGAGCCAACTACGAGCGGGCAGTGGAGAGAATCGCGGCCAGCCCCGGCGAATGGCGGGAGGCCGTGCAGGCCTGCCACGGCTGGGCGGCGGTGCTGACCGAGAGCGGCGACGGAGAGGGCGCAGCCAGGGTTCTTGCCCGCGCACTCGAGATCGAGTGGCAGGGAACCGCCCGTCGCGAGCGAGCCGAACGCGACGATCGGCTCTGAACCCGAGCTAGCCGGGGCCCGCGCGCCAGAGCGCGAGGATCTCGACGACGCTGGGAAAGGCGATCTCCTCGGGCTCGGGGAGCTCGTCGGCGGCGAACCAGCGGATCTCGGCGATGTCGTCGGCCGGCGCCGGCGCTCCCCCCAGAACACGAGCCGACCAGTTCAGGCTGAGTATCGACCGAGCGTCGGGGCCGTCGCCGTAGAGATCGGTGACCGCGCCGATAAACTCGTCCGGCTCGACCTCGAGACCTGTCTCCTCTAGTAGCTCGCGCCGGAGACCGTCAAGCGGCCGCTCTCCCTCCTCGAGGAAGCCGCCGGGCGTATCCCATTTGCCCTTCCGCGGCTCCACGGCCCGGCGCACGAGCATGAGGCGGCCCTGTTCGTCCTCGCACAGCGCGCCTACGGTCGGCGCGGAGTTGGCGTAAAACTCGGAGCCGCAGGCCGGACAGTCGGCCCGCGTCCGCCCGACTACGATCTCCGCGCCACAGCGTGGGCAGAAGTACCAGCCATGAAACTCGGTCATACAACGAGGATAAAGCCCGGGCGCGCGGGGCATAACGTTTCGCCGCTCCCGGCTACAAGCGCTAAGCGGAATGAAGACCCATCGATCTGGTAGATGGCGGCGCTACGTTCCGCAGCCCGCCACCAAACCACCCACTCGCGGGGTCGTGAAACGATAGCTAGAAAATGCGCACGAGATGTGCCGGCTTCGTGCCGGTTCTGTACAGGCCGCTGAGCATCAGACGTGACTCGCTCTTCTCAGAGCTCCGCGGACGGGACCCACCTCACCTCCCCCCACCTTCCCACGGGGCGTAGCACAGTATCGAGAAAAGGCGACCGGGAATGCGTCAGTTCCGTGCCGAAACACGATCGCGCCGCCGAGCACGGCCGGACGCCGAGACGTGTCGTTTCGTGCGAACTCTCAAGAACCGGCCAGCACGACGGGCGCGATCTTCCGGCGCATCATCGTCAGCACGGTGCCGATAACGATCATCTCGCTCTTGCCCCAGAACTGGCCCCAGAAGAACGCTGTCGAGCCGAACGCGATCGTCAGAAAGAGGTAGGAGTCGACCGCGTTTCCGATCGTCCCCGACAGGGCTACGCCCACGCTCAGATTACGATTCCGGATCGGCGTGAAGACAACCGCCTCGACGGTTTCCGAGACTGTGAAAGCAACCACGCTGGCGATCGCGATCTTCTCCAGCGCAGTCCAGCCGGCGAGATCGCCGACGGCCCACGAGATCAACCCGGCCGTATAGACGAGCGGCATCGTCCAGACAAGGCCGCGGATCTGCTGTATCCAGTCGCGAAGCACCAGCACCGCGCCGATGCAGAACACCCCCGCCGGGGCAGCATACGGGGTGAGCGGGATGTCGACGACGTAGGCGCTCGCCAGCCAGTTGGCGAGGATCACGAGGCCGACGTAGCAGGCGGCAAGCGGAAGAAAGAGCTTCATCGGTGCTGTTGGTTCGCGGTTCGCGGCACTGCTACCAGACCTCTCTCGGCGATCGCCGCTTTCGCCCGGGCAGCCTAGCGGAGACACGCGCCTCGACCGAGCCGGCACGGAGTCAGATCTTGCAATTCGCCAGATGAACTAATGCAAGATCTGACCCCTGGTGCAGAGAGCGGCGCGCGAGCGCGGCGCCGCATCTCGCTCACGCGCCCTGGGACGCGAGAAGGCGCCGGGCCCCGGAGCGTGACTTTACGTTGCACGCCCGACTTCCCCTCGGCCCAGCAGCCGTTCTCGCCGCCTTCCTGTTATGACGCGACGCGAACGCGAAGGTTGGCTGGCGGCTGGAATGTGCTCGGTGAAAGACTTCGTCCCGGCTCGACGGCCCGGTCACATACCCATTGCGTGGTAACCCGAGTCCACGTATAGGATCGTGCCACTGACGTTGCGAGCGTCGTCCGAGAGCAGGTAGGCGCTGGCTGCCGCGACATCTTCGGCGTCGATCTGGCGCCGGAGCGGGGCACGCTCGGCGACGATCGCTTCCATGGTCGGAAATCCCGCGATCGAGCGGGCGGCCAGCGTGCGAACCGGCCCGGCGGAGACCGCGTTGACGCGGATGCCCTCGCTGCCGAGATCCCAGGCCAAGTAGCGCATCGAAGCCTCGAGCGTCGCCTTGGCAACGCCCATCACGTTGTAGTGCGGCACCGCCCGCTCGCCGCCCAGATAGGTCATGGTCACAATCGAGCCGCCCGTCTCGGCCAGGTGAGGCTCGGCGGCGCGGGCGATCGCCACCAGCGAGTAGGCGCTGACGTCGAGCGCCATCCAGAAGCGCTCGCTCGGGGTGTCGATGAAGCGGCCTTCCAGATCCTCGGCGGCGGCGAAGGCGACCGAATGCACGACGAAATCGAGCCCGCCGAGCGCCGAGACGGCCTCGGCCACGGCGCGGGTGCAGTCTTCCTCCTGGCGCACGTCGCAGGGCGTGACGAGCGGACTGGAGATCGACTCGGCCAGCTCGCGTACGTTCGCCTCGATGCGCTCGCCCTGGAAGGTGAATGCCATCGCGGCGCCCTCGTCGGCGAGCCGGCGCGCGACCGCCCAGGCGATCGAGCGCTTGTTGGCGACACCGAGAACGAGTCCGCGCTTGCCTTCGAATCTGCCTGCCATCGGCGCGAGTCTAGCGAGATGACGCCCGCGAGGGGTTGCGATACTCTCCGCACGGGGAGGACTCGAGAGCAACCTATGAGCACAGCGCAACGCGTGGCCGTGATCACCGGCGCCTCGAGCGGAATCGGCGCCGCGCTCGCACGTGCACTCGCCGAGCGGGGCTGGCACTGCGTCCTGCTGGCGCGGCGGATAGATCGGCTCAAGCAGGTCGCAGCCGAGTCGGGAGCTGAGATCGAAACCTGCGACGTCTCGAGCCGGGAGGACGTCGACCGGGTCGCGGAGCGCGTGCTCGAGCGCCATCCGGCGATCGACCTGCTCGTCAACAACGCCGGCATCCCCTCGCACGGTTCTTTTCTCACCGCCTCGCCGGAGCGAATCGAGCAGGTGATCCGCACCAACTACCTCGGCTCGGTCTGGTGCCTGCGCGCGTTCCTGCCCGGCCTGGAGCAGGCGCGCCCCTCTCACGTCGTCAACATCGCCTCGGTCGCCGGAACCACCGTTGTCCCCGACGCCGGCCCCTACTCGGCCTCCAAGCACGCCCAGCTCGCCTTCTCGCGGGCGCTCCGCGCCGAGCTCAAGCCGCGCGGCATCTCGGTGCTGACGGTCAACCCCGGCCCGGTCGCAACCGAAGGGTTCCCGCAGACGAGGTTGATCCGCCGGCGCTCGATGCGCTGGACGGTGCTGACGCCCGAACAGATCGCGGCGAGGATCGTCAGAGCGATCGAGCGCGGACGGACAGAGGTCGTGATCCCGAGGTGGATGCGAATCGCCGGCATCTCGACGGGGCTCTTCCCGGCGACCGTGACACGCGTTGTTGCCAGGGGCGACCCGGGCCGGGATGACGAGATTCCCGAAGACGGCAGAGCGGAGCGGTGATCGAGCTCTTCTACTGGCAGGGCTGTCCCTCGCATCCCGAGGCCAAATCCCTCATCGAGCAGATTCTCGCCGAGCTCGGTCGCGACGATGAAATAGTCATGACGGAGGTGACGAGCGACCAGGAGGCCGAGCGTCTTCGCTTCCCCGGCTCACCGACGATCCGCGTCGACGGCCGCGATGTCGACCCCGTGGGCGCAAGCGCGCGCCCAGCTCTCACCTGTCGCATCTATCACCTTCCCGACGGGCGGGTATCGCCCATTCCCTCACGCGAACAACTGGAGGCGGCGCTCAAATGAGCATCGAACTCGGAAGTGAAGCCCCCTTCTTCGAGCTTCCCGGCGTCGACGGGTACGACCACTCGCTGGATGAGTACGGTGACGCCACGCTGCTCATCCTCGTTCAGTCCTGCAACCACTGTCCTTACGTGCTGGCGTGGGAGGACCGGCTGATGACGGTCACGCGCGACCACGCGTTCGAGGGCGTGCGTGTCGTCGCCATCAACTCCAACGACGTCTCTCGCTATCCGGAGGATTCGTTCGAGCAGATGAAGGTGAGAGCCGAGAAACGCGGCTTTCCCTTCGACTACCTCTTCGACGAGGATCAGTCGCTGGCGCACGCGCTCGGCGCCGAGCACACTCCAGAGGTCTTCCTCTTCGACGAGAAACGCCAGCTCCGTTACCACGGGGCGATCGACGACTCCCGCGACGAGAGCGCTGTTACGCAGAACTATCTGCGCGATGCGATCGAAGCACTCCTGAGCGGAGACGAGCCGCTCGTAACCGAGACACCGGCGGTTGGCTGCACGGTGAAGTGGAAGTAGTAACGGCGCGGTAACTAGGCTTCGCCGGTCAACGCCATGGAGGCGCGACGCAGTCCACTGAAATTCTCTGCGCGGCAATCACGGGATACGGTACCGCTGTCAACTCCGCTCGAAGACAACCGTGATTTGGCCGAGATCGTTGGAGGCAATCGCGGGGTCTTGGTCGTTCGGGTTGGCGCTCCACCTTTGGGGCTGCCTACGCCAGCGGCGAGAGCGCGTCGATTGGTCGTAATACACACCCCTAGCGCTCCCAGATGAGCGGACAAATGTGAGTCCCAGCGTGTACCAGTTTAGGAAAAGCGCCGGTTCCCGGTCAACAGCAGTGGTCTTGGGAATATGGCGTAGAGACCAAGTCATATTTTTGGTCTTCGATTTGCTTTGTAGCTTACCTTGTAGCTCAAACAAACCGTGGTCGCCGCGTCCTTGTATCCGATTAAAGACGATGTGAGTGACACCCTTGCTGTCGATTACAAGCGCCGGATGGCTATCTTTAGATACACGGCTCAGGCGCGCAGGCTTACTCCAGCGTGACTCTTGCAGGGTCGTCATATAGATTCCTGCGCCGTGCCCTTGGCGGGTGAAAGCGAGTTGAAGCTTGTTCTTGGTCGCGTAGAGCGTGGGTCCGCCGAGAGTGGGGTTTCCGTCATTGGCTTTACTGCCCCTGACACGGGCGGCCTGACTCCACTTTTTACCCTTTGACGAGACATAGTAGACGCCACGTTTAGAGCCGAGGGTGCGTAGAAAGGCGATCTGCGGGCTCGACTTGGATATGGCAATCACGGGGAGGGTATCGCCGGCGCCAGTAGTGACGCGTCGCGGTGATGACCAAGCGCCGCTCGAGCTCATCGTCATCACGTAGATTCCGGCTGCTTGTTTCGCGCGGGCGAAAGTGAGATATAGCTTGTCGTTCGGTGTAAATGCAAGCGTCGGAAAATCATCTACTCCCGTTGTCTTGGGTATTTGTTCGGGGCTTGACCATCTGTTTTTGGTCTCAGCGGAGAGGTAAAGGCCGTTTGAACGGTGGAAGACGGCCCAGGCTGCTCCGTCCGTCGCCGCAGAGGCTAGTGCGGGATGACTATCCGAACCGAGCGCGGTAATGGGGGCCCCTGCCGCCGGTGGGTTCACGGCGATTAATCCGGTTGACGCCCGCAGGTCGCCGGTGAAGACTCCGCTGTTTGTGGCGACGAGAGTCAGCTTGGAGGGGATAACGGTGGCCTTGCGTACGCCGATGGTTCTGGCAGCCTTTATGGCGCTCAATATGGTCGGCGTGGATGCGCCGGGCGCGAACTCGATGTCGTTGATCTGTACGGAACGGTCGACAGTGCGGTCACGGACGAGCGTCCAGTTCGTCCCACCGTCCGCGCTGTGGTATACGGAACCACTGTCATTAACGGCGATCGTTACGTCGTTGGCGTCTGTTGGGTTCAGGCCGATGGCGGTGATCCATCCACCGAGTGTCGTTCCGTCCGGTTGCCGAATCGTGATCGGCGTAAACGTCTGTCCCCCATCCACCGACTTATAAAGCGGTGTGTAGTTTTTCGTTGGGCCGCTGCCACCTCCGGCATAAACAACGCCCGAATTACAATCCGCTCGGACGTCATAGAGGTCCGTCCAATCGCTGTCGTGGGGAACCGAAGTAACTAACGCCGTCGTCGGGCTGTCGCTCGTCGCTCCACTTATTCGGAGTAAAGAGCCCTTCATGGGCGAACTCGACCACGCAATCATTTCGGCCCCGGTGACGAAAAGCGTGTCCCGTATTCCGGCAAAGCCGGATGAGGCCGGGCAATAAGCCATCGCACGAGGCATATACACAGTCGCGAGCGACGGATTCGGATCAAGCTTCTTAATATCGGTGAGCGTGGGCGGATCCGTGGTCGTGAGTCGCGCGCGATATATATGGTTGCCGCTTTCGTACTTGTCTTCACCCCAAATACCGACTCCAATGAACACCGTGTCGGTACCGGGAACTGCTGCAAGCGAGTCGATTCCGTAGCCACCCGTATCCCAGTAGTTCACCGGGGGTCCGTTAAAGTCGGCGGCGGTGCTATTGCCGACATTCATCTCGGTAATTGCTGAAGTACCATTCCAGTCATGCGCAGCGCTAAGCATGTTCCAGCCGCCACCACTGCCAAACAAGAGCCATTCTCCGCTTGCTCCCTGCCACCATTGAACGGAGCTAGAGCCCATACTTTGGGGCACACTCTCGGTCATAGTTTTTCCGCCGTCTTTTGACGCTACGGAGACATCACTCGCTACCGCCAACTCGCCGCTTACAGGACCGTATGCGGAGTCGTTCACTTGGGGGCTCATAATGCCTTGAATTGAGCGCCCTCCTGATTCCTTGGTTGTGCCCGCCGTCGCCATATTGCCGATGCCGGATACCGGGACACCATTCGCATCGAGCCACGTATTCTTAGTTAAGTCCAAGAACGAAACGAGATTCCCGGGCTGTCCGTAGTTCGCGTCGAACGCGTAGTTGGACTGGCCGCCCTGGCCGCTTTCGCCGTGGAAGATCGTAAGTGGCCCCGTCCCACTCTTTTCTAACCAACACATCTCGACGTTACCGGCGGCCTCGCTCCCCGTCGACGTCGGAACAATCGATCCCCCCTGTAGAGTTGACGCCTGACTCACACACTTATCAGAGCCCGAATCGGGCAGATTCGTTGTGGCGGAGACCGAGGCTCCACTAAAACTCACTGCTCCAGCGTTCTTCGTAATCATCACTGCCTTGAATGGGCTACTACTTCCCGCGATCAGTGCCCCGTCAGGCGGAGACGATGCCTCCTTTACCCCGCCCAGGCGGAGAAACTGCGGCGGGCTCGGCAAGCCGGTGACCTCGTCGGCACCGAACGTGATTGGACCGCTAGCAGTCAGCGGTGCGAAGGAAAGTGCTCCCGCCGCATTCACGCGGCCGATAAACGAGCCGCTTGCGGAGTCCGCGACGGCAATCACGGATCCCGTCCCGAAGGGGTCGGAGGATTCCATTGCGAATTTCGGATCCGCTACCGACATGTCGGCCCGCCAGACGTTCCAGGAGCCGTCGCCTAGATTCTGCGCGAAAAGCAGCACATCGGGGGCACCAACGCTCGCGTGACCCCAGAACAGGTGAAGGTGCGGGCGCATAATGTTCGGCATCGAGCAATCGCCGTTATAAGAATCGCCATAGAGCCGTCGCCAGGTGAGTCCGTAGTCGGTCGAGAAGAAGGCCTTGAAGGTGATATTCCCTGATGTGCAGTCGTGTTCTGTGACGACGGCTACCTCTCCAGATACACCGCTTATCGCTATCGCGTCGTTATCGTTCACACCAGCGAGTCCGTTGGTGGGATCATCGTAACTTGGTGTCACTGCTTGCCAGGAGCCGCCGTAGTCAAGTGTGCGGTAGACCTCCGGCGCGGCGGCCATCATTGAATAGAAGACTCCCGTGTGCGCGTCCGCAACGGTTTCTCTCCCGGTCCCGGCGTAGACGGGTAGCGGGATATATGTTGCGGGCTCGAGCGGGATCGTGTCGAGCGACCCGGCCGACACGCCACTGAGCGCTCTGGACTTGAAACCGGCGGCGCTCACTCCCACGCCGTAGGGGCCGTCGCCAGTAGGAGCGATCGAGAAGCTCCCGTCCGCGCCCGTCGTCGCGGTGATCGGCGGCTGGTGCGGGCCGGCGACGATCACCAGCGCGCCCTGAAGCGGCGCGCCGTCGGCCAGCTTGGTGACCGTCCCGGAGACGGCGGTGCCGGCCGTGTTCGCACCCGCCACGCCCAGCACTATGCAGCCGGCGAGCACTACGAGAAGAATGGCGAGTCGCGATCGCATGAGTTCACCGCGAAAACTGTCTCAGGCTATACGGGCTTTATTAAACCGCATTGACGAAAAGGGCACAATCGCTTCGCCGGCGTTCAGCAGCGCGGTTGCCGCAACCGTCTTCGGAATGGGGACACAGGTCAGCGACCCCCGCCCGGACGCTCGTCACAAGCGAGTCACTCCTGCGCAAGCGGGCGCTGAGCTCGAAGCGCTCGGAATGTTAGGTGCCTGGCACCAGGACATGTCCCCGCTAGACACGGAGCTGGAGCACGTACCAGCCCGTCTCGACCTTGAAGGTCTCACCCGGTGCTAGCCGGCGTACGCGCTCGCGTTCTTCGCCTTCGCAACCGGCTCCATCGAGGAACTGCTCGAGGTCGCGTTGCTCCGAGACGATCTCCTGGCGTAGGAGCGTGAGCCCGTTCATGTCGAATAGACCGCGCATGTCCTGATCGGAGAGGGTTCGTGCATGCGAGGGGTCGCGCGCGCGCTCGAAGCGGTCGATCTCCGCGGCCCGCGGCGGATCGAGCGGAGCGAGCTGATCGATCACGAGCAAGCGGCCGTTCGGCCTGGTGACGCGCATGAGCTCGGGGATAGCCTTCTCGGGACGCTCCAGGTGGTGCAGCGTGCGAATGGTGCCGACGATGTCGAAGCTGCCCGTCTCGAACGGGAGCGCGAAGATGTCGCCCTCGACGAAGCTCACGCTCGGGAGATCGGCGGCCAGCTTCCTCGCCTCGGCCAGCAACTCGGGCACGATGTCGCAGCCCACCACCTCACCCACCAGCGGCGCCAGCCCGAGCGCCAGCGCACCCGCTCCGGTTCCCGCATCGAGGGCGCGCTCGTCACCGCGAAGCGGCGCCAGCAAGCGGGCCGCGCGCTCGCTGATCCGCGGCGCCTGCTCTCGTGCCCGTTCGGCGAAGTGCTCCGCGGCCGAAACGAACCGGGCGCGAACGACCTCTTTCCTCTCCTCGCGCCCCGTGGTCTTTTTAGGCGGTTCACTCGATGTCATCGCGACCCTTTCGCTACGAATCCGGTACACACGGATCTGATTCTCATCGATAGGATCGCCTCGGGGAGGAGGTTGGGGCTTCCATGCCAGACGCGAGAGCATCGATGACAGCGAAACGCAGAGCGACGAACAGGATCTACGGAGCGCTCAGCCTGGTCGCGGCCGTAGCCGCAGTCGCGCTCGCGGTCCTGGCCGGCTGGCGGCAGTCCGCGGCGCTCGGGCTCGGCTACGCGGCGCTTGCGCTGCTCTCTCTGGTCGCGATCACGGCACTGTTTTGCACCAAGTGCAGCGACCGGGATCGCTGCGGCCATGTCGTTTTCGGACCCGTCGCTCGCTTCATTTCGAAGGAGCTGAGGAAAGGCGAGTACACGACTACAGAGCTCGCTTTCACCTCGCTCGGACTAGCCGCGATCTTCGTCCTGCCGCAGGCCTGGCTCTGGCGCGTCCCGCTCGCGCTTGCCGGCTTCTGGCTCTGTCTGCTGCTCGCTTCGATCGATGTGCGGATGCGCGTCTGCCCCGCCTGCGGAAACGCAGCCTGCCCGTTGTCCCGGGCCGAGAGATAGATCCCGCCGTCTCCGCGCCGGCGCCGACTGGGAGACGGCAGGCGAAGCGCGGAAAAGAGGCTCAGCTCGATTCGAGCCGCCGGCGCACCAGCTCGAGCGCCTCCTCGGGCGTCGAGATCGTCCCGGCAGCCCGTTCTTCGGCGATCAGCTCCAGCAACTCGCCGACGAGGGGTCCGGGAGAGATGCCCAGCTCGTCGCCGCGCAGAAGTGGCTCGTCGGGCTCGGTCTCGCGCGCTAGGCGCACCGCGCTCGCGTACTCGGCGGCGCCGAGAAAGGCAAGGACGTCGAGCGCCCAGGGCTCGCTCGTGCGACGGAAGCGGTGGATCTGACGCGGTGAGTCGTCGGCCGGAGTTCGCGCGCGCAGAAGCGCTCCGAGGTAGCGATCGAACTCGCCCGAGATCGGCAACCGGCGCAGGCGCTCGCCGAATACAGTCACCAGCCGCAACCACGGCGAATCGGCGAGCGAGCGCTCGACGCGGCTCACAAGCTCCAGCGAGCCACCAAGCGGAGCGAGTAGGCCGAGTTCCTCCAGCCGCCCGTAGCCCGGCCAGCCGAGCCGCTCCAGCTCGGCCAGGATGCGCTCGCCGGCAGGCCTGGCGACGAGCCCCGCGTGCGAGCGGACGAGCTCCTCGGTCGCCTCGTCGAGACGGATCTCGAGCTCTTCCTCCAGGCGCACGGCGCGCAGAAGGCGCAGGGGATCGTCCTCGAAAATCCTCTCGGTGACCGCCCTCAACCGGCGCTCGGTGAGGTCGCGGCGGCCGCCCAGGGGATCGACCGTCTCACCGCCCGAGAGCGGCTCGACGATCGCGTTGACCGTGAAGTCGCGCAGCGACAGATCCTCGTCGAGGCTTCCGCGCAAGGGGGTGAAGTCGACGCACTCGCCGCTCGGGAACGTAACGCGCCAGGCGCCGTGGCGCTCCGAGAGAGCGAAAGGGGCGCCTCCGCTCGCGGCTGCAAAGGCACGCGCCGCCTTTCGCGGATCGGCGCAGATGACGTCCAGGTCGACAAGCTCGCGGCCGAGCAATTCGTCTCGCACCGCGCCGCCGACGAGATAGGCGTCCTCACCCGCCAGCACCTCGCGCACCAGCTCAAGGGCCCGTTTCAATTGACGACCTGCCGATTGAAACGCCCTCTATGCATCAACGATGACACGGCGCGCGCGGCGGCGATCGGAGCAGACGCCGCAGGTGATCTCGTAGTTGATCGTGTCGGCGATGCGCGCGTGCTCCTCGACGTGCACTCCGTCGCCGACGATGACAACCGGCGTGCCGACCAGAAGCTCGCGCTCGAGCGTGACGGCGAAGGAGTCCATCGAGATCGTCCCGACCACGGGCCGGCGCTCACCGTCGACGATGACCTCGGTTCCGGTCATGTCGCGGCGGAAGCCGTCGGCATAGCCCACGGGCACGAGCCCGATCCAGGTCGGTCCGCTCGCCGTGAAGCGGCGCCCGTAGCCCGTGCTCTCGCCCGGCTGGAGCAGCTTCACCTGGGCCAGGCGGCTCTCCCAGCGCAGCACCGGCTCGAGCCCGTCGCCGGCGGGATCCTCGCCGAAGGGAGAGAGGCCGTAGATCGCGATACCGCAGCGGGCGGCGTCGAAGAGCGCCTCGGGAAGGCGCAGGACGGCGGCGCTGTTGGCGATGTGACGGGTCAGATCGGCGTGGGGCTGGGTGAGCTCGCGGAAGCGCTCGACCTGCGCGCGCGCGAAGTCGAGGTCGCGGTCGGCGGTGGCGAGATGGCTCATCAGGCCGACGACATTCCGATCCGGGGCGGACAGAAGCTCCGAGAGGCCGAAACGCCCCATGCCGGTGTCGAGCTTGACGTGCACGCGCACGCCTTCGGGGATGTCCGCGTCCGCCACGGCGATTTCCAATCCCGCCTCGCGAGCGCGCGCGACCTCGCCGGGAACAAGCGGCCCCATTACGAGGATGCGCGCGGTGGGGTACTCGGCGCGCATCTCCAGTCCCTCGGCGAGCGTGACGACGCAGAGTGCGCGAGCGCCGGCCCCGAGCGCCGCGCCGGCGACGTCCACCGCCCCGTGTCCGTAGCCGTCGGCCTTGACGACCGCCCACAGGGCGGCCCCATCGAGTGCGCCGATCAGGCGCTTGACGTTGCGGCGAACGGCGCCGAGATCGATCGTGAGCTCGGAGCGGTGCATCGCTTCATCGTAGAAGGACTGACGTGCTCGCGCTCTGCTTCTGTCGAGCTGTCTGCAACGATGGCCGGCGCCGATCCGCTGAAAGGAATCGTGTGCCAAGCGAAGTTCTGGTCGCCTACGCGACGAAGTACGGCTCGACCGCCGAGCTCGCCGCGGCGATTGGCACGCGATCGAAGTATGGGCGGTCGGTCTTCTCGATCTACTTAGAGAGAGGATCTAGCGCTCTCGCGAGATCGCCAACGGCAGCGATCGGAGCAGATCGCCGGCGACTACGCCTGTCTGCGGCTCGATCAGCTGCGCGGCCCGGCCGTGAGCGACGGCGGCTGCCGCGGCAGCCAGCCCGGGCTCGAGGTCCTTGGCCAGGAAGGTGGCGATGACGCCCGTGAGGACATCGCCCGAGCCGGCAGTGGCGAGGGCCGGAGTTCCCTCCTCGCAGATGAGCACCTCGCCCGAGGGCGAAGCAACGATCGTGTCGGCACCCTTGAGCAGCGTTACGGCCGAGAAGCGCTCGGCGCACTCGCGGGCGGCGGCCAGGCGATGGGCGTTCACCCAGGCCGACTCCTTGCCGAGCAGGCGCGCCAGCTCGCCCGCGTGCGGAGTCAGCACGACCGGCGAGCGCCACTTGCCCGGCTTCAGCTCGAACAGGGCGTCGGCGTCCACGACCGCCGGCAGCGTCGTTCGCTTGAGCAGCTCGCGCACGAACTCCCGCGTCCCCTGAGAGCGCCCGATCCCCGGGCCGAGCGCCAGTGCCTGTGCGCGCGACTCGAGCTCGGCGACGAGCTTCAGCGCCTCAACCGTCAGGTGCCCGTTCTCGTCCTCGGGAGCCGGCCGCTTTACGGCTTCGAGCAGGCGCAGCTCGACCGGAGGAAGCAGCGAGCGCGGAACCACGACCGTGACGTAGCCGGCATCGGCGCGGAAGGCTGCCTCACCGGCCAGACAGACGGCGCCGGAGAAACCCGGCGAGCCGCCGACAACCAGCACCGAGCCGGCGCTGAACTTCGTGTCTCCCTCCTGCTTGCGCGGCACGAGCCCGAGAATCCCAGGCGTCGCCAGTCGGCAGGCGGTCTCGCCGCCCGAGAGACCGATGTCGGCGATCTCGAGCTCGCCCCGGTGGAAGCGGCCCGGCGCCACGACGTGCCCGGCCTTGCGAGCGTAGAAGGTGACGGTCAGAGCCGCCTTCACGGCCGAACCTGCGATCTCGCCCGTCGAGGCGTCGACGCCGGAGGCGATGTCAACCGAGACGATCGGCACGCCGACGGAGTTCATCTGCTCGATCAGGGCGGCGGCATCGGCGCGCGGCTCACCGGAGAAGCCCGTGCCGAAGAGCGCGTCGACGATGACGTCAGGGCTGCCGAGCTCCCTCTCGTCTCCCTTCGCCTCGACCACCAGCACCTCCCGACCCTGGGCGCGCAGCACATCGACCGCAACCAGCCCGTCGCCGCCGTTCGAGCCGCCACCGCAGACGACGGTGAACGCACGCGCTTCGGGGAAGCGGCGCATCGCCGCCTCGGCCGTGGCCGTGCCTGCTTTGACCATCAGCTCGCGCATCGAGTCGGGATAGCCGGGGAAGGTTTCCTCGACCGCCCGCATCTCGGCGGATGTGAAGAGGGGCTCGAAGGCCGGCCTGCCGCTCACTCGGACTCCTCCAACCGTACGATCGCAACTGCCGCAGCCATCCCCTTGGAGTGCGTCATCGAAACGTCGATCTCGCCGGCTCTCATCCGCTCTGCCCACGCTTTTGTCTTCCCCGCAAGCGAGATGGCCGGACGCGGGCGCCCGACGATCTCGATCTCCTTCCAGGTGAAGCGCACGCCGCAGCCGAGCGCCTTGCCGACGGCCTCCTTGCCCGCGAACCGAGCCGCGTAGCTCTCGGCCGGGTTGGCGCGCGAGTCGCAGTAGGAGCGCTCGGTCTCGGTGAAGCAGCGCTCGCGGAAGCGAGGGCGCGCGAGCGCAGAGCGAATCCGCTCGATCTCGATCAGATCGAGGCCCAGCCTCAGCGCTGCGTCGCCAGCCATTCGGGGAGGTCCGCGATCGATGAGAGGAGAACGGTCGGGCGAACGCCGGAGCGATCGAACGTGTCGGGCCGGAACTTGCCCGTGCGCACGAGCACGGTCGGGATGCCGTGCAGCTGCGCGCCGCGGATGTCCGACTCGATGTCGTCGCCCACCATCCAGGCCTGGCCGGGATCGGAGTCGAGCGCCTCGAGCGCGGCGGCGAAGAAGGCGGAGCTCGGCTTGCCGAGCGTGGTGGCGTGTGTCCCGGCGGCGTACTCGAGCCCGGCGACGAAAGCGCCAGAGTCGAGCAGTGGCCCGTGCTTGGTCTGCCACCAGCGGTTCTTGTGCAGGCAGTAGAGCTCGGCGCCGGCCTCGAGCTCGGCGAAAGCGCGGGCGAGGTTCATGTACGAGAAGACCCTTCCGGTCTCCTCGGTCTCGTCGGCGCCGCCGAGAAGCACTGCGTCGGCGCCCTCTCCTACCAGCTCGATTCCCTCCAGATCCTCGACAATCGCCGACATGGTTAGCGCCAGTACGCGCCGGCCGGCCAGCGCCCGTGCGGCCGTCCGCGGCGTCGTCTGCAGCTCCTGCTCGTCGATCTCGAAGCCGGTCGCGCGCAGAGCCTCGGTCAGCCGGGCCCGCGGACAGGTGGTGTTGTTGGTCAGGAAGCGAAGACGGTGACCGGCCTCCCGCAGACGGCGAACGGCGCCAGCGGCGCCGGGAATCGGCTCGTTGGAGACGTGCAGTACACCGTCGATGTCGATCAGGATGGCGGCCACGAGAGCGAGTCTATTGGTACAGGATGAAAAACGGGGGCCGGCGAGCCGCCGTGCCGAAGAGGATTTCTCCGCCTCCACGCTCGACTCCTTGCTCGAGCCCGGCGAATTTCATTCCTAACTAGTCTGCCTGGCCTTCTCTGCGCCCTTCTCGGTTTGGCCGAAACGCTCGCCGGCTTCGCTGACCAAGCCGGCTGCGATCATCTCGCGGAGCCCGCTGCGAACGAGATAGAGAGGCATTCCGATCTTTGCGGCCACCTCCGCCGCGGTCATTTCCGTCTGCAAAGCCTCGAGCATCCTCCGGCCCGAGCCGCTCAGCGCCTCGCTTCTGCAGCTCCGGGTAGATCTCGGCGAAGGCCATGAACTCGGTCGTACACACGGGCGTGAAGTCGGCCGGACGAGAAAACAAGGTCAGCCAGCTGCCCTCGAAGTCCGAGAGCCGAAGTGGGCCGTGGGTCGTAACGGCTTCGAAGGCGGGAGCCGGCTCGTTCAGGCGCGGAAGCCCGACCCGAGCTTCCGCGGGCTCGATGACTGTCATGAGGTACTTCCTGTGTCGTCCCCCGCGGTCTCTCCGGCCGCTTGTACCCGGCGCTTCGGCGTCGCCGTACTGGTTTCCGCGTTTCCGTCGCGGAGTCTGTCGAAACATCAATGAATCTGGGTGGGGCGACGCGGTTCTGATATCCGCCAGGTAGCGCCAGTACCCCGGTCTCGAGCGCACCGCACGCCTATCGAATCGCCGGCGTGAAACGGGCAGGAGCGGCCGGCGCAAGTCAGCGAGAGTACGCTTGCGACCGGCCCGCCTCGGTATCCGAGGGCGGCAACCAGGAGGGTGGCGTCAACTCGAGAGCGAGCGACAGACCGGCGACCCGCGGCTCGTAACGGGCGCGGAGCTCGCTCAAACGAGGCTCGACCTCCTCCTTTGCTCTCAGATCGAACCCGCTACGTGCGGCGAGCTCCCAGAGAGCGGCAAAGTCCGCGCTGCTCAAACGTGACGGCTCGCCGTGCCCGGCCTTGGCGCGCAGCACGTGCGAGACGTCGGCGAGTGCATGCCGACCGATCGAGAAGGTGATCTCCGCCGCCTCGATCTCGGCTTGTTGCGGTGCCGCAGCAAGCGAGAAGGCACAAGCGTCGAGGACGGTCGTCAACGCAGCGAGCCAGTTCTGACCGACGTGCTGCGAGCGGAAATAGGCGAGGGCCGGATAGGAGAGATGGGTCTCCATCAGCTCGGCCGCCCATTCCTCCCATTCGGCCAGATAGAGGTCGAGATCGGGCCAGCCTCCACGCCGGCCCGAACGCACGAGAAGCGCTCCGGCTGACGGCGGCGTTCCGGCGCGTGGCGCCAGCTGCGCGACCGTCACTTCGCGGCGTGAATACGCCTGGTAGATCGCCGGCAGGTAACCGATCGCGACGAAGAGCACACCAAACCCGCAGGCCGCCTCGCCGAGAAAGAGTCCGCGAGCCAGCCCGGTCGAGGGTGAGAGTTGCATCGAGGCGCTCAGGAATCCTCCGGCGCTGAAGAAGAGATCGTCGTCGAACCCGCCGGCGGCTCCGCGCACCACGTGAGATCCGCCGGCCCACTGCAGGAGGGCGAAGCCGAAGATCAGAGCGAACGCCCAGAGGCCGATGGCGAAGAGCAAGAGCAGCGGCCCGTAGAAGCCGAGCATGGTGTCGCCGGATCGCGCCGGCAAACGACGCGCGACCGAGCGCCAAACGCGCCAGCCGGCGACGAGAATCAGGCGCGCGATGCGCGGTTCGTGTTTGACGCGGCGCGGGAGTATGAAGGCGAAGAAGAATTCCGCCAGCGTGAGAGCGATTACGGTGGCGCCTGCCAGAGCGGCGAGGACGTGCACGCGCTCAGACTCCCAGCGGCCAGACGTGGCGGGTCGTCATCCCGGAACGGAACTCCTACTCGACGGTGACGGTCTTGGCCAGGTTCCGCGGCTGGTCGACGTTGAGGCCGCGAAGGCGGGCGATGCGATAGGCGAGGAGCTGCAGCGGTAATACGGCCAGCACCGCCTGCAGGAACTCGTTCGTCTTGGGGACGTAGATGACGTCGTCGGCGTGGTGCTGGATGTCCTCGTTGCCGTCGGTGGCGATGGCGATCACCTGGGCGCCGCGGGCGCGCGTCTCCTGGATGTTGGAGACGACCTTGTCGTAGACGTGCGAGTCGGTGGCAATGCAAACGACGGGGGTCTCCGAGTCGAGCAGCGCGATCGGGCCGTGCTTCATCTCGCCGGCCGAGTAGGCCTCGGTTGGGATGTAGGAGATCTCCTTCAGCTTGAGCGCGCCCTCGAGGCAGATGGGCAGGCCGATGTTGCGCCCGAGGTAGAGGAAGAAGGGCTTGTCGAAGTGGCGCTCGGCGATATCCTCGATCGGATGGACTCCGTCGTCGGCGTCCTGCAGGAACTGGGCGATCTTCTCGGGCAGTAGTTGCACCTCGGCGATCAGCGACTGGATCTCCTCCTCGGGCAACGTCTCGCGCACCTGCGCCAGCTTGAGCGCGATCAGGTAGAGCAGCGCGATCTGGGCAGTGAAGGTCTTGGATGCGGCGACTCCCATCTCCAGGCCGGCGCGCGTGTAGAGGACCGAGTCGACCTCGCGCGTGATCTGAGCGCCCATCATGTTCGTGATCGCCATCGTGCGCGCGCCGCACTGACGCGCCAGCGTCATGGCATCGATCGTGTCGCGCGTCTCGCCCGACTGCGAGATACCGATCACGAGCGTGTTCTTGTCGAGCACCGGATTCCGGTAGCGCCACTCGCTGGCGATATCGTGTTCGACCGGCACGCGCGCCCACTCCTCGATCACGTAGCGGCCGGCGACACCGGCGTGATAGGCGGTTCCGCAGGCGAGGATGACGATCCGGCGCAGGTTGCGCAGCTCGTCGTCGGAGAGTCCGAGCCCCTCGAGAGTGAGCTTGCCGTAGCGGATGCGCTCGGCGAGCGTCTCGCGCACCGCGGTCGCCTGCTCATAGATCTCCTTGAGCATGAAGGTCTCGTAGCCGCCCTTCTCGGCCTGCTCCTCGTCCCAGTCGATCACGATCGTGTCGTGCTCGACCGAGGGATTCCCGTCGAGCGCGCTCGAGTAGGTGACGCCGTTCGGGGTGACAACGGCGATGTCGCCGTCGTCGGGAAACTGGACGTTGCGAGTCTCGGACAGGAAGGCGACCGTGTTCGAGGCGATGAAGCCCTCGTCCTCGCCAACCCCGATCACGAGCGGGCACTGCCGCCTGGTTCCGACGATTAGCTCGGGGTTGTCGCGGTGGATGACGACGAACGCGAAGTGACCCTCGAGTTCCCGGTAGGTGAGCCGCACAGCTTCGGCGAGATCGCCGTCGTAGTGGCTCTCGATCAGGTGCGCGACGGTCTCGGCGTCGGTCTCGGTCGTGAAGACGTGACCGTCTTCGACCAGGGTGGCACGCAGCTCGCGGTAGTTCTCGATGATGCCGTTGAGGACGACCGCTATCTCGCGCTCGTCGCAGCCGGTGAGCGGGTGAGCGTTCTCGACCACGACCTTGCCGTGCGTGGCCCAGCGGGTGTGCCCGAGCCCGTGCGTGGACTCGGAGCCGTTGCTTTCGGCGGCCTCGATCAGGTGCTGAAGGTTCCCGACCGCTCGGATGTAGTCGAGCCCGTCCTCCTCGCGCAGCACGATCCCGGCCGAGTCGTAGCCGCGGTACTCGAGGCGTTGTAGTGCACGAAGGAGAAGCGGTTTACAGGCTCTGTTACCGACGTATCCGATGATCCCGCACACCTGGAGCTCCTTCCCGGCTTGTGGCGCTTACCAATCCCCAGAGTGACGTCTTCTACTCTTCGACAACAACCCCGAAATCCGTACTTAAAAAACACAAAGCCCGGCTCCGTGGCCGCCCCGGTCAGGACGACTGGCCGAGCTCTTGTCTTACAAGCGCTTCGATCCTACCACAGAGATCCTCGGCCTCAATAGCCGTCTCGGCCTCCGCCAGCAGGCGGACGAGCGGTTCCGTGCCGGACGGGCGAACGAGCACGCGGGCATGTCCGTCGAGCTCCGTGTTGAGTCGCTCGACCTCCGCGACAACGCTACCTGGAAGCTGCTTGTCGACGGCGAGATTGCGCTTGACCTGCGCGAAGCGCGGCATCACGGCCGCCGCCTCGGCAAGCGTACGGCCTTGCAGAGCCGCGCAGAGCAAGAGCCCGGCGGCCAGCCCGTCGCCGGTGACGTGATCCTTGAGATAGATGATGTGGCCCGACTGCTCGCCGCCCAGGAGTCCCTGCTCGCGCCAGAGCGCCTCGAGCACGTAGCGGTCGCCGACATCGGTGGTGAGCACGCGAATGCCCTGCTCACGCATCAGGTTGTGGAAGCCGAGGTTGGTCATCTTCGTGACCACCACCAGCTCGACGCCGAGATGGGGAACGAGGATGGCTAGGATCTGGTCGCCGTCGACCGGATCGCCGTCTGCGGTCACCGCCAGCATGCGATCGCCGTCGCCGTCGAAGGCGATGCCGAGATCGCAGCCGTTCTCGACGACGGTGCGCGAGAGCAGAGAGAGGTCGGTCGCTCCGCAACCGTCGTTGATGTTGACACCGTCGGGATCGTCGCCGATCGCCAGGACCTCGGCGCCCAGCCGCGAGAAGGCGGCGGGCGCGATGCCCGAATAGGCACCGTTGGCGCAGTCGACCGCGATCTTCAGCCCGCTCAGATCGGAACCGAAGCGCTCGAGGATGTGCTCGAGGTAGCTGTCGGTCGCCACCTCGACGTGGTCGATCACGCCGCCGCCTGAGGTCTTGGCATCGAAAAGCGCCTCGATCTCGAGCTCGGCCGCATCGGGAAGCTTGCGCCCGTGATGGTCGAAGATCTTGACCCCGTTATATTCGGGCGGGTTGTGCGAGGCGGTGATGACAACGCCCAGGTCGAGCGCCAGCAGAGCCACCGCCGGCGTCGGCAGCACGCCGCCGAGCACGGCCACTCCGCCCGCCTCGACGACGCCGCGCGCAAACGCCTGCTCAAGCTCCGCGCCGGAAGCCCGCGTGTCGCGACCGACGAAGACCCGGCCGCTGCCCGACCAGATGGTCGCCGCTCTGGCGATCCTCTCGACCAGCTCGATGGTCAGGTCATCGCCGACGATCCCGCGCACGCCGTCGGTGCCGAAGTAGCGCCGCACGACTGCTGTCTCGGTTTGCGGTTCACCTGCCATCGAAACCGGATCCTCCTTTTTGCGTCCCGCCGCGAGAGTGCGGCTTCGAGCTGCGAACACCCGCGGGGCAGGCGCACCATTCTAGGAGCTTTTGGGCGCCGTTATCAGCGCTTCGAGAACTGCGGCGCCTTGCGTGCCTTGTGCAAGCCGGCCTTCTTGCGCTCGACGATGCGAGCATCGCGGGTGAGGAAGCCCGCGCGCTTGAGCGGAACTCGTAGCTCCGGATCGGCCTCGATCAGCGCCCGCGCGATTCCGTGCCGTAGCGCTCCCGCCTGGCCGCTCGAGCCGCCGCCGTGAACGCGCACACGCAGGTCGTAACGCCCCTCGACGCCCGCCAGCGCGAGCGGCGACAAGGCCGTCTGACGATGAGTGGGACGGGGGAAGTAGTCCTCGATCGTGCGGCCGTTGATCCAGGTCTTGCCGTCGCCGGGACGGAGGATCACGCGCGCCACCGAGGTCTTGCGCTTGCCGGTGCCAAGGTATTGAAGCGGTTGCTCTGCCACGAGTTGGATCCTAGCCCCTGAGTTTGAGTTGTTTCGGCTTCTGCGCGCCGTGCGGATGCTCGGCGCCCGCGTAGATCTTGAGCTTGCGTATCTGCGCCCTGCCCAGACGGTTGCGCGGGAGCATTCCCTTGACCGCCTTACGCAACACCTCGGTCGGCCGGCGCTCCAACTGCTCGCGCAAAGTCCTCGTGCGCAGACCGCCCGGGAAGCCGGAATGCCGGTAGTAGAACTTGTCGTCGAGCTTCTTGCCCGTGACCGCGACCTTGCCTGCGTTGACCACAACGACGAAGTCGCCCGTGTCGACGTGCGGGGTGAACGTCGGCTTGTTCTTGCCACGCAGCGTGTCGGCGATGCGCACGGCGAGACGGCCGAGGGTCTGACCCTCGGCGTCGACGACGTACCAGTCGCGCTCGATTTCGCTGGGCTTTGCGTTGAAAGTCTTCATCTCATGAAAAAGCGGCGGACCAGGCCGTCCGCCGGGCGCGGATTGTAGCAGCCTGGCGGAGAGTGGAAGGGTCGCCTGGCTTTTTAAACTCGTCTCAAAACAAAGCACTCCACCGTCTGGCCGCGCTCGACGCGCCGCTAAACGGAACACGGCGCAGCGCCGCTGCTTGGCGCGGTTCGACGGCTCGGGTGAGGCATCCCCCATATATGGCAACCGCTACGGGTGTGATGTGGAGAGTGCTGGTTCGCTGTGAGTACGCATAGAGAGCGCACTTGCAGGCCATTCGGTGGTTTTCCGGCCGATTTCCATGGGGATGGCCGGAGTAACCCGCTCACTTACCACGCTGCTTGCGATCGCTTCGGTGACCGTTCTCGCAGGCGACGCGCGCGCGTCAACTTCGGCGCGGGCGCCGACCGGCACGGCACGCGTCCTCGTCGGTTTCGAAGCGCACGCGACGGCTTCCGCCCAAGACGTAGTTCTGGCTCGTGCGGGTGGCTATCGCCTGCGGACCATCCCCCACCTCGGCGTCGTTGTAGCGGCCGTTCCAGCGCGCTCGAAGGAAAAGGCCGTTCGCAGGCTCGAGGCGTCGCCGCTTGTCACCTACGCAGAACTGGACGGTCTAGTTCGCGGTGACGGAATCGGCATCGACGATCCCCTTCTCAACTCGGGCTACTGGCAGCTTACGAACCCCGGCTTTCCCGACGCCTGGTCGCTCGGCACCGGTAGCGAGAGCACCATCGTCGCTGTCCTCGACACCGGCGTTGATCGCAGCCACGAGGATCTCGGCGCATTCGCGCCCGGTTACGACTTCGTCAACGGCGACAACCGTCCGACCGACGACAACGGTCACGGCACCGCCGTCGCCGGCATCATCGCCGCGCAGGGCGACAACGGCACCGGCACGGCCGGCGTCTGCTGGAAGTGCCGGATCATGCCGGTGAAGGTGCTCGATGCAGCCAACTCGGGCTCCTGGAGCGACGTCTCCGCCGGAGTGATCTGGGCGACCGACCACGGCGCGAGAGTGATCAACTTGTCGCTCGGCTTGCCTACGGGTTCGCGATCGATCGCCGCGGCAGTTAGGTATGCCCAAAACCACAGCGTCGTCGTAGTCGCCGCTGCCGGTAACCGGGACTCGTCGGCGCCCGACTTCCCCGCCGCCTACCCGGGCGTTATCTCCGTCGGCGCGGTGGACGAGACAGGCACGCGCTATTCGACCTCGAACGGCAACCTGTACGCGGGCAAATGGGGCTCGAACTACGGCTCGTGGGTCGACGTCGATGCGCCCGGCTGCGTCAACTCGACCTGGCCGTCGAGCTCGACTCACCCGAGTGGCGCCTACACCTATTTCTGCGGTACCTCGGCCGCCGCTCCCTTCGTCGCCGGTCTCGCCGGACTGGCCCGTTCCTACGTTCCGATGGCCTCCGCCGGCGAGGTCGTAAACGCGATCGAGTCGTCGGCTCACCAGACCGCCGACCACAACTCCGCGCACGGACTGATCGACGCCCCGGCGACGCTGACAGCTCTCGCCTCGCTACCGCCGGGGACAATCGTCTCCTTCGCGTCAAACGTGATCTCGGGAAACGCGCCGCTGGCGGTTCATTTCACGAACACGTCCACGAAACCCGGCTCGTACTCGTGGTCGTTCGGCGACGGCACAACCTCGACCGGCATCTCTTCGGCGCACCGCTATCGGAAGCCCGGCACGTACACCGCGGTGCTGACGGCCGCAGGCAGCGGGAAGAGCGCCTCGGTACAGATCAGAGTGAATCCTTCGGGAACGCGCAGCGCAAGCAAGTCGCGCGGGTAGATCTCCGTTCCCCTGACCGAGCAGATCTCGCGCGGCCACCCGACGAGCTTGACGTCGTGAGGGACGGAGAACGCGGCCGGTCTCTCGACTGTGAGTTGACCTGAAGATCCCTCGCATGGTGCTTGTCGGGTACCCTAACCTGATTAAGGTTCGTATATCCCGGCGAGTTTTGTGCTCGTCTCCAGTGGGATGCGGCGAGTTTCGATTTCCCACTCAAAGGCGTGAGGTGAGCAGATGAAGACGTTTTATCGACCACTGATCCTTACGGCAGTCCTCGCAGCCGTGGCGTTCTCGCTTCCGGCCGGCGCAGCGAACACCGCAGCGAACGCTACGTCGAAGGTGATCCGCGCGTGCGTGGCCAAGAACGGCAGCGTCCGCATCATCGGCGCGAAAAGCCGCTGCCAGCGCGGGCAGAAGTTGCTGACGTGGAATCAGGTGGGCCCATCAGGTCCGTCCGGTCAGGGCGTGCCAGGCCAGACGGGTCCGCAGGGTCCGGCGGGAGCTACTGGAGCCACCGGAGCCACCGGCGCAACCGGTGCTGCCGGCGCGATCGGCTCGCAAGGGCCGAAGGGCGACCAGGGTGGTCCGGGAGCGGCCGGCGCCGACGGAAAGACCGTGCTAAATGGTTCAGGAGCCCCGGATCCGGGTCTCGGCGCAACCGGCGACTTCTACATCGATACGACTGCGAGCGCGATTTACGGCCCCAAAACCGTTTCCGGCTGGGGCACCGGCTTTTCACTGATCGGTCCGAAGGGGGACAAGGGTGACCAGGGTGACCCGGGAACGGCTGGTGCTGACGGCGCCAACCTCGCCGGTCAGATCCTGTTCAGCACCGGCCTCAACAACTTGAACGGCACTCCCTCCTACGTCGGTGCGGCCAACGTTTCAACTACGGAGGCCGAAAACCAGGTGATTGTGGCCGAGAGTGCTCATATCACGGCGATGTACTGCTTTACGGCAATCGCTCGGACGGCAGACACGACCTTCACGCTGCGCGATAACGGAGCTAACACGACGGTGACCTGCACAATCGCCATCGGGGCCAATACGGGTTCCACAACCGGCTTCAATGTGGCCTTCAGCGCCGGCGACCGCCTCGATGTCATGTCTCCAATCGTCTCCGGCGGCGGGAAGGGCAGCTTCGCCGTCGCGGTCGGCCCGTAGTCGGAAAGAGCACCGCGCTAGCCAACAAATAACTGGAAGGAGCCCCGGTCGTCACCCGGCCGGGGCGCTTGTCTGCTCGGCGCAGGTGGTGGCCTGTCTCGGCGACCCGCCGGCGTCCAGGCCGGGTCGACGATGAACTCGAGCAGATTGCCGTCCGCCTAGCGGATGTCGGTTGAGAACTGTCCCGTACGATCCGGGGAAGCGCCCGGCGCCGAGCCCTTCCGCTCACACCCCTGCGGCTTGGTCTGAGCCTCGCGCGACGGCCAGGCGCGCAATACTGCCTTGAGGGTTCGATCCCAGATAGGAGGGAGCGAAGAATGGGCCTGTGGAACCGATTCAAGGAATGGCTCGCGCGGCGGAGCGTGGCTGACGAGGATATAAAGCTCAAACTCGCGAGGAATGCGTTCGCCCGGGCATTAGACGAGGAGGCGGAACGACTCAACGACGGCAAGATGATCGCGTACGGCAGCACGAAGGCCGATGTGAGTCAACCCGTCCGGGAAGCGCAGGATCTTGGAAGCTTCGTGCGCAAGCTCGAGCCGCGCGACCCCCGGATCGAGGACGCCCTACTGTTTCAACACGCGGGATTACTCACGCCGCTCGACGAGCGCGCTCGCGAAGTGCTCGCCAAGCCGTGGCCCGGCGGGTTCGACGCCGAAGCGAAGCTCGATGCCGTCACGAAGGCGCTCCACGAGAGCCGGGAGAGCCGATAAGCACGGCATTCTGGTGCCAGGCCGCCGTGCGAATACGCGCGATTGACCTCCGCGGGGCGCGTTAGGCATCCGGCATCAGTTTTCTTTCGCAAACCTCCTGTCGGGTTCGCGGAAGTAGACGCTCGTGCCGGCGCCACGCGCCCCCTCGCGCTCGAGCAGGCCCCGGTCGCTCGTCCGAGCGCGGGCATACCATCGCGCTATCGCTCGCTTCACTCCTATTGAGCGCCGGATTACGCGGTTCTTGCGCGAGCCAGTGTCTGTAAGGAGTGCCGTGAGCACGATCGTTGTCGCTACCGCGGGCGTCGTTGTCGCGAGCGGCATCCTGATGAGGTTGGTCGACCACCGCGAGTACTAAAAATCTGGGTCGGTATGTGGTGACCTCTGCAGACGGTGACGACCGTCGGCTACGGAGACGTGACACCGGAGGCCATGTCGGGGCGGATCGTTGCTTCCGTGGTGATGTTCGAAGGCATCGCGCTGATCGCGATCGTGACAGCCGCGATTACGTCGAGCTTCGTCACACGCGCGCAAGAGGCGCTCAACGCCTCAGACGCAGTCGAGGACACGCAGGAGCAGGAACGGAGGGACGCCCGCTTAGACGAGCTCATCGCCCGGCTCGAGCGCATCGAGACGATGCTGCGAACGCAGAAAGACACCTGATCCCGCCCGCTGCGCGAACGGCGCCTTGCCAGCCAAGTCCTCGACGAGGTGACAGCCCTTCTCGGCCGCCGTCGGCCTCTACCCCTCGGCGTAAACGATCAACTCGAGCAGGTTGCCGTCGGGGTCGCGGAAGTAGACGCTCGTGCCGATGCCGCGCGCCCCTTCGCGCTCGAGCGGACCTAGCTCCACCTCGACGCCGTTCCTCCAGAGATGCTCGAGCACCTCGTCCACGCGGCCCGGCCAAGCGAAGCAGAGGTCGCTCGTGCCCGGCCTCGCAGGCTGCGCCGCCCACGGTTGCGCCAGCGTCGAGTCGGGGCCGTGGACATTCAGCTGCTGCTCGCCGAAGCGATACGCGTAGCGCCCGCGCTCGAGCTCGACGACCTCGGCGCCGAGCACCTCGGCGTAGAAGCGGTTCGAGCGCTCGAAGTCGGAGACGGCGATGACGACGTGATCGAGGCTGGGCTGCTTCACAGGCGGAAGGCTAACCCCGCGTCAGGTCACCAGAGCGTCACGGGACGAGGCTGATGCTGCTCGTGCAGCTTTCGATCCTTGGTTATCAGCCGCCATCCGTGCTCGATCGCCGTTGCATAGATCAGCCGGTCGGCCGGGTCGCCCGGGAAGGAAGACGGCAAGGAGACGGCCGTGTCGGCGATCGCCGGCGTGATCCCGATCGTTCGCACTTCGGCCGAGAGCCGCTCGAGCCAGGAGCGAATGGGAATCGTCACGGCGATCCGCTCGTGCCGGGCCAGCCAGGCCAGCTCGAACCAGGAGACGTCCGCCAGCGCCAGCTCGTCGGCTTCGCTCAGCGCCTTCGCCGCCGCTTCGCTGACCCTGTCGGGCTCGGCCGACCACCAGTGCACGACATGCGTGTCCAGCAGGACCGTTGTCACGGGAGGTTTCAGGAACTCCTTTCAAAACGAAGCACTCCACCGCCTGGCCGCGCTCGGCGGCACGATGCGTTGTCCTCGGCCTCGCCCGTAGCTTTAGCTACGAACGAGGCACTGCGTCCTAGCCTCGCACTCACCGATCGCGCCCAGTCGGCGGGTCTTCATTCTGAAATGAGTTCCAGGCCTCGCCGGTCGAGAACAGATCCTCGTCCTCGGCCGCGCTCATCGCCACACCGGCCAGCTTCCCTCGCAGCGAGTGCGGCCCGCCGGCCGGCACCAGCCGTGCCACGACGCGACCGTGCTTGCTGATCTCCACCTCGTCGCCGGCCGCCACCTCGTCCAGAAGCGCCAGGATCTTGGCTTTTGCTTCGGTAGCGGTCGCTTTTCTGGTCATATGACCATAATAACGGTCAGTTCGTTCGGGCGCAACTAGAGAAGCCATGGCTCCGACGCTACCCATGACGGCGTCGCATGTCTGTACTGGATTAGCGCCGGATTATCCGAATCGCCGCCGCGTCCGACATGCGCGGGCGCGGCTCACAAGAGGCCGTCCCCCACTCGATTCGGACCCCGGAACACAACAACGGCTAGCCGAGCACGCTCTCTAGGAGCAGACGAGACACACGCGCCGCAGGCGCGGTGACTCGTTCGCCGAGGTAGCGCCGCCGAAAGTCTAGGCCCGCCCCGCGGGCCGACTTTCGGCGGGGTTATTCCCACTCGATAGTCGCCGGCGGTTTCGAGCTGAGGTCGTAGACGACCCGGTTGACGCCCCGGATCTCGGCGATGATGCGGCTCGAGATCTTCTCCAGCAGCTCGTAAGGGAGGCGCGCCCAGTCGGCAGTCATGGCGTCGTCGGAGCTGACGGCGCGCAGGACGATCGGGTAGGCGTAGGTGCGCTCGTCGCCCTGAACCCCGACCGAGCGGATGGCGGGAAGCACGGCGAAGGACTGCCAGAGCTTGCGGTACCAGCCGGCCTCGCGGATCTCCTCCTGAAGGATCGCGTCGGCCTCGCGCAGGATCTCGAGGCGCTCGCGCGTGACCTCGCCGATGATGCGGATGGCGAGCCCCGGCCCGGGGAAGGGCTGGCGCCAGACCATGCGCTCGGGCATCGCGAGCTCCTCGCCGACGCGCCGCACCTCGTCCTTGAAGAGCAGCCGCAGTGGCTCGACCAGCTCCATCTCCATCTCCTCGGGCAGGCCGCCGACGTTGTGATGGGACTTGATCTTGGCCGCCACTCCAGCGGTGCCGCCCGATTCGATCACGTCCGAGTAGAGCGTGCCCTGGACGAGGAAGCGCACCTCGCCAAGCTTGGCCGCCTCCTCTTCGAAGACGCGGATGAACTCCTCGCCGATTCGGTGCCGCTTCTCCTCGGGCTCCTCTATGCCCTCGAGCCTGGCCAGGAAGCGATCCTGCGCCTGCACCTGCACGAGCGGGACGTGGAAGTGATTTCGGAAGGCCTCGACCACCTGCTCGGCCTCGCCCTTGCGCATGAAGCCGTGGTCGACGAGCACGCAGGTGAGCTGCTCGCCCACGGCCTTGTAGACGATCAACGCGGCGACCGCCGAGTCCACGCCGCCCGAGAGCCCGCAGATGACCTTCTCCGTGCCGACCTGAGCGCGGATGCGGGCGACCTGCTCGTCGATCACCGCCGCCGGTGTCCAGGTGGGCTCGATCCCGACCACCTGGTGCAGGAAGCGCTCGAGCATCCGCTGACCGTTGGTTGTGTGCACCACCTCGGGGTGGAACTGAACGGCATAGAGGCCGCGCTCGGGATCCTCGAAGGCGGCGAGCCGCGTCGTCTCGGAGCTGGCGACCACGCGGGCGCCGGGCGGAGCCGCGGTGACCGAGTCGCGGTGACTCATCCAAACGGTCTGCTCGCCGGCGAGATCGGCGCTGAAGAGGGCACCCGCGTCGATCCGCATCTCGGTCTTGCCGAACTCCCCGATCCCCGTTCGCTCGACCTTGCCGCCGAGATCCTGCGCCATCAGGTGCATGCCGTAACAGATGCCGAGCACGGGGATCCCCAGCTCGAACAGCTTCGTGTCGATATGAGGCGCGTCCTCGACGTAGACCGAGGCCGGGCCGCCGGAGAGGATCAGCGCGCGCGGGTTCCGGGCCGCCACTTCTTCGGCCGAGAGTTGATGCGAGACGAGCTCCGAGTAGACACGAGCCTCGCGCACGCGCCGGGCGATCAGCTGGGAGTACTGCCCACCTAGGTCGAGGACGAGGACGGGCCGCTCTTCGCCCGCCATCAAGAGCCCGAGGTCGGGTAGTTGGGGGCTTCCTTGGTGATGGAGATCCCGTGCGGATGGCTCTCGCGCAGGCCGGCCACGGTGATGCGGATGAACTTGGTGTTCTTCTTCATCTCGTCGATCGTGCGCGCACCGCAGTAGCCCATCGCCGCGCGGACGCCGCCGACGAGCTGGTAGACGAGATTGGCGAGCGGCCCCTTGTAGGCGACGCGCCCTTCGATCCCCTCCGGTACCAGCTTGGAGAGCTCCTCGACATCGCCCTGGAAATAGCGGTCCCTGGAGAAGGAGCGGGCCTTCATCGCTCCCAGCGAGCCCATGCCGCGATACTCCTTGAAGCGCTCGCCCTGGTAGATGACGACCTCGCCGGGGCTCTCGTCCACTCCGGCCAGGAGCGAGCCGAGCATGGCGCAGTCGGCGCCGGCCGCGATCGCCTTGGCCAGATCGCCGGAGTACTGGACGCCGCCGTCGGCGATCACCGGCACGCCGTGCTTCTCGGCCGCCCTGGAGCAGTCGTAGATCGCGGTTATCTGGGGCACGCCTGTACCGGCGACGATGCGCGTGGTGCAGATCGAGTTGTGCACGACCACGTTGTTGGCGACGAAGCTGTGCGTGGGGCAGTCGACCTCGATGTCGTAGACGGGAATCGCCGCTTTGAGACGAACGCTCGGCAGCCTCTTCACGATCTGGAAATCCTGAAGATGCCGTTTACGGTGGCTCCGATTCAGCCGCGCGCGATACGAGAAGCTGCAGTTCTCGCTACTGGTTCCCTTCAGACCGCCCGCGCTCGGCGCTCCCAGTTCGAGATTGGGGAAGCTGCCGTGGAGGAGGAAGCAGAGGACTCCGAACAGCTCGACGAGCTCCGACGAGGTGTTGTGGAAGCAGAGCCGTCCCTCCGAGTCGGTGTAGCCGTCGCTGCCGAGCAGCCCGTCAAAGAGCCCCTGGAGGTAGAGCGGGTTATTCGAGCGATAGGCGCGCGGAAGGTGCTTTCCCTGCCGCTTGCCGAACTGAGCGAGCAGACGCGCCCATTGCAGCGAGTAGAAGCGAACTCCGATGATCTTGCCCTCGTGCAAGCGCGGGCGGACGCCCGAGACCGCTTCCAGACAGTCGGCGAGCTTGTCGGCGATATCGCGCTCACAACGGTCGAAGTACCAGGAGACGCGGCCGATCTCGGAGTTCCGGGAGCGGGCGATGAACGCGTGCCCGTCGCCGAGGAAGGCGCCGAAAACGAAGCCGAGCTCGTAGGAGTCGGAGATCTCGGTGTGGTAGCGAGCGAGCTGGCGCTGCTTGCGCCGGGCGAAGTCGCGGAGATCGATCTCGAAACCGTCCGGGAGCTCGAAGTTGATGTGTCTCGGTGCCAGATAGGCCGCCCGGTCGAGCTCGCCGACCTCTTGCCAGCCGAGCTTGGGCAAGCCTCGCTTGGTCGGACGTTCGAGCACTCGCGCATAGCCCTTGTTCGCGACCGTTGCAGCCTCGACGCTCAAGAGATCGCCGACGTAGTGGAGATGGTCGGGCGTGACGATCGTCTCCCGGTACCAGCCCACGTGCCGGCTGGCCATCACCTCGCGTACCCCGGTACACCAGGAGCGCAACACCGTCACCGGCTCACCGTGCATGTTGATGACGCGGTCGCCGGGCTCGATCTCCTCGATGTTCTTGTAACTGGCGTCGGCCATGAGGATGCGCGTCCCGGCGGCGAAGCAGCCGGGCCCGATGCCTGCCTTTATTGCATCGGCGCCGGCGGCGATCAGCGCCTCGGTCGCCTCGGCGGTGGCGATGTTGCCGGCGATGATCTGGACGTCGGCCCAGCGCTCTCTGACCTTGCGCACGGTGTCGATGACGGCCTTGGAGTGACCGTGAGCGGTGTCGACGACGAGCAGATCGACTTCCTCCCCGATCAGCGCCTCGGCTCGTGCGAGCGCATCCGGTCCGACCCCGACCGCCGCGCCGACCATCAGGCGCCCCCGCTCGTCCTTGGTGGCGAGCGGGTACTGAATCTTCTTCTGGATGTCCTTGACGGTGATCAGGCCCTGCAGCTTCCCCTCGCTATCGACGACCGGGAGCTTCTCGATCTTGTGCTTGGAGAGGATCTCCTTGGCCTCCTCGAGACCCGTCCCGATCGGGGCTGTGACGAGCGGCGCATGTGTCATCAGGGCCGAGACGGGCTGATCGGTGTTCTGCTCGAAGCGCAGGTCGCGGTTGGTGAGGATGCCGACCAGCGTTCCGTCCTCGCTCGTGATCGGTACGCCGGAAATGTGGTAGCGGGCCATCAGGTCGAGCGCATCGGCGACGAGAGCGTCCGGGCCCAGCGTCACGGGCTCGACGATCATCCCCGACTCCGAGCGCTTGACCTTATCGACCTCGGTGACCTGGTCGGCGATCGAGAGGTTGCGGTGGATGATGCCGATACCGCCCTCGCGCGCCAGTGCGATCGCCAGCCTGGCCTCGGTCACCGTGTCCATCGCGGCCGAGACGATCGGGATGTTGATCGTCATCGTGCGCGTCAGCCGCGTGACCGTCGACACCTCGCTCGGCTGCACCGCCGACTCGGCCGGCACGAGCAGGACGTCATCGAAGGTCAGCCCGTGCTTGGCGAATTTCTCTTCCATCGAGAGAGCGTCTAGCTCGTCGGCTCCTTCGATCAGATGCTCGAGGTCCATCTGACTTCCCCTTCTATGCACAAAACCCAGGCGCCGCCGAGTCGCCTGGGTCGATAAAAACCGATGCCACTTAAATCATTCAAGTGACGATGAATCGTAGCAAGCTAGGCCGTCGTTGGGTCTCGTGCCCTCGGCCGACGACTCCGGCCGTCCGGGCGGGACCGGCCGCCCGGAACCACCTGACACCACGGGGCCATACGTCGGTCTCCGCTGTCGTGCGCTTGCAATGGCCACACCGGCACCGTACGATGCCGAGCAACCCCGAAGGAGTCGGTTTGGTTCCGGCCGAGTCGCCTGAGCGTGCGCTTGAGGTGCCGAAATCTCGGCGAGCTGTCCTCCTAGCTTTCCTCGCCTTACTAAGTGCGTTGGCTCTCACGGTGGCCGGTAGCTCGGCTGCCCTCTCTGCGCCGGGCGCGGAGCTATCACGGACCGGGCAGCTGGTCACGTCGTCCGGCCCGACGGTGGGGACGATATCGCTGCCCGGGACGCAGCCGATCGGGGTCGTTTTCTACGCGGGTGGGAACAAGCTGTTCGTCGCCGACGAGACGAGCGGCAACCTGCTCATGATCGACGCGGCCACTCGGCAGGTTGTCAACTCGGTGTTCGTCGGGCACGACGTCTTCTCCTCGGAGATGGCCTTGGACGAGACCGCCGGCAAGATCTATGTGGGAAGCGACGGCAGCATCGGTATGAACGGCACCGGACTGATCTCGGTCGTCAACGCCAACACGGGCGCCCTGATAAAGACGATCAATCCAGCTCCGGAACATCTGTCGGGATGGGGATACCCGGCCGGCTACTTCAGGCTCGCCGCCGACAGCGTGCACGGAAAGGTCTACGTCTCGTTCTATTGCGCCGACTGCACCAACACTCTCGGCGTGATCGACACCGCGACGGATACGTTCACGCCGTTTTTGAAAGACACAGACGTGTCTCCGACGTTCGTGTTCGGATTCGGCGTTCAGGGCGTCAACACGGTGACGAACGAGGCCTTTGCTGTCAGCGCGACCAATCTCTACGTGATCCACGGCGGCGACCTGAGCTGGAGCTCCTCGGCACTACCGCACGGCCAGCCTCTCAGCTTCGCGGTCAACGAGCCGCAGAACAAGCTCTACTTCTGGTTCAACGGCGGGCCCTATCCCAGCGGTGTGGTCGTCCTCGACCGGACCACGGGCAAGGACAAGGTCCTGGAAGGCGAAGGCGACAAGGAGCCGCTGGTCTTCAACAATTCGTCGGACACCCTGTTCTCGGGCGCGCAGGTCGACACGGAGGGCATCATCGTGAACGGCGCGACCGACGCCGTCACGCACGTCGACTTCGGCACGGAAGGGGGCATGGGCGCCGGCGACGTTCGCGCTTCCACCAACAACGCCTACTTCGCATCTGACGAGAAGACGTTCGTCGTCTACGGATCGACCAAGCACGCGCAGACCCTGGCGACCGTACACCAGCCGCAGGGCGGGATCTTCTCGAGCTCGGTCGCCATCGACCAGCAACGGGGCCTCGTCTATGTCGTCAACGACGACCACGATGGGGTGATCTCGGTGATTCAGGATGGCACGCCGACTACCACCACGACCACGAAGCCCCCATCGCAGGCCTGCGTCGTGCCCAAGGTGAGGGGCAAGACGCTCGCCGCCGCGAAGAAGATGATCAACAAGGCGAAGTGCTCCCTCGGCAAGGTCACGCGGAAGTACCACGCCAAGATCAAGAAGGGTTGCGTGATCTCCCAGGCGCCCGCCCCCGGCAAGCGCCTTGCCAAAGGCGGGAAAGTGAATCTAGTCGTGAGCAGGGGGAAGAGGGGCCACTAAGCACTCTGCGCGCGATTGGCCTCCGGGCGCGCGTCGGCTTTGCTGAGCGCCGTGCTCGACGACGTCGGCGCGCCGCACCACCGACCGTTCTCGCGCGGCTAGCGCTGGTTGACGCCCAGACGGGCGCGCAGCTTCTGCTCGGCCGCATGCGCCGCCGCGGTGTTCGACTGCCGCCCGGGCGCTCGGGTGCGGTACAGGGCGGCGGCGACGGGCAGCGCGAGCGCCGGCTTGTCCTCGGTCAGCCTGATCATCAGGTCCCAGTCGGAGATGCCGGAGAGCTCGGGGTCCCAGCGCGCCTGGGGCAGGTTCGCGCGATGGGCGACCACGCTTGCGTCGATGTAGTTGCCCTCGAGTAGGCGGTTGCGGTCGAAGTGGCCGAAGGCGAGCCGCGGCAGCCGCGCATCGGAGCCAATCGGAGTCTCGTCCTCGACGACGCGGGCACCGTAGAGGACATCGACGTCGTCAAAGCGCGAGAACGCCCACGCGACGGCCGCGAGCCAACCCGGGAGCATGATGTTGTCGTCGTCCAGGTAGGCGATCGCTTCGCCGCTTGCGAGCTCGAGCCCGGCGCTGCGCGCGCCCGCAGTGCCGAGCCCGTCGGTGCGCAGGCAACGCACGCGGTCGTCGTCGATCGCGGCCAGCGTCGCGCGCGTGTCGTCCTCGCTGCCATCGTCGACGACGATCGCCTCCCACTTAGCGTGCGACTGCGCCTGCACCGAGGCAATCGCCTCACGTACGAACGCAGGCCGGCTGCGGGTCGGGATGATCACCGAGACCAGGAGGTCGCTCGGCGGCTGCTCGGCGAGCCAGTACCCGAGCGCGAGCAGGCGCTCGAGCATCGCCGGGCCGGCGACGTGAGCCACTGCCGGCTCGTGGATCTCGATGTGTGCGGAGATCGCGTCGGTCAGCCGCACGTAGGCCGCCAGCGTCTCGCGCGCGGCGCCGAGCTCGGCGCGCATCGCCTCGACCTTTGCCTCAAGCACGGATATCGCCGCGCCGTCAACGCCGTCGAGCTCGAGGTTCAACTTGACCCGCTCGACAAGCGCCCGGCGGATGCCGACGCGGCGACGCAGGTCGCGCAAAGCGCGCAGCTCGCTGCTGGCGAACCGCCAGGCACGCGAAGCGCGCGCGGGGCGGCGACTTGGATTCGAGTTGGGCGTCACGGCACGACGCCCGCTGTTTGATCGTCGAGCCGGCACTGGCTAGAGTCCGATCGAAGCGCGCTGCGACCGGCGAAGGAACGGTCTCGACATCGCCGGAATTATGACACTGGAGCTGCTGCTGTTCACGACCAGTCCCGCGCTCGCGCAGCGCTCGCTGGCCGGCGGAGTCGGCGGGATCGTCGTCGACTGGGAGCGCGTCGGCAAGACCGAGCGCCAGTTGGGGGCCGACACGGTGGTCTCGCGGGACCTGCCCGCTGACCTCGAGCGGATGCGCGCTGCCGTCGCAGCACGGCTGATCTGCCGTCTCGATCGTGTCGGCCCATGGACGCCCGAGCAGCTCGAGCTGGCTGTGCGTCTCGGCGCCGACGAGGTGCTGTTGCCGATGGTGCGCCGGCCCGAGGAGGTCGAGCATGTCCTCGAGCTCGCCGACGGCCGTTGCGGAGTCGGGATCCTCGTCGAGACCGTCGACGCCCTCGCCGACCCGGGAGCGCTGGTGATCCTGCCTGTCTCCCGCGTCTACGTCGGCCTCAACGACCTCGCGATCGAGCGCCGCACGCCGTCAATCTTCACCGCGCTCGCCGACGGCACGGTCGAGTCGCTTCGCCGCATCTGCACGGAGGTGCCCTTCGGATTCGGTGGCATGACGGTCCCGGAGTCGGGCCACCCGATCCCGGCGACCCTGTTGCTGGGCGAGCTCGTGCGCCTCAGTGCGGACTTCACTTTCTTGCGCCGCTCCTTCTGGCGGGACGTCGCGGACCGCGACGCCGCGAGCGCGGTGGCATCGATCCACGCGGCCGTTGCAGCGGCCACCAAGCGCGATGCGCAAGCCGTCGGTCGCGACCGCGCGGCGCTGGTTGCGGCGATCGAGGGACTCGCCGGCGCCCCGAAAGCGCGAGAGGCACCCGGTTCGAGTCCGCCAAGCTCCTAGCTGCGATGAGAATCGAGTCTTCTCGCCTCGGCGACGAGCCGGCGCGTATCCGCGGTCGCTCGAGCTCCGGTGATCAGGATGCTGCTACGGGCTGTAGCTCGCTGATCTCGACCTGGCGCGCGAACTCGACTGCCTGCTCGGGGTCAAAGCGCCCGGCGCCGGTCTCGAGCGTCGAGGCGGTGGCGGCCCCGACCGCCTGGCAGAGCGCCTCCTCGAGCGATCGACCACCTCTGCGCGCGGCCAGGAAACCGGCCAGGAGAACGTCGCCCGAGCCGACCGGCGAGACCGGCTCGATGCGGGCGATATTCGCCTTGAAGCGATGCGGCTTGCGCTCCTGTTTGAGCAGCGCGTAACAGCCGCCTTCGTGGCTGATTACGACGTTGCGCGACCCCATCTCGGCAATCGCCTCCAGAGCCATGAGGAAGTCCTCCTCGTCCGAGAACTCCTGCCCGACCAGACTTTCCGCCTCGTGCTGGTTGGGAGTGACGAGGAAGGGCTCGGCCTCGACGCCGAGGCGGAGCGCCGTTCCCTCCGAGTCGAGCACGCATTGCACGCCCCGGCGCGACAGCTCCTTGACGGCCTCGGCGTAGAAGGAGTCGTCTACTCCGCGCGGCAGCGTGCCGGCGAAGACGACCCACTCGGCGTCGGCCGAGAGGTAGAGGAGCTTCTCGAGCAGCATCTGGAGCTCCTCGGGCTCGACGTGCGGCCCCCACTCGTTGATCTCCGTGTGCGAGCCGGTCATCGGGTCGACGACAGCCGTCGAGGTACGCGACTCACCCTCGATGCGAACGAAGTCGTTGAGGATCGACTCGTGCGTCAGCTCCTCGACGATGCGCGTGCCGGTGCGCCCGCCCGTCAGCCCGGTCGCCACCACGGGCACGCCGAACGCCTTCAGCGCCCGGGCGACGTTGATGCCCTTGCCGCCGGCGAGCGTCAGCGCCTGGCTGGCGCGGTGACGCAGCCCGCGCTGGAAGTTGGGCACGGTGAGCGTGCGATCGATGGCGGCGTTGAGAGTTACGGTGACGAGCATTGGGTGCCCTCCTCAGTCGGTGGGCGTTCGCCGGGGGGAAAAGCGCGCAGGCAAGAGTAGACGGTCCACGCCGCCGGGGCGTCGAGTGGTGACGACCTCGGAGGAGCTAGAACCAGCCGTAGAGATTGTGAATCGTTTGCTTTCCGTACCAGCCGACCTTGCCGAGAAGGCCTGGTTTTCCGACAGACCGCATCGCAACCAGCTCGCGCTCTCCGAGGAGCTTGCTGCCGGAGTAGACACGCACCTCCCCCACATGCTGACCCCGCCTGACCGGAAGCGCAAGCCTGCGCGGCAAGATCAGCTTCTCCACCAGCGGGCGATCGGTCCGCACCGACACGGTCAACGAGCGCGAGACGGTGACGGGAACAACCCCACGCCCGTAGGCGGTCTCCACCTTCGTCAGCGAATCGCCCACGCGGGCGACCGGGACGAGCTGGTAACGGGAGAGCGCGAAACGAAGCAGGGCGGCCAGATCGTGGTTCCTCTGCGAGCGCGAGGGCGAGCCGAGAATCGTCGCGTAGATCTGAAGCCCGCCTCGGCGCAGAAGCGCAACCTGGCACCAGCCCGCCTCGTCGGTGTGCCCGGTCTTGACGCCGACCACCCCGCGGAAGGCGCCCAGCAAATCGTTCCAGGTAGTGAGCCGGCGACCCCGCGAGATCATGCTCGTACGCATGCGTACGTCCTCGCGTACGACCGGCAATCCCATCACCCACTGGGCGAGCCGGGTGATGTCGCGAGCGCTCGAGTATTCGCCGGGCGCGTCCAGCCCGTCCGGGCGCACGAAGTGGGTGTGCTCGAGCCCGATCTGCTGCGCCTCATCATTCATCCAGTTGGCGAACAGCTTGAGATCGCCCCCCGAGGCCGCGCCGGCGAGAGCGTCGGCCGCGTCGTTTGCGCTCTGGATCAGCGCGGCGCGAACCAGGTCGGAGACTTTGATCCGCTCGCCCGCGCGGAGATGGGCGCTCTCTTCGCCGGCCTTCGTCGCCAGTTTCGAGACGGTGACGTACTGATTGAGACCGAGACGCTGCAACGCCACGTCGATTGTCATCAGCTTCGTCAGACTCGCGATCGCCAGGCGTTTGTCTGCGTTCTTGCTCAGGAGCACGTCGCCCGTGGCGGCGTTCACGACCAGATAAGCGTGAGCGTCGATCGCCGGAGCGCCGACCGGAGGGCGGCCGGCTACTGCCGATCCAACGGTTACGAGCGCCAGCGCGAGAGCCGCCGCCGGCACGAGCAGCGAACGCCTCACTTCGGTGCCGGCGCCTTCCCTACCTTGATCTTCTGGCCGACGCGAAGTGCCGTCGGCTCGATGTTGGGATTGAGAGCCATGATGTCGTCCACGCTGACGCCGAAATGTATGGCAACGGCTCCGAGCGTGTCGCCGGAACGGATCGTATAGAGGCGCGTTGTAACGGTCCGGGGCGAGGTGTTCGTAACGGTGGACGAGGCAGTCGTGCTCGGTTTGGCGCGGACGGGCTTGGAGTCGCTGCCGCCGCCGAAGCCGCCCCGCAGGATCAACACGAAGATCGTTACCGCGAGCAGGAAGACGATCGGAGCGCCGAAGTGTGCGAGCTGACGGTGATCGCGGCGCATGACTCGCTTCTTTTTACCAGCCCGAGACCCTCCATATCTCGTCGCGCAGGCGTGCGGCCTCTGCGCCAGCGGCTTCGCGCCAGTCGAGATTCTCGCCCGCGCGGTAGGCGAAGATGACCGAACGGGAGGCGTTCACGAGCGCGCTCGCGGGGCCGCTGGTGAAGGCGCGAGCCACGTCCGCCGGGCTCGCCCCCTGCGCTCCGACCCCGGGGAGAAGGATGATCGAGCGCGGGAGCAGCTTCCTCGCCTCCCCGATCGCCCGCGGGTAGGTCGCGCCGACGACGACGCCAAGACTCGAGAGGCCGCTGGCCCCGACCAGCGACTCCGCCGGTTCTTGCAGAAGCAGAGCCAGCTGATGCCAGAGCGGCCGGCCGTCCGAGAGGGTCAGATCCTGCAGGTCGGCGCTGCCCGGGTTCGAGGTCTTGAGCAGGATGAAGATGCCGCCGCCGTGACGCTGGCAGGCGAGCATGAAGGGCTCGAGGGCATCGCGCCCGAGATACGGATTGACGGTCAGCGCGTCGGCGAGCGGCGGACGTGTGCCGCGGGGCTCGAGGTAGGCGCCCGCGTAGGCCCGAGCCGTGGCGCCGACGTCGCCGCGCTTGCCGTCCGCCAGCACGAGCAAACCGGCCTCACGAGCGTGACCGCAGATCTCCTCCAGCGCGTGCAGCCCGGCCGAGCCGTAGAGCTCGAAGAAGGCGAGCTGAGGCTTGACGCAAACGGCGTGGGGAGCGACTGCGTCGATGATCCCGCGGCAGAAGCGCGAGAAGGCCTCGGCGACGCCCTCGGGGCTGTGCTGAGCCTCTCCCCGCAGCTCCAGCGGCAGCAGCTCGAGGCGCGGGTCGAGCCCGACCACCAGCTGGCTTCGCTTCTGCTCGACGGCCTCCGCCAGGCGATCGCCGAAGGTGGGAGTCGCAAGCTCCCTTTCCACTACGTTCTCCGGCCGCTCATCCACTGGGATCAAGGCTAGTACAACGTTCGGCGACTACGCCGCGGTCGGGGCTGTGATTATGGGGCCGGCGCCGGGCCGAGAACGAGCGAGGGCCGCGACAAGCGGCCCTCGCACAAACCTTCGCACAGACGGTTGGTGATCTCTACCAGCGAACCGCCTGCTTGAGCGAGCTCCCAGGCGAGAACTTGGGCACCTTGGAAGCGGCAATCGACAGCCGCTCACCCGTTCGGGGATTCACTCCCGTTCGCGCTGCACGGTGAGCTACCGAGAACTTCCCGAACCCGGTGAAGGTCACGTCCTTGCCGGCCTTGAGAGAGTCGGTGATCGAATCGAGCACGGCATCCACAGCATCGCCGGCATCTTTTTTCGACAGACCGCTCTTCGAGGCGACCAGATCAACGAACTCCTGCTTCGTCACGTGCTCTCCTCCTCATCGACATCTTTTCTACCGTCAGACCCTAACAGGCGAAAGCATTTCGCTCAACCATGCGGGTTAGCGGCGCTTTTCCTTTGCTCTAGGAGATCGCTCGCACGAAACAGCGGCCATAACCGCACTCCATGCCGAGCGAGCTCGTCGGAACCACCCTCTTCGCGATCGACTACACAGATGGCCGTGCGGCAGACGAGACCGGCCTCCCTGACCGTCTCGACCGCCTGCAAAGCTGCTCCACCCGAAGTCACCACGTCTTCGACCAGGCAGATCAACTCCCCTGTTTCGCTTACACCTTCGAGCTTGTTCGAGGTTCCGTACCCCTTTGCCTCCTTGCGCACGATCAGGAAAGGCAGCTGCGAAGCGAGCGAGGCAGCGGCGGCGAGAGCCACCGCACCAAGCTCTGGAGCGGCCAGGCGAACGGCCTCAGGCTCGTGCTCGGCTACGGCGATGGCGATTCTCTCGCCGAGCGCCCCGAGCAGCTCGGGCACCGTCTCGAAGCGGTACTTGTCGAGGTAGTAGCGAGAGCGCCGTCCCGAGCGAAGAACGAAATCCCCTTCCAGATAGGCGTGCTCGACCAGCGCTTTGATCAGGACCTGTTCGTTCACGACCCCTCCGAACGGGCGCTGACGAACAACTCGCGGGCCAACGCGAGCAGCTCTTCGGTTGCGGCTTCGTCGGGGTCGAGTTCTAGCAATGTTCCATCCGCGAAGTAGAGACCAACCCGCTCGGGCCCGCTTTCGGCCAGCTGCTGGCGAACGTAGAGCGCACCGGCGATCGAGCCGGCGGCGAGCATGAGACCGGCGACGAGCTTACGCCGCGCCACCGTTGCCCTTTCCCGTGGGAAACGGGTTCTCGGCCACGGTCCTGAGAACTCTCAGTCTTCGCCTCTTCGGCTCGGCCCCGGCCACCTTCCGCAGGCAGATGCCGAGATCGAAAAAAACCAGCCCGGCGACCGGATCGGGCTGGGTGACGGCGAGGATGCGCAGATCGCCTTCGCGGGCGAGCAGGATGCTGGCCTCGGAGAGAGCGAGCTCCACCTGGACTGGTTCGCCGTGCTCTTCACCGCCCGCCTTGCTCGCGGTGACGAAGAGCTCGGAGCCGCCGCGAACGAGCGCCTCGGTCACGTCCCTGTCGGCGAGCGTGCTTCCGATCAGCTCACCTCGAGAGTCGTAGACGACCGCGAGCTCGATTTGCGACGAGATCTCCGTCAGCTCGGCTAATGCCTGCCCGGCGTCCATCTGCGTGCCGAAAGTAGCAGCTCGGCAGGACGCGTGGAGCCGTCTGAACGCACGAATCGGCTCGGAGCAGGGATACTGAGAGGCGATGCGTGTTCGCAAGCGCAAGCTTTTCCAGAAGTTCTTCGCCGACCGCGGCACCCACTTGGCGGCGATGATCGCCTACTTCGCGCTGCTCTCGCTGGTGCCGATGCTCTTCCTCGCTCTCGCGTTGCTCGGTTTTACGCCCCGGCACGGCGAGTCGAGGAAGAGCCTCGTACACGCGCTCAACCGCATCTTCCCGAGCACCTCGGTGGGGTCGATCGACCATGCCGTCAACTCCATCGGCAACAATGCCGCGGCCCTCGGCATTATCGGCGCCGTCGTTCTGCTCTGGAGCTCGCTCTCGCTCTTCAGCGTGCTCGAGTCGGCGTTCAATATCGTCTACGGGCGGCCGAATCGATCCTTCTTGCACGGAAAGGCGCTCGCGTTCGTTCTTCTGGTCGCCTCGCTCGTCACCCTCGTCGTCTCGCTCGTCGCCGGTACGCTCGGCGTCTACCTGCTCCGCCGCTACACGGGAGGATTTTTCAGCAGTGTCTATGTTGCGCAACCGCTCGCGCTGCTCGTGGAATTCGCCGGGCTGCTGCTCTTCCTCGTCACCGTCTACTACGTGCTGACGAACGTGCGGCTCACGTTCCGCGACGTCCTGCCCGGGGCCGTCACGGCGGCGGTGATCCTCGCCGCAACCTTCCAGGTACTGGGCGTCTACCTCAATCTCGTCTCGCACGACCTGGTCGTCCTGCGCGCGCTCGGGGGGCCGGTAATCCTGCTCTTCTGGCTCTACCTGATGGCCAACGTGATCGTCTTCGGCGCCGAGGTCAACTGGTGGGTGGCGAGGCGTCGGGAGGCGACGGCGATCGAGGCGCCGTCTTCCGAGCCGGCCGCGAAGACCAAAGCCGCGAGAACGGTTTAATCGTCCAGCGCCTCGAGCAGCGCCCGCGCGGCCCGCGTTTCTAGAGTTAGCCGGGCGCCGCGTGGGCGCCCGGCTTACCGGTGAGCCCGAGCTTCTAGGGCAGTCCGACCACCCCGACCGGAGCCATGCTGATGCCTATCCCACCGTCTCCGAGCTCGCCATAGTAGTCCGTGCCCCAGCAATCGACGGCGCCGCCGCTGATGAGGGCGCAGGCGTATTCGCCGGCATCTTCGTTGTCTCCACCGGCGCTCAGCGCGATAACGTTCGAAAGCGAGCTGACCGGGGTCGGGTTGTCAGTCCCGCTCGTCGTTCCGTTCCCGAGCTGACCGTATCCGTTGCTGCCCCAGCACTTGACGGTGTTCCCGCTCATGAGGGCACAAGAGTTATAGGGGGCAGCGCTCACAGCGTTGACGCCCGTTTGCGGCGTGGTGCCGGCCGAGTAGACCTGCTCCGCGTAGAGGGAGTTAGTCTCGTCGCTGTGCCCGAGCTGGCCCTGGGCGTTGTAACCCCAGCAATCGGCCGTGCCGCCGCTGAGAACGGCGCAGGTGTGGAAAAAGGTGGCGCTCACGCTCACGACACCGTTGAGCGGTGTGCTGCTGTCCGTGTCGACCTCGACCGGGCTCGAGCTGTCGGCTGTGCTGCCGTTACCGAGCTGGCCGTAGTAGTTCCAGCCCCAGCACCAGACCGTGTTGTCGGTGGGGGGCGAGCTGCCCGCGACAACCGCGCAGGTGTGACTCTCGCCGGCACTGATGTCGGTCACACCGGTGAGACCGGTGATCGCCCCCGGGAACCAGCTGTAGCCGTTGCCCCAGCAGTCGACCGCTCCCGAGATGAGCGCGCAGGTGTGATCGCCACCGGACGAGATCTTGGCGACCCCGGTGAGGGAACCGCTGCCGCCGACCCCCTCAACCTGGACCGGAGTCGTCCTGAGCGAATGCGAATCGCCGGTCGTGCCGTCGCCGAGCTGGCCGTACTCGTCGTCGCCCCAGCAGTAGGCCGCACCGCCCGAGACAAGCGCGCATGTGTGCTGTGCGCCGGCGCTCACCTGAGTGACGCCCGTGAGGAAGCCCGTGCCGCCGGCTCCCTCGACCTGCACCGGGGTCGAGCTGTCGGTCGTCGTGCCGTTTCCGAGCTGGCCGTAGTCGTTACGGCCCCAGCACCAGACCGTGCCGCCCGAGCGAATGGCGCAGGCGTGCTCGGAACCGGAGCTCACGCCGGCGGCGTCCGCTATACCGCTGACGGAAATCGGGACCTCGCTGTGGCCGATCTTGCCGATGCCGAGCTGGCCGTCGAAGTTGCTGCCCCAGCACGTGACCGCGCCGGTGGAGAGAAGGGCACACGTCTGCTCGCCGCCACCATCCACCTCAGTGACGCTCGAGAGCGCGCCCGTCCCGCCCGTGCCCACGACCTGGACCGGGCTGGCGATCCCGGTCAAGGAGCCGTCGCCGAGCTGCCCGTTCGCGTTGTAGCCCCAGCACCTGGCCGTGTGATCGGAGAGAACGGCACAGGTGTGCCATTCACCGACGCTCACCCGCTCGGCGTTCGTGAGCGTGCCTGTGCCCCCGACGCCCACGACCTGGACCGGAGTCGAGGTATCGCCGCCGCCGAGCGTGCCGTTTCCGAGCTGGCCGTCGTAGGAGTGGCCCCAGCACCAGACCGAGGTGTCTGTGAGACGGGCGCAGGTGTGGTAGTAACCGGCGCTCACCTGGTCGGCGGCACCGATGCCCGTGACCTGAACCGGGGTGTCACTGCCACTTCCCCCATTGGGACCGATCTGACCGTAGTAGTTGCTACCCCAGCACCACACCCCATGATCCGAGGAGAGAACGGCGCAGGTTTGCTCGTCACCGGCGGAGATATTTGCGACGCTCGCGAGGACGCCCGCACCGCCGGAGCCCACGACCTGGACGGGATAGTGCTTGTAGACGTTGTCGTTGTCGCCGAGCTGGCCGGCGCTGTCTTTCCCCCAGCACCAGGCGGATTGATCGGAGAGAAGGGCGCAGGTGTGGTACCTGCCGGCGCTCACCTTGGTCGCGTTCGCGAGGAAGCCCACGTTGCCCGGCCCGTGAACCTGGACCGGGAGCGGGTGGGGACCAGGGGTGTAGCCGTTGTTGCCGAGCTCGCCTTCGTCGTTGCTGCCCCAGCACCAGACCGAGCCGTCCGAGAGACGAGCGCAGGAGTGCTGTTCTCCCACGCTCACCTGGACGGCGTTCGTGAGGAAGCCCGTGCCGCCGGCGTCCTTGACCAGAACCGGGATCGGGCTGACGCTGGTGCTGTTGTTACCGAGCTGGCCGTAGTCGTTCCGACCCCAGCACGCCACCTTGCCGTTGGAAAGTACGGCGCAGCCGTGAGACTCGCCGACACTGACGTCCTTGGCGACCGCCGTCACCGGCAGCGTCTGGCTCGAGCTGGCGCTGGCCGTGCCATAGGAGTTGGTACCCGTGACCCGGGAGCGGATGGTCGAGTCGTCGTCGACGCCGGCGAGGGTGTAGCTGTTCGCCGTGGCGCCCGAGATGATCTGGCAGCTCGCGCCGGAGGCGTCGCAGCGGAGCCACTGATAGGTCAGACCCGGGGCGGGCGAGCCCGTCCAGGTACCGTCCGAGGTGCTGAGGGTCTGGCCGTCTCTGGCGGTGCCCGAGATCGCCGGCAGAGCGGTGCTCGCCGGCGGGAGGCCGGCGACGACGGCCGTCTGGCTCGAGGTTGCGCTGGCCGAGCCGTAGGCGTTCTTCGCCGTCACGACGACGCGAGCGGTCTTGCCGACGTCCGCGGCCTGGAGGGCGT
>Ga0187886_1000388_pt1 | contig 53970 bp, 32 predicted proteins | sample June2016WEW_20_1_FD_133001 | JGI IMG/M metagenome (GOLD analysis project Ga0187886, IMG submission 133001) | Peatland microbial communities from SPRUCE experiment site at the Marcell Experimental Forest, Minnesota, USA - June2016WEW_20_150 | ecosystem: Environmental > Terrestrial > Soil >... | reverse complement strand
CTGCGCTCGCTCTACGACTCTGCCCGCGTTGGAGCTCCGATTGCCGGCTACAACCTCTGGGCCTGGGGAGGTGAAGGTTTTGCGCAGCATCCCGACGGTGTGTGGCGGAAGGGCGATCCTTTTGTTGGCGATCCGCCGCAGGAACCGCAAGGCCGGAATTCCATCTTCCTCAGCGACACGCCGACGTTGCGCATCATTCGAGAGAACGCGACAAAGATGATGCGACTTGGGACGGTCGATTCGCTCTTGGTGAAGCCTTCTCTTCGATGAACAAACCGCTCCAATGGTGAGCGATCGCCACGATTCATGTGATGATAGAAAGAGAGCTCGGACATGTTCCGAATCCTTCTTGGCGCGTTGGTCTTCGCATCGTTGATCGAAGGTGTAAGCGCGTCTGAATCCTCTTCTTCCACCATGCGAAGACTTCCGCTTGCATCTCACTGGACGTTTCGGGAGGCGACCAAGCCGCCATCGTATCCGGCCTCCGTTCCGGGATGTGTCCACACAGACTTGTTAAGAAATGGACTCATTCCCGATCCATTCTTCGGCCTGAATGAGAAAGAACTCCAGTGGATCGGCGAGAAGGATTGGATTTACCAGACCAAGTTTGATGTGCCGCTGGAAATCCTAAACGAGGAGAAAGTGGAAATCGTATTCCTCGGGCTCGATACCTACGCCTTTGTCACATTGAATGACTCATTGATCCTGTCTGCAAATAACATGTTCCGCGAGTGGAGGATAGACTGCAAAAGGCTACTCAGACAGAAAGGGAACACGCTGAGCATCCGATTCCGCAATGTCTTTGAAGAGAATCTCCCAAAGTACAAGAGCGCTCCGTTTCGACTGCAGGCATTTGATAACAACGATCAGGCCGAAACAAAGATCTCGATGTACTCGCGGAAAGCACAGTTTCACTATGGTTGGGATTGGGGCCCGCGGTTGATCACATGCGGCATCTCGCGCCCGATATGCCTCGAGGCGTGGAGCGATTTCAGAATCAGAAGCGTGCACATACAGCAAAAAAACGTCTCGGCAGCAGGCGCCGACATTATCTCTGTCGTGAAAGTTCTCTCGAACAACGATCAACAAGTAAGCATGACGGTGACAATGGATAACGCTGTTCTGTCACAAAAATCGGCTCAGATCAAGGCGGGAAAAAACACCCTGATCCTTGAAGGACACCTCTCCTCGCCGACCCTCTGGTGGACAAACGGACTCGGATCGCAATACCTCTACAAGTACACTTTAGCCGTGAACAATGATCGGGGAAAAACCGATGCAATCACAGAGAATTTCGGAGTCCGCTCGCTAGAAATGATTCGCGAGAAGGATGCTTCCGGGAAAAGCATGTATATCCGCCTGAATGGTGTGCCGGTGTTCATGAAGGGGGCAAACTACATCCCCCAGGACAATTTCCAGGATCGAGTGACGAAAGAACGGTACGAACACATTATTCGTTCGGCAGCGGGTGCGAACATGAACATGCTGCGCGTGTGGGGGGGAGGAATCTATGAAGACGATTTGTTCTACAGTCTCTGCGACAAGTACGGAATTCTTGTTTGGCAGGAGATGATCTTCGCATGTGCTATGTATCCGGCCGACGAGGAGTTCCTGGCGAATGTTCGCCAGGAAATTGTGGACAATGTTATTCGCATCCGCAATCATTGTTCTGTCGCCCTGTATTGCGGGAACAATGAAAATGAAGCAGCCTGGTACCAGTGGGGATGGAAGGAAAAATACGACGAGCAGACAAGACGTACCTACGAGCGTGATTTGAAGAAACTGTTCTACGAGGTCATCCCATCAGCCTTGCGGGAAGCCGATTCAACCAGGTACTATCACCCGAGCAGCCCCATTGCTGAAATCAACAATGTCCCGCCCAGCGAAGGGGATACACACTATTGGGGGGTCTGGCATGGCAAGGACCCGTTTGAGAAATTCACTTCAAATGTCTCCCGCTTCGTCAGTGAGTATGGATTTCAATCATATCCGGAGTTGTCGACGGTTCTGACGTACACTCGTCCCGGAGACCGCCAGCTACATTCGGATGTGATGCTCTCACATCAACGCTGCATGGCAGACGAACGACGCGACAAAGAATACGGCAACCGGCTGATCCAGACGTACATGGACCAATGGTATCGGACTCCCAAGGATTTCGAGTCTTATCTGTACGTGAGCCAAGTGCTTCAGGCGGAAGGCGTGAAGATGGGGATGGAAGTGCACCGGCGCGCAATGCCGTATTGCATGGGAAGCCTCTACTGGCAGATCGATGACTGCTGGCCTGTGGCCTCCTGGTCAAGCATCGACTACTACGGACGATGGAAAGCACTCCACTATGCGGCGAGGAACTCCTACGCGCCATTCTTGATCTCTCCGGTAGTAGCAGTTGACAAGGTGAGCATCGTTGTCGTCTCTGACAAGATTCAGAATGTAGAGGCAGTGCTCGATCTCAAAGTCCTGGACATCGATGGAATGGTTGTTTCTCAGCGCTCGGTTCCGGTCAGTATCAAACCAAATTGTTCAGAACCGTATCTGGAGTTGGAAAAGCATCAACTGCTCGGAACGTCTGATGAATCGCGCTTGGTTCTCCGCTCCCGACTAGTCAAAGGGGAGGAAGTTCTGGCCGAGAACCTGACGTTTTTCAAGCCTCCTAAAGACCTCCAGCTCAAGAAGCCGACATTTACGACCGGGGTTTCTGCAACTGGAAATGTATTGACATTGATTATCGAGGCGAACACGCTTGCCAAGAACGTGTTGCTGACATGCGGGGATGAGGATGCCTTCTTCTCGGATAACTACTTTGATCTGCTTCCCGGTGCAAAGAAAGCGATCATTGTAAAGACCAAGTTGAGCGGGAAGGAATTAGAGCAGTCGATGAAGATTGTGAGTCTGGTGGACAGTTACCAGTGACCATTGATGATCGGAGTTGCGCAATTTCAACGGAGGTTTGGCTCGAACAGGTTGAATGACTCCATCGACTCAATAATCTGATCCGCCATTTTCTGGTGTGTTGCGACAGTCGGGTGTCCATTCGCCACATAGCCCCCTTTGAATTCGTCGAAGTGCGCATACCATACATTCCGCCACCCCACTGATTTCTCCTCCTCCACAACTTGCTTCACATTCTCCTGTATCCACTCCGGGAAGGCTGCGACGGCCACAATCCGGACATTCGGGTACACGCTCCGAATCGTTGTGAAGAAATCGTGATAGGTCTTTCTGAAAAGGGCGGACCTTCCTTCGGATATCTTACCATCTTTGTCTCTGAGACCGGAATGATCGTTCAGTCCCAGGCAAACAACCATCACATCAGGAACCCATTTTGCGAAATCCCATTTCGGTTCGCGGGAGTCCATGAGCGTGCGGTCAAAAATCTTTGGAATGGTCTTCTCCGTGTTCCCTTGCCAATCACAGTACAGCCCGCCGCCCGAACGACACGTTGTGTGATACTCGGCATTGAAATGATGCGCAATAATTGATGCAAAGCCCTTGTCTATGTTTGTGACAGGAAACCTCGCCTCCCAGGGGAGCTCTTGTTCCGTTGCCTCGTTGCTTTCCGCAGCGGTAAATGAATCACCGATGAACTCAATTTTCCTGGATGGTCCGCTCGGGGGAGGAAGAGGTTCTGACCCCTGATCAAGTATGAATCCAGAAAACGTATACACTTCGTCAAACGTGATATTCCGGCGGCTGAAAAGGAGCGTGTGCCGCGTGTTCTCCAAATCCTTCACGAGAACGTAGTCTCCTTCGCCCGACAGAGTTCCGTGAAAGACGCTTCGCAAAGTCCCGTCGATATAGACATTGTAGTAGTTCGTATGGTCTGCCAGACGTACTCCAATGCTCGTTCCCTTGAAAGCCACGGAGACCTGAACGCCGGGCCATGAAAACCTTGGATGCAGCGAGTCGGACATATCCCATCGCCCGATGTACTGTATGCACGGATGATTGGCTGGGACCAGGTTTGATGAATACATGAGTTCTCCGGAGGCGAAGAGCAACAACAGCTGTACGAGGAGATGAACGCGCGGGGAGACGACGAAAGATCTACTCGGGGTCATATCCAATCTCCAATCGGCCCAATTGAATGCCGTTTTGCAGACCGATCTTGATGTAGCGATGTTCGGGAAGAATGACTTTTGTTGTGTAACGCACTGGACAAAATACCCTGTATTCATTGCTATAGACATCGTACGCCTCTGTTTTGACAGTCAGAGGAGTCAGAGTGCTTGGCGATGTGCCGGAGTAGAACACGACGTTGCTGTCGCGCTGGGCTGTTGTGAAAAAAGCATCAAGCTGGATTGACGTTATGAGTTTGGGCAGGCGGTACAGGAGGTAGTCGCCGGTCTTTCCTTCCAAGCGGCTCCAATCTTCTTTTGCCCTCGAGGCATCCTTGCCGACGATGAATGATACTCCGGCAGTCCGCTCGGCCATTTTGCCTTCGTTCTCGAATTCATCGACGAGAATTCGATAAGGAGCCCGAATAACAGGGGAGGACTCTGACGGTTCTGAGATGCCGCAAGCGTTCTTTGCACGCACCCGATAAAAATAGCTGACACCGGTGGTTGCCGTCGTATCTGCAAACAATGCTCGATATCCAAGGTTTGCGTCGCTCGCGTTGCTGTCAATAACGCTCCATCGCCGGAAGAAAAGCAACCAGCTGCTTCCTCGTTCAATGATGTAGGATGACGCACCTGTCGATCCCTGCCATGAGATCTCATAGGGCGTCTCTATACGAAGCAGTTTGGGAGGCAAGGGAGCGGGGACTGGCGGTTCAGGCAGTCCGCTTATCTGGAAGGCCTTGGCTCTAAAAAGGCGTACTACATCCAGCTCTCTCCAAAACTTGCCCGATTCGAATCCTGGCCACCTGTACGCTGCCCCGTGATAATAGAAACCGCCATCTCGGTTGTGCTGACGCATACTCCACAGAAGCATACCCGACATCCCCGATGCAATTGCCGAGTCGAGAACAGAGCGCATACTGTCCACCGGCATGAATCCGAATTCCCCCACGAAATACGGCTTTTTTCCTTTTGTCTTCGCCCGGGCATCAAGCATCAACTTGATCATCTGCGATGCGGGCCGATAGTAGTGTGTCGACAGAACGTCAATATTCGGATCGGCGATGGCTTCGTCGAGGATTACCTGGCTGTGTGTTCCTTCAATCAGGAGGTGATTCCTGTCGAGTGTTTTGACATACGAAGCGATCTCCTTCGTCCACGCAAACGTCCCCACCTCCAGCTCGTTTCCAGTCTCCCACCCGAGAAGTGCTTTGTCCTCCTTGAATGGCACGCCGGTGTACGTGTTCACCCGATTGACCATGAATGCGATCGTTTTCTTAAAATCAGCGATGACGAGTGAATCTGTCCAAAACGCCTCTTTCGGTTTCCCGCGAAACCGCGCGTAGTCGGCAATTCCTCCCCACCACCACCAATTGTCCACGAACGGGATAATGACCCGCACTCCGACTTCGTTGGCCACTTGGAGAACCTTGTCGTACGCTTTGAATGCTTCTTCCTCAAATACGCCTGGACCGTTGACGTGTCTGAGAATGCCCGGATCGTCTTTCGCCTTGCGAACCGACGGTGTATAGAGGCGAACCACCTTTCCCCCCAGTTGTTTAATCGCCGTCAGCGCATCGCGTATCTCGAATTCATCAGCAGGGCGCCAGGGACTTGGATTTGTGAACTCCTGGTTGTCCTCGATATAGTGGAGATTCGGAATATTGAAGGAGACAAAACGTAGTTCCTGATCCCCGTCCATCAGTTTGTCTGCCTTGACGGTGACGAAGGATCGAAACTGGGCAGACGCAGTCGCCGCGGGGAGCAGCAGGACCAGGAAACAGGCAGAAAGTGAAAAGCGATTCATAGGAACGTTTCGGTAGTGTCCGTTCTCGTATTGCAGCAACCCATGCATCGGCGCTCTCAGCGAGAGCGCAGCTCAATTCGGCCTATCTGCACGCCTTCTTCGAGCGATATCTTGACAAACGATGAGCCGGCTGGAATGTCAGCAGTGGTTGATACGGCGTCGAAGAATCCATAATCGTTCTTGCCGAAGGAATACACCTTCTTGTCCATTTGGATCATCGTGAAATTACCCGGGTCTTTCGATACCGACACCAGGATCTTCTTCGATGGATCTGTCACTAGGTACTCGATCTTGATGCTCTGCCCAACGCCGTGAATCTTGTATATGATGTAACTGCCAGCATCTCCAGCAAGTCGGCTCCGGTCTTCCTTGGCCTTGCGCAGATCCTGCGTTGTCAGGAGCTTCAAGTTACCATCTTTCTGGAAGATCTTGTCGAAATTCTCCATTTCATCCACAACAATGTCTGCCGTAACCTCAACAGGTCCAATGACATTCGAGTGACCTGATTGCCCCGAACCGTTCTGGGCCTTGACGCGATAGGAATACTTCTTGCCGACGACGGCTGATTCATCGGCGAACAGCGGACGGTATTGGTATCGTGAATCATCCAGTGCAGCTACAAGGACTTTCCATGTGGGGTCGTCGTCCGATTTTCGCTCGACGACATATGTCTCTGCACCGGCGGAGCCTTGGAATGAAATGGCCGACACGTCGGCAATCGGTAGAAGAACTGGAGGAGCCGGAATGGGGAGTCGCTCTACGATTGTTCCATCAATCTGATGAGCTTTGTCGCGTAGAATGGTGAGAATGACCCGCTCATCGTAGAAGTCGCCCCCGGGAAATCCCGGCCATCGGTACGATTCGACATTGTTGTATTCGTAGTGATGGTAGAAGCCCCCTTCGCGATTGCGGAACCGCAGGCTCCAGATCATCCCTCCCGAGACTCCTTGATTGATGATCGTGTCGGTGAGTGCCCGTATATCTTCGGTGGAAACAATGCCATATTCCCCAACGATATAGGGTTTTTTCCCTTTTGCCATCTGTCGGTTCTTTACGATATAGCTGATGGAGGCCTTTGGGTCACGATAGTGATGAGAGGATAGAATGTCCAGATTTGGATCTTCCAACGCATCGCTCGTCAATTGCGGCACAATAGTCCCTTCCAGAACCAGATGGTTTGTATCGAGGCTCTTGATGGATGCCGCCATTTCTTTCGTCCATGAGAACGGCGCGAGAAGTTCGTTGCCAGTTTCCCACGCCAGTATCGCCTTGTCTGTTTTGTAGGGAACGCCGGTGCACGTGTTCACCCGGTTCACAACGAACTCAATCGTCTTCTTAAAATCCGCTTTCAACTGAGGGTCGGTCCAAAACTCATCCCGTTGTTTTCCCCGGAAAGCAGCATACTCCGCCACACCGCCCCACCAGTGCCAGTTGTCGACAAAGGGGATGATCAGTCGAACGCCGGTCTCGTTCGCGATCTGGATGACCTTGTCAAGCGTCCGAAAGGCCTCCTCGTTGAACTTCCCCGGTCCTTCTACGTGGACGACGAACGACGAATCTGTGCCTCTTCTGACTGAGAAGACATACATCCGTGCTACTTTTCCTCCAAGCTGCTTTACTGCAGTGAGTGCATCGCGGATTTCAAATTCATCCGGCAGTCGCCAAGGATTCGTTCCCGCAAAAGGAAGGTAGTCTTCCACGTAGTGAAGATTTGGAATGTTTACAGAAATGAATCTAAGCTCATTGCCCCCATCCATCAGCTTGTCCCCCTTGGCAGTGACGAAGTTGGCGAACTGAGCAGAGCCAAGATTTGTCAGGAGAAGAAGTGCAGGGATCAGAAGGAAAGCTCGATTGACAGGTTTCATCATTCACGTCTTCCAAGGTGATTGCACAAATGTATCTGATTTAACCAGCAACGCTATGGTGATACGAAGCAAGAAAACTAGCGCAACTGCAATCTACATAAAAAAAGACAAACGGTGAAATGGAGGAAGGAACCCGAAGCCAACGGCGCTATCTCGCTGTTTGAAGGATGAGGGGGGTGAGAGGGGTCATTTGTTCTTCAGCACATCGAGATTCTTCTTGATGAGCTGAATGCGCTGTTCGACGCTTGCCCCTGTGCGAAATCGATCTTCAGGAGTGTGAAGAACGTAGTCAACAAGCTTGTCCACTGTCGAGATTGCCACATGCATCCTGGTGTCGGAGGAACCGTAGTAGATGAACACGTCGCCGTTCGCCCGGGCCACCCACCCGCAGCTGAAGACAACGTTTGAGACGTCTCCGACCCGCTCGTCCCCTTGGGGAGCCATGAAGTAGCCGGAGGGTCTGGCGATGACTTTCGAAGGATCTTTCAGATCAGTCAGGAACAGGTAGAGAACATATCGCAGCCCTGCAGCGGTATTCCGGACGCCATGTGCGAGCTGGAGCCACCCTTGTGTGGTCTTGATCGGCGCCGGGCCAAGTCCGTTTTTCACCTCTTTGATCGTATGATAGGCGCGATCGTCGATGATAATTTCGCTGTCGATGACAGGGTTTTCAATGTCCTCGCAAGAACCCCAGCCAATTCCTCCTCCTGATCCTGCCTCGATGAACCCATCCTGGGGACGGGTATAGAATCCATAGTTCCCGTGTATGAATTCGGGATGAAGAACAACATTCCGCTGTTGTGGTGACTTTGTTACCAGGTCAGGAAGCCGCGTCCATTCAACAAGGTCTTTCGTTCTGACGATACCACATTGAGCGATGGCAGACGACGTGTCCGTGCGGGGAACGTTCGGGTCCTTTCGTTCAGTGCAGAAAAGACCGTAGATCCATCCATCTTCGTGTTTCACGAGGCGCATGTCATAAACGTTGATGTCGGGATCGGATGACTCGGGAAGCAGGAGTGGGAGATCGCGGAAGCGAAAATTGTCGACGCCGCTGGCGGATTCTGCGATCGCAAAGAACGATTTCCGATCAACCCCCTCGACTCGCACCATCTGTACGATGCGTCCATCGTGTTCGATGGCGCCGGCGTTAAATGTCGCGTTGATTCCAAGCCGTTCCATCAAATGCGGGTTGGTCTCGTAGTTCAGGTCGTATCGCCAGAACACAGGCGTATGATCAGCGGTGACGACAGGGTGGATATAGCGTGAGAAGATGCCATTTCCCGATTCACACTTCTTGTTTTTCCGCGTGATCAGAGCTTCATACTGAACGAAGAGTTCACGGACCTTCTGGTCAAACTCTGACTTTGTCATGCTCTGGCACCGTTTCCTGAACAAGAGCTGGTTGGTTCTGCCCGTTTCGCATCCGCAGATCGAAATCTGCCGGTAATGTCTCCACACTCAGCATATCCAGCTTGTTCCACCAATTGAACTTGAGCGACAGAGAAGTTACAACCACAATACCGACGGCAATTGCAAGGATCTTGAACTGCTGCGTCACCAGGGCGATAGGAGTAATGACGATGGCGGTTTGCCATATCACGCCGGTCACCACGTTGAATGCATCCCGCTTGAAATTGGGATTCGGTTGGAAGTCTGGATAAAACTTCCTGACTTTCTGAAGCACGGGCTTCCAGAACCCCCACGGTCGGACCTGCATGTAGAATCGCATCAGCACTTCATCGCTTTCTGGATCCGACAGCAGGCTTCCGGCAATGCAGCCGACCAGTGAAATGACAAGGATGTATGGAAATGCCATAAGCGATGGAATTTCCGGAAACGCGAACGGCATGACGAGCGCCGCTGCGATACCGCTGATCATTCCCCAGAAATATCCATGTCCGTTCATTCTCCACCAATACCATTTCAGTACATTGGATGACGTGTATCCTCCATACAAGGCACCCACAATCCACATGGTTACCTGGTCAATCGAATCAACGAGGAATCCGAAGCCGAATCCTATAATGACGAATGCGATTGTTGTCAGGATGCTCAACCGCACATAGACACTCTGTTCAGCGTGGGGATTGATAAAGCGCTTATAGATGTCGTTCACGACATATGCAGGAGCAGCATTGATCGTGGCGGCATAGTTCGACATAAATGCGGCGATGAGTCCTGAAAGCAGCAGACCGACAAGCCCGACGGGGAGGAGGTTCTTGATGATGTACGGAAGAATCATTTCGAAATCTATGTTGGGTCCCATCGTCCTCAACTGGGGAGAGAAATTCACGAGCGCAAGTACCGTGATGCCTGCGATCATCATATAGCGGGGGAAGTAGAGAACGATATTTACAAACCAGTTCATCTTCGCCGCTTCCTTCGGCGAACGTGTGGCGAGCACGCGTTGCATGTCGTAGTTCGGTGCCGGTCCGGCCGTGCTTTTCAGGATACCCTGGAACAAGACCATCATAAAAAAGAAACCGAAGACGCTGTGCCCATCCTGCAAAATCTTTGTGTTAACGGAATCGATCAATCCGCTCCAGTTCAGATTGAGGTTCCATCCGAACAGCGGAGACATCCACCCCTGCGGCACTGCTGCAGCAAGCTGCTCCGGCGATACAGAACGAATCGCGAGGATGCCGATGGCCAACGATGCAACCGCGAGGACGATGAATTGGAGGAACTCGGTGATCACGACGCTGAACATTCCCCCCTTCACCGCATACACAGCAGTAATGGACATGAGAATGATGGCATACATGTCGGGGGAGAGATTCCACGGGAAGAAGATCGCTGCGAATTTCCCGATCCCTTTGAATGCGTAGGCGATGAATCCTATGACGCTGACGAGAGCGAACACGACAACGCTGATATGCGAAAGGATGGCGCCTGTGCTTTTGCCAAACCGCGTCTCAATCCACTGCGCTCCGGTCATCACTTTTGATTTGCGGAGCCAGATAGAGAGATAGACCATCAGGAATACCTGATTGAAGATGGGCCAGATCCATGGCAGGAAGACGCTCTTGAATCCGTAGACGAAGAGCGCATAAACGAGCCACATCGTCCCCGTGATGTCGAACATGCCGGATGCGTCCGATACACCAAGAATCCACCACGGGAGGGCGTTGCTTCCCAGGAAGTATGAATTGATGTCCTTGATGGCCCGCTTCGACACCAGGATACCAAGTGTCACTACAATGCCGAAGTAGGCCACGATGATTACAAGATCGACGACGTTGATCATCATGTCAGAGTCTCATTGGGATGATACATCCTCTCCTATTTCCGCCATTATGAGACACAAATGATGCCATACATCAATGCCTTCTTTGGCGTCTGCAATGCCTCAAACCGCCACAGGAAGGACCCTTGATTTATCAGGTTAATAATGCGTTATGGAAATGATAACTCCGACGTTGTTTTGTCCCTCTTCCCGCTAAAAACCGGTAGTAAAACCGGCAGGGAGCGAAGGCTATTGATGGCAGGAACTTTGCTCATTCATTTTCATCCGCAGCAATCCAGACTTTCGTCATTCCGGAGCGTGGTATGCATAATCGATCTGCTGGCTTGAACATCTCCAAGTCACGGTTTTTGCTCCTGCTTTTCCTGGCTGCTTCTCTTGTGCCCTCGTCGGTCCTGCACTCTCAGCAGAGGGGATTCCGAATTTCTCCGATGTTTCAGGACTCGATGGTACTCCAGCAGCGAACAAGTGTACCGATCTGGGGTAAAGGAGTTCCTCTCTCGCGTGTCACCGCAAGAGGTACGTGGGGAAGCAGGGGCAATGCCCTCGTCGGTCCCGACAGCATGTGGACCCTCATGCTCATGACCCCAAAGGCTGGAGGTCCGTATGATCTCTCAATCCGCCACGGCGACTCAACTGTTACCTTGAAAAACGTTCTCGTTGGTGAAGTGTGGCTTTGTTCGGGACAATCGAACATGGAGATGCCTCTTGAGGGATGGCCTCCGAACGACACGATCTGGAATTCGGCGTCTGCGATCGATCACTCATTCAATCCAAAGATACGGTTGTTCAACGTTCTGAGGAACTACTCCGTGGTTCCGGTGCATGAATGCGTCGGGACCTGGAGGGCGTGCTCACCCTTTTCTGTGCGGACGTTTAGCGCGAGCGCATACTTCTTTGGAAAAAGGATTTTCGAAGCTCTCAAAGTTCCGGTCGGGCTCATCGAAGCATCGTGGGGTGGGACAGCCGTTGAGTCGTGGATGAGCAAGGAAATGCTCGGGAAGTTTGATGAGTATACAGCGACACTCAAGAAGATCGACGAATGAGGTGAAAGCATCCAGGTTCTCTCGCAATGGCTCTCGCAACGGCCAACGATCAATGTCACGTCTCGGCCTCCATTACAGAAGTGGGAGGGGCTGCAATTCCAGGATGATGGATGTGCCGAAAAGGATTTCCCGGACAGCGCCTGGAATGAGATGGTCCTTCCGACCTTGTGGGAGAAAACTTCGATTGGTGAATTCGATGGCGTGGTCTGGTTCCGCAAGCGGGTGGAAATACCATCTGTATGCCTGGGGAAAGATCTCACGCTGCATCTGGGGCCGATCGATGACATGGATGAGACCTATGTCAATGGAAAGAAAGTCGGGGAGATGATGAAGGATGGTTTTTGGAAAACAGAGCGTGTCTACGCCATCCCGAATTCAGTTGTGAGCGATTCCGTTCTTCAGATTGCCGTGCGAGTACTCGACACGCAGGGTGGCGGTGGCATCTGGGGGGATGGTAAAGCGATGTTCCTTTCTTGTGACAGCAGTCAGACGAAAATCCCGCTGGAGGGTGCCTGGAAGTATCTCCCGGTCGCCGAATACCGTGCCGGCATCTTCTGGGTATATGGGGCCAATGACAACCAGTTCAACAACCGGCCAAAACTCCCGATAGACTTTTCGGGCTATACACCCACTGCATTATTTAATGGCATGATCAGCCCGGTTGTACCGTTTACGATCAAGGGCGCAATCTGGTACCAGGGTGAGTCGAATACCGATAAACCAGCTCTCTATAAACAAACATTTCCGGCGATGATAGCTGATTGGCGGAAGGCGTTTCACCAGGGGGATTTCCCCTTCTATTTTGTTCAGATCGCTCCTTACGCCTACGGAGGAGAAACCAATTCACAACTCCTGCGCGAAGCTCAGCTGCAGTCGCTCAAAATCAAGAATACAGGGATGGCGGTGACGCTTGATATCGGCAATCCGAAGGACATTCATCCGGCAAACAAAGAGGAGGTGGGAAGACGGCTCGCACTGTGGGCGCTTGCGAAAACATATGGGAAAAAGGTCGCGTGTTCCGGCCCACTCTACAAATCCATGAAGATCGTGAAGGGAACGATTGTCCTCTCATTCGATCAGGCGGGGAAAGGGCTCGTACTGCGGGATCAGGACACGGATCAAAATTTCACTTTAGCCGGTGAGGACAGAATCTTCAGGAAAGCCCAAGTGAAACTGGATGGCAAAAAGCTCGTGGTTTCCCATCCTGAAATCCAGCGTCCACTTGCTGTTCGCTATGCATGGAGCGATACGGCGCAAGGCACGCTGTTCAATAAGGAAGGAATGCCGGCATCATCGTTCCGGACAGATGCGTGGCGATAGGAGCATGATACTGCGTGGGAGCCAAAACTCTACGAAAGTATTCGCATGTTCATAACAAAATGAGGTCAGGCATGAGACGGATCTTGTTTGCATGTACAATCTTGCTGATCCCGGTCATCGCTACAGCCCAGATTCCGCCCCAACCAGGGCATCCACAATACCTCCTCAATGAGCCGGTGGATATCAGCGGCGATTTCCATGATTTTACGAACACGTACTATCTCGCCGACAGCCTCGCATCTTTTGACCCGGCAACAGGGAAGGGCGAAATCGTTTACCGGAGGTATCAATACTCGACGAGGCTTGCGTTTAACAACATGCTTGGTGTCCTTGATCCTGTGCCGCCAAATGAGTTTCCTTCGAACGAATACGCTGCATCACCCGTACTTCCTTTTTCAGTCGAATTCGTTTCGGCACGGACCGTCAGGATTCATGCCGTCACGGGTTTCCAGGCGAGACCGCTAGAAGAATCACTCATGCTGGTTGGTGGAAAAGCACCTGTCGATCGACAGTCGTGGCGCTATACGCGCACCGGCGCCGGGCATTCGTACACAAGTGCGTTTGGGTCAGTCACGATCGCTACTAAACCATGGCGCATCGAATTTCGCGACCCGCAGGGACGATTACTCACGCAGACAAGCAATCACGCCGATAATCGCCGCTCGACCTTCACGCCTGTCCTGCCATTTGGATTCGTGCGACGGGCTTCCGACTATTCCCGAAGTATCAATGCCGCCTTCACTCTCTCGCCAGGTGAGAAAATATTCGGATGCGGAGAGTCATTCACGAAGCTCGATAAACGCGGACAAAAAGTTGTGTTGTGGGGTGATGATGCCAACGGTGTCCAGAATGAAGGGATGTACAAGCCCATTCCGTTCTTCCTCAGCAGCCGCGGGTACGGCATCTTTATGCACACGTCCTCGCCCATCGTATGTGATTTCGGCAAGTACTTCAACGGATTGACGTCCCTCATGATCGGCGATGATGAGCTGGACCTCTTCGTTTTCCTCGGACAGCCCCGAGATGTTCTCGATCAGTATACGAACCTGACGGGCAAAGCCGCGATGCCGCCACTCTGGTCATTTGGCCTGTGGATGAGCCGGATCACGTACTATTCGGAGGCCGAAGGGCGCACAGTGGATTCACTCCTGCGCAAGAACAGAATCCCGTGCGACGTCATCCATTTTGACACAGGATGGTTTGAAACTGACTGGCGCTGCGACTATCAGTTCTCGACCTCGCGGTTCAAGAATCCGGAGAAGATGATATCAGATCTCAAGCGCGATGGATTCCACATCTCGCTCTGGCAGCTCCCGTATTTCGTCCCGAAGAATAATCTATTTCAAGAGATTATCGATAAGCAGCTGTACGTGAAGGACTCGAAAGGAGGACTCCCTTACGAAGACGCGGTCCTTGATTTCTCGAATCCTGCCACGGTCACATGGTATCAGGGAAAAATAGCGGGGCTTCTCAAACTGGGAGTAGGGGCAATCAAGGTTGACTTTGGAGAAGCGGCTCCGTACTCCGGTCTCTATGCGTCGGGCAAGACCGGATTCTATGAACACAACCTCTACCCGCTTCGCTATAACAAAGCAGTCTCCGAGATTACGCACACAGTAACGGGTGAGAATGTCATCTGGGGAAGAAGCGCATGGGCGGGAAGTCAACGTTATCCGCTTCATTGGGGAGGAGATGCCGAGAATACGAACACTGGGATGGAGGCACAGCTGCGTGGGGGACTTTCGCTGGGCTTGAGCGGTTTTTCGTTCTGGAGTCACGACATCGGGGGGTTTGTGCTTCGGACACCAGAAGAACTGTATCGGCGCTGGCTCCCATTCGGAATGCTGACGTCGCATAGTCGCTGCCATGGCGCACCTCCGAAGGAACCGTGGGAATATGGCACGGCCTTCATGGATGTGTTTCGATTATCGGTCGAGATGAAGTACACACTGATGCCATATGTCTATGCACAGGCCAAAGAATGCACGCAGAAAGGACTCCCCATGGTTCGGGCACTGTTTGTCGATTTTCCCGACGACCCGGGAGCCTGGAGCATCGAGGACGAGTACTTATTCGGTTCTGACATATTGGTTGCCCCCTTATTCGAAGATGTCCCAGAGCGCCAAGTGTACCTGCCTCAAGGGAGCTGGATAGACTATCAGACAGGGAAACTTTACGCAGGCGGCTGGCACATGATAGAAGCCGGTAGGATCGCTGTTGTGATGCTCGTACGTGATGGAGCCGTGATCCCGCGCATCAAGCTTGCACAATCGACGATGTTTATGGATTGGTCAAATATCGATCTGGTCATTTTCGCGTCCGCGTCGCAGAAACCCAAGGGCCTTGTTTGTCTCCCATCGGATGATGTCCTTCGGGAAGTGTCGTTTCGTCAGAGCAATGGAGACTTTGTGATCGGCGGTTCCTCTCTCCCGGGGAAAGTCAGATGGAATGTGCGAAAGTACACTGCCGCCCAGTAATTGGTGATGATGCCCGTAGAAGAAGAAAAGCAGAACAAGAAGGAGCGTGTATGAAAACAATTGTTCGATTCACCTTCATTGCCACAATCTTGTTTTCGATGGGACAGTCCGCACCTGCTCAGCAGGGGAACAAGGAAGCCGGATTATTCGATTGGAGGCCAACGCGCGACGTGAGCAGGCCTCTCAACAGTCCACATGCAAAAAAGCTTCCTCTCGTGAAAGTAAAAGGAAACAGATTCATCAACGAGCACGGCGATACTGTACTCTTTCGAGGTTTAGCGATCGCCGATCCTGACAAGATCTCCCAGGAGGGGCGCTGGAACAAGGAGCTGTTCGAAAGTGCGAGGCAGATGGGGGCGATGGTTGTTCGAATTCCGGTCCATCCCGTTCCCTGGCGGATGAGAACGCCAGCAAAGTACCTTCCGCTTCTTGACCAGGCAGTAGAATGGTGCACCGACCTCGGGATGTACGTGATGATCGATTGGCACTCCATCGGCAACCTCGGCATGGAGCTCTTCCAGGATCCCGTATACAACACCACGCGTCAGGAGACCTATGAGTTCTGGCGCACGATGGCAAGGCATTACAGCGGGAACAACACCATCGCCTTCTACGAACTGTTCAACGAACCGACCCTCTACAACGGTCAGCTTGGAAGCATGTCGTGGAGCGAATGGAAAGAGATCAATGAAAACATCATTCGCCTGATACGGGCCTATGACGCTGAGAAGATTCCGCTTGTTGCAGGTCTCGATTGGGCGTACGATCTGACACCGCTGCACATTGACCCAATTGTGGCTGAGGGCATTGGATATGTTACGCATCCGTATCCGCACAAGCGACCACCGCCGTACGAACCGAAGTGGGAAGAGGATTTCGGTTTCGCCGCGGGCCGTTATCCGGTCGTTGCCACGGAGTTCGGTTTCGTTCTCGGGAATCAGGGAATGGCAGAGAACGGCGAGTATGGGAAGGCGATCATCAAGTATCTGGAAGGAAATGGGATAAGCTGGGTGGCTTGGGTCTATGATCCGCTCTGGTATCCGCAGATGCTCAAATCGTGGGATGGCTTCAAGCTCACAGAGAGCGGAGAGTTCTTTAAGCAGGCAATGCAGGGAAGGATAGGGAAGTAGAAGTTTCGAGCGCACACGACGACAGGAGGATTGGATGATCCCGGCATCTTTGTTCGACAGTGCACACTGTGGCAGCGCGAACCTGCTGCATGCTTTGCTTTGTGTCTTCGTGATGCTTGCGATTGTCGCTGAGAAATTGCCTGGCGGGATCCCTTCGTTCGACGGTAAAACAAATGTTGGACGTGTCCGCATCCCCGGCTCAGTCCGGGTCGATTCAGCACATGGAACCATACGAATGACCGGAAGCGGAGAGAATATCTGGGGAAATCAGGATGCGTTCTACTTTGTCTGGAAAAAAGTAGAAGGAGACATCTCATGTTCGACTGCCCTTCTGTGGGAAGGGACAGGAAAACATCCACATCGCAAAGCCGGCTGGATGATTCGAGCTGGTTTGGAGCCCGATGACGCGTATGTGGACGCCGTGATCCACGGAGATGGGCTGGTCTCCATGCAGTATCGGAAAACAAAAGGAGACGCTACCTACGAAGTGCAATTTTCTGCCAGAGTTCATGTCTCATTGACCTTCGAACGAACCGGTAATCAGTTCACACTATGTGTCCTTGACGAGGAAGGAAAGGTCCACCCGGTAGGTACCATCACGGTCGAGTTAGCGGGATCCGTGTATGCCGGATTGGTCGTTTGTTCTCACGATAGCACTGTGGAGGAAACGGCGGTCTTTTCAAACCCCCGTCTCGAGGTGCTAGGTAGCATCCCCCAGGAGAAGCGGCTCATTGAAAGCACGCTCGAAACTGTCGAGCTGGCAACCGGCGTGCGGACGGTTGTCCGTCGCGCCTTGGAACACTTCGAGGCGCCCAATTGGAGCCGCGATGGAGAGACGTTTGTTTATAACTCCGGAGGGTCAATTCTTCTCCTGCCCGTTCGTGGAGGCGAACCGCAGCGACTGAACACAGGCTTCGCCACGAAGTGCAACAACGACCATGGCATTTCATGGAGCGGGAAAGAACTGGCAATCAGCCATCATGGAACTGACGGAAAGTCGATGATCTATCGCGTGCCGATTTCGGGGGGTGATCCCCGACTTGTTACAACCAAGGGCCCGTCCTATTGGCACGGTTGGTCACCCGACGATAAAACGATGGCCTACTGCGCAGAGCGGAATGGTGAATTTGACGTTTACACAATTTCCGCAGATGGTGGAGAAGAAAAGCGCCTGACAACAACACCAGGCCTGGATGATGGTCCGGAATTCTCCCCTGACGGCATCTCCATCTACTTCAACTCCGTGAGAACGGGGCAGATGAAAATCTGGAGGATGAAAGCCGACGGTTCAGAGCAAGTTCAGATTACACCTGCGGATGAGTACAATGACTGGTTTCCTCATGTCTCGCCTGATAACAAGTGGATTGTGTTTGTCTCGTATGAAAAAAATGTTGACGGACATCCCGCAAACAAAAACGTCGTGCTGCGAGTGATGCCCGTAACAGGAGGTGAAATACGAATCCTGGCGAGGCTCCTGGGTGGACAAGGGACAATCAATGTTCCGTCCTGGTCGCCTGACGGCAACCGCCTGGCTTTTGTAAGTTACAGACTGATAGCCCCTTGAACCCTCCCAGATTCTCATCAATGCGGGAAACGATTATGAAACCAAACAATTATACACGAAGAGATTTTATGACACTCCTTGGTATGGGCGCCGCAGCGCTCACTTTTTCTGGCCCAAATCTCACTGAGAAGAAAAAAAGCAACGCCTCTCTCGGTTTTCAGCTCTACACAGTCCGCCACCAGGTCGAGACGGACCTGGAAGGCACCATACGCAAGATCGCAGGAATGGGTTATGTTGGCGTAGAAACATACGCGCTCCCGCCAAACCTGACGCTTGCGAATGCTGCGAAGATCTTCAAGAAATGCGGATTGAAGGTGTTCAGCATGCATACCGAACTGCCTGTTGGAAAGCAACAAGAAGATGTTTTGAGAATGGCAGATGCATACCAATGCGATCATGTGGTTTATGCCGGATGGCCTCAAGGTGACAAGTATAAGGATCTCGAGGCAATACAAAGGACAGTTCATTTGTATGATGAAATCGCCGTGTACCTGAAATCGAAAGGACTGCACTTCGGGCTTCATAATCATTGGTGGGAATTCGAGAAGACTGACAACGTCTATCCGTTCTACTATTTGCTCCGACACCTGAGTCCCAACATCTTTTTTGAAATCGATACGTACTGGGCAAAGACGGGCGGAATGAATCCGTCAAAAGTTGTGGCTGACTTTGGAAAAAGAGCTCCCTTTCTGCATATTAAAGATGGCCTGGCAATCAAGGGGGACAAAGGGTACGACCAGGTTCCTGCGGGAAAAGGAACAATGGATTTTCCATCGATCGTAGAGGCCGCAGGGAAGAACACAAAATGGATGATCGTCGAGTTTGATGAGTACAAAGGAGACATCTTCGAAGGGATGAACGCCAGCGCCATGTTTCTGACGTCAAAGGGCTTGGCAAAGGGAAAAGTATAAGACCGTTTACTCCATAAAGAGAATAATGAGGGCATCGTGAAAGTCCTGTTTATCGGAGGCACCGGGAATATCAGCACATCGGTCAGTAAACTTGCAGTCCAGTGCGGGGTTGATCTGTTTCTGCTCAATCGGGGTAGGAGAATATCCTCAATACAGGGTGCGAAATCGATTGTGTGCGACATTTCGAAACCCGATGAATGTGCAACAGCGTTGAAAGGGCATCAGTGGGATGCCGTTGTCGACTGGATCGCATTTGACGAAAAAGATATCCAGAGGGATTATGAGCTGTTCAAGGGAACCACGAAGCAGTTCATCTTCATCAGCTCCGCTTCGGCATACCAGAGGCCAGCTGCCTCTCCATACGTGACCGAATCGACACCTCTTGCCAATCCATTCTGGCAATATTCGCGGAACAAGATCGCCTGCGAGATGAAACTCAACGCGTACTATAGGGACGAAGGATTCCCCGTCACGATAGTACGACCTTCCCTGACATACGACACTGTCATACCGGTTCCAATCGGCGGTTGGACGGAGTACACGGTGATCGATCGCATGAAGAAAGGAAAGAAGATCATTGTGCACGGCGATGGATCCTCATTATGGACTATCACGCACGCTGAAGATTTTGCCAAAGGGTTTGTCGGTCTGCTGGGCCACCAACAGGCGATCGGACACGCATTTCACATTACGTCCGATGAAATACTCACCTGGGACCAGATCCACCAGGCGGTCGCAGAAGCCGCGGGCTGCAAAGCAGAAATTGTGCACATTCCCTCCGACTTCATCGGGACGTTTGATGAGCAATTGCTGGGGAGCCTTGTCGGGGACAAAGCAACGAGTGTGATTTTTGACAACTCCAAAATCAAGAGATTTGTCCCGGGATTTATCGCAACGATCCCATTCGAGCAAGGAATCAGGAGAACGCTTGAGTGGTTCGAGGCAGATCCTGCGAGGCGGATGCTGAAGCCGGAGACGGAAGATTTGATCGAGAAGATCATCCATCAATACGAAAAGGCATTTACTCGTTGACCGTTCGCAGGGCTGATCTTTGGGCCTCTTGTCCAAATGCCTGAGTGGGGAGCATTTGACTTTTCATCAATGGAGCAACAAATTCTCTCAGCACATCAACAGCATGACACCAACTACGTGATCTGTGTCTGAAGGAAACGTCAAGCAGATGAGTACGAAACAAATTCTGGGACTGGGGCTTCTTGCAGTCATCGTGTTGGTGTATGTAGCAGTGTTTTATCTGCTGGCACATAGGCAAGACAAGTCCGTCACGGAGATCTATTTCGCCGATCGCATCACGGAAGCACACCGGATTTTGATCGACAAGTACAATGCCGAGCATGCCGGAAGCATCAAGGTCGTCCCCATCGACTTTCCCAACCCGGATTTCAGCACAGACACGCGTAAGGAGGTCCTCGCGCGGTCTCTCCGGGGCGAGGACGATGCCATTGATTTGCTCGCAGTCGATGTGATTTGGGTCCATCGCTTCGCGAAGTGGTGTGAACCGTTTGGGAAGTACTTCAGCGAGGAAGAACGCAAACGCATTCTGCCGACGGCGCTCCGCACATGCTATCACGAAGGGGAGTTGGTTGCAATCCCCCTTGACCTTGCGCTCGCTGTAATGTATTACCGGGAAGATCTTCTGAAATCATTGCCCGGCGGAGAAGAAGCGATCGGGAAGATTGAAAAAGGTATGACCTGGCCGGAATTCCTCAAGCTCAATGCGCGCTGGAACCCTCGCGGCCCATTTTATGTCTATCCAGCGGCAGATTACGAAGGACTCATTTGTTGCTACATCGAAACGCTCCTGAGCCTCCGGCCCGATTACTTTGAGACGATCGGTTTTCGCTTCGACACGCCGGAAGCAAAAAACGCTCTTCAGCTTCTGGTTGATCTTGTACACAAGTACCATGCTTCCCCCGGCGCCGTAAGCAGTTTCACGGAAGTTCCAAGCTATGAGTACTACATCCGGAACAATGGCCTTTTCATTCATGGTTGGACGAGCTACGACAAGGATTTCAAGAACACTCCTGTTGACCCGGCAAAGGAAAGCTATCTGAGAAAAGCCCCCGTCCCGCACCCGGCGGGAGGAAAATCATCGATGACTCTCGGCGGCTGGAATCTGATGATGTCGAAATCGAGCACGAAGAAGGCCGCAGTTGTGGATTTTGTGAAATTTCTTCTCTCCGATGAGTCGCAGGAAATATTCTACTCGAAAGGAGGGCATTATCCGGTCATCAACTCGTTTTATGTAGACTCGGCATATCGTTCACGGTTCCCGGAAATCCCGATGATCAACGATTTGTTGAAAAGTGGCGTCCACCGGCCTGTTCAGGAAAACTACACAAAGTATTCCAAGTTCATGTCGCGCTATTTTTCGCTCGCTATCCTGGGCAAGATTTCAGTTGACCAGGCCATGCAGCGGGTTCACACTTCAATCGAGTCCGAAGGGACTCAGGCGACCGACAGGTAACACATGGCAGGATTTCGACTCCAATTGCCAGAGAACATCAGGGCCAAGCTTTCTCGATATCAATTCGAGATCCGGCATATCATTGTGATTTTCTTCGTTCTGATCTCGTTCCAAATCGTCCTGATTTTTTTCCAAAAGGCCACCCTCGGAAACTTTCTGAGAGATACACAAAGCTGGTTTCAGAAGTACTACGCGGAGCGCCTCGCGCTCGTCACAACAACGAATGTAGAACTTCTCTTCGAGCGGCAACAGAGACTCCGAGCCGAGCAAGACAGCACGGACAACACGCTCACCAACTCACTCAATGTTGTCCTGAAGCAGCAGCTCATTCACCGAAGCGTCGAAGATATCTGCCTGATACTCGTCAAGAACCATCGCATGTATATTATCGATGGAGGAGAAAAGCTCTCACACTATTTCAGCGGAACACTTGATCCGTACGAAGGGCAGGCGAACTCCGCTCATGGTACTGCCGTCCAGTTCTTTCTGAGCGCCCGGGACGAAATGCGCCGCAACGAGAAGATCATGAGCGCCGTCACGAGCGAAAAGACGTTCAACGTGATTGTCCCGTTCGTTCCGGACGGGGAGTATCTCGGCGTCCTCTATATGAGAATCACGCCAGACTTCACCTTTCTTACTTCGGAAATCCAGTCAAGCGTCGATAAGGTGTCATTGATTTTCTCGGCGCTCATCCTTGTCGGTTTGGTTGGTATCTTCATCGTCTCTTCGCGTGCAGTCCGTGAACGCAACAAGGTCCAGGAAGAACTCTTCGTCGAGCATAAAGAGAACCTCGAGCGTCAGATCAAGCTGGAAAAGGAATCGCTGTTCACGAAGCGTCTCTACCACACGCACCACAAGGCTGAAAAAATCATGGGTTTCATCAAGGACGATGTTCGAAAGATGAATGCCGGAAATCTCGGAGAGCTGAAGCAACAAGTGCTCACGTACTCGAATTTTATCTCGCGCATCATTTATGACATGAAGTGGTACGATCAGGACATCAATACCATCATCAATCCGATGTTCCGGACGGACATCAACGCGGTGATCGACTTCATGGTTCAGCACGTGTTCCTCCGCATTTCGAGCAAGAACGAGATGTTTGACCTGAAGCTCGACCTTGACCCTTCGGTTCCGCTGGTCCGTGTGAACGAATTCACGGTATGGCAGATACTCGAGCCGCTCATCCAAAACAGCATCGACCACTGTGGCGTGAGTTATGTGACCATTCAAATTCAGACACGCTATGACCGCAGGGAGAACGTGTCCTATATTGCCATCTCGGACAACGGGAAAGGCATCCTCCCGGAACTTCTGGACCAGGGGCCGAAAGGGGTTCAGAGGGTGTTTCTCGAGGACGAAACGACAAAGACAAAGTTCGAAACTCATTCCGGCTACGGATGCTACATCGCCCATCAGCTCGCGGTCGGGAAATGCGGTTGGCAGCTTTCGGCGGAGAACCTCCCGGAGGGTGGCTGCAGGTTTGCACTGGCGATCAGGAACAAGGAGGATGTATGACCAATCCAACTGTCATCCGGGTGCTTCTCGTGGAGGACGAGGATTTTGATGTCGCCCGGGTCAAAAGCACTATCAGCCTCTCGACTACGAAAATCCAGGTCGACGGTGTGGTCTCCAACGGTAAGGCAGCGCTGGAATATCTGCAACGGAGTCCGGACCATTATGATGTCGTCATTCTCGACTATCAGATCTCAGGCGGGCTGCGGGGTGAAGACCTTATCCGGAAAATGAAGGAAATCGACCCGTTCCTGCAGATCGTCGTCATCACGAAGATGACTACCAATACGACAGACTTTGATTTCGCGAACAATCTGCTTAAGGCGGGAGCTTTCTGGTACTGCACGAAATACCCGGGGAATATCGAGGACTATATCTACCAGCCGACCGATTTCATCCTGAGCATTGTCAACGCCTATGAGAAGAAGAAACTCGAGAAACAGAAGCTGAAATCTGATAAGCGACTCCTGCAGAGCATTGAGAGCCTCCTGGAGTCCAAGAAGATCATCGGCGAGTCGAAACCTATTGTGCAGCTGCGCGACGCAATTGAAAAATATGCGAAGAGTGACGCGACGATCCTCATCACAGGAGGCTCCGGCACGGGGAAGGAACTCGTAGCGTGGAATATTCACCTGAAGAGTCGTCGTAAGTACGAAAAACTCATCCCGATCAATTGTGGAAGCATTCCCCATGAGTTGATCGAGAGTGAGCTGTTCGGATACGAGAAGGGATCATTCACCGGTGCACATGGAACGAAGTCAGGACTCTTCGAAATCGCGAACAATGGGACTGTATTCCTCGACGAGATCTCGGAGTTGTCTCCGTCAGCACAAGTGAAGCTGCTGCGCGTCATTCAGGAAGGGGAGATTGAGAAAATCGGCCGAACCGGCAGCCTCTCGGTCAACGTGCGGATCATTGCAGCAACAAACAAGAATCTTGCCTCAGAAGTGAACGAGGGGAGAGTGCGAGAGGATCTTTACTACCGTCTGAATGTCATTCCCCTCGATGTCGTTCCGCTCCGTCAGCGCGGTGAAGACATCATCCTTTTGTTCGATCATTTTCTGGAATTCTTCAGTCGCGACATGGGAGTTGCTTCTCCAAGAGTTGATCCCAAAGCAAAGGAAATTCTTATGCACTACAAATGGCCGGGCAACGTGCGCGAGCTTCGGAATGTTGCACAGCGCCTCGTCCTGAACGGGAGTGACCATATCGGTGTCAAAGAACTGAGCAGCCCCATGATCTTGCGTAATCAGGTTCTCTCCAAAAACACAACGATTGATGAATTCTACGGAGGGCAAGTGCTCACGCTGCGTGAAATGGAAAAAGCATTTCGTCTCCGATATTTCAAATACGTGCGGAGCATCTCGAGCTCCGACGCAAACGCCGCCGAGAAGCTGGGAATTGCCCCGTCAAACTTCTATCGGATGTGTAAGGAGTTGGGATTGAAGTAAAGAACGCGCTTGTCGGCGAATGGGTGATGGGTCTCTGGCGGCTCGCGGGGATTGTCCCGCTTCGGCCTATCAGGTCTCACCTGCTCACGCGCAAACCTTCCGCACTCTAAAGCCAACAGAGACATGAAATACGGACATTTTGATGATGAGGGCAGAGAGTACGTGATCACCGAGCCACGCACTCCCTGGCCATGGATCAATTATCTTGGAAACGAAGATTTCTTTGGCTTGATATCGAACACGGCCGGTGGCTATGCATTTTACAGGGACGCGAAGTTCCGGCGCTTGACACGCTATCGCTATAACAATGTTCCCATGGATGAGGGGGGAAGGTGCTTCTATATCAAGGACGGAGATTTGATCTGGTCGCCGGGTTGGAAACCGGTAAGAACAGAGCTCGATCGATATGAGTGCCGGCACGGGTTGGGATACACCAGGATCACAGGAGCAAAAAACGGTGTTGAGGCGGAGGCGTTGTTCTTTATCCCACTTGGAACGTGGGCTGAGATCCACAGGCTCCGCATTACGAACAACTCCGAGGAATTCAAAGAGCTGCAGCTCTTCTCATTCGTGGAATGGTGTCTCTGGAATGCAGAAGACGACATGACGAATTTCCAGCGCAATTTTTCCACGGGTGAAGTTGAGATCGATAGTTCGACGCTTTATCACAAGACTGAATACAAGGAACGGCGGAATCACTACGCATTCTATCATGTCAATGCCCCAATCCGGGGGTTCGACACGGACCGGGAGTCGTTCATCGGCTTGTACAACGGCTTAGCTGATCCACAGGCGGTTCGGAAGGGGACGCCAGGCAACTCCGTTGCGCATGGCTGGTCCCCTATCGCTTCGCACTTTCTTGGGATCCAGTTGAATCCTGGCGAGTCTCGGGAATTTGTTTTTGTCCTGGGGTATGTGGAGAACAGCGACGAGGAGAAGTGGGAATCGAAGAATGTCATCCAGAAGAAAAAGGCGAAAGCTTGCGTTGCCCAGTTCGATACAGGCATGAAAGTCGAAGCGGCGCTGAGCGAAGTTCGGACGTATTGGGACAAGTTGCTTAAGGGCTTCGTCCTGAAAACGCATGATCAGCGTATCGACCGGATGGTTAACATCTGGAACCAGTACCAGTGCATGGTGACATTCAACATGTCCCGCTCGGCTTCATTCTTTGAATCGGGCATTGGACGTGGCATGGGTTTTCGCGATTCTAATCAGGATCTTCTCGGTTGTGTCCACCAGATACCGGTCCGGGCCCGAGAAAGAATTTACGATATCGCTGCGACCCAGTTCGAGGACGGCGGTGCCTATCACCAGTATCAACCGCTGACGAAGCGCGGTAACAATGCCATCGGCGGCAATTTTAATGATGACCCCCTCTGGCTGATTCTCTCGACGACGGCTTATATCAAGGAAACGGGCGACTTCTCACTTCTCGATGCACAGGTACCGTTCGACAACGATACCTCGCGCGCCAAGTCGCATTTCGATCACCTGAAAGCCTCCTTCTATCACGTCGCGAACAATCTCGGACCCCACAAGCTACCTTTGATCGGCAGGGCCGATTGGAATGATTGTCTGAATCTCAACTGTTTCTCGAACAATCCGGATGAATCGTTCCAAACGACGGAAAACAAGAGGGGGGGAGTAGCGGAATCGGTGATGATCGCCGGACTCTTCGTCGTATGCGGTCAGGAGTTCGCTCAATTGTGCCGTCGCATTGGCAACGATGCAGATGCAGAAACAGCCCAGAAGCATATCGATGAGATGGTCGAAGCGGTCAAGAAGCATGGCTGGGATGGAGAGTGGTATCTGCGTGCATATGATTTCTTTGGGCGCAAGGTGGGAAGCAAGGAGAACGAGGAAGGAAGGATTTTTATCGAATCACAAGGCTGGTGCACGATAGCTGGCATCGGGCTCAGCGAAGGCATGGTTGAGAATTCACTGGACGCTGTGAAGAAATACCTGGACACCCCTCACGGCATCGTCCTCAATAACCCAGCGTTTACAAAGTACTATATCGAGTATGGCGAGATCTCTACCTACCCGCCAGGGTACAAGGAAAACGCCGGAGTGTTCTGTCACAACAATCCCTGGATCATGATTGGTGAGACAATCCTTGGCCGTGGGGATCGGGCTTTTGATTACTGGAAAAAGATTGCCCCGTCGTTTCGCGAGGACATCAGCGATCTGCACAAAGTTGAGCCGTATGTCTATGCTCAGATGATAGCCGGCAAGGATGCCTCAAAGCCAGGCGAAGCAAAAAACTCATGGCTTACCGGGACTGCAGCATGGAATTACTATGCAGTGACTCAATTCATACTCGGTGTGAAGCCGGCGTATGATGGTCTCGAAGTGAATCCGTGTATTCCACCGGACTGGAAGGGGTTTTCGGTACGTCGCAAGTTCCGTGGTACTGATTACGAGATCACCGTCAAAAACCCGAAAGGCGTCATGAAAGGAGTTACCTCGATATCTGTAGATGGAAAAACACTCCGGGGCGCAATGATACCATTGATGCCTGCAGGAAGCTTATGCAAGGTCGAGGTAACAATGGGGTAGCATCCCCCAACTCCACAACTCCACTATTCCAGTACTCCGCGACTCCATATGAACCAATCCAGAACATCGACGCTCTCCATTCTCCTGATTCTTGGCGTTACGCTAGCCCACGCCGGAATCTTCGTCAACCAGGTTGGTTACCGTCCCTCGTATCCGAAGTTCGTTTTTATCAATCAGCCGGCGGACAGCTTCTGGGTGATCGACAAGTCAACTAACGTTGCACAGTTCTCCGGGAAGTTCAGCTTGTGGAAGACGCAGGATCCCGCGTCGGGCATGACTCTCTCTAGGGGTGATTTCTCAGCCCTCACGCGTGCCGGTCTTTACACCGTGAAGACATCCAACGGAGAAGAGTCACCATCGTTTGTTATTCAGGATACCGCTTATGTCCGGGTCTTGAACATGAGTTTGAAGGGATTCTACTTTCAGCGATGCGGCACATACCTGCCGCCCCCGTTTGCAGGGGTCTACAATCGTCCCGTCTGTCACCTTGCGGATGGTACTTTTCACTCGACGGCAGAATCGACCGGTGTCATTCCTGCAGCGGGAGGTTGGCACGATGCGGGTGACTACGGGAAGTACGTTGTCAATGCAGGCGTAAGCGTTGGAACGCTCTTAATGGCGTACGAGATGTTCCCCGACAGGTTCGGTGCTGACAACATCGGGATTCCCGAGAGCGGCAATGGAGTCCCTGATATCCTGGACGAAACTCGCTACGAGCTCGAGTGGCTTCTCAAAATGCAGGCCTCAAATGGGGGAGTTTTCACGAAGCTCACCAGGAAGCAGTTTGAGGGATTCGTGATGCCTGATCAGGATACGGAGACCCGTTATATCTATCAGATTTCATCGGCTGCAACGGGGGATTTCGTGGCGATGATGGCCCGTGCAGCACGCGTGTACCAACCGTATGACGCACAGTTTGCGCAGCGCTGTCTCGCTGCTGCGGTAAAAGGATGGCAATTTCTTGAAGGCAAGACTTCCATTGTCCCGGCCGGCGGATTCAAGAATCCTTCAGATACCTTCACAGGCGAGTATGGCGATGGCGATGATCGCGATGAACGACTCTGGGCAGCCGCAGAGATGGCAGCAACGACAAAGGAGTCCAAATACCTCACCTACTATGACATTCACTATTTTGAGAAGGGCTATCTGGATGGCGCGATGTCTTGGCCTAACCTCACAAGCATGGCGCACCTGACGTACCTCAAGGTTTCGTTCCCGGGGAAAGATTCCACTATCGTTAATCTTCTGAGGTCCTCCCTCCAATCATTCTGTGATAAGTACGTCACAAGGAGGAATAACAGCGGCTTTCAGGTCTCGCTTGTTCCGGGAGAATTCTCCTGGGGGAGCAACTCCGGAGTCCTCAACAATGCCATTCTGCTTATTGTTGGATACGAGCTGTTTGGCACCACAGCGTACAGGGATGCAGCTCTGGACCAACTCCACTATGTTCTGGGTGTGAATCCTCGTGCAACGAGTTACATCACCGGACTGGGAACGAGTCGCCCAATGCATCCACATCATCGGCCTTCCGCATCAGACGGCATTGTCGAGCCTGTCCCAGGATTGCTTGTGGGAGGGCCTGATCAGTACAGGGATGACGCGATTCTCGCAGGACTCTATACCGCATCTACCCCACCTGCCCTGTGCTATGCAGATATCCAGGACAGCTACGCTTCAAATGAAATCTGCATCAACTGGAACGCACCGCTGGTCTTTGTCTCAGGGTATTTCGCTTACGCTTCGACTTCGACCGGAATTCTTGAGCAGGAACCTCTGCATCCTTCAACAATTCAGCTCGGGCAAAACTATCCCAATCCTTTTAATCCCACAACAGCCATCAGCTACCGGATCGCCTCCCACAGCTTTGTCACGCTGAAGGTGTACGATCCTCTCGGGAGAGAGGTCACGACACTCGTCAATGCAGAGATGGAGCCCGGCGCGTATGAGAAGACCTTTGACGCTACAGCGCTTCCGAGTGGTGCCTATTTTTATCAACTGAGAGCCCGCCCACTTTCCGGCTGGGTAGGATCAGAAATGATGGAAACGAAAAAGTTGATTCTTTTGCGCTAATCCTGCCATCATTGCTCTGGCACAACATCCCGCCATCCAAAGAATCGGGTTTGAAGAGAAATTCCCCCCGCGACAATTTATGTGCATGGAGGGCAACGTACTGCGTCTAGGCGCTCTGCGCATACGTCGCGCATAGTCTGCTATTCAAACTGTCCTGTTGGCCGTCCAGCCTACCTTGCTTGTCCTTCGTTTTCTGGGTATATTGCCAAAAAATCGAGCATAACGCAGAGGCACAATTTTGGTAACCTTTACAAACTCCCGTCTTCAGACCCTTTTTGAAAACCTCTCGGGAAAGCAGGTGGCGGTGATCGGGGACTTGATGCTTGACCGGTATTTTTGGGGTTCCGTAACCAGAATTTCCCCTGAAGCCCCGGTTCCGGTGGTTGAGGTAGATTCCGAGTCCACCAGGCTTGGTGGGGCTGCGAATGTGGCGAACAATATTGCTTCCCTCGGGGGCACGCCGTTTATGGTGGGCGTTGTGGGCGACGATGACTCGGGGAAAGCGCTGACCACAATCGTGAAGGAAAGTGGATTTCCGAGTGAGGGCATCCTGGTCGATCCGGCCCGGCCTACGACTGTCAAGACGAGAGTCATCGCCCATCATCAACACGTTGTGCGGGTGGACAGGGAGGTGAAACACGACATTGCCGAAGGAGTGCAATCCCGGCTCCTTGATATCCTTCGACGCAATGCGGGAAAGCTTGACGCAATCATTATCGAAGACTACAACAAAGGTGTTGTTGTCAAGAGCCTCATCAGGGAGCTGGTTGAATTTGCGAAGAAGAACGGAATCATCATCACGGTCGATCCGAAGTTCAACAACTTCTTTGAATACAAACAGGTGACGGTGTTCAAGCCAAACCGAAAAGAAACAGAAGAAGCACTTGGAGTTCGCTTGAACGATCAGACCGGTGTCGAACAAGCCGGGCGGACACTCCTTCAACGGCTTGAAGCGGAGAACGTGCTCCTCACGCTTGGTGAGCGGGGAATGACGCTGGTTGAAGGGGGCGGGCAGATGACGCACGTCCCGACCGCAGCCCGGAAGGTCGCGGATGTCTCGGGAGCAGGTGATACGGTGATCTCGACATTGACAATGATGCTCGCCGCGGGCGGATCGATCCGTGAAGCGTCAATGCTGGCCAATGTTGCCGGAGGAATTGTATGCGGCGAGGTTGGCATCGTACCCATCGACGCGGGTGAATTGCGTACGACTGTGTCAAACCTCTGATTTCAGATTGGATCACACACATGGGTGAAGTTCTCTCTCGAAACGATCTTGCACAAGTCCGCCGGCGACTGAAGGCGGAAGGAAAACGCGTTGTCTTCACCAATGGATGTTTCGACATCCTTCATCGTGGTCATGTTGACTACCTGACCAAGGCAAAGGCTCAGGGGGATGTCCTGGTCGTCGGAGTGAACACCGACCGTTCCGTGCAGCGCTTGAAAGGTCCTGATCGCCCGATCGTCGAAGAAGCAGACAGAGCTGTCGTTCTCGCGGCCCTGGCTGTCGTAGATTATGTCTGTTTGTTTGACGAGGACACTCCATATGAGCTGATCCGCACTCTTGTCCCCGATGTCCTTGTCAAGGGGGCAGATTGGTCGGTGAATGATATTGTCGGGAAGGATGTTGTGGAGGCGGCTGGCGGATTGGTCCACACCATAGAATTCCTCCCCAATCGTTCCACAAGCAAGATCATTCAGAAGATTGCTCAGACTGTGCACCCGCAGTCGAGATGAGCCGTTCCAATTCCCGGGGTGCGCCACATCAACAAGCATCGACCTGAACGAGCCGGTATTCCGTGCGAAGATTCTTTCGAACAACATATGCTCTTGCCGTTATCGTACTCTTCGTCGTCGTGGCGGTTCTCGGTTTCACGCAAACGAAGGTATTCCGTTCATACCTCCGCACTCAACTGATCGACGCCGTTGCTTCCGGACTCCACGCCGAACTTTCACTTGGCACCGTTGAGGGAAATCTGTTCACAGGATTCCGCGCTGATCACGTGGTACTCAGCCGCGGCGGAGATTCCCTTCTCGTCGTTCAGAAACTTGAAGCGAGGTACGACCCTCTTGGACTTCTCACGAAGAGTCTTTCGGTTTCGCGGATAACGCTCACAAATCCCGTCATCAGTCTGACACGTTCCCGGCAGGGGACGTGGAACGTAGAACGCTTGCTGCAGTCCTCATCCAAGGACACGACGCCCTCATCCTGGACGATGAATCTCAAACAAATCGAGATTCTGCGCGGTGAGGTCCATCTCGTCGATTCGCTTGACCTGACAGCCCGCACTGCGGACAGTTCACTGCAACCCTGGCCGGGACGAATCGACTACGCCAACCTGCAGCTTGATTCTGTCAGTCTCGATGCAGGGCTGAACATCCGCTCTCACCAGATACGGCTGGCACTCCGATCGTTTGCCTGCACTCTCCTTCAACCAGAGTTTCAGATCAAGGAGCTCAGCGGTGACATCCTGCTTGCTCCGAGGACAGTTGCTGTCCACAAGCTCAGCCTCCTGACGGGAAAATCCCACGTCGTCCTTGATGCGCGACTCGATAGCATCGATATCACAAGCGTGAAAGAGCTCGCGCAGCTGCAGTTTGCTCCTTTGTTTGCCCGCCTGAACGTCGGTCGATTGGACTTTGGGGAGCTGAAACAGTTTGTCGGAAGCCCGGTCAAGTTCCTTGAACGTGAGATCGCCGGACAGATCGAGATCGCGGGACGATTTGGATTGATGGATATACGCAACGTGACGCTCCATACCGGCGCTTCCTCGGTGAGGATTTCCGGCACCCTGTCCAACCTTCATCATCCAAAAGACCTTGAGCTGGATCTTGCCTGCATCAAGAACAAAGTCGATGCCGACGACGTCCGGAATCTGATGCCGAGCCTTCGGATACCCGATCTCTCCGCGTTTGGCCTTGTCGAATATGACCTTCGGTTCAAAGGCAAGCCGGTGGCTTTCAATGTCCGGTTGGCAAGCAGTTCACGTATCGGGAGAGTTGACGTCGATGCGAATCTCGATCTCCGGGAATCTCCGTTCTCGTATGACGGCGTCGTCAAAACGTCACATTTGAATCTGGCGCGACTGGTTGGTGACAGCTCCCTCGTAACTAGGTTGAAATCGACAACGACGTTCCAGGGAAGGGGGCTACGACTTGCCGATATGACCGGTGTTGCGCGATCTGATATAGATTCATCTGAGTTCTACGGGCTTCCGTTGAGCCGCTCCGTGATCGTTGTGGACATCGCTGATCGGATTGTCCGGCCCCGCATTTCGCTGCGCATAGGCTCCGCCAGAGTCGACCTCGGTGGAACGTTGCAGCTGAAACCTCAGGATCTGGTGGGATATGATCTCTCAGGGCGCATCAACTCGCTGAATCTGTCCGAGGTCACCCGGAAGTCGGAACATGCGAGCGACATCTCGTTTGATCTTCAGGCGCGAGGAGATTTCAAATCTCCTCAGGCGATGACGGGACACATCAATCTGAATCTCTTCCGTTCCTCGTTCGATACGGTGCAGTTTGCGGGGGGACCTGCGGCAATTCGCATCAACACGCTTGATGGTGATCAGCATGCGCTTTCCATTACTTCGGACATTCTCGACCTCGAAGTGGGGGGGCGGTTCACTCCTTCTACCGTGGTAACAGCGTTCGCGCGTGGAGTGGCTCTCATAGGCGATGCAATTTCCTATCGGATCAATTCGCTCGATGCGTTGCGTGAAGCTGCCGACGATCGACAATCGGTCAAGGCATTTCGCACGGCTGTTCCGTCGAAGCGGGATTCTGTGGAATATACGTTTACACTCGATCTCAAAGACGGGTACCCAGTCGGCGTGGTGCTTGGGAGAGCGATGGAAGGAAGCCTGGGAGCCAGCGGTCGCGTTCGGGAGGGTGTGGAAGGGATTCAGGTCGATGCAAAAGCAAATGTACAGGCATTCCGCTACGCTGATCAGAAGATCAGGCTCGGTGTGGAGTCGGGAACGCTTTCGTTCAACGCTGACGGGCTTTCCACGACCGATCTGCTGCAATCGATGAACGTCACGCTGGGTGTACGTGCAAAGCGATTCGATGTGCAGGGTCTTCAGACATCCAACCTGGCAGCCGACGTAACGATGGTCGGTGATTCGAGTCATGTTGTCGTTGAGGCATTAATCGATTCCGTAGTCACAGTGACGGGGCTTGGGTCAGTTCTATACGCCGATCACTTCTTCGCGTTCAGTTTTGACCGGCTCCAGGTTGATTTCAATTCTCACGTCTTTGAAAACTCGGGCCCTGTTGCGTTCAAAGTGGGGAGAGATGGGCTTCAGATCTCGAACTTGCTCCTGCACCATGAGGCAGAAGAAGTGAGCGCTGTGGGGTTGTTCAACCCCGGCGGAACGTCGAATATCGCAGCGTCGGTCCACAATGTTCTGGTCAATTCTATACCGAAAGTGGTGCGAAGGACCGCCTCGATCGAATCGCTTCCGGCGATGAGCGGTGTCGTGAACGCGAATTCCACCTTCGACGGAAGTCTCGAAGAGCCAAGTTTTTCCATGGACATGAATGCGACAAGCGTTCGTTACGATCAGGAGACATTTGGTACGGTGCAGATCCGCTCTTCGTATTCCGATCGCCTGCTGACCATTTTCGCTCAGCTTCATAGTCGGCCGGACAGCACAGGATCGATTCCCGAACTGCTCGTAAACGGCACAGTCCCGTACGATCTCTCCCTCACCGGAGCGTCCGACAGAAAACTAGAAGGGGAGATGAACCTCGATGTTCAATCCACCAACTTCCGGCTCGAGTTTCTCGATCCGTTTATCCCCGAGCTGAGCAATCTGAGCGGCTACCTGGTCTGTAACATGAAACTGCGGGGAACGGTTGAATCCCCGGCATATGAAGGTTCTGTGGTGCTTCAAAATGCCCGGTTCCTGTTCAATCCTCTCGGCATCCAATACCTCGTCGATGGCAAACTGGTGCCGAACGGTAGAAAAATTGCTTTCGAAGAAGTCGTCGTACGAAACATCGCGGAGGATCAGCCAGACGGAAAAATAAACCTCTCGGGGAGCTTCTCACTCGAAGGGCTCAAGATCAAGGATTTCGATCTTGCGGCTAACGGGCAGCTGCTTGTGATGAAGGAGAGCGCCAGGCGGGCAAACCAGGGACTTTATGGAGATCTCTTTGCCGGAACCGGCCCCCTCGGCATCAGTTGGAAAGGAAGTCCATCGCGTTCGTTTGTCGCCGGCGAGGTATTCCTCAAGTACGCGAACCTCACATTGCCTCCGATGCAGCAAACGCAGGATCTCCCTAACAGCAGAATCGAAGTCCGGCTGATCGATGATTTGAAAACGGATTCCGCCTCGACCTCAGTCAGGGAAGGGCACACAGAACCCGGTGTGAAAGCTGCAACTGTTCCTCTTCGCTCACTCAAACCGCTTACCGCTGTCAAGGAAGCGCCAGCGCCCCCTCAAAAATCGTTTCTTGATAACATTGTTTACAACCTGGCCATCGAAACCCAGGGGGTCACGCAGCTGAAGTTTGTCTTCAGCAATTTCACAAACGAGCAATTGCTGGCGGAGCTGAAGGGCAGGACGGCATTCACCCGGGACGGCGATCAAATGCATTTGACCGGAGAACTCGAGCTCGGGAACAGGTCATACTACAACAACTTCAAAAAGCTGGATGCCACCGGAAAAGTCAGGTTCACGGGTGATCCGCTGAATCCGGAGCTGGATATTGTCGCCACCTATGAAGGTGTGCATCGTGGAGTCGATAGTACCGCTGGGACACGACTCTCCGGCGGATCCGAAAAAGTTATAGTCAAGGTCCTCATTACCGGGACAAGGGAACAGCCAAAGGTCAAAATGGGCCTTTCAGAGTACGATCAGCTCGGCAACCTGATTACACAGCAACGGCCGGATGTCGAAGGGGACGCCATCGCGTTTCTCGTCACAGGATCGTTTCGCGAGGAACTCACGCAACAGGATAAGCTCTCGCTTGCGGGATCGAGCGTGCTTGGCGGTGTTGCTTCTTCCATTCTTTCCGGTCCTCTCACGGATCTTCTGCGTAAGGAGTTCGGTATCGTCCGATCCGTTGACGTGCTGTATTATGGTGGAGGAAGCTTTCAGGAATCGGCGGATCTTCGCCTCACGGGCGAGGTGGGGGACGCCGTATTCAGGCTGGGAGGAAAGGTCTTAAGCGATCTGAACAATACCAATATCAGCATCCAGCTTCCCATGAGTGCAATCGTGGGCTCGGAAAAATGGCGGAATCTGCTGCTTGAAGCGGAGCGCACCGTCCAGGGCGTGGAAACCTTCGATCAGCGGAGAGAATCGAGGGGTGTCAGGCTGCTGTACAGAATCATTTTCTGATTGTCAAACCTATTGACGCACGTAAGCGTCTAATTGTACTACCATCCGGGGATCAGCTCATCGACACTGCAGAGAACAAAATATTAGCCTTTTTGGCGCGGTATCCAAACGAGGCTTTCAAATCAAAAGAATTGTCCCGCCGGCTCAGTTTTCGGTCGCAGCAGGACTATCAGATTTTTAAAGATGCCCTTCGGGTGTTGGTGGATTCCAACAAGGTGAAGCGCATCAAAGGGGGCCGGTTCGCTCATTTTGAAATTCCAAAGAGTATCACCGGGGTGTTCAAGATGACAAAGCAGGGATTCGGTACTGTGGTTGCGGAAGGGAGTGATGACGTTGTTTCGATTTCTCCACGCGACAAGGGCACGGCTGTTCACGGCGATACGGTGGAGGTATCTCTGTTCGCCCAATCGTCGAAGCGACTGGAGAAGGGGCAGCTGCGTGAAGGTGAGGTTGTTAAGATCGTTCAGCGTGGAAGAGCGGACCTCGTCGGTACGCTGGAGCGAAGCAGAAATTTCTTCATTGTTATACCCGATGACCGCAAGATTGCGCGGGATATTTTCGTCGACAGGGAGTTTCTCAACAAAGCGACACCCGGCGATAAGGTCGTCGTCCATATTGAGGAATGGGGAGTCGGTCACCTGAACCCCGAAGGGCGGATTGTGGAGGTGTTGGGGAAGGCAGGCGAGGTTTCAGCCGAGCTGAAATCAGTAATCCGTGAGTTCAAGCTGCCGATGCATTTTCCCCCAGAGGTCATGCGTGAAGCGGAACTTCTGCCATCTTCGATCCCTGCGTCGGAGATTGAGGAACGGTTGGACCTGCGCGATGAACTCTGCTTCACCATTGACCCGGAAGATGCAAAGGATTTCGATGATGCTGTTTCTTTGAGTGAGCTTCCCGGCGGGGACTACCGGTTGGGCGTCCACATTGCTGATGTATCGTCCTATGTCAAAGAGGGTGGAGAAATTGATCGTGAGGCGCTCAAGCGTGGAACGAGCGTCTACTTTCCGAACATGGTTGTACCCATGATTCCGGAGCGCTTGTCCAACATCCTGTGCAGCCTGCGGCCCAATGAAGACCGCTTGACCTATTCCGTTCTCATGACCGTCACGCCGAAAGGCACGGTGAAGGACTATGACATCGAGGAGACCGTCATTCGCAGCAAGCGGAGATTTTCCTATGAGGAAGTAGAGGAACTTCTCGATGAACCAGCCGAGGGGACATCAAAGGGCGCGACGGATAGCAAAACGCTTTCGACGCTACACACAATGCAGAAATTGAGTACGGTGTTGACGAAGAAGCGCCTCAAAGAGGGGAGTATCGACTTCGAGACGGCGGAAGCGAAATTCCGTTTCGATGAGGAGGGGAATCCGACAGAGATTCGCAAGAAGGCGCGGTTGAGGAGCCACAGATTGGTTGAGGAATTCATGCTGCTGGCCAATCAGGTTGTAGCCCAGCACGTCGGACTGGCGAAGAAGGAGGATCATCGCAAGCCATTTCTCTACCGGATTCATGATTCTCCCGATCCGGACAGAATCCGCGAGCTTGCAGCGTTCGTCGAACAATTTGGCTACAAATTGCGCGTGGATGCAGGTGTCCCGTCGAAGGATCTCCAAAAGCTGCTCGACCAGGTCAGGGGCACCGAGGTGGAGAATGTGATCAACGAGGTCGCATTGCGCTCAATGGCCAAGGCTGTCTATTCGGAGCAGAACATTGGGCACTATGGACTCGGATTCGAGTACTATTCTCATTTCACGTCTCCGATTCGCCGGTATCCGGACCTCGTCATTCACAGGCTCCTGAAGGAGTATGCAAAGTCGGCTTCCCTCGAGCGTCGGAACGAGATTGCCCAACGGCTTCCGTACATCGCAAAGCAATCTTCGGTGATGGAACGAGTTGCAATGGAGGCCGAACGGGCCGCCGTGAAGGTGATGCAGGTGGAATATATGAAGCGGCACGTTGGCGATGAATTTCATGGGGTTATCTCCGGCGTGATGCGCTTCGGCATCTTCATAGAAATCACCGACCTCCTTGTCGAAGGCCTCGTCCATGTCAGGGATCTCAATGATGACTACTATGAGTATGATGAGAAGAAGTACGCTCTCATCGGCAGCAGGACGGGAAAGCGATATCGGCTTGGAGACGCCGTGGAGGTGAGGGTGCTCCGCGTCAATCCTGAGGAGCGTGAAATCGACTTCGCAATTGTCGGGTCCGAAGCGGAAAAGGCGCATCCCCGCAAGCGCCGGCACTAAGGGCAGGAACCGATGTGGTGGATGATTTTGTTCAAGAAAAGTAGGGAGAATTGTGTTTCGTGGTGAATTTGTCTACAATCAAATTAATCAGAGAGACCTGTTTATTGCAGTGGGAGCATGTATGAAAAGGATCGCGGTTGTCGGCGCACTGATGCTGATGGCATCGAGCTTGGCATTGAGCCAGAATTCCGTGTACGGCAAGAACAAGGTGCAGTACAAGGATTTCGAATGGGAATACATTCAGACGAATCATTTCGACATCTATTATTCCCAGAATGGATATGAGCTCGCCGAGTTCACCGCGGACGCAGCGGAGGACGCTTACGAGTCCATCCGGAAAATCCTTCGGTATGACATCAACAACCGAATTCCGATCGTCATTTATAACTCGCATAACGAATTCCAGCAGACGAATGTTATCGAAGAATACCTGGAAGAGGGGATCGGCGGAGTCACGGAGCTTTTTAAAAACCGTGTCGTTGTTCCGTTTGAAGGAAACTACAGCCAGTTCAGGCATGTGATTCACCACGAACTTGTCCATGCCGTGCTCAATGACATGTTTTACGGTGGATCGATTCAGTCCATCGTTGCGAGCCGGTCACCCTTTATGCTCCCGCTCTGGATGAATGAAGGATTTGCGGAATATGCGTCAATGAAGTGGGAGACCAACTCCGACATGTTCATCCGGGATGCAACGATACAGAACTATTTGCCCCCCATCGAGTATCTGAGCGGATATTTCGCGTACCGCGGCGGCCAGTCCGTATGGTACTACATCGCGAACAAGTATGGCGAACAGAAGATCAGCGAAATTATGAACCGCATGAGAAGCACGCGGAGCGTTGAAGGGGGGCTCAAGAGCACGATTGGGTTGACTCTCAAGGAGCTCTCTGAGCGATGGCAGAAGGAACAAAAGGTCATCTACTGGCCCGATATTGCGAAGCGCGAGGAGCCGGCAGATTTTGCCCGTCGCCTCACCGACCATACCAAAGACGGTAACTTCTACAACACGAGTCCCGCCATTTCGCCTCAGGGAGACAGGATCGCGTTCATCTCCGACCGGAACGACTATTTCGATGTGTACCTGATATCGGCCATCGACGGTCAGATACTCGACAAAGTGGTCAGCGGCCAGCGGACGAACGATTTCGAGGAGCTCCACTTGTTGACCCCGGGAATAGCCTGGTCTCCCGACGGAAAAAAGATCGCCTTCGGAGTCAAGGCAGGGGAATCGGACGCAATCTCGATTGTCGATGTGAACTCTGGCAGCAGAGAGAAGATAGACCTCAGGCTCGATGGTATCTTCTCTGTGACATGGTCTGCTGACGGCAAGATGCTTGCCTTCGAAGGACTCAAGGGCCCTCATTCTGATATCTATGTGTATGAGCCCGACTCGAAGAAACTGACAAACATCACAGATGACGTATTTACCGATCTGGATCCGACATTTTCTCCCGATGGGAAGACGGTGTATTTCGCATCCGACCGGCGGGATTTCATTTCACCGGGAAAGCTGGTGCCCGGACTCAAAATGTCGCAGATTGACTTCAGCCAGCTTGATATCTATGCTGTCGATATCCAGACTCACGTCATGCGACGAATCACGGACCTGCCGAATTCCAATGAGACGTCGCCGGTCATTTCTCCCGACGGAAAGAAGATGCTCTATATCTCGGACCGGAACGGTATCAACAACATCTATGAGAGAAATCTTGAGACGGGAACAGATCGACCGATTACAAACTCGCTCTCAGGTATCTATCAGTTGACGCTGTCACGCGACGGTTCAAAGCTTGTCTTTGCGTCGCTGCACCAGGCCGGTTTCGATGTGTTCCTGATGCGCTCTCCATTCGAACGGAAACTCAGCGTCGCGCAGCTTGAACCTACGGAATTCATCAAACGGAAGTTTGAGCTTCCCCGCGCAGAGAAACCGCACGAGGTGTTCACTGCTTCCACGTCAAAAGACACCGTTGCGATACGCGACAACATCGTCATCGTCAAGGACACATCGGCCGAACAACCGACGAAATACCAGGCACCCTCGAAGGCAGATTTGAAGAACTATGTATTCTCTCCCGAGAACATGCATGATACGATCGTGACGGCGAAGGCGACTCCCCGGTTTGACATCGCCAACAACAGGGATGCGGAGGGTAACTACGTCCCACGGAAATATAAGCTCAATTTCACACCGGACCTTGTCTACGGAACTGCAGGGTACAGCACGTTCTACGGAATCGAGGGCGAAACCATATTCGCTTTCAGCGATATGCTGGGTGATCATCAGATCGTCCTCGAGACAAACCTGATGCTCGATCTCAAAAACAGCGATTACGGTTTGACGTATCTCTACCTGCCGAATCGCATCGATTATGGATTCCAGGGGTTCCATACAGCCCGGTTTCTCTATCTGGATGACCAGTATGGGAACGTGTTTCTGTACCGATTCCGCTCGTGGGCGATTGGCGGGATCGCATCCTATCCAATCGATCGCTTCAACAGACTCGATCTGTCAGTCAACTGGCTGAACCTCTCTCGGGACAACCTTGACGACCCAACAGAACCTTCGCAGACCCGCTCGTTCATTTTGCCCTCGTTGACGTATGTCAATGATAACTCGCTCTGGCAGGGGGGATGGTTCGCTCCTAATAATGGGTCTCGATTCCACGCCACAGTATATGGAAGCGCGAAGATCAGTGATCAGGCGCTGGATCTCCAGACCTTCACATTTGACTACCGGAGCTACAACAAGCTGGCCCGCGAGCTCATATTTGTCTATAGAGTGGCAGGCGGGGCGAGTTACGGCAGGGATCGACAGCAGTTCTTTATCGGCGGGACGGAAGGGTGGATCAACCGTCGGTTCGATCAGGGGGGGCAGATTCCGATCGTGAATGTCGAGGACTACGCATTCCTGACGCCGGTTCTTCCCGTGCGAGGATACGATTACAATGCGCTGAACGGGACCCGTTTCGGCGTGGCTAATATTGAGTTTCGGTTCCCGCTCGTCCGCTACTTGATCCTTGGAGCACTTCCGATCGGCTTCCAGAACATGCTCGGTGCGGCCTTCATCGACGTCGGATCGGCGTGGAGCAATACAAAAACCTGGCAGGCATTTCAATCGACCCCAGATGGTGTTCAAAGGAAGGATCTTCTTGTCGGAACCGGATTTGGCGCCAGATTCTTCTTCTTCGGATTCCCGCTCCGGATCGATGTCGCGTGGGCCTACAATGGGTCGGGGTTCTCAACACCGAATTTGTATTTCTCCCTCGGTCCGGAATTCTAGGATCACCTAACCTTCCGAAAACAAAAAGTCCCGCAGATTCTGCGGGACTTTTTTTGTACGAACGGACAATTCACCAATCGCCCGTTTCCTTCCTCAGCTCATCGTTTATTCAATAACCCCTCTCAGTTTGATCGGCTGAGTCCCCGGCACGATGTTTCTCTTCAGGAAGAGCCGTTGGCCATCTGCATGTGAGACAAAGAATCCGAATCCGTTTGCAAGGCTTCCCAGGGGTGCGTACCAATACGCATAGATCGCACGCTTCAAAGGGTAGTACGACCGGTAGACATTTGCCGGATGGGGGGAAAAGAATTTCCCAAACGCCTCGGTTGGAACACGAAACGTAGTGTCGGTTGTTTGCCGGTTCTCAGCAATATCGAGAACCTTCGTCGCTGCATGGGCTGAGTCTACCCATGTGACTCCAACGAGGCCAACGGCGAGAGGCTGTGTGCCGATTGATTGGAGTGTCCCGAGGCTTGAGTTTGTGAAGCGAGCATCCTTGCGCAGGTTCTGGCTTTGAAGCAAGCGGGCTGCGATAAACGCGGTGACATCAGAGGAATTCTGGAGAACGAGCTCGATTTTTCCTTTCATCGCATTTGCCTTTGAGAGCTGCTCCCATCGATTGATCTCTCCTGAAAGTATCTTGGTCAGCTCCGTGGTTGTCAGTTTGGCGACGGGATTTTTGTCGTTTGCTACAACGGCAATTGCATCATAGGCAATGAGCACTTCGCTCAATTCGTATCCGTCGGTTTGAGGCAGGCGCTGCCGTTCAGCAGCGGTCATCGGCCTGGCCATGAACACGAATCGGATCGAGTCCTGGCCAAGGCGTTGAATTGCCTGATCCGAAGAAACGACTTCGTAGCCAATGTTTGCGCCGTCGCTGGAGTGAAGGCCTAAAAACTCTCTTACCTCATCGATTGCCGCCGGCAGGGTCGATTCGGCGATCAGCACATGAAGATTGCCGCGCGTGCTCGTTTCACTTTTTTCCTTGGAGCACCCGATGAGAAGTACAAGGCAGCCAAGAAAAGCAAGGGTGATTGATTTCATGGTGTGTTCCTCCATGTTAGGCAGACCTTGTGTCCTTTCGCTCCGGTTCCGAGACTCCCTGGAGCAGAACCAATCCGGCCAGGAAAAAGAGGCTAATGAAGAGAACAGCGATCCGCTGGTTTGTGAGGTCCGCAATGATGCCATACACAGTGGGTCCCACCGCGGCGGATGCTTTGCCGCAGAGCCCGTCATAAAATCCAAAGAACTCAGCCTCGCGCTCTTTTGGAGTCAAGAGCGCCATCAGGCTTCTGCTTGCCGACTGGGAAGAACCGATGGCCGTTCCGGCACCCAGTGCCACGATATAGAATGTCGATACCGTTGTAACAAAATACGCTCCCACGGTAATCGCAAACCAAATGACCAGCGTAATGGTAATGGTCTTCTTTGGACCGATCTTATCCGTGACGAAACCGAAGAGGAACGACCCAACCACCGCGCTTGTCTGAACGATTGCAAAGAACACTATCGTCTCCCGATCACTCATGTGGAGCATTTTTTTCGCGAAGATTGCCGCAAACGCGATGATTGTAAGAATCGCATCGTTATAAATGAAGAAGGCAATGAGAAAACGCGCCAGCGAAGGGTGTCTTCGTTCGACGAAGAGAGCTCGCAGCGTGCGCGATGCTTGCTCAAAGCCGCTCCGAATGATCGCGGTTTGCTGCTTCGTCTCGGTCATCGGTTCGGGCACCCAGAGGAACATGGGGAGTGAAAAGACAAGGAAGAACGCCGCGGCTGTTACGAATGACAAGCGAACATAGAAAATGTAGCTGGGATCAAGGGAATCGGGGAGTATGAGGTTGACCACGAAGAGGACCGCAAGAGCACCAAGGTAGCCCATTGCGAATCCATACCCCGAAACCCGGCCGTACGAGCGGCGCGAGGTAATGCTAGGGAGAAATGCGTCGTAGAAGACGATTCCCCCCTCGAAACCAATGTTCGCGATCACGAAAAGCACCATGCCGAAGAGAACCATGCCGGTATGGACATAGAACATCAATGCAGTGCAGACAATGCTGGTTATGGTGAAGAGAAGAAGAAAAGTCTTCTTGTTGCGCGAGTAGTCGGCAGCTGCTCCGAGAGGAGGACTAATCGCTGCTGCAAGGATCATGGAGATGCTGACAGTCAGACCCCATAGCCACTGCTGACCCCCCGCGACCATGTTTGTGAAGTAAGTCGAGAAAATGACGGTAACAATGATGACTGAATACGCCGTGTTGGCGAAGTCGAAGAGGGTCCACGCAAAAATCTTACCGCGGGAGTAGAAAGGCGATTGCAGTCCGGAGACCGAAGCAGGAGGTGTGGACATCGTGAGCGTCTACTGTGCAGGATTTTTCTTTGTCGATGATTCGACGAGGCCGCGTCCGGATTTCTTTATCCGGCCTGACTTCTTCAGATCGTCCAGTATCGAATCAAGAACCCCGTTGACGAACTTGTCGCTCTTTTCGGTACTGTAGCGCCGGGCGATTTCAATAGCTTCGTTGATGGAAACTTTGGGCGGAATGTCGTCAAAATACAGGAGTTCGCAGATGCTGATACGGAGTATGATCTTGTCGATGACGGCAAGCCGGCCGAATTCCCAGTTTGCCACCCGGCTCTTAATGAGCATGTCGATCTCGTCTTTGGTCTCGATCACCTTGAGAAAAAGGGTCTTTGCGAGGTCGAAGATTTCCGGTTCCTTCTTCAGTCCCCCCACGATGGTATCGAGGATCAGCTCGACCGGCTCATGGGAAAGCTCGAATGCATACAATCCTTGCAGCACTTTTTCTCGTATCTGTCGGCGACGGGTGGACATAGGTGGCTCGATCCGGAAAACAGAATTCCTCTGCTATGCGTATTCTCGCAGTACCTTCAACCTTTGCCTTGCCTGGATGCTCTTCGCGAAGTCACGGGAAGCAGTGAAATCCGGAGCGTCGAGGAAGAGGGAAGCTGATCGACGAGTACAGGGGTCTTATAGACCCGTTCAATGGTTGATTCGGTGAGGACCTCACGGGGCAGACCGATAGCGAACATGGTCGATCCCTCGGTTCCGGGCTCACCAAGAAGCAGGGCGCGTTTGCTGAACGCCGCAGCCAGATTTAGATCGTGTGAAACAGAGACGATGGTGAGATGGTGCTCTTCGTTTTGTTCCTGCAGAATCTGAAAGATCTCGACCTGGTGATTGATGTCGAGATGAGCGTTGGGTTCATCGAGAAGAAGAATCTCCGGCTTCTGGCTCAGAGCACGAGCAATCAACACCCGTTGCCGTTCGCCACCGGATATGGCGGTGATGAGCTTGTCGGCAAGATGATCAATATCGGTAAGCCGCATCATCTCCCACGCAATGTCCAGATCCTGCTGATTCTCGAATCCCGACCGGCCGACGTGCGGTGACCGGCCCATCAATACGACCTCGAGGACTGTATATGGGAAAACCCAAAGCGTGTCCTGCGGGACGTAAGCTATTATTCTGGCAAGATCACGACGACTGTACGTGGAAAGAGCACGACCATCCAGCGTGATCGATCCAGCCCGAGGAAGAAGGATCCGATCGAGAAGGCGAAGGAGCGTTGATTTTCCAGAGCCGTTTGGACCTAGCAGGCTGAGGAAATCTCCGGCCGGGACGTTGAAGGAGATATCGCGGAGAACCGGAACACCGGGATAATGAAATTGGAGGTTCTCGACTGAAAGATTCATAGAAGGAACAGTCTGCCTGGGATGGTACAACAGATCGCGTTTGTTCGTGCTGATGAAAATAGACAAAAAATGAGTAGCAGGCAAGGAGTTCACGCAGAATCAATTCAGTATGCTTGACAAGTTCTCCCAGAGCGTGTATATTGAAGTAGTTCTTTTTCAACAGCGACAAGATACGTTCCGTTAGGGGTGCATCCCGTCTCGACTCATCGGGGCAGGACGCTGAGAGCAGACCCTCCGAACCTGAACTGGGTAATACCAGCGAAGGAAAACGGGAAACAGGTTTATTCTTCTGCGGCCGTTTTCCATGGTAGCTCTCGAATGGAAAATGGCCTTTTTTTTGTGCGGAGGATGGTATGCGATACCGGATGATTCTCGCTGCACTCGCCGTGACAGTTGTGTGTGCGTTTGGGCAGGAGACTGGAATAATTCAAGGTACTGTGCGTGATTCGGAAACACGGAGACCGCTCGAGGCAGCTAACATTCTGCTTCAGGGGACAAGCTCAGGCGTGAATGCGGGCAAGGACGGTTCCTTTCGACTGGCTCACATCCCCGCCGGGTCCTATCTGCTACGAGTGAGCTTCATCGGGTATACACCACAGACGCTGCAGGTCACGGTTCGTTCAGGTGAGACCACAACCCTTGATGCACTGCTCGAGCAAACGGTGCTCCCCGGGCAAACCATCGTGGTTTCGGCAACACGCGCACGGGAGCGTTCCAACCCGGTGGCCTTTTCAACGTTAACCTCCCGTGACCTCGCGGAACGGTATTCAACGCAGGATATTCCTTTACTTCTCTCCGAGCTACCCTCAACGACCTTCTATTCAGAAAGCGGCAATGGGATTGGTTACAACTACCTCACCATTAGGGGTTTCGATCAGCGCCGCATCTCTGTGATGGTCAATGGCATTCCGCAGAATGATCCTGAGGATCACGACGTCTATTGGCTCGATTTTCCCGACCTCGCTGCAAACCTTCAGGATATTCAGGTACAGCGGGGCGCTGGAAGTGCGTTCTACGGTCCCCCTGCCATCGGTGGATCGGTCAACCTCATTACGTCGAGTTACTCGAAGACTCCCGGCATCGATGTCTATTCTGGATATGGATCATACAATACGCGGAAGTATTCCGTTGCAGTCAATTCAGGACTCGTTGGCGGGAAATATCAATTGTATGGACGCCTGTCGCGGATATTGAGCGATGGATACCGGATGAATTCCTGGACCGATTTTTCCAGCTATTTCCTGGGTGCTACCCGGTATGACGAGTCAATGACGACACAGCTGAATTTCTACGGCGGACCAGTGGCCGATCACCTCGCATATTATGGCATCGCCCGTGAAGATGCCTACTCATCGGACTCACAGAGGAGGCGGCAGAATCCCATCCAGCGCCCTGAAGAGATCGAAAACTTCAGTCAGCCCCATTATGAGCTTTTGCACGAATGGCGCATTTCGGACAACGTTACGCTGAACAATGCCCTCTTCCTTGTGACCGGCGATGGATTCTTTGACTACGACGGTTCATGGGCTCCCTATTCCTATTTCCGTCTCACTCCTCAAAACGGATTTGCGGTCTCCGGCGATCCGGACACCCTCTACATTCCCAATGCTCTGATACGCGCCTGGGTGGGGAACAAGCAGTATGGTTGGTTGCCGCGAGCGAGCATCCGGCATTCTGGCGGAGAGCTAACGGTCGGTGCTGAATTCCGGATTCACCGGTCGGTGCATTGGGGCGCGCTCCGCTGGGGAGAGAACCTGCCGGCAGGTGTTACTCCGGAATATCACTACTACGAGTATCGAGGAGCAAAGGACATCGTTTCTCTCTACGCCCATGAACTCTATGCCCTTCGTCCCGATCTGACTCTCCAGCTCGACCTGCAGTACGCGTATAGCCGGTACCGGCTTCACGATGAGAAATATCTGAATACAGACTTTTCCGTCCCCTACAATTTCTTGAACCCGCGGGCCGGACTCAACTACAATGTCGACGAGAAGATCAACCTCTATACGCAAATCTCCCGAACGTCCCGGGAGCCAAGGCTCACGAACCTGTATAATGCCGCAGAGGCAAGCACACCCGACTCGTGGGGACCGGTCACTCCGCAATTCAAGACACTCGCGAACGGTGCCTACGATTTTTCCAATCCACTCGTGAAACCTGAAGCTCTCGTCGATGTGGAGCTCGGAGGCGGGTATAGTTCAGAGAGATTTCACGTCACGGCGAGTCTATTCTATATGAGTTTTAACGACGAGATCATTAATCAAGGACAGCTCGATCGCTTTGGTATCCCCGTCACCGGGAATGCCGACAAGACTCTTCATCAGGGACTTGAGTTGACTGCCGTGGGCCGGTTTTTCGATGGAATCGAGATTCAGGCAAACGCCACCTGGAGCAAGAACAGGTTGGTACGATACTCAGTGTTCGACGGTTCGACGAGGGTTTCCCTCGACGGGAATAATCTCGCGGGATTTCCCGACTTCCTTGCCAATGCCCGCGCAACGTACCGCAGCGGAGGATTCACAGCATCGCTTTCACTCCAGCACGTAGGTGAGTTCTATTCTGACAATTTCCAAAACTCCGGGAATGGAAAGACTGATCCAGCGCGAACAATCAGTGCTTACACGGTAGCACAAGCATCCCTGGCGTACAGGTTACCGCTTGCCCCGCTGGTTCAATCTGTGGAGATGAGTGTCCATGCAAATAATCTTTTCAACAGAATCTATGCGGCTAATGGGGAAAGTGATGAATTCTATCCCGCAGCTGAACGCAACTTCTTTGCCTCTCTGAAGTTTGATTTGTAATTTGAATGCAATGAAAAGCACCGCTGCTTACCTCCTGATACCACCATGGCAAAACGAGCCCTCGTAATCGCAAACGGCGAACCGCCGAAGAAACAACGCTTGCAGTCCCTCGCCAGGGAGGCGAACATCATCATCTGTGCAGACGGAGGGGCCAACATTGCTTTGAAATTCGGGATCGTTCCGGATGCGATCGTTGGGGACCTTGATTCAATCCATGCCGAGGCCCACGTGAGGTTTCACAGAGTGCCCACACACGAGGACCGGGACGATGAGACCACCGACCTGGAAAAGGCAATTCTCTGGGCCATCAAAGCGAAATATGACCACATTACGGTTGTCGGTGCGACCGGCAAGAGGATAGACCATTCGGTTGGAAACCTTGGTGTGCTGGCGAAGTACTACCCTGACGCTATCATCCGATTTATCGACGACCTGGGAGAAATCTCTTACATCGGCCGCGAGCTGAGGTTTGAAGCAAAAAAGGGGGCTATCGTTTCCCTCATCCCCTTGAGTCGCTGTGAGGGGATCGTCACGGAAGGACTCAGATATGCGCTGGAAGGTGAAGCGCTTGAACTTGGAGTTCGCGAAGGGACCAGCAACGTTGTCGTCAACTCTCCGGTAAGCATCAAAGTCAAAAAAGGCCATCTGCTTCTCTTTAAACTCTTTGCCTGACCACGATACCCTCAGATGGTCCACTTCGGTTTCATCGATTCTCTTCTCATAGTTCTCTATTTCCTTTCAGTAGTCTACGTCGGATTCCGGGCTGTCCGTCGCGGGAGAAACGATACTGAGGATTTCTTTCTCGCTGGTCGGACACTCACGTTGCCGATGTTCGTCGCGACGTTGGTGTCTACGTGGTACGGTGGAATCCTTGGGGTGGGAGAATTCTCGTACCGATACGGGATTTCGAATTGGGTGGTGTTCGGCGTTCCGTATTACGTCTTTGCGCTCTTGTTTGCCTTGCTGCTCGCAAAACGTATCCGTGCGACGAACCACCTGACAATCCCAGACAAGCTCGAGGCTTCCTATGATAGGAAGACCGCTCTCCTTGGCGGCCTCCTCACCTTTGTTCTGATTACCCCAGCGGCATATGTGTTGATGGTTGGAATTCTGATCCAGCTCGTTTTCGGTTTGGACCTGGTCACAAGCGTCACAGCTACAACCGTTCTGACGATATGCTATCTCTACTGGGGTGGATTCAGATCCGATGTTTGGGCAAATGCACTCGAGTTCGTGTTGATGTTCCTTGGATTCGCGATGATACTCCCGTTCGCTTATTTCAAGCTGGGAGGGTGGGTGTACATTGCGACGCATGTTCCTCCGCTTCACCTCGCGTGGAATGGGGGAAACAGCTGGCAGTTTATCGCGGTCTGGTTTTTCATTGCTCTCTGGACGCTTGTCGACCCTGCGTTTCACCAGCGCTGCTATGCGGCCAAAGACGGAAAGACGGCACAAAGGGGAATCCTCATCTCCATTCCGTTCTGGTTCTTCTTCGATTTCATGACAAGCATGGCTGGACTCTACGCCCGCGCCGCTCTTCCCGATCTGCCCAATCCTGCATTCTCCTATCCGTTGCTTGCTGAGCTCACCTTGCCCCCGATTGCAAAAGGGCTCTTCTATATTGGGATGCTCGCGACTATCATGTCGACACTGAGCAGTCTTATGTTCATCTCCGCTTCGACGATCGGTCGGGATATCGTAGGTCGATGGAGAACAGATCAAAGTGTCGAGAGCCGCGCAGCGACCATACACAAATGGACTCAAATCGGATTGGTTCTATCTGCGATCTTTTCGATCATTCTTGCCCTGGAGGTCCCCTCCGTGGTCAAGATATGGTATGCGATAGGAACTGCGATTGTCCCGGGTCTTCTCGTCCCGCTCATGGCAAGCTACTTTGAGCCGCTGCACATTCCGCCGCGATATGGGTTTTGGGCGATGCTCCTGGGCTGGAGCTTTTCGACGATCTGGCTCATCTACGGCCAATTGAATTTCGTTGATGGGAGTCCGGCGTACTGGTTCGGCATCGAGCCGATGTATCCCGGGCTGATAATCTCGTTGTTAATTTGGGGATTGGGGAGGGTGGAAAGAGAAGGGAAAGGGTCGCACAAGAACTAACCCTGTTGCCCGACAGTTGAACTGTCCCGCTTTCCGGGATCCCGTACAACGGGATCGGACATGAGTCCTCTCCGAAAGATAGTCTGTCGGAGAACATCCTCACTTCTATAGGATAAACCTATTTGCGCAGCAGCTTGATCGATTGCGCCCGTTGTCTGGTGCGATAGAAGTGGAAAGATTGGTTGAAGAAGCAATCGCCGACTATCCTCAATGAGCATTGCCCCGGCCTTCAAGCCGGGGATAAGAATACAAAGCAAAAACTCTGAGGGGCTTCAGCCCCTTCCGCAATCCGGGACCTTCGAGAAAAAAGAACAGGCCGCTCCTGACGGAACTGGATCTGTTCTGATAATTCAATCTATAGATCGTCCCTAACGGGACTCACTTAAGGCAACTCAAGAATTTGAGTTAGTGTAAAGAACAATAGTCTCTTGCCTCAAGCTTGACAAAGAAAGCGGTTTCTGCGACAGACCCGCTGAGAAGAGCGGCGGGCAAGTTATCTGTCGGAGAACATCCTCACTTCTATCGGATAGACCTATTTGCGCAGCAACTTGAACGCCTGCGACCACTGATTGGTCCGGAATCCGTATGTAATCCAGACCATTGCCAACGGCTCGATGTATCGAGATGCCTCGATCCCTCCAAGGTCAATTGTTGACCAAGTGAACGCAGTAAGGATTTCGGTGACCTTCTTTTTCGCCGCCTCGTCATTGCCGCAGATGAACATGTCCGGCGGACCGCCCGCGAATTGCGGATTAACCATAAACGGCGCCCCGATGATATTGAACGCCTTCACCACGTGGGCGTCCGAAAGCCACCGCTGAACCTGTTCTCCTCCCGAGTCTGTATATCCCAGTGCAAGCTTCGGAGGCGGACCACTGGAAAAATCGAGCGGGTTTGTCACATCGATGACGACTTTATCGATAAAGTTGATGCTCTCGGAGAGTTTGATAGCGTTTTCAGTTCCTGCCCATGGGGTCGCGAGAACAAGAAGCTCGCCGAATGCCGCCGCCTCTGCATAGGTCCCGGCCGAAGCCTTAGGGCCTGTCTTTCCAACCCACGCTTTTATTTTATCTTGACCGGGATCCCTTGTCCCGATTTTCACTTCATAGCCCAGATCGGCGAAGCCTTTTCCGAGAGCCTGTCCAACGGCGCCAGAACCAAGAATACCTACTTGCATGGCATGTCCTTTGAATTTGTGGAATCAATGAAATGTGATAGAACTGGACTACTTCCTAAAACACGCGGATCGCCGTAAAGGTTCTTCTGAAAAGATGAAAAGCCACGCACCCCGGAGATGCGTGACTTTCCTCTTCGTTTATTTCGCTCTTACTTCGTGTCGAGTATTAACGGCAAGCCGTCTTTCCCGGCGCCGATGATCACAATCTTGGCGTTGGTGGATGCTGCCAGCTTCTCCGTAGCCTCAATACCCTTCCAACGGAGCAATTGATCGCTGATGCCGCGGGCCACGATGTTCTGGAAGTCAGAAATTCCCTGGCCTTCAATTCTCTTCCGCTCTGCCTCCTGCTTTTCCTTCGTCAGGACGAACTGCATGCGCTGGCTTTCCTGATCTGCGCGCTGCTTTTGCTCAATGGCTTCCGTCAGTTGAGAAGGCAGTGCAACATTCCTCAATGGGGTCGACTCCACGACGATGCCACGCACTCCGATAACCTTTGCGAGTTCAGATTGAACAGCTTCGCTGAGTCGCTCGCGCTCCGTTGAGTAGAGGGCACTTGCCTGGAAACTTGCCGTGACTGCGCGGCTGATTGAGCGGAACTGCGGAATCAGGATGACGTCCTCATAGTCGCCGCCGTAGATCTTTTTGTAAATGCTCGCCGCCGAGTCAGGGTTGAGCCGATAGAGGACGCTCAGCTCAAGGCCGATCGTCAATCCCTCTCGTGAGAGCACTTGCATGGTCTCCTTGTGCTCTTTCGTTTGTGCGGAATACGTTACCACCTTTGCCATCGGATTGACCAAGTTGATACCGGGCGAAAGAGTCTTGTCCGACACCGTCCCAAAGAAATCTACGATGCCGACGTGACCGGCGGGAACAACGGTGAACGCTTGAGAAAGTGCGACCACGGCGAAAAGCACAGCAGCGGCTCCGAAAATTGCAGACGATCCGCGGGCCAGCGCATTGCCGGATCCACTCTTGCGAGCAGACTGCCAGGCAATGAACGATCCGATTGCGATCAAAACAGTAAGTAGGAATATCATGCGAACCTCCTCGGTTGTTGAAAGTAAAGCTTGGTGCCTGAATTGAAGTATCCAAAATCTCCGTATTCTGGGTTCACCTTACGGAACGGAGTACCGGTTGTTGTTCTCTGTCACCTAATTAACGGAAAGATCACATCGTAAACATTAGAATCTGAAGCCTTTTTCCTGCCTCCGCCAGTCCATTCTTTTGCCCGCGATTCGACAGCCCGAAAATCGCCAATTCCTGCCCCTCCGTGATCATCCTGGCATCCGACGAGGACCGTGTAACGCCACAACGAGCCTGGCTTGCCCAACACATCAACCGGTATGGAAAAATTAATCTCTTTGCTCTGGGTGCTTCCGAGGGGATTCTTCTCATCGCTGGCGACCGGTATGTACTCCGCGAGTATGGTTCCTTTTGAATCTGCAATTCTCACTCCGCCGCCAACATAGAGGATTGTTTCATACCCATATCTCGGATCAAGAAAGAAATTCGAGTTCATTCCGATTGCAGTGTTTCCGGATCCAGCCTTGCCATCTTTGTCGATAGCGATGGCGACGTAAGTCAGTTGGAATCCATACTCAGGGTGCCATCCGGGATTCGACAGATTGCGGAATCGAAGTTTGAAAAATGCATACTTCTCGTCTGCGGAGACAGTGAACCGTGTGATATCCAGACTTCCCGGCTTCAAAAGCGGTGTCAGCGGATACACATAGTTCCCATTTCCTTTATCGTCTCCCTCCGGATCCTGAACATCGTACAGTACGGACGTGGAAGTACTCGGAGCTTTCGCTTCCGCATTCGACAGCAATCGATGTGATGGCCCTTTGAGTGACTGCAGATCGGGCCGGATGGTCGGAGTTGCTAACGTGACTCCTTCGAGCTTGATCTTTGGCTCAGGCTTTGTGACTGGCTTCAGGCTCCGATTCACACCATCGGTCGAGCAGGTTGTTTCCTTGCGGGAGAGAACAAGCTTCATCGTGCGGTGAGGTGGAAGCGATGCTGAAATCTGTTGTTCGACACCACCGACGACTGCATCAAGCGAGACTCCCAGCGAGTCAATCGCGTTTGCGGACTCGAGAATTGTCTCTACTCGATCCTTTGTCACATCATACGAGATGGTGATTTGAGCATGACCTATGACGATTGACGCCCTTGCCGTGTGCAGCGTGGCAGGGAATCGCGGGGAAAGACTCAGACGATTGCCGGGGGCGTCCACAAGGATACCAAGATAATCCTGGTAAACGACGCGCTGGAATTCGGAGAGACTCCACGCCTGGCTGAAGGTCCCGGAAAGCCGGGGCTCTTGTTCACCTGGTCGCGGCGCAGCATCGAGGAGTTCCGAGAGTGTTCCCACACCCCCGCGATCAAGAATTTGATGAACCATATTGTCCGTCACATTGAACGCTAGATCCGGGAGTCGATAGGAGACAGCAGCATCGATCCAGGTGCCTGCAAGCCAGGTCCACACAATGCCGTTATGATACGCGGCATCCTGAACATAGAATGGTTCAAAATGGTGGTAGGGGTGGAAGGTAGGATCGTTCTGCGAGAGCGAAGCGATCCCATGGGTGTAAACAAGTTGCTCTGTAAGAGTCTTGAAAACTCGGGCTTTCGTCGCGTCATTATCAATCATGCCGAGCGCAAACAGCGCATTCGGCCGGACCTGCTTGTCCTGCGTCCCATCCGTGTTGAGATGGTCTGCCAGCGATGTGTCTGACGGGCTGAGAAAGAGCTTGTTGAAGTTCGCCCG